>Ga0255781_10000801_pt1 | contig 25513 bp, 20 predicted proteins | sample 101ome_21_FD_179979 | JGI IMG/M metagenome (GOLD analysis project Ga0255781, IMG submission 179979) | Coastal salt marsh microbial communities from the Groves Creek Marsh, Skidaway Island, Georgia - 101413BT metaG (version 2) | ecosystem: Environmental > Aquatic > Marine > Intertidal zone >... | reverse complement strand
CATAGCTCGTTGTATGGACAAATTTCGCAGTGTTTGCTGTAGAGTGAGCTTTCAGCCGAATGTACTATCGTAGCTTTTTTCGAATGGAGCCCTTAAAATCAGCCCATACACTGGAATGTATTCGACGACTGTGTATCACTCTGTCTGCCTCACTGACCGAAACGGCCGCCGCAGTAGTTTATCGCCGAGGGCATATTGGCACGTGCGTACAGAATCGAAACATACTCGGAAGACAAGGACCATCGGCGCGTTCGTTACGCCGCGAGACGCGCAACGACGCAACGACGAAGATCCACGTTTTTATTTGAAAACACTATACAAACAGTCCGACGTTCTGGCGTTGACGGAGTGCGGATGATACCTTCGCAATTTGGTCAGCAGTGCCAGTTTTCCCTCGAGTGCGGGGCTTTACCGGTCATCTACACGCTGGTAACAGTTACCTTAGCGTGGTGTGTGTTGTCGCGCATCAACATTAACCGAGGGGTGAAATATGCATGTTTCAGTGTTTTGCAGCAAATTCCTTTCGTAAGCAGTTACTTGAGTAAGGTACGAACGCGAGTGGTGTCGGAACTGAAAAACTCGCAGAAAAGGAAAAACTTACCAACACTCAAACTACCGGAGAAGGGAAAATCGTACGAAGCCATTACTAAAGCATGCAACGAAATGCAACTCCAGGACTCCGAATTTACTAATAGAATGTCGGGCGCCCTTTACATTTCTCCAAATTCTGAAGTGTATAAGTTGTGTGCACAAGTGTACACACAGTTCGCTCACACGAACCCTCTACACGTCGATGCTTTTCCATCAGTTTGCAGAATGGAGGCAGAAGTTGTTTCGTTCGTTTCATCGTTGCATGGTTCGAAAATTGTTGACGGGATCTGTGGAAATATGACATCAGGCGGTACCGAGAGTATACTTAGTGCAATTAGAACTTCACGAGATTACATGCGTGTAGTATATGGTGTGAAGTATCCAGAAATGTAAGTCCCTCCATTATTGTCGCTAATCGTGTGTTTGACTTTTAAAGCGTAGGGTTGCTTCAGTCTCTGCTCACGCGGCAATTCACAAAGCAGCTGAATATTTCAAGATAAAACTAATTTTGATAGGGACGGATAGGCACGGACGACTGAATCTTTCTGAGTTGAAGCAAAAGATGAACAAAAATGTCATTCTAGTGTATGCGTCTGCACCCGGCTATCCACATGGGATAATCGATCCTGTAGAAGATATTGCAAGATGTGTCAGTTCTTGGGGTTGTTGCCTACATGTTGACGCTTGTTTAGGAGGGTTTATATTGCCTTTCATCGATGACTCCCAGGTTGAAGGCATGAAAAAGCCCAAATATGGGTTTGAAATACCAGCTGTTACATCTATGAGTATCGATACACATAAATACGGCTGTGCTCATAAAGGTTCGTCAGTTGTCTTGTACAGGAGTCGGAGCATCCGCAAGTTTCAGTACACAGCAGTAACTAGTTGGACAGGTGGAATGTACATCTCACCTTCACAGCCTGGTTCTCGCTCAGGGGCCCTCATTGCTCAAACATGGGCAGCTTTGAATTATTTTGGGTACGATGGATATGCCAAAATGGCGAAAAGTATCATCAAAGCGTCCTTGCTTTTGCGAAAGCGAATTTCCAATATTCCGCAGCTTGAGCTCATTGGAAAGGACGTTACCATGATCGTTGCTTGGAAGAGCGCAGACAAGGATATTGATATATATGTTGTCAACGATTTGCTCACAGATATGGGCTGGCATCTCTCAGTGCTACACAGTCCACCCGCGCTTCACTATTGTATCACTTCTGCCAACGTTGATTCTATAGAGCTGTTAGTAAACGACCTTCTCAACGTGGTGACGTGTGCAAAGAGTGGCAAGCGTAACAGCAAAAATTCAAAAGCACCGATATATGGAATGGCAAACAAAATGTCGAACACTGGCATTGTTGACGATCTTCTGAAAGATATACAAGACTCTATCGATCAGGCATAGAGCACCCTCCATTGTAAAGAGGGTATCTTCTGGGATCAGCGAACCAGTAGTAAGTCTGAGATCACCCTTTGAGTGCACTCAATTTTCGTCCACGTGCAATTTTTCATAGGCGAAAGTCGCCTTGACTGGGCTGAGTTGATTGAATGCGGATTTCAGAGCTCTTGCAAGTTTTTCATGCTGCATGCTGTGCAGTGCTCGTCAACGTGCAAACCAGTTAGCTGTTTTAATTGAGCTTTAGTAAAAGCGTATTAATACATTTTCTTTGAGTTGCCCGAGCTTTGCCGAGGGTCTATCTAGACCAGAAGTTTTCCTCGCTACAAGCATCTACTCTTCTATGCGAGCTGATAAAAGCTTTAGAATATTACTTCGAGTATTTGAGTCTTCTAGCAAGCTTGCGGCATGCCAGTCGCGTGCTGCACACTCCGCCAACAGCTGTGTCTCAATCACGTCAAGTTTCACGTCCAACGTTTCTGTGTTCAGCACATACTTTCTGTAGTGCTTGTTCAATGAAGAAGTACGTGTCTGAGCTCGAGTCGAATGTACACTACTAAGAAATTTCATAACTCGGTACACGTCATTCTCATCCTGCAGTGCTGAAAGGATAGAAAACAACGCAACAGAGTCTCTCTGAACCAACGCAAACTGTAAAATTTGGTGTGTGCTCATAGGCCGGACGTTCTGCACGGGTTTACGCAAGCTCTTCAAAGCGTTTTCATCGAGAATTAGGGGTGGTATTTGGTCTAAGATCTGGGCAGCTACTGTGGGAGACTGTTGAATTGCAAAGCTGTCCACGAAATTGATGTACCAGTCCATAATGTAGAGCCCTTTGAACAAATCCGGGCATATTTTCAGGCCTGAATACATCTTTCCTGATCCACGCAAGAACCCACTTAGCTGCCTTCGTCTGAAACTGTGTTGCTCGGAAGCTTGTGTGGGAATGTCAGAAGTGAATCCATGTATTGATAAAGAGTTCGGAATATCTTGATGAAATTTCTCGAAGATGGAAATGCTGGGTCTGAGAGAATCAACCGCACTCAAATAAATATGATTAATATCGAATATGTACTGAAAAAATTCACAACTACTTACCCATTTGGTATGGGAATGCTGTGCCCGTGGTAGGCAAACATGGGCACCGTTCTTCCACCAGTGTAGTTGTTCCAGCACATCATACCACGGATGCTTTATACTTTGAGAGCATTTTGTCATGCAATCAGTCGATATTTTCAGTAAAATTATCTCCTCGCACAAGAAGAGCAATAAGAAATTCGAGGTGTGCCATTTCAATAGTGATGTCACTGTTCCCGCCACACAGTCAAGCACACATCGAAAAGTACAGGTTTGCAAATCAGAAGAAAATATGCAGACTTCATGAACTTTTGTTAAGGCTGAAACAAGATATCCAGAGGGAGCGACTGCGAATGAGGATATAAGGCGAATCTCACATGGATACATTTCGTTACCGCTGAATAGACATAAAGCATTGTTGCTCTGAACATAGCAACCACCACCATGACGCTGAGTAACTTCTAGTTGCATAATCCTCACAACATACTCTGATAAGTCTATTTTCCGAATGACCAAATGTCGGTACTTATACTCCACAAATATAATCACGGAAGCACCAGTCGTTACGATGAAGCCCGTCTTTAAAGCTGTACACGCACAAATATCCAGATGCTTTTCTTTCAATACGAGACTGTGACTCGTAATGTACTTGCGAGCAACATTACAATACTCAAGTATTCTACCATTGGAGAGCACACATAACAATACTCGGCCATCATTAACCCAACTCAAACCGAGCGGATAGGATGATTTTACACAGCTTAATTGGCTTCTCACAGTACCAGACGCATCGAAAATTTGAATTCTGAAAGAGTTCGCTCCAACTTGCGAGGAGACTGCGAGATGACCATCCACCGCGGAGAACGCAGTAACTTTACCGTCGCGGACCTTCATCGTTATTCCTCATTCGCCAAGTATAGACATCAGAAAAGGAATTATGTCCAGCTGCTACAAGAACTAAACAAAACTACGCGTAGTCTCCGACATCGATCGAACGCGTTGAGAAATGTGCAAAAGAAGGGTTCACTTTGCGATTTCTAGGGTAATGCGCGATTCGCACGAGGCATTCCAGACTGCGCTGCGCCTTAAATTAGTGATGTGAGGAGTCTCAGCTGATCCAGATTTCAGAATAATATGATTTCTCGTCCATGATAGCTTATGCATACATAACTATACGGTTACTAACATCCATATCACAAGTCTAGTAGTGGTATCTACTACCAGGGGTCTTCCGAGGATAAATTTCATCACATGGATACTGCATCGGGTAAAACTCCATATTATACGTTAATTACAAGTTTTATCAAGTACGTAAAGCTTCATATTATAAGTCACCGGTGACTTTTCGGGTTATTGACAAGTTACCCTGCCCCGACAGCCCGAGGGACCATATCCACGAAGTTATCGAGGCAGGTCCGGTGCACTACTGACCTCGGCCTCGCCGTACTTGTCGCTTGCTTTTCGACATGTACCGCGTAGGAATAGAGAGAGCATCCCAGCAGGTCGACGGCGAAGCACCGCTACTTTGGCCATATAGACCATCCGCAGCCGTATCGAAGCGCAAATGGCGTGGCAACTGCGGTCTTCAATACACAAGCGCAACTTCTCGCGCAAACTCAGAGCGAAACAAGCCTGCATTGTACTCTTTTAAGGACCAACGTTTCATGCGGTGCACAAAACGGGACAACGACGTGAGAGCACACTCGCTTTCAACGTCTAATTTGAACGCTAAACATCCTGAGGTGAGCATTGCCAAAGCCGTGGGTACTGAGTTGACACATCCTCCACCAACAGGTACCAGAGAACTTCGAAGAAAAGTTGGACAAGCTCGCTTCAAGCTCGCAGCAGTTAGATAATCAGCGAATGAGCGCCAAGATCGATGTAGAGAAAGTTAATATTCTTTGTCTCAGTAGTGACACAGGCGGTGGCCATCGCGCAAGTGCGCAGGCCCTTCATGACAGCTGTGTATCTATTTATGGTGAGCTCCATTCTGTTCCATCATATGTATCGTTACTGATTTGAATGCAGGTGACGAGTTCAATTTCAACATCGTCGATCTCTGGAGTAATAACTCTCCCTGGCCGTTTTCGTCAATGCCCAAGAGTTACTTTTTTCTTGTGAAACATCCGTGGTTATGGCGACTGAACTTTCGGTGCTCTGAACCTGCGTTCGTTCATGAAGTCATGTTCAAGGTATTGTCGGTCTTCTTCAGCCTTCATCGCAGCTCTCATTTTTAAGTGAAAATTATTCAGGGCTACGCCGCGATCGTGGCGCGGAGGTTCAAGCAAGCTTTCATGGATTATCGACCTCACCTGGTTGTAAGCGTACATCCTTTGATGCAGCACGTGCCAGTAAGTATGGCCATAAGTGATTGAATATACTCATCAACGATAAAAATGAATAGCTCAAAGTTTTGACAATGCTAAAATATGGGCACGAGCGACTAACGCCTGCTTTTGCCACGGTTGTGACGGATTTGACTCGGTGCCACTCCACATGGTTCCACAAGGTAAGCCTTTTTATGAGCTCTTTGTTTCTTTTCTCATATATCATCAGGACGTTGATCGTTGCTTTGTCGCGAATGGTGTGGTGGCAAGTCAGGCACGTGAGAGAAACCTTTCAGACGATCAAATCACCTGTCACGGGCTCCCGATACGACCAGCATTCGGCACTGTTAATGCACAGGCGAACAAACTTGCCTTGCGGTCTAAGCTTGGGCTAGATACACATGCTTCAACAGTCATGTTGATAGGTGGTGGGGAAGGTATGGGCAAGATCGCGGCAATTACTGAGGCACTATCACGCAGGTATGAAAATTTACCGCAACGAGATTTGATAGAAATGACAAATGATGTAGACTTTCCGTTGATGATCAGCTGATAGTTATATGCGGGCGTAACCAATCTCTAGCTAGCAAACTCACAAGGAGAAAATGGGACACAAAAGTAGTCGTGAAGGTCAACTGCATATTTTTTTATACAACTTGGGCTGATTGTTCTTCCTAGGGTTTTATAAATAACATGGCTGAATACATGGCAGCGTGTGACTGTGTTATCACCAAGGCGGGGCCGGGAACAATAGCCGAAGCACTCACTTGCGGCTTACCAATAATTCTTAATGGTAAAGGTTAACAATATTTTCTACAAATATCTAATTTTTCAAAGGTTGTATACCGTGTCAAGAAGAAGGCAACATTCCGTATGTTCTCGAGAATGGCGTCGGTGTGTACAGTGAGAACCCAGAAGAAATTGCGGAAACAGTGGCTCAGTGGTTTGGGCCCCTGAGAAGTAAACTTGTCGCAATGTCGGCGCGATCCAAAGCGCTGGGAAGACCGGAAGCTACTAATAACATAGTCCGAGATCTGGCTGAAATGGCTCGACGCCGATGCAGTGGCTGCATCTGAGGTATCACATACTTGCAGCTCCTTTCGTTGGGACTATTTTTCATGAAAATTAGGCCGTTGTAGTACCTGTTGTAGTACCCATAACACATACCAGTCACGAAACATGAAGTAAATTTCAATGTTTCGTATGACTGCTGTCGCGTAGTGATACAAAAGACGATGCAAGAGAAAGCAATTGTATTTTTTCCTGTGGGACGCATGTAAGTGCGTTTTGTATGTCTGCGAGTGTTTTCACCATAAAACTACGGACTGAGGCGGTCAGATGCAAAGTAAATACAAGTTCACCCAATGTGTTCAGTACACCTCCCAAATCCAACCCAGTTCGACATTTAATCGTAGAAAATGTTTCCATGATTTTAGGGACTGGATCTGTCATGAGAGATAACAGCAGGGTTTCCATATCACTTTTTCTTGGAACGCTACATAGCCCGTGCACGACATCCACGTCAACTCGATCTGGAGTTGAAAGAGCACAGCTTTGCAAGATATTTATTCCTCTGCGCACATCTCCGCATGCAGCCTCAACTATTGTCGATACAGCATCATCACTTACCGAGAGACCTTCTGCCTTGGCAACTGCTTCCAAGTGCTTTCGTAGTACAACACTGCTGAAAGGAGCAAAACGAAATTTCATGCAGCGTGACTGAAGAGCGGGTATGATTTTCGATGCATAATTCGCGATCAGACAAAAGCGAGTATGTTGTGTATATTTCTCAATTATTCGTCTCAAAGCAAACTGCGCCTCTTTTGTCATGTTGTCACACTCGTCCAAGATCACCAGCTTGTATTCTGCACTGAACAACCGGCAAGAAGACGCAAAAGATTGGATCTCATTGCGCACGACATCTATACCACGCTCATCGGATGCATTCAGTTCCAAGACCATCGGTCTTACATTTTCACCGTAATAGAAGCGTGCAATGGCTCCAATTGTTGTTGTCTTACCCGTCCCTGGCGGTCCATAAAGAAGCAGATGCGGTAGCTGGCGTTTACTCACTAGTCTGAGTATAGTTTCAATAACATGATTTTGCTCTGACAGCGCACTCAAAGAAGTCGGTCGATACTTTTCTACCCACGGCAAAGCACAGTTGGACATGAGTCTCTGTTGTTCTTTCGAAGTCAACGCTCGCAAGCTACTTGAGTAGTGGAGAGACCCGAAGTTGTCTCGACGGTAGTTCTGATGTTTTGCCGCAAAATTCTGCTACTTGCGGGTCTTATGCGCTCGGTACGGGCGTATTCGTTGTTCTAAGTGTCACCGCTCGAAACAAGCGTGACGTTCGAGCTGTAGGGCGTTTGGACAAGTTTGAAAACGGTGTCGTAAGTAAGAACTTACGTAGGAAAAGTTTCGCCGAAATGGGCCTAAATTATACGATAGTACTTGAGAGACCCCCATCTACGTGTAAGGCGAAACTAGGAAAACCTGTACGATCAGTACTATCATATCAGCGTATTTTAGCGATCTCTTTTTCTGGCTCACGGGTTTCCAGTACTACCTCCATTCGGAAAGTAAGGAGACTGAGCCTTGTAATACACGATGTCACATCGTATCGAGGCGTGCCGTACATCGCTGGAAAGCTGTTGGAATTTCCCGTACGCTGGCGCAAGTTCCCCGGTGTGAATGTGCGTAAAATCGCCGATGCATGATGATTTGTTCTCACATGATGGAGATGATTTGTTCTTACATGATGGAGAATGGAGAATAATATTGTGCAAGCACCTATGGCTACTAAAATTTTTCTAGTAAAAAAGAGGGATAGCGAAGACAAAAATCGACGCTGCGTTCGACGCCTCTACGCCGCTTGCACATAGAGAAGTCGCAAACGCGCGAAGAACTTCGTAGCGCCATTCGACGTTTGCTAGACTTCATGTCCCTTACAGACGCAAGCCCGACCACGTTCGAGGTGAAGAAGGTAACACTTAGACGCGCACGTTTTCTTTCGTTTTCCAAGTTGACTCAATATTTTCAAGTGGAATGCCGTAGCAGTATGGTCGTGGTCAATATGTACAGATACATGTGCGATATGCAGAAATAGCTTACACGAACCTAGCATTGAATTCCAAGCAAATCCAAGTACTGCGACAGACGAGGGACTGAGTATAGCTTGGGGTCACTGTGGTCATGTTTTCCACTTAGACTGCATATCTAAGTGGTTACGCACTAGGAGCAACTGCCCACTTTGTGTACGTTGCTAAAATTTTGTATGGATAAAAATTATGTTGACATCGATGTATGTAGAATAAGGAATGGGAATTTGCGAAGATGGAAAAGGTATGCTATACTAACGTTACAAACGACAATTTTTGGTTGACACGTAAACTTGCAAAGATTCAACTTTCAGTCACTGGTTAAGCGTTCTCCAATCAAGCATTTAAGCAGAGTGGTGAAATTTGCCATATAACAGAGAACATGTAAATTGTACTAGCTAACGAACGTAATACTACGCTGATCGTCAATTAACCAAACGTCCAGAGCCTCATACTCCTGCAAACAAGCATCAAGCGCTTCCTGTGAGAAGCCTTTGTTGAGTGCAAGGCTCATGGCATCGCTGTACTTGATCGAAGTGTCATCATTCAACTCTGCCCATTGTCGGAGAAGCTTGTAAATAGAGGTCACACGATCATCTTCAGAGTGTTTGACTTCAGTTGTCAGGCTCATTTTGGACATTTTCATCAAGCGTAGGGCTTCGTTAATGTCTTGCTCAGTGACTTGACTCGACCATCCAAGACGAGCGAGTGCCTGTGCAAGTCTCAATATTGAAAGCAGCGTTCTCGCTGTGGTGTAACCAGTAGCTTGTTCTGCTGCTTGTGATTCATCAACCCGCAGTTCTGCGTATGCATTGGCGACATAGTCCGCGAGATCTTCTGGGATGTAAGGTTCAAACTTTCGAGAAAGCGCAACATATGTTCTCAAATCAACCATACTCATATGTGTTGATTCTTCGTTAGCAGGTGGCTGTCCACATTTATGCACATGGAGAATGTGGTGCGCGAGGGCAATATCGTTCTCAACATCGGCGTTATCCAGTATCAACCACATAAGATCAAATCGACTTAGGAGTGCAGCAGGCAGGTTGATGTTCTCCTGAGGTGTAGCCGATAGTTTATACCGTCCAAACGCTGGATTCGCCGCGGCCAAAACTGCGGTGCGTGCATTCAGAGTAGTTGTTATACCAGCTTTTGCAATACTGACTGTTTGTTGTTCCATCACTTCGTGTATAGCCGTTCGATCACTTTCATCCATTTTATCAAACTCATCGATACAACATATGCCATTGTCCGCGAGCACAAGTGCGCCTCCTTCGAGGACCATCTCACCAGTAATAGAGTCCCGTTGCACTGCGGCTGTCAAGCCAACACCACTACTTCCCCTTCCAGTGGTGTATACGGCCCTTGGAGCTAACTGCACAATATGCTTTAGTAGCTGCGATTTCGCCACTCCAGGATCGCCCATCAGACATATATGTATATCTCCTCTGATTGAAACACCGTCTTGTCGCCCTCGAGAAACTCCAGAGCACAAAAGTAAAAGGAGCGCTTTTTTTACGTCAACATGGCCAAATATCTCCGGCGCTATTGACGCAGCCAACTGTGAATAAAAGTCTCCTCGCTGGCGATAACTATTAATTTTATCTAGCATACTTGCCTCAACTTGCACATCTGTGTTTTTCTCCTTCAGTCGGCGGATATTCATCACATCAACATATGTAGTCGTGAGCAAGTGATGTTGCATGGACGCATGCCCCGTAGGTAGGAAGATACCACAAACATTTACCGTATCGCCTGGACCTACGCTCCGTACCAAATTACCCTTGATATGTATTGTAAGAGATCGAGGCGTATGTCCAACTGGAACATCGTCGGGTAATTCTTGTATTTTTGCTTCCTTTGATGATGTGTTTAGATCAAACGTGGATGGCGACTGTGCGGCGTACCTGGAATTCAATAAACTTGGAGTTCCGTGTCTCAAGAGCAAGGTTTACTTAGTAAAAAATTTATGAGAAGAAAACTAAAAACAAAAACGTTTCGATGTCTTACCTGATGAAGCAGTTTTGCATGTTTTTGATGGACAACTGGATAAGGGCGTGAAATCCTCGCCCGAAACCTCCTTTGCCGCGTTTTTAATTCAATTTTTTAACTTTTCTGGCTACCAGATCTCACCTGGTAAGTGGCTTTATCACAAATATCACAAGTGAAACATGCCACTTGCAACAGTGGTTTAACATCACTGATACGCGTACAAATACCCTGTTGAGTGATTTAGCGTGATATGAAGTACACAAACACGAACCGAACCTTAAAGGCCACCAAGTGTCCTATACTAGAAGCGCGAATGTCACGCAGCTTCAACACTGATTCAGTTCTTTCAGCTTTGAACGAGACATTAAAACGGCGTTGCAGTGAACTCGGAATTTCTCCAGTGTGTGCCATCATACTGTCATTGTTCTAAGGAGGGATTAAAGGTCCTGACAACTGAACGTACGTTGATCATACCTCGTGCCGCAAGTTCTCTTCTAATACGATACTATTACGCTGTTCAACCAGTTCATCAATTACCTCAGAAAAAATGTTCAAGTAGCGACGTGTGTTACGCTTAATATTACGTAGAAGATCACAGTACAGCATATCCGAGTTAAACTGACAGCGTGTAAGATGCCGTTATTTACCACGTATGACCAGTTGAACTTACCCCTTTCAAGTCATCTAGACATATTTCAAACTCACTACCATTCGCCCCAGACAAAAGTGACTCCTACGCTCATGTTAACACATGCGACTCAGCGCAAAATGGTCATCACGCACTAGCTGAACCATATATTTGATGATACCATTTTCAGAGAATTCCTCGATGAACTGGGTACACAAGTCTGTCGTAGTGGTCAGTCTCCCTGAGAATCTGGTGATGCGATAGATCTTTACTTTTTTCCGTCTCGTAGTTCGGTTCCAGATTTTCTGACATGAAGAACAGTTCCGTCCAAGCCGTAGCTGTTTTATGTGTCGCGGTTCGGACGGGTGCGCGGCGCGCTTACCGCGTATCCAGCTACGTGGCCGCGTATCACGCAAGGTGGCATCTCGTCGACAGTTCTTTCTAACTCAAATAATTCAAAAAGAAATCCGTCGAGTCATGGCATTTTGCAGAACACGGTTTCTTTATGGTAAATTTAGGGATTTAGAAGACAAATATCGCTTATCGAGCTCTAGTCGAAAAGTTTCGATGAAACTTTCATACATAAAATTGAATTATAATATGACCACCGTCGCGGCGTCCTGAAACGGTTTTCTCTTAGGCTGAAGAAGCTTGGCGAGCACGGTCGACGCGCGAGAGCGCGCTACCTTTGCGCGTTCACGGGTCGATGCTCGGGCTAATCTCACTTAGCGCAAGCCCTTGCGTTTGTGAAACCGTTTGATTGTAAGCATGTTAAAGTCCGGCGTGGCTAATTGCTGCACGTTGGACATATTGAACTCTTCTTGTACTCCGTTGTTGAGAAGGGACTGGGGTGAGCGCCCTCCTCAAGATTATCTGCTTCAATTTTCAACGGCTATCAAGGATGCTGGCGAACTACATCTACCACCCACATTTGCGCTGCAATCTGGAGCACATGATTTCTTCCATGTCAGGCACAAGGATTTGATTTTTCTCTTCACCTGTCAAACAGATGCAAATCCTGCTCTCATCTTCAAGTTCATTCACAGCTTAGTCAAACTTCTGAAGCACTATTTTGGGCAGTTGGAGGAAGAATCTATACGAGATAATTTTGTACTCATTTACGAGCTATTAGATGAAACGATGGACTATGGTTTCCCACAATTCACAGAAGGACATGTTCTTCAACAGTTCATCACCCTTGACGCGCAACGCCTTGACTTGGCTCAAGCTCCACCCACCGTTACTAATGCCGTTTCATGGCGGTCAGAGGGTGTCTGTTATGCTAAAAACGAAATTTTCTTGGATTTGACGGAGAAATGTTCGCTGCATGTGAATAGTTTCGGCGAAGTAACTCGATCTTCTTTACAAGGTGCAGTGCAGATGAAGTGCCAGCTAAGTGGCATGCCTGAGTGCACCCTTGGCTTGAATGCTGCGTTTTCACCACCATATAGTGGACGTGACGGCTTTAATATTTCTTCAAGTATGGAAGATGTGAAGTTTCATCATTGTGTTAAACTCCATCAATTCGCTACAGATCGAAACATTGCTTTTGTCCCTCCAGATGGGCTTTCAGAGTTGATGACGTACCGACTCTCTTCCGGCGTCCCTCCTCTTGTCTGGGTCGAATCGAAACGAAGCTTAATTGGAGGGACAAAAGTCAAATATAGTGTTAAATTATCCACTTTATTCAAGGATAGATTCGTGGCACAATACATCAATTTGTCAATTCCTGTTGAGTCAGATGCCACGAAACCAGAAATACAGTGTAAACTTGGAGAAGTCGTGTACAAACCAGAACTAGAATCGATCAGCTGGCGGTTAAAAAATATCAGCGGCGGTAAAAACGTCGAGCTTACTTTACTACTATCTGTTCCGACTGTGAAATCAGATTCTTCAAGTGCAAGTCGCAAACACGTAGAAGTGGACTTCAATATCCCGTACTACACACCAAGTGGCACACAAGTTCGATACTTAAAAGTGGCTGAAAAGAGTGGGTACTCGGCTCTACCATGGGTTCGTTACATCACGTGTGCCGCCGATTACACGTTCAAGATGGCAGAAAGATAAGCGGATCTTCCTTTAATTCGGTCTACACTTGCGTGAGGACAACTTGGACTGGTGAGCCACATAACATAGACTCATGCATGTTGCGAACAGCTTCCATAGCGTCTTCACTGCCTTTGAATGTCAGCGATGTGTTATAAGTCATATATTTGTACCAAACCTGTGCGCGAACGTAATGAAAGTCGTAGCCCGCTCGCCACTACTCCCCTTGTTCTCCTTCCTTGACTCAATAACTTTGCCGAAAGTACTAAACACTGCACGAACGGTTTCTTCACTCATTGCAGATGAAAGCCCTGAAATTTTGAGCGTATACCCAGACATGAATTCGCACTCTCGAGTACAGTTGACCGAAGTCCCACTCCCGGTTCGGTTCAGGCCGGTGCTACGAGGAAGCTACTATGCTTCGTTGACCGATAAGCTTCTGTGAGAGATTTCTCCCCTACAGCAGTTTGGTCTGTTCACGGATACCGCTGAGCGCTGAAAATTATGTTCGTAAGCGTCTATGACATCTATATCACTATCAAAAATAGTATTTGAAATGATTATCACTAGAATCAGACGTGCGATATCGGATACGGTACCATTGTTCACACTACTACTACTCGTGATTCAATTTTTTGTGGGTACCAAAAACGCGTTTTGGTACACTGTTTGCCCATATAATCCTTCTGCTAGTAGCAGACTGCTACGAAAAAAGCTTGCACCTAGGGATGAGCGGATGTTGTAAATCCGCCCCGCGAGGCGTGTAATTACGTAAAAGTGTAAATTTACTTGAACGGTATCGTGACGAATGTCAATGTTGAAACCAAATCGGCAAACGAAATTTGCAAATGAGCGAATCGGAGATTAAAGCCTCATTCCTGAGTACCCCCTCAACTTTAGTCCACGCGATGTCGTCGGTACGGCGCGTTGCGAGACAAACGCGATGGAATCACGTGTAACGAACGCTTTTACGTCGACTGCATGCGGTTTCAACTTTTCGCATCCTCAGCCGACGCTCTGAGACGCTGGTTTCAACATTGACATTATTTTACAATTTGGGCCATATCGGTGCTGTCGCGGGATATTTTTCGGCGAAACTTGCAGACAATGTATTCGAGCACATTTTATGCGCCTAGAAAAAACCGAGTTACGGAAATTGGTCTGTAAGGTTGACTAAGAGATGCGAAATTCGAAAATAGAATTGGCAATTTATTCCGATAAAGGGCCGTTTTTTTTCATAATAATAATCGTACTTGTAGTAAAATTCATGAATCCGCGGGGGTCAATAGTTGTATTGTGTTACCAGGACAATATGTACAAGTACACAAGGGTTAAGGTGTTAACACCTTCGGTGCACGGCAAGCGCACTTCGCCTTCTTTCAGTTTCAAACTGTTCGCAGAAGTAGACGGGCACAACCGCACCTAAGGGGGGGCGTCTACAAACACATATACTCGGGCCCGCATCGCACGGATAGTTACGCTCAGGCACGTCCGCGGATATCGTGAAGGGTTTCTACGACGGTTTTCCGTTCGTACTCTACGTGCACGGGGTGAAGAATGTCAAAACGCCACTTGCGCGATCTAACTAACGCCTCTCTCCTTGAAAGCCGCAGTGTTCCAAAAGTAATTTGTCACTTAACAAAAATGCAAAATACTAATTATACTATTTTATTGTAGGTTACAGATCTTGGCTCTCCTCAGTCTGAAAGCGCCAGGTCCACTGGTGACACTTGTAGAACCCCCTGTGGAATTTCATGCAGAGAGGAGCAAGAGTTGTATGCATACCTGAAATATGCTGAAAGCACGTTTGTGTACACTCGACTAGAATTATCTCCTCAAGGTGAACCAACGTCAAAAATGAGAGCCACATTGGTAGACTGGTTGATAGAGGTATCTGAAGAGTTTGATTTGGTTCCGGAGACGACATTTCTATCTGTTTACCTCATGGATAGATACCTTCAGAATGATATCATGTCACGGAAGATGCTACAGCTATTAGGTGTTACTTCCTTGTATATTGCAGCTAAGTTTGAAGAAATCTACGTGCCGCGAATTGATGAGTTCTGTGATATTACCGATAATACATATACAGTAGAAGAAGTTATTGCCATGGAGCGACAGATTTTGCAAGCGGTAAAGTTCCGTATTTGTCAGCCAACAGCATGGACCTTTGTCGCACAATACTTACAAGTTCCTAAGCCAGGTGACGCAGATTTCCTCACTAGCTACTTGTGTGAGCTGACGTTGGTTGACTGTACATTCAATTCTTTTAGACCATCTAGAATCGCTGCTTGTTCTCGAATGCTTGGTATTTTACTTACCGGGGGCTCGTGGTCGTCGCAACTCAGGGAACATACTGGATACGGCAAATCTTGCCTACGTAGCTGCGCGTTGAAGCTTAAATCACTTGCCATAAGTGAAGCAGTTGCACACCTTGCGGTGCATGAAAAATATTCGAGCTTACGTTTCGGTGGCGTGGCGAAAAGACTTCTCCTCGGAGAATGGATATGGCCAATTTAGCTCATCCGACAAATCACTTACGTACCAAGTATACGTGTTGTAAAACTATTCATTGGTTCGGGTTCCTTACAATACTACGTATACATTTGGTGAAAATAACTGTTTCACAAACACACTACCTCTTGAACTGTTTGAGTAAAATCGCTTCGATGATTTACGAGCCCAGCGCATCACGAAACACATTGCGTTTGGTCGACGCAGGGGGAAATGTGATGTTTGCTCAACTTGGGAAATTTTCACAAAAGTTTTGAACATCTCGATGTGATTCAGGCCGTCACGGTCTGTAGATATGATACGTTCCAAATAGAAAAGTAGGGCTTCGCACGTTTCACGGATGTCCAAGTTTGCGCATGATACGCATTGCTTAGCGAGTTTCCTGAGAAGAACAGAATCGACGTGCATCTTTATGGTAGCTCCCCTACTTGTAGCAACGTACTTTTGTAGGTTTGAAAGTGTTTTCACATTTTCGAACTGAACACCAAGTTGCGTCACACTGGCTGACTTACTTTCCACACAAGATAAACGCTTCAGCGCAAATTGTAGCAACGAGCATTCATGCTTCGATGCTAGTGAAGCCTCAATGAGTGTCCTGCTAGCACACTTGATTTTTGTATCTTCCGAATTTGCGTTGTATTCCAAGAAGCACATAAATGCACGTATGAAGTGATCCATAACCATCAAACCAAATTGATCTCTTTCTACGTTGAATTTTTCCCATGCCAGCTTGAGATATCGAATAAAAGCTTTATCGAAAATGCGACAAAATGCTAAGTCATGTTTTTCCTCATATGAGTCACCGTCAGAGGTGAAACTTGGAGTTTCTAGAAAGTATGTTAGCACCTGCAAGAAGTCATGAACTCGAATGGACTCTTCTGTTGACGAAATATTGTCTCGAACGCTTTGTAGCTCTTTAAATGTATGATCAAGAACACACGATAATGTAGTGTTGCGGAATTTCTGAAGGAACCGGGCTAGTTGATCATGGTTGCTCGTCCGAACGATGGTAGTCTTGTCCTTCTCCACGTGTACTGTTCGCATAGGTTGAGTAATGACATTTCGAACGCGTTCCCGACAGACGGTATCGTTGTGGTAGTGTCCCACAAATCTGGAAGTGAGTGGCGTTACGGTTTTCCATTGATTCCTAGATTGAATGTGGTTGTCTCTTCGAGAACTGTCAAACTTGAACCTTGTGTGTGAAATGTAACTCTGACCAATCATGCTACTGCACAAGCACCGTATAATTTCTAAGATCATGAAACTGGTCGTGCGTAATTCTACGTGCTTGGTGTCTTGCGAGACTGTCAGTAATATTTCATCTACTGAGCACTCATAGAACCATGAAATCAACTCTTCTTCACGTGCACTGTTTTGAGATGACGTGTTTTGTGTTTCTATAATACCGAATATGACGTTACGAATAAAAGTGAAAATGAGTTCTATATTCTTGAACTCACCAGCGCCTCCTTTCAGCACCCCACTTTCAAGGTCACATAATGGTTCAATCAGTAGTGAGAGCAGTACCTTTGATGCAGAAATGTCAGCCAATAACACGCTGATGACTGTACGCTGATACGAGGGTTGCCTTCGTGGTGCATCTTCCACATCATTCTCTGGAGGCAGCGTCAAAAACACAATAATTTTTAGCACGTGCTCTATTAGTTTCTGGTCAGTTGGGTAGTTCTTCAAGAGCGGCAGCAAATCTTTGAAGACCACATTCCAAGCAACAAGCTGTGTTGCAACTGGCTTTGTGGGGCATAGGTCTCGACGTAGAAACTGCTGTATATCATGCAAACATTCGTAGCAGTGCTCATCACGACGATATACGCCTTTTGTGGCTTTGCCTAAACTAGACGAACAACTCAGAAGGTGGGCCTCGTCTGCTTTTTGGAGCGACATGTTGACACCTCGCGTTTGGAGCTTGTTACCTTTTAGACGGCACTGGATTAGCGGTGTTCAAGCGGTGGCGTGATTGAGTGAGGTTTCAGGTTACACCTGAGCCGAACAGATAGATGCGACAGACAGAGCTCCTTCCGCTGAAGTGTCACACCATTTAACAAGATGCTCCGCGGGTCACCATCCTAAGCAGAACTGTCATATGTTTAAAGAATGGAATTCGAGTTCAAATTACAAAATTCGCGAAAAAATAGACCCATTGCACTAAGGAATCTTCCTCTTTGTCATATATAGTGGTATCTTTGGAGCATCATTTTTGACGCCAAAATTTAGCGAAATTCGAAGGTGCCCCAAACGGATAAATTTATATCCCACGGCTTGGGAGGAGTCCCTCCGAGATCGACGAGTCATGGACGGTTAAATGTTATAATACATTGTGTCTTTTACCACTATCAGATCATTGCGCCGTATCTACACCCGGGTGTTTCTACCTTGCGAAAATTCGTCTGTTCGTCAGTTCGTGAAAAACTTGATGCTTCAAAGTTGCATGATTTGAAGCGAAACGGATGACGTGGCCACTATGCCGCGACGAAAACGCTCGAAAACGACGATAACAGACCCGTTTTGAGTATCTTGCATAGTTTCACAGAAGGTAGAAACACCCGGGTGTAGATATGGCGCAATGATCTGATACTGGTAAAAGACACAATGTATTATAACATTTAACCGTCCATGACTCGTCGATCTCGGAGGGACTCCTCCCAAGCCGTGGGATATAAATTTATCCGGCGTCGCGGCGCTGGAGCGTCACAAAGCGCGAACGTACATATTGAGGGCTCAAAAGTGACATGCACAAGGAAATTTCCTGGTACGTACCAAAAATCGGCAATTGTACACTGTTTGCCCATACAAACTGGCTGGTACACTGGTACGCTGGTACGGTACCAGACCGTACAAAGTGCAGCAGGCCTAGATTTTTCGAAATGTGGACTTATTACTATCACGTCCTCGTCAAGTCGCACAGCGTGAGGCGAGAAGGTGCGGACTAGCGATCCTGGCCGGGGCGCCACCAGTATATCAACATCAGAGAACAAGTTCATAGTATGAATTGCGCACTCACTCACATGGAGCGTCTCGTTTTTTCGTCAGACGGCTCAGGAATCGCCACCCCAACAAAGGTAAGGTGTTCTCTTCCAGAGCGAGAAAAACCTAAGTTCTCACCGCCGCGTTGCCCTAGCTTGCTGTTTCGATCGCTTACAATCATGAAAGGGATACACTTTCATGCGTTATGAAAACAAAAAGCTCAGTCAAGGTGAGTATGTGAGAGCGCCTATATAGGACATACTGACAGACTGTCGTCAGAAGGTACAAACTCGACAAGCTAGCGATCTCAAAGAAGCTCTCGCATTGCAAGCTAGCCTGTTACGAATGATGGAAAATAGTTCTTAATTTAGTGTACGGCACACTACCGTGGGCAAGAACGGAGTTTATATTGATCAATAGCGGTTTCTCACGCACAGTTCGCTGGAATGACACATTTTTCTAACTATTATTGTTTCTTCTTCGAAGACTTTTTGTTGGATATGTGCTTAGAATGATAAAAATGTCCGAAGAGTGCGAGTAAAGTTCCCATATAGAACAATAGAATTTTCGAAAGGAATTTCGGGTACGGTGAGAACCTGCTGCAGAACAGTGCCTGAGCCAGGTTTAAGACGAACTGAAACATTTGCATCTGTGTGAGATACTTCCCCCACCACAAGTACATTTTTCTTTTTCTTGTATCTTTTCCGATTACGATGGCAAGAAGATAATACGAATACATGCACACATGTACCCACGAATTGAGTGCTGCACTGAAATAAGCATCACCACCCGGTGCGACTCTAACAATCATCCACCATATGAAGGATATTGTTGCATGGTGGTACACATGCAAGAAGCTGATTTGATTGATGTTGCCTTTCAGTAGCATGATAAACGTGTCAAGGAATTCATAAATTTTGCTCAGAAAGAATATGTATATGTACTTCGCGAGTTTTGTCTCCTTTGCGTTGTAACTATTGCCCCATAATTTGTATTGACCCTCATACGCTTCTCGTAAGCATCCGTAGCACATATATGCGCTTAAAATGATCAGAAACGTGTTGTGAAGAATGATGAATGTCTTGATGGCGACAGAACCAGCTCGCTCTGCTTTTGGCCGTCCTTGAACTTGCGTCCCAACACAGATAACCACGAGATAACAAAGGATACTTGAGACAAGTGTGGTCGGGGACTCCACGGCGGGCCATTCTCGCGTGATTGAACTTACAGGATGTACCTGCCAATCCAGTTGGTCTAGCAGTCGAAACACTGAACTGGAAACTTTCGAATCCCAGGCTATCCATAGTCGAGTGTAAGAAGTCCACATCGTAGCTGTTAGGTACAGTCGCGTCGCTTACCTATCAGCTCAAGTCAAATGGTTCTGATGGAGAAAAGTTGAAATACTGCAGTATAAATGACTCCGCGAGAGTTCCACTGCACGTATGATGGGGTCGGCGCGGTACTCCTCCGACTGATCCGCCCCGCTTCGTTTCCAAAAACTACGCCTGCAGCGCCTGGTACAAGTAGGCATGGGGGTGGCTAAATCTCATGACGAAGCAACTTTTTATCATTTTGCGTATACGTATGTAGTATACGTTAAAGTGTATCCTAGTAATATAAAAGTACATTTTAATACAATTGCATAGTACACTATCTATTCACCCATCATCCATCCAACCCGTTCCGCCGGATCTTGGGTGGATGATTTTCCAATTCAGCGAATGAGCGTTCTCGCGTTAAACTATTGAAATTGTCATTCTAAAATGTGTATATGTGCAAACAGTCTGGGGTCCTAGGGTACTGTCATACGCGTTCCCGGGTGTTTTCACCTTGCGCAAAATTTTGACATGTTCTCACAACACTCGATACATCTGCACACATAACGCGCTCGAAAGGCGTCGAGAAAGCGTACGCCCTTTGCGGCATGCAGTACTCATCTCATAATTCCTGGTTGACGGCTTTTTTTCTAAAGCAATCGGTCATCGAGTGCACACGACTGACCAACCTCACTCTGACACGCAGGAGAGAGAAAACGTCTTGAACCCTAAGTAAACCCTATGTAAACCCTAAGTAGGGTTGATGGCATCTGCTCGGTACGTGCGATGCAAGCTCACAGCGTGGTTCAACGGATACGAGAGGAATGCAAGTCATTGAAAGTGTTTCTCGGAAGCCACAACGCGGATCAAAAGGGCACGTCGAGCGCTTGCGCGCGTAATACACGCGCGAGATGAATACGACTAAACCCTGGTCAGGGTTTAGTCAGGGTTTGGGCGTTGCTTCTCGAGAGCTCGGTGTTGAGGCACCGGGAACGCGAGCGACTGCATGAGGACGTCACTCTGTCTATTGCATGGTATAAAGGCCGGATGAATACCGTGCATCATAAGTGCGTTTACAAGTATTCATCGACACGCGCAATCCTGGTGCCATCCGAGCGCGTTATCCGCGCACGTGCGGCGCGTGTTGCGAAAACTTGTCAAATTTTGTGCAAGGTAGAAACACCCGGGACACAGCGGACCGGGTGTGGGGTGTCTCTCACAGATGTGAGTCCTGAGTCGTCGTATGTGAATGGATTTTCGACAGATTTATCGCTGTTTGATAATTTAGAAATTCAATACAGTATACATTGGCCAATTGATAAAAAGTTACTTCCCGGTGTGATTTAGCCACCCCCGGTCCGGCGGAGCGGGTTGGATGGATGATGGGTGAATAGATAGACTACTATGTAATTGAATTAAAATTTATTTTTATCGGTTTAGATAAGCCTTGATACATACCAAATACGTACATGCGAAATGATAAAAAGTTACTTCGGCCTGAGATTTAGCCACCCCCCGTAGGCATGAGCCAAAATTTACATTGTAAACTTGTAAATGTAAATTTAGCGGTATACACTAGCAAAATACAAGTGTATGGTGCCTCCATACACTCTTTTTATCACTTCTAGTACTTGTTCAAGTGCGTATAGTGTTTTCTTACAGGGTGAGTGTGCCATGCATGCCCTCGCGCTTCAGCTTGTCGTCAAGCGTCGAAGGCAACGGCGGTGACAGTATACGTGAGAGCGGAGAATCTTATCACATTCTATGTTTACAGATCTTTTCTAGACTCTTCTGAGAATGTACGAGCGGCAGTACAGCAAGCAGCAATCTGTTTTTTCAGGTGGTGATGCAACAGCATCCAGCGAAAGCTCTGAGTGTGAGGAACAGACTTGGATATCCTGGTTCTGTCGCCTAAAAGGAAATGAATTTTACTGTGAAGTCGACGAAGATTATATTCAAGATGATTTCAATTTGAGCGGGCTTGCAAGTATAGTACCATACTATGACTATGCACTCGATGTTATTTTGGATGTTGAGTCACGCGAACAGCTCAGTGAGCAGCAGCACGAACTTGTGGACTCCGCAGCTGAAATGCTTTACGGCCTTATCCATGCACGCTACATTCTGACAAATAGGGGGATGCTTACTATGCTAGAGAAGTATAAACAAGGTCATTTTGGACGTTGCCCGAGATTTCTTTGCAATAATCAGCAGTGTCTACCCACTGGAACCTCGGATATCTTTCGAACTGCGACTGTGAAAATATTCTGTCCAAAATGCCAGGTACGTACACATCATCTGAACTTGCCCAAGCACTAAGACATTAATTTAGGACATTTACTTTCCACGTAGTAAATACCAGGGGAACGTAGATGGCGCATATTTTGGAACTACTTTCCCACACCTTTTCCTGATGACATATAGGCACTTAGTGCCCGAGATAGCCTGTCAGAAATATGAACCGCGAGTGTTTGGCTTCAAGGTCTGTGATTTTATGTATGAGTGATCCAACTGCAATTATTCTCCTCTTCAGATACGACAACAGAGAGAGCAGGTTGATACCGTCTAACGTTTGTAAACAAAAGGTTTGCACAGTTGAGACGACAAGTTTGTGCAGCCTAGGTAAATGGGTTAAACAGTTATACAATATGGGAATTTCTAGCTGGTTTTCCATTGAAAACAGTACAATTAACGTGTTTGTATAAGATGATCAACTACCGTGGGATCTGCGAGTGTACTAATATCACCCAGATTTTCCAGGTCACTGTTCGCTATCTTACGCAGTATACGGCGCATGATCTTTCCACTTCTTGTTTTGGGCAATCCGGGCGCCCAATGTATCACATCAGGTGAAGCAAATGGGCCTATGACACTTCGAACAGTTTGCACGAGTTCCTTGCGGAGTTTTTCATCGCAAGCAGTTCCTGGTTTGACTGTCACAAACGCGTAAATAGCTTGTCCCTTAATTTCATGATCGATGCCCACGACAGCTGCCTCTGTACATGCAATATGAGAAACAAGAGCACTTTCTACCTCTGCAGAACCTATACGATGTCCAGAAACGTTTATCACGTCGTCAACCCTTCCTGTGATCCAATAGTACCCGTCACTGTCTCTCTTTGCACCATCACCACTCGCGTAATATCCCTTGAAAGGGGCAAAATAAGCTGTTTCGTATCGAGAATGGTCGCCATAAATGGTGCGCATCAACGAAGGCCATGAACGTTTGAAACAGAGAAGACCTTCAGCTTCTCCGCTGAGTTCTTCGCCTGTGACACTTAATATGACAGGTTCAACCCCAAAAAAAGGCAGCGTTGCACATCCTGGCTTTTCAGTGAAGATTCCCGGAAGTGGCGTCAAAAGATGTCCACCAGTTTCTGTCTGCCACCAAGTATCAACGATGGGACAGCGCCCGTCGCCGACAACTTCGTGATACCAACGCCATGCTTCTGGATTGATGGGCTCACCGACTGAACCTAAGATTCTCAGTGAGCGGCGAGAGTACTTTTTTACGTGCTCGTCTCCTTCACGTTGCAATGAACGAAGAAGAGTTGGCGCCGTATAAAACACTTGCACTTGGTATTTGTCAATTATTTCCCAGCACCGTCCACAGTCCGGGAAGTTCGGCACTCCCTCAAACACTACTGACGTTGCCCCATTCAAAAGGGGACCATATGTCAGATAGGTGTGACCAGTAATCCATCCACAGTCAGCCGTACACCAGAAAATATCTCCTGGTGAGATATCAAAAACATACTTCGTAGTAGTGGCCGCGTATACCATATATCCACCAGTACAGTGAACAACACCCTTCGGCTTACCCGTTGAACCAGAAGTATAAAGCATGAAAAGAGGTGCTTCAGCATCCATCCAGCACGTGTCACATTCGTCTGACATGCTTTTTACAGCATCATGCCAACTTTCATCACGTCCAGCAACAAGATCTGTACTGACACCTTTCACGCGTTCGTTTAGGACGAAAAGACAGTGCGAAACATTAAATCCTTTATCCAAGGAAATCTTTAAAGCATCATCAACAATATCCTTGAGGTGGATGACTTTGCTACCGCGCATCACTGCATTCGCCGTTAGAAGAACAGTAGCGCGGCTATCGAGTATCCGCTGAGAAAGTGATTCTGCAGAGAAGCCAGCGAAGACAACAGAGTGGACAGCACCTATGCGGGCGCATGCCAGCATAGCAACGGGTAGCTCTAGGATCATTGGTAAATATATCACCACTCGATCTCCAGGTCTGACACCTACATGTTTTAGCCAATTCGATAGTTGATTCACGCGCAGTTGCAGCTGATTATACGTGAGTTTGTCTTGTTCTCCAGGTGAGTTGCCTTCCCAGATAAAAGCGGTGTTATCACCTAAACCTTTGCTTATATTTGCTTCGATGCAGTTCCACGCCAAATTAGTGCGCCCGCCTTTGAACCATGAGTGTTCAACCTTTCCTTTCGTAATATCGAAGTTGCTTTCGATGATGGATTCACCGCGCCAAGGAGCTTCCCACACGAACTCGGAAGCGACGTTGGACCAAAATTCTTCGGGTCTCTCTATAGAGGTCCGGTACAGCTCTTGGTATTCTTCCAGTGACTTCACTCCAACTTTAGGCTCAAACATGTTGCTATGCTAGCGACTTAAGCGCACTTTTTCACCGCAGTCACGTCCACGCGGCTCGCGGCGTGCTCGACTTAGAGGCGCCAGACGTCGATGCGAGACCGCCCCCCCCCCCGCAGTGCGTCCCTATTTGGTTATTGCGCCTTCATTCCTTGGGAGGGCCATTCCATCGCGTGCGCGGCGTCAGGCTTCATATAGAAGCTTCTCAATACATCATGTATCGATAATTTGGAAAATCGTTTTTAAACTGTTTGCTTGGGTGCTGGATGTTACGTGCTACGTGCTCGATGAGACGCAAACGTCGCGCAACACAGGTGTTGAAACGCGGCGACGTTCGGTATTCGGTCGAGCGCAATCATGTCACGCAATGATGCACCGGGAGAAATGGTGCGCAACAGTCGAGTCGATTGGCCTAAACCCTCAACCCTAGAAGTTCGTTCTGGGTGATAATCGCCACACTACGCATCACACACAGTCTCACTTTTTGCAATAATTTCACGGGTCATCAACAAGGTCAGGTCACAGGTCTCCTGCCCTGCAGTCAGGGGCGAGAGCGCGAGAGGGAACGAGCGAGGGCATGCGGCCGACATCGACGACGACGACGACGACGAGGTGGACGACGACGCGCGCGATATTTTTCGATCTCGACGACACGCTCGTCGAGACCACGGCGGCGGACGCGCGCGCGTACGAGGCGGTGCGACGAACGCTCGAGACGGCGCTCGAGCGCGCGGGCGCGGGGACGACGGGCGGCGGTGTCGAGGGCGCGGGCGCGGGCGCGGCGGCGCGGGCGGTGGAGCGGTATAAACGCGCGTTGGCGTCGACGCCGTGGGACGAGACGCGCCGAGAACACGTGTGGGCGACGCGGGAGCGGATGTGGTTGGAGGCGACGGGGGACGAGGGGGACGGGTGGACGGGGGGCG
>Ga0255781_10000800_pt1 | contig 25514 bp, 41 predicted proteins | sample 101ome_21_FD_179979 | JGI IMG/M metagenome (GOLD analysis project Ga0255781, IMG submission 179979) | Coastal salt marsh microbial communities from the Groves Creek Marsh, Skidaway Island, Georgia - 101413BT metaG (version 2) | ecosystem: Environmental > Aquatic > Marine > Intertidal zone >... | reverse complement strand
AGCAGAAGCAAAATAATGGTTGCGTATCGACTCGTCCGATACGAGCCAAGACGCTATCCTGACGATTCTTATCAAGGCGGCTCGCGTCCGCGTTGAGGAATATCTGCGGCGCTCCCTTATCACCCGCACCTATTCGTGGGAGATGAATGGAGACGATATGCGGGACCGCATTGAGATTCCCAGACCTCCGGTGCAGTCAGTAACTTCACTGACGATCTACGACGAGAACAGCGCAGGCGTGGAGACATCCTACACAGAAGCAGCCGAGAACTGGCAACTCGTCGAGGCATCATACCTCAAACACCGCAACGATGGTTGGGAAGTTAACCGCATGGACCGCGCAGGTACGTTGGTATACGTTGCCGGATATGGTAACGCATCTACCGATATTCCTGCTGACATCCTGATTGCTACGCTGAAACTGCTCGCCCTCTGGTACGAGCGCAGAGGCGATGAGAACCGCGACAACGTAGAGGAGCGGGAGTTTAGGATTCTTGGCGAGATCGCCCACCACAGGACAATCGGATTCTGATGATAGGAGAAATGCGTCATAGGGTAGCGGTGCAGGCAAGCACTCCGCAGAACAACCTCGGTGTCATCACGGACTCTTGGGCAACCATCGAGACCGTATACGCCTCTGTGCGGACGCTGACGGGACGCGAAGCCGAGGACGCGAGTAAACCCGAAGGCATCTACACGCACGAGTTTGTGATGCGTTACAGGGACGATCTCGGGACCGCCGACACACAGATGCTCAACAAGTACCGCCTTGTCTTTCGCAGCGAGAACTACGATGTGCGCTCGGTCGAGAATGTAGACTACCGCGACAAGTTCATGATCGTCAAGACGGAGCGACAGTCCTAAATGGTAAAGGTAGAAGTACAGGGACTCGACAAGGCGCTGAGGGACATCGCAAAGTACAGCGAGCAAGCCGCCGACCGTATCGTGCAGGAGATCAACACGACAAAGAATTTGGTCCGTAACGATGCTATTAAGAACGCTCCTGTAAACAAGCAGAGCGGAAGCGGCATGGGTGCGCGTGGCGGTTCGCTTCGCCGCATGATCGTTGCCGAGCCGACCCGCAACTACGAAGCCTATGTTGTAAGCAAGGCGCACTATTCTGAGTTCGTCGAGTTTGGCACAGGTATCTACGGGGAGAACCCCAAAGGAGGACACCGCACAACGCCGTGGGTCTACTATAACGAGGCAACGGAATCTTTCGTTATAACCCGAGGCAACAAGGCGCAGCCATTCATGAACCCGGCGGCAGAGGCTAATCGTGCAGACCATCGTCGCAGAATGATCGCAGCACTCAAACTGAAATGAACGATCCACGCAAAGCAGTACAGGACGAGATCTGGACCCTTCTAAACGCAGCAGGTGTCACGGCATACGTCAACCCGCCCGAGGGTCTTACACCGCCTTACACGGTCTTTGGTGACGCAACCTTTATACCGGGACCGCTCACGACCAAGACAACCGAGGGAGCAGAGGTCACGCACACCTGCATTTCGTGGGCAACAGACCCTAACACGGCGCAGGCTAACGCCTCTACCGGACTCGCCGCTCTGACCGACCGTGACGTTGTGTATACGGTGACTGGCTACGAGGTGTCGGATGTATACCCAGACTTCGGCGGTCCTATTCTGCGCGATGATATGAGAGCCAACGAGGTTTATTGGGGAGTGCCGTATCGGGTGCGCTTCATCCTCACACAGACTGCATGACCCTCGGTATACTGACAACGCTATGGAAACGCCACGCTATCGCTCGCATTGTTCTGGATCATTATGCCCACTTGGACCTATCGCCTGCCCGCTCTGTCCGCTTGGCGGTCGGTAGCGAAGGCGATGTAAGCAGGAGCCTTGCAGAGCAGGCGGGATGGGAATACCTCGAACATGACAACCTCCCGCTGTCCGACAAGTGGAACGCAGGCATGGCGGCGCTACGTAGCAGGGTGGATGCAGTCCTGATCGTAGGCTCCGATGACATAATGACCGCCAACGCCATACGCTTGTCCCTGTCACACATTGACCTCGGCGCAGATGTAGTCGGACTCAAAGACCTCTACTATTACGACACCCGTAACAGACAGGCGTACTACGGGGAGCGCCACAATCCCGGCGCGGGAATGATCGCCACCTCTGATGTACTTGACCGGGTAAATTGGCAGCCGTGGGATTCAGGGCTGAACAGATACCTCGACAAATCGTTTACCAACCGTATGCAAACAAAGGCATACCCATGTAAGTTCAAGTATATACAAAACTGCCGCGAGCAAGCCGCCGACTTGGTGGACATAAAGACCGACACAAATATGTGGAGCGTTGAGCAACTGGCAGAGGCAACGGGTCGGGTTTATTCCGTAGACTCGTCTGTTTTCGAAAACACGTTTCCCGACCTACGGGATAAATTAAACCAACAGGACAATGGCTAAAAACAAATCCGCTCGGGATTACTGGCTGTACGTTGCGACATCCGCACCGACAGCAGCAGACGAAGCCAATGATGCCAACTACTCGCTCGTAGGTCTGGCAACTGAGCACTCGCTGTCACGCTCCCGGGGCGCAATCGACGTATCAACGAAGGATGATGGGGATGACTCCTCGTTCATCGCAGGACGGCGCAACCAGACGGTTTCCATGTCCGGTATCTTTGACCACACCGAAGATGCGGGATACACGAAACTGTCGGACGCTTACGAGGCTGCAAACGGTACGGTATACTTTCTGCTTACCTCTACCAACTCCGGTGACACGGAATGGTACGGTAGTGGCGTGATTACCGACCTGTCGCTTACATTTAGCGATGAATCGCCTTCGACGTTCTCGACAACCATTCAGGCATCTGGAACGGTTACGGAGGCTACCGGAACCACCAGTTAATCTGAATGACGATGAAAGACAACCATCCTGAAGCCGTAACCATTGAAGTCGGCGAGAAAGAGTACACGCTAAAACTCGGACCCGCTGCCTTTAGGATCGCAGAGATCAAGCACAACCTGACCTTTACCTTTGAGCAGATGGCAAGCCCGAGCCTTGCAGACCTTGCACGTATCGCATACGTGGGCTGCTTGGTGGACGCTCCAACTCTCAAGGAGGACAAGTTCATGATCGCTATGGCTAACTCCGACGAAGGCGCGGTACTCGCTGCCGTTGGTAAAGCCCTGCGACGCATGACGGATGGTCTATCTTCTATCGGCGAAACTGATGAGGGAAAGGGGTAGCCGGGGGTAATAAGCCCTCGGCACCCTTTCCTGATTTAGTAGCCATTGACAAGATGTGCGCCGCTTATCTCGGCATGACACCATCGCAGGTCGATGAGTGTTCACTACGGGATATTAACGTGATGCTTGCAGGCGTTAGGGAGCGCATCGAACAGGATCAAGAATTGGAGTGGCAGCGCACCTTTATCATAGCGCAGCAACTCGAAAACCTGATGCTGTTCAGGGCGGGCAAACGGCAGAAGCCTCTGGATGCCATGTATCGCCAACTAAAAAAACAGGAAACGCCTGTGATGCGGATGGCTGAATATCAGCAACTCCGACAACGGGCAAAAGCAATACTGGAAGATGGCTACGGTCGCACAACTTGACGTTCGGATTGGGGCAGACATCAAGTCGTTCCAACAGGGCATGGCGAAGTTAGAAAACCAACTTAAACAGGTTGGGTCTAATCTTCGCAACACCGGACGTCAGTTATCGACAGCGGTTACGCTTCCGCTTCTTGGCATTGGCGCGGCTGCCGTAAAAGCCGCCTCGGATGCCGAGGAAATGCAGTCAAAGTTCAACACCGTATTCAAGACGGTGGGCGGCGATGTAACGAAGCAACTCGACGCTTTTGCTCGCGCATCTGGAAGGAGCCGCTACGAGTTGCAGGGGATGGCTGGGCAACTTGGCGATATATTTAAGCCGCTTGGATATACAGAGCAGCAGGCGGGTGATTTATCGGTACAGGTTGCCAAACTCGCGGTTGATCTTGGCTCCTTTAACAATATGCCGATGGACGAGGCTCTTGCCCGTCTACGTGGTACGCTTGTCGGTTCGCACGAGAACGCTCTTGCCTTTGGCGTAGTAATCAACGAGGCATCGCTCAAGCAGGAGTTGATGCGAATGGGCGCAGATAAACTGACGGGCGCACAACTAAATCAGGCAAAGGTACAGGCGCGTCTCAACCTGCTTATGGCAGGCACCACCGATGCACAGGGCGATGCTATCCGCACATCGGATTCTTTCGCCAATCAGTTTCAAAGACTGAGAAATGCCACGTATGATCTCGGAGTAACCATTGGTGAACTCCTCCTGCCTTATGCAAGCGAACTGGTGAGTCGGCTTCAGGGAATGGTCGATTTTGTCCAGAACCTAAATCCAGAGACAAAGAAACTCGGCATCATCCTCGCAGGCGTTGCGGCGGCGGCGGGTCCGTTGGTGTTTTCGCTCGGCGGAGTGGCTTCTGGATTCTCCGCTATCATGCGAGCCGTTACGCTGACGATGGGATTGTTTAATCCTTACGTGGCAGGTTTGGCAGCAGTAGCGGCGATATTTGTGGGCTTAACTCGTGGCTCCGACTCTGTACAAGCAGCATTCAAAACGTTTGGAGATCAAATAAAAAACTCGTTTTCTCCTATATGGGAGGGGCTGAAAGAGACTATTGCCGAAACCTATGGAGTGATTGTTGGATGGTGGTCTGCAAATGGAGAAGCGGTAAAAACAACACTCACAGAAACGTTCACAACGCTGATCACAAATGTTGGCACTCTTTTAGGCACACTTGCCGATGTCTTTAGGTTAGCATGGCAGGCTACTGAGGACGTAACCAAGTTGTTTATTGGCGAAAATGGTACACTTGAGACGCTTTTCGTAAGTGGCACCCTTAACCTTGTCAATTCGGTTGGAGCAACTATTGCCCTTCTTGCTGCCACCATTAACACCACTATTGAACAGATAGCAGGCGCTTTGAAGGCAACAACGCTTGCGGCAGGTGGCAAGTTTGATCAGGCATTTCAGGCTTTAAAGGATATACCTAAAAGCAACATCGATGCGATGCTCGCTTTTTTTGCGTCGATGAAAAGCGACATTGATGCAAGCATTGATCCAGACATAGCAAAGGACGCAGCGGAAGCCGTAGTTGGTAAGGATGGGGAGACATTTGCAGATAAGGTTAAAAGGGTTATTGATAGAGCGGTGTCGGGTTTTGACTCGTTTGCAACGGATATTGCAGATCCCTTGCAGAATGATTCGGATTCCGTAAGCAACACAGTAGTGAATACGGCAGAGGACATCGACGGGCTAAAAAACTCGGTTGATGGGTTATTTAAGATTGCGGTTGATCCCAAAACACTCAACGAGGCTGTACGTGCTATTGCGCCATCCGAGGATGAAGTCTCGCGTATGGATTCTTTCCGGCATCACTTTAAAATTTTTACTGAGAACTTATCAGATGCAAAGAGCGATGCTTTTAATGTGGCGCGGTATACGCGAGACGTCCGTGACGCATTGGACACATTGGGTATCGGTGCTGATACACCGTTTGGGCGATTCGTTTCGAACACGGCTAATCTTGCGTTTGATATTGCTACCGTTGTTAATGGGTTTTCGTCTCTGATCGAACTCTTTAAGTTGGAAATATGGGGCAAAACTCTTGACCTGTTTATAAAAATCGGATCATCTATCTGGGATATTGTTTCGGGTCTTTCTGCTCAACAACAGATTCAAAACGTTGGCGCTACAATTGGGGCTATTGGACCGGGAACGATGGGTCCAACCGTAACTGGGGTTCCAGACCTTACGACAGCAGGTGCGGGAGCAGCAGGTGCAGGAGGCGGCGCGGGTATATTGGCGGGTATACCTGCTGCAACCCAACTTGCTCTGGCTTACGTGCTTGGAAATAGCATTTACAGGCTCGCAGGTTTTGGTGGTTCTGAGACTCCGTGGGTTTCGATGGGAATAACTCGCGACGAGTGGATACAGCAGCAAATCGCATCGGGCGGTTACGCTAGAATTGCATCAAACCTGATGGGTGGTGTCGATCTGTCTTGGCTATCTGGGACTGCCGGAGGTGGCAGCATGAATGGAGCGGGTACACCAACATGGTTGTCTGGCTTGCAGGGATATATGGGCACAGGTGGATCGGCTAACACATCCGGCGTGATGGGCAGCATGGGCATGACCACAGGAGGTCAGACTATTAACGTCAACCTTGACGGTCAGACCATCGCCACCGCAACGATGCCTTACTGGTCACAGGAATTGGAGATCTACGGGACCAACCGCTAATGGGAATAGCAATCAAAAACCAAGCGGGTACGGATATTGACTTCGTGAAGGAGTCTTTCCGTTTCGAGGATGCCGTTACACAGCGCGGCACGTTGTCCTTTCAAGAGATAGGCAGCAGCCCGTCATGCACGTGGGGCGAGGATGTAATTGTTTGGGATGATGGCGGTGCACCTTTGGAGTTAGCAGGCGGGGGCAATCTTGAACTGGCAGGCGGCGGCAATCTTGAATTGGCGCAGCAGACTGTCTATTGGGGCGGGACCGTTGAGAGCATTTCAGAAACGGACATCACCGTAGGCGAGACCACGACGATACGCTTTACCTATCGGTGCATTGACTTTTCCGAAATTGCAGGAAGGCAAATTGTAGCAGATGCTACTGCCGCGCAAACTGCCGGAAGTTGGATCTCATCTTCAGTATCTTCGCCCGGTCTTTCTGGCTACGGTATAACCGCCGGGGATATAGATGATGGCGCATATATTGACTATATGCCGTGGAACTACGTGTCCTATGAGTTGATCTTTGACGAGTTGGCAGAAATCAGCGGCTTCTTCTGGAATATCGACAAGGACAAAAAACTAAACTTTCGATCCGTTGAAGCCGCTCCTGCACCTTTTGCAATCACATCTTCTAACAGACCTTATAAGTCGATAGAGTTCTCTACCGTTCGCGGCAGTTTTCGAAACGTTGTGTATCTAAGGGCGGGTACAACGACTGACGAAACCGATACCATTGAAGTGCAACGTGGCGATGGTGATAAAAGAACATTCGTGGTTGGCGCAGAAATAGGCGCAACACCAACAATAGAAGTTGATACAGGCAGCGGATACAGCGCCCAAACAGTTGGCGTCAATGGTATTGGGACTGTGAGCGATTGGTACTACAACAGCGGATCACCAGTAATTACACAGGACTCGGCGGGTACTGTACTTTCATCAACGGACAAAATCAAGATTACATACAAGGCAAGATTCCCGATTATTGTGAATGCTATTTCCGACGAAAGCATCTTGCAACGCGAGGCAATAGAATCCGGTCTTGGTCAATATGTCTCTGTAGTAGATGCAACTGACGTTGATAATGCCGAAGCCGCTGAACTAAAAGCGCAGTCCATCCTGAACCAGTATTCACAGCCCCGTATTACCTGCCGCTATACAACAGATCAGGTCAATCTCGAAGCAGGGCAGACGCAATACATCAACCTTCCCGAGCATGGCATTGATGCCAACTTTTTGATCGAAAGGATCGGGGCATCTTTACGACATGACGGGCAACTATCCTTCGATGTTACCGCCGCCGCAACGCAGACCGTTGCCGGGTGGTCCTACTGGAAGCAGAAAACCCGACAAGACCGTAAGTTTGTTGTGCGGGACAATGAGGTGCTTCGTCTGTTAAACAGCGAGAAGGACAACGCAACCGCAGCCGATGCCGCAAGCGGGACCACCTACACAGGAGCCTACACAGTCAATGGCACAGACACATACATTGATGGATTCCATGTCGGATAACATACGACCACACGGACGGGTGACTGTTGAAGTCATTACCGACGAAGGCACGACCGTATACGAGCAAAATAACGTGGTCACGAATAACGGCGTGGCTCGTATTGCTGCTGTATGGGCGCAGGACTCGACAACCTTCCCGTCTCACATTGGCATCGGCACGGATGACACGGCGGCGGCTACGACAGACACGGCGCTTGGAGCAGAGGTGGACCGCAACGCCATCGTCACAGACTTCGCATCGGGCGCAGTCGCTACCTTTAAGGCGTTCTTCTCTAAGGCAGAAGCCAACGGCAACACCATCGCCGAGTTGGGTATGTTCGACGCGGCATCAGGCGGGACGATGTTCTGCCGCTCCGTCTTGGCAACGGCTATCGTCAAGGATGCCACCAAGAGCATCAACGTAACATGGACCATAACCTTCGCTGACGCATAATGGCTACCACAGTATTCCCAGAAGCAGGCGATCAGATCACCGAGGCGGCATGGACTTCGGCGAACAAGACCATTGCGGTTGCCACAGAGTATCGCGTAAGCGGCTACATCCTATCAGCAGGTACAGGTCTTAACGTAGATATATCTTCCGGTACGTGTTTCGTCAATGGCTTTGAGGTGGTGTCAGACGGTACGCAGGTAGAGGCTCTGTCAGCCAGTTCTACGAACTACGTCTACCTAAACGACGATGGCACGTTTACGGTAAACACGAGCGGGACGCAGCCTGCCGATTCGCTTTTTCTCGGCACAGCCACAACAGATGGATCAGGTGTGACAGCGGTATCACACAAGAAAAGTATCGCAAACGACTACAACGTAGGCATTATCAAAAGCGCGGACGAGTCTGTAACCTCAAGCACGACCCTGCAAAACGATGACGAACTCGTGTGGACGGCAGAGGCGGGGTCAACGTGGGATGTTGTCCTTGCCCTAAGAACAACTGACGGTGGCGGTGGAATCTCCTTCGATCTCGTAGGATTCGATTCTGGTGATCCTTACAGTTTTGCGGGACCGGGCGCAGCAGATGGATTTACCTATGCCGTGGTGGGTACGCCATACTCGTCTGCCTCTGTTGGTGATTTTCTGGTCCGGGGAATCTTGACAACGACAACTGGCGGGACCGTTGGGCTTAAATGGGCGCAAAACTCAAGTAACGCAGCGGCATCTACCGTTCAGGCGAACTCGTGGATATATGCTCGGAGGTTGCTTGGATAATGGCTACCACAGTATTTCCACAAACAGATGACACAGTAACACGCACAGCGTGGCAATCGCTCAACACGACAATCAATCGGGGCGATGACAATGGCACAGCAGATTCAGATACCTATCTACTCAAATACAACCAGATTACAACTGGAGCCGTATCGGCTAACACAGACGTAAGGCAGGGTCCAACCGTTTCGCTATCAGCCGGACAGATGTATTATGTTCGTGGGTGCTTAACCCTTGCAAAACCAGTTGCAGACACCACAGACGATAGATGCACCGCCGGAATCTATCTAGGTAGCGGAATCAAGATTTATCTGGCACACATTGTAAATCGCGCACTTGAGGCAAGTCTAATGGACTTCCTAACTATTGAGGATGAGATTTCTACAAGCGGGAATACTGGGTTGCGCTTTCAAATAAGAGGAACCAACAACGTAACATTTACAGACAAGACGGTTCTTTGGGTTGACATGATAGCGGTGTGTGAACAGGATTCATCAATGTATCTTAGTTATGCAAAAACCGCAGATGACAACAGTACGTGGTATCAGGCTGACGGGCTTTCCTTTTTAGAAGCGACACCGATTCAGGGATAAACAATGGCAACAGTACACGACTTAACAGAAAACACAGCGCCAGATGGGACTGATCGGTTGTATGTGACCGATGGGGTCAATGATGAAGGCGTCCAGATTGCCAACCTGCTCAAAGGCAGCGGTGCAGAAGTACCTGCGTCTAAGATTACAGGGACCATAGCGCATGAAAGAGGCGGGTTGGAGGCAGATGTGTCGGCATATAATGGGATCGTCAAGATAAGCGGCGGCGCAACATCAGCCGTAACCGCTCCGTCTGGTACGATTGTCGGAACGAGTGACACGCAGACGCTAACAAACAAAACGATTGACACCTCAGCAAATACGCTGACGTTTGCAGCAGAGGCAAATCTGCAAGACAATTTGCTCACTCGTCCGCTCGTCAAAGATTATGCGATGGAGGTCTACGCTCACGGCAGCATAACCACAGCCACGACGATTGATCTTGAAAACGGAAACGTCCACACGGCAACGATTGGCGGCAACCTCACGCTGACGTTCTCGAATCCTATCGCATCCGGTGACGCTACCAGTTTTGTGCTTGAGTTAACCAATGGAGGCGCATATACGCTGACATTTCCTGCTGCCGTAGACTGGGAGGGAGGAGCCGCTCCTACCTTGACCGCATCAGGCGTTGACATACTTGTGTTCTATACCCGCGATGGCGGCACTACATGGCATGGCATTGTCTCATCCTTAGACAGCAAGTAAGATGTTTACACCGGCAATGTTAGCGTTCAGAAGGGCGGCAGGCGGCGATGCCGGTCGTGGGTTGTTTGGCGGTGGGACTGATGCCGGTGTTGACCGGAATACTATTGACTACATTACTATTGCATCAACGGGTAACGCCACCGACTTCGGTGACTTAACTGCTGCGCGGTATGGATTGGGTGCTTGCTCATCATCTACGCGAGGTGTGTGGGCTGGTGGGTTAAGCGATTATCGCACGATAGACTATGTTACTATTGCATCACCGGGAAATGCGACAGATTTTGGTGATCTTAACTTTGATGGACAAGGCATGGCAGGTTGCTCGTCCTCTACACGCGGCATTTTTACGGGGTCGAACGGCAACTACATAGATTATATTACCATCGCCTCTACTGGCAACGCCACCGACTTTGGTGATTTATTATGGCCGGGAGGCACAAGTTATCTTTCTGCTTGCTCATCACCAACACGAGGCATATTTGGCGGTGGATATACTTTCATGAGTCAAAACGTTATTCAATACGTCACTATTGCATCTACTGGTAATGCCACCGACTTTGGTGATCTAACGCAAGCGAGGAATAGATTATCAAGTTGCTCGTCATCAACGCGCGGATTGTTCGGCGGTGGGGATACCACAAATGGTTCTTATAGTACTGTCAATACGATTGACTACATTACTATTGCATCGACAGGTAACGCCACAGACTTTGGTGATTTAAGCGCTTCAGTAGCAACTAATGCGGCTTGCTCGTCATCAACAAGAGGAGTATTTGGCGGTGGATATACCGGAATCGTTACAAATACTATTGACTACGTTACCATTGATTCGACGGGTAACGCCACCGACTTCGGTGACTTAACGCAAGCAAGGATATCTCCTGCGGGTTGCTCAGACGCTCATGGAGGGCTTTCGTGAATACTGACATTGCCTTGCTTAGCACATTGCCCGAGGCGGCAAACGTTATCGGCGCTATTGAGCGCATCGAGAAGAGATTGCCTGCCACCGTTGCTGCGTCCGAAGTCTTTAATAAATCCTCGTCTCAGTATAAGACCACAACGCTCGACGTTGTAGACTTGACGCAGACCGGAACGCTAAAGCACCTACTCGCATCAATTCAGAGGACAAGACACGCATTGGAGGAAGCATCAATCAAGGTGCGCCGCAAGCGAGCCAAGCGCGACAGAAAGCAGCGCCTGCTTGAAGGGGCAAAAGGTTACAAGGCAGAGGTGCTTCAGATCGACATAGACGAAATTACAATACACCTATCGAATCTGGAGGCAGCGGCGCGGGGCGCAATACGAAAACTCGCGTACCTAATCGCGCAGTATGACAGCGTTCTCGAAAGCATGGGAGTTGAGTATCTAACCGAGGAGGACTACGAAAAAGATCAGGAGAGGCATCACATAATGACTGCCTTCTCGCAAGCATTACACGCTGCTCGCGCTCGCGGCGGTGTTATCGACGAAGGCAACCTGATCTACTTGTTCAACATTGGTATTAACGGCGCGGTAGCACAAGCCGAGGTGTCATCCCTGCTGCAACAGGAGGATGCGCTATTGCGTGAAGGAAAAGCGCCCACCCACGCACACACGATGGCATGGCTTGAGGCTGTTGCTGATCGATTCTCTGGAAGCAGCGCACAGAACGCGGCATCGCGTGGTCTTTCTATATCAGACAAAACACTATACTTGGATGTCTAAAATATACGCACACGATGATGGCACGTTAATCGGCGAGGGCATGGATGCGCTACGCCGCACTTTCCCAAACGTGTCTATTCCCGACGATCCAACTGAACAGATGTTGGAGAGCATTGGCGCTGTTGCCTTGAGCGATGATGGCAGACCTTCAGATACGCCTCTTGATAGGTACAGACCCGCAACAGAGAAGGTTGGCGATGCTGTTGTCCTTTCATGGGTTGCCGACAGCGTTGCCGACAGAACAGCCGCGCTTGCCGAGTGGAAGAATCGCCTTATTGAATCGGCAAAGGGAGAAGCCAACCGCCGCATCCTTGCCATCCTGCCCGAATGGAAGCAGCGAAACTACACAGCACGAGCCGTTGAGAAGGTCGCAGACGGGGAGGTTGGTGATGACGAGTGGAACGCCATGAGCGCAGCATGGACTGCGATTAAAGCGGTGCGTGTTGCATCTGACGCCGTTGAAGCCGAAATTGCCACGATTACTGAACAACAGGCGGCGCAGTATGATGTGGCGGCAAGTCCTATTTGGGATCAATAAACCACCGGCATTATGTGGAACGTCTCTCGGCTCGGACCAGACGCTCACCAGATCGAGTTTACGGATGAGTTCGAAAACAAGGACTGGGAGCAATGGGTACTCCTGACCGGAGACCGCCATTGGGACAATCAGCACTCCGACTGGTCGCTGCAAAAGAAGCATCTCGAATTGGCAAAGGAGCGCAACGCTCCGGTCATCGACGTTGGAGACTTCTTCTGTTTGATGCAGGGCAAGTATGACAGGCGCAAGTCCTCGGATGCTCTGCGACCCATCCACCGAGGCGAGGAATACTTCGATGACGTACCGAACACGGCGGTTGATTTTTTCAAACCGTACGCCCACCAGTTCGCCGTTCTCGGATATGGCAACCATGAGACCGCGATCATAAAACATCACCAGACGGACATCCTCGCTCGCTTCGCCTATCGGCTAAACAAGGAGACAGGATCGAACGTTCAGGTTGGCGGCTATGGTGGCTATATCAAACTTCGCTTTGCCACGCCACACAAGAGGAAAAGCGTCTGGCTGCGATATTTTCATGGAAGTGGAGGCGGAGGACCGGTTTCCAAGGGGGTCATAGGCACGAATCGCCGCCAGTACTACGATGCCGACATCGTGGTAACGGGACACATACACGAGCGGTGGCGCGTTGAGTTGGTCAAGGAATCCATCTCCGACTACGGCAAGTTATCGCTCAAGCCGCAGGTGCATCTGTGCGTGTCTACGTACAAGCAGGAGTACAACACGCAGGGTGGTTGGCACGTGGAACGAGGCGCTCCACCCAAACCGCTCGGCGGGTGGTGGCTACGCTTTACCCATGACCACAAAAAGCAACAGGTTGTCTTTCAGACGATGGAGACGCTCTGAGGCTTCGCAGGATCGCTCCTAACGAACGATCTCACTCTTTTGGTATACTGACAAGGGCAGAACCGATGTGGTCTGTGATCGCCTTGTACGCATCCGTCCACGAGTAGCACACCATACAATCGTAGCCGACTTGTTCGAGTCTTTCCATCCACGCCTTCTGGTGCTTGCTCGGTTTGTTGGGCTTTACCTTCATCTCGATGAACAGCCCTGCCGAGTACGAGTTGGGGACTGCTACGAAGATGTCGGGGATTCCTGCCTTCACGCCTTCGGCTTTGAGTTTGGCTGCCACCTTGATGTGACGATGACCGCCGTTTGGGATGGCAAAGACGTTGGCGAATAGCGGGTTGGTCCGCTCTTGTAATTTCAGCGCCTTGAATAGCGCCACCTGCTCCCGGTGTTCTTGGTCTTTCATTATCGCAGCACCACGTATTCCTTGCCTTCTCCGAGAGCCGCGAAGTCACATTCCAGACCCGCAGCCAAAGCCTTGCCGATGGCGGTCTTGTCTGGGCGGCGTGTGATCTTGGCGAACTCATCCGGCACGAGCGATTCATCCCCGATGATCACCGGAGCCTTCGCCTTGCGTACCGATACGCTGACATGGTTGGGTGTCTCTGCCTTCTGCATCCCGAGCATCTTCATGGATAGCATGATGCGGTCTTTCAGACCATCGACCACGCGGCGCTTGCTGTTTGCGCGAGCCTTCATTGTGTCCATGCGCTCCTTTAGGTAAGCCGCCTTTGCTACGTAGGCTTCCGCATCCATCTCCATCTGGGCGATGACCACGGCGTATCTATCCATCTTGGCAAGGATGTCATCCTCGCCTTGTGCGATCTGGTCGAGCAGCACCTCGGCATCCTCGGTTATCTCGCCGCCCGTTGCTTCGAGCAGTTCCTCCAAGTTGGCAAGGTCAGCCAGTTGGCTGTGTGTCAGGTCAAATAGGTTCTGGTTGTTCATTGTCTCTCTCTGTTTGTGTTATCGTTTCGGGTATCCGTTGTTGCCGTATCGCATGAGCCGACCGCGAGCGTGGGTCAGTATATCGCCACAATGGCGGGTCACGACATCAAGGTATGAATCCGCTCCGGTCATGCCTTCTTGCGTATCGTTCAGGCATGATAAAACGATCCATGTTGCTATGTCAAGTTTTTCCCGTTGGGTGCAGTTTTCTATTGCTGCTCCGACTTCTGCGTATATCTGTTGTTCAATGAGGGTCATGTGATAAGCCTCTTGATCTTTAGTATGAGCCACGCCTTGACGCGCCACACGAGCGCATCCTGCTGCGGTGTCGATTGTGGTTCTTCGGTCCAGTCCAGTTCAATCATTGTTTAGCCTCTTTAAGCATCTTGTCGTAGAGTGTCTGTGCCTTTTGCTTTATCTGTGGTTCTACCTTTAGACACACCTCGTAATCGCTGAACCTCCGCGATACCATACCGAGTTGGTCGCAAGCCCAGTTCTTGCCCATGAATCCAAGGTTTTCCATGTGCAGATTCAGAGCGCATCGCCTTGCTTTCGTTTCCTCATGCTGACGATAGCCACACATCATGCGCTGAACGGGTATGCCTGTTGCTATCGACACGGCTTCCTTAATCATCTGAGAACGCTCTCGTATGTTAGGCATCGCCAAGTACCTCCTCGACCAGTTCGCCATCTACAAACGCCTGCATAGCGTCCTCTATGTGCAACTTGGAAGCATTGAGACCATGCTCAAATCCCTCAAAGTACCCTTCATCCCTTCCGATCCAGTAGGTCTGCGCTTCCTGCATACCGAGTGCCGCGACCTTGATGCGGGTGTGGATCATGTTCGCAGCCCTGCGGATCTGGCTTTCGATCTTCTTTCTTGTTGTGCTATCCATTGAGTTCGTCGATCAGTTTTGAGAGCGCAGCGGCGTCTGCCGTCTTTGCTCGTTTGATGTATGCTTCCTGCTTGTCCTCGGGCTGCTTCTTGATGAGCGACCACGCAAAGTTTTTCTGCTTCTGCGATGGCTGACCCGGTGCGGCTGACGGGCTGCCGCCCTGCTTGCTGATGGCTTGTGCTATCTCATCAGCAGAAGCGTATGTCCCGTCTCCGGCGAACCCGGCAGCACTCAGCGCCCGACCGATCGCCGAGGTCTCACAATTTTCAAGGGCTGATGTGCTATTGATGCCACGCTGAGATCGTTCTTCCTCGGCGTAGCCAGTAGCCACCACGCGACCCTGCGGGTCTGTGATGATGGCTCGCATGATAACCGTCTGTGCGTCAACGGCGTAGCATTGGGTCTCAATGCCCCATCCGTCATCGATGGGGTACTTCTCACGAAACTCGCTCACTCGGAGCGCCACGGTCTTGTATTGCTTGCCGTGGATGCTAACGATGCCTGTGTCCTTTGCCATTACGCCACCTGCTGAGTATTGATGTGATTACGCTCCACGATCTCGATGGAGTCCCTAATGCCCTGCGCTCGTCCTGCCTCGTACACCATCCGCAGGGCGGCACGTACGTTGAGGTCCATCTGTTGTGGACTGTACTGGTCGAAGGCGATTGTCTGCCGGACGCTCTTCATCGCCTTGTTGATGGCGGTTTCTTTGGTCATGCTCATCGTGTCACCTCGTTAAACTCTCTAAGCAAGGCAGCCATGCGGTCGATGCTACGCTGAAGGGATGTGGTATCGATTGTACGCAGTTGCGGAATCTCCTTCTGCTCCTTCCAGATCTCGTACTGCTCGTCGGCGATCTCGTCGTAGTAGGCGTCGAAGTTGTCTGTCTCTCTCTGTGTCATTGTAGTAAAAGGTTGTTATTGGTGATGTGTTAAAGTTCGTCAAGATGAATCACAATTCCGAATCCTGAACGATCAATTCACAATCAACCCCGAAGGTATCGGTAGGTGTACGTCTTGCGGCGATACGGTCCGGCATACACCGAATCATCGCGCTCTATCTGTCCTGCATCATGCAGGTTCGTTATCGCTCGCCTAACGCTCGTGATCGGCACATCGCCACGCAGGAAGGTCTTAATGGTCCACGCATGGATGGATGTGTTAGGCATAGACCTGAACAGGTCAAGGATGCGCTGTGTCTGGGATGCGGCGGACTGGGTTGCGGTTGCCAGTTGCTCGCCTGTCTCTCTCGTTGTGTTGTAGTACATCAGTCTTTCTTGGTTAGTTGTACATCGTTCTCGTCAAGCAACTTGTTCAGCATAGCGACCTGATCGCCTGTGAACCTCGTGCCGCCTTCCGGCTTTTCTATGTTTGACATCAGGATTGCAATAATCCAAGTCAATACCGAGGCGCAAAGAGCGCCCGTTAGGAATATCGCAGCTTCTTCGTAGCTCATTTTTTCTTTCGCTTGTTTTTGTTCGCCCCGTTTGATTGCCTTCGTTTTTCAAGTCTGCGGTCCCAAAAGGTGTGGGGCTCTTGGTCCCTGCACCAATCGAACCACCAGGTAAAATCACTATTGGGGCTTGTGTAGGTGACAAGATCCAGAAGGTCTTTGTCAGCGACGATGGTTCTCTTTTTCATAGGGATAGCAATGTGCGTAGTGAGAAATAGGCGATGGAGATGCAAATCACCCAGAAGCAAATCTTATCTGGGATGTCGAACAGGCGCTCGACCTTGCGAAGTAGCTGTGTCTTTGTCATTGTTTCTCTCGGTTGGTGGTGGGCTGCTGCCCGTTTGAGTTGTGACCAATGTCGCAATTTTTTTTGACATATACACAAACCTTAACAAACACTTCACACAAATAAACCACTCAACATGGAATGAGCGGTTTGGTGGATAAGATGCACCCAGATTCTCTTGAACCAATCTCGCTCTCGCGTTTACTATTGACTCGGCTGATGCGACAGGTGTCCGTGGTTATGGAAGCGGAGCCGTCTGAGGCGCAGGAGGTCAACCGGAACACGTTGGGGATGCAGGCAACGAATCCCGAACAGCACACAGGGGCAGCGTTCTTCCGGCTCTATATATAACCCCTGTTGTACACTTTTGACATTTAGTGTTGGCACACCGTATCCTGAGAGACAGAACAAAACAAATCCAAAAAGAAGCCATACACGGCACATGGCGAAGGATTGAATCGGACTGCCGAGAGAGGCTACATTCATAGAATGAATATGCAAACACTCAAGCCTAGCCAGATCGACGCCAAGGCGATTGGCTATATACAGAGAAGGCTAAAGAGAACGCTCACCTACAACGAGAAGGTAGCGTTGGTCGGCAACATCGAGCCGGGGTCAGGACAGGAGTTCAAGGATGCCGTAGACTTCTGGTTTGACCACGGTCTATCCTTTGAGGGACGCGAGAACATGGAGGACTTCCGTACCAACTACCTGACGCGGTGCGCTGACCGTAGAGAGCGCGAATGGGCAAAGGAGAAAGCGCAACTACACAACACCAAGATCATTGACCTTTTCGACGTTAGCATATGAGGCAGAGATGCTCTGCCACAAGATCACCGGAATGTCTATCGCTCAATGGGAGCAGTCCATCAAGAAACGCCGGGAACGCGCTCTGCGCTCTGGCAAATTGCATGGACTACCTATCAGCCAACACCAACGAGACGAGTGGATAGCCTTCTACGACCTCGCACCAGAGGACTTCGAACTTATCTGCATCAACAGGGAAGGCGGATATGAGCAGAACGCCGTTGTTAGATCAGAGAACAAGGCTCGCTCCGAACTCGGAGACGCAGCCAGACCCGGTGAGGCGCTGCCAGTACCGAACGTCGAGGATGTGTCCGATCATTGGTGGTCCTATTACGACCGCAACCAGAAAGCCCAGACGCCACGCTGCACGAGCAGGCTCGGTTACAGGCTTAGAAACAGGCTTGAACATAGATGACCGCGCAGGCGTTATATTGACATGGAAAAGATCAAGCCACACCCGCCGGAGCAGATACCCGTTTCGGCACTTGTACCACCAACCGTACTACCTACGATGATTAAGAAACTACTCGACCGCCTCAAAGAAGCATCTACATGGGCAGGACTTGCCATCATCGCGCAGTTCTTGCCCATTGGCGTTGAGGACTTGCAGGTAATCTGGGAAGCCATCACAGCCCTTGCTGCCGTTGCCGCCATGTTGATCCCAGAAGGCAAAGACAAGCAAGAATCCGATAAAGGATGAACGCACCCGAGTACATCGTCCTGCATACCCTCGCCTTTGATGGTGACGCAGGTATTGATCGGGTCCGGCGTTGGCATCTTGACAGGGGATGGTCGGACGTTGGTTACCACTACCTCATACGCAGGAGCGGTGCGCTCGAAACAGGAAGGGCAGAGGATGAGCAAGGCGCTCACGCTCTCGGCTACAACAGCCGGAGCATAGGCATAGCCTTCGAAGGTCACGGAGACCACGAGATGTGGACGCTGCCGCAGGTGTTGTCTGCTGTGCGTCTATGTGACCGCCTCTCTGATCTGTACGGCATACCGCCACACAACATACTCGGACACCGCGAGACGGGAGCCAAGAAAACCTGCCCCGGCACGAAGATCGACATGGACGCTTTCCGCGCCCTGTTCTTTCATTGTATACCAGAGGACTGATGCCAATAGTTAAGAAGCCAGACGGATGGTATTGGGGAAGCCAAGGACCATTCGACACAAGAGAAGAAGCCGAGCGGGTAGCACGAGCGGCATACGCCAACGGCTACGGTGCAGGCGAAGAACGAAAACCGATCACACGCAAGGGTTGATCTTACACTCACGCGCGCATGAGCGAAAAGAAGCATACCGACGAAGAACTGATTGCTGCCATTGTAAGACACAAGGGAATCATCACGCGCGTGGCAGAGGATCTTGGCTATCACCGCCAAACGATCTACGACCGCATGAATGCCAACGAAGCGATCAAGACGGTCTACAACGCCCTCAAAGACCAGATCGCCGACGAGGTTCAGGACTGTATTGCGACGGTAGCGATGGACCCAACGCATCCCTCGTGGTTTCAGACCGCACGGTATTATAGCCGGGTTAAGATGGGTTGGAATGAGAACAACACCATCGACATCACCTCTGGCGGTCAGCCCTTGCAGATCAATTTCGTCCCGGTCGATGCCGACCACGATGATTGATGTCTGGCGATCAGATTCAGTACAACAGCCGCTACTCTGGCTATATTAGAAGTCAGGACAGGTATGCGGTCCTGTTTGGCGGGGCGGGGTCTGGTAAGTCCTACACGGTAGCACAAAAACTTGTCTACCGATGCATCCAGAACAAGCGGGAGCGAATACTGGTAATCCGTAACGTATACCGCACCTGCCGCGAGTCCACGTTCCGGCTGCTGATCGAGGTGGCGTCATCGTTCGGCGTAGAGGTAACAGCCAACCGCTCCGACCTGTCGATCACCTTTCCGAATGGAGCACAGATCATTCACGCCGGACTGGATGACCCAGAGAAACTGAAGTCCATCGCAGGCATAACGTCCGTCTGGATCGAGGAAGCAAGCGAGGTCAAGGAGGATGCCTTTCGGCAAGTGGACCTCCGATTGCGTGGCGATGTGCCAACATACAAGCAGGTGACGCTGACCCTCAACCCGACCGATTCCCGTCTCTGGGTCCGGCGGTGGCTCGACGAGAACCCAGACATCTTCGTACTGCGGACCACGTGGCGCGACAACGCCTTCCTTGACAAGCAGTACATCGACGTTCTCAAGTCGCTTCCAGAGGATCTGAGAGCCATATACGAGCGCGGAGAATGGGGCGAGGCGCTCAAGGGTGTTATCTTTCCAGAGTGGAAAACGTACAACGAACACCGCGAGCCGGACTTTTACGGCATCGACTTCGGGTACAACAGCCCATCTGCCGTGGTAGCCGTGACCGTGACCGATCCCGACATCTACGTGCGGGAAGTTATTTATCAGAGCGGTCTAACAAACTCTGATCTGATTGCCGAGTTAAAGAAAGCGGTCAGCAATAAAAACCTGCCAATTTACTGCGATGCAGCCGAACCGGACCGGATCGAGGAATTGATCCGAGAAGGATTGCAGGCGTATAAAGCCGACAAGAGCGTAAAAGATGGGATCGACTTTGTTAAACGTTATAACATCAACGTCCACGCAGGGTCGCAAAACTTACAGAACGAATTACGGGAATACCGATGGGACGAGGACCGCAAGTCTGGCGAACTAAAGGACGTTCCTCTAAAGCGGCACGACCACGCCGTTGATGCCATGCGGTATGCCATCTATACGCACCTGAAAGGCGCAACTAACACTTGGGGAGTCTGGTAATGCCAAAGCCCGATTTTTATGTACTCGGATCGTCAACGAAAGGCGTAAGCCTTAACGACCCCGAATGGCTCAACATCTTCAACCTGCATGGTCACGAACACGTAGCCAAGATGTCCCCGGCGGTAGCATGGACAGACGAAGGTTGGACGCGGCGGTGCGTAGACGTTAGGGCAAAGGCGATTGCAGCCTTGCCCTTTGTCGTTCACAAGGGTGACATGACAAACGTGGTCTGGAAGGCAGGCGAAGAAGCGCCCGAAGAACTAGCGTGGCTCGACCTGTTCGACTACTTGTACCGAGCGGAAGCATCGCTCGCTCTCGTTGGTGCTGCATACGCCATGAAGGAAGGCGCGTTCAACAAGGACGGGATCATCACCAAAGCGGACGGTCTGTCGTGGATTAACCCGACAAGCATCAAGCCCTGCTTCAAAGATGGTAAGTACGGACCAGACGAGCGTGGCAATTTCCGTTATTACGAGCGCTCAGCCAACGAGCGTAAATTTCAGGTTCCACGCTCAAGAGTCCTCGGCACGTTTCAACCTTCGCCCTTCGTAGAGCAGGGACCGGGGTCGGCAGATGCTCGCTCGGCAAATATGCACAGCCAGATCCTACATGACCTCGCTGAGTACACGAGTGGTCAGTTGCGATCAGGACTGGTCAAAAAGACTGTCTGGGTTGCCGACAAGGACGCACGTCAGCCGGACGAGTTGACGGTCAAGCGGTGGCAGCGGTGGGTACGCCGCAACATCCTCGGCACTAAGCCCACACCCGATGACCCGATGGTGATGCAGGGGCTGTCAGCGCAGGAGGTAGGATCCGACCTGTCCGACTTGCACAGCGATGTGATCACCCGAGACGCAAGGGAAGCCATCGCCTCGACGCTTGGCGTTCCGCACTCACTCGTCATGTCTAACGCCGCCAACTACGCCACAGCCAAGAGCGACCAGTTGGCGTTCATGGCAAACACGGTTGTACCACAGGCGCGTCTACTCGCCCATGCTATCAACCAACAACTGCTGATGCCGCTCGGCTACCACTTGCAGTTTGAGCCGCACAAGACCGAGGTCATGCAGCAGAGCGAACTGGAGAAAGCGCAGGCAATCGCTCTTGCCGTAGGCGGTCCGGTGCTGTCCGTAAACGAGGGGCGCGAGTTGCTCGGGTACGAGCCGATTCAGGGGCAGGACGTAGTGGCAGAGCAGCCACAGGAAGTCCGCTCGGCTGATACCGTATCTGACACCAAGAACCTCGACATCCAGAGGTGGCGCACCAAGATCAACCGCAAGGGTCGCGACGTTAAGTTCACGCCTGACGCTCTGGCTGATTACGAGGCTGATATTATCCGCGAGCGTTTGGCAGCAGGCGCAGACCTCGACGAGGTGTTCCGACCGCCCTTCGTGGGTTTTTAGAAGCCGACCGGAGCGAAGCCGAACCGGAAGGCACAAAGGCACTCAACCCGTTGGCTCGGTCACGGGCGGGATGGCGTGAACACGCAGAAGCGATGGAGCGCCTTATCGACAAGGAGGTTGATTCCTTTGTTGAGGATATTGAACGGGCAATCACGAAGCAGATCGACGCTGCTGCTCGGGCGGTCCGAAACGACAGCAACATCGACGCAGCCATTGACTCTGAGCCGATCACCGAGGTATATCAGGATGCTTGGAAGAACGCCGCGCTGACGATCACAGGCAAGGTCTACAACGCCATCGACGCAAGCCGAAAGGAGTTCACCGACGAGCAATACACTTCATGGGAGGACAACGTGGATGAGTACCTTGCGCAAAGGGGCGGCGAGCAGATCCGCCTGATCGACAACTACACCAAGGAGTGGGTGCGGGCTACGGTCACATCGGCAACACAGCAGGCTGTCGAACTCGGTTTAGGTACAGATGAGATTGCATTACTGATGAGGGATCGATGGGGCGAACTATCAAGAAACCGCGCCCTTCGGATTGCCCAAACGGAAATGAACGCCGCCGCCAACTACGGGGCGATGGAAGCCGCCACCGCCGCAGGCATGACTCGCAAGTTTTGGATAACCGCAAACGACCAGAGGGTGCGACCAGACCCGAGGAAGAAGCCTCGCGAGGGCGATGCCAACCACCGAGAACTCGACGGTGAGGAAAGACCCATCGGCGAAGCGTTCAGCAATGGGCTAATGCGACCATCCGAGGCAGGTAAGCCACCGGGTGAGGTTATCAACTGCCGCTGTCAAATGGGCTTTTTGCCTTAATTATTTAACCACATGGACCAGATAGAACAGACCGGGAAAGTTATTGAGGTCGGCAAATTGATTGCCGGAGTTATCGTCGTGTCGATGCTTGTCGGCGTAGCGACCGCCGGGTATCGTGAAATCCCAGATCGAGTTGGTGCGGTTGAAATGGCACAGGGAAGCATCCTGACGCAAATAGGAACAATGGAGGACCGTATCGAAGCGGTAGAGCGCACCCAAGCCGAAATCAAGAAGGAGTTACAACTGATCACCTGCCTGCAACTGGCAGAAGCCAGAAAATTATCTTATCAGGAGTGCATCCAATGAAACGAGCCGCCGCCATCATATTGCTTTGCCTTTTTGCAACTGCCGCACATGGACAGGTGGGCATTGAGCGCGACCTATCGGGCAACCAGATCAACGCCGAGTTCTATCTGGAGGTGGCGAAGGGTGATGTCAAGGGTCACAGCGTAGTCAACAAGTTTGGCGAGGCTGACGCTATCGGCACAACGTGGACGGTCATTACAGACAGCAAGACGTACCCAACGCCTACCGCTGCGGTATCATTGGAGATACTGTCCTCGTCCGATGTAGACAGCACAAGCAACGCCGGAGCGCAGCAGGTACTTATTCAGGGCATTGGTGCAGATTGGCGTGAGCAGACAGAGACGGTCTCCCTGCAAGGAACGCAAGCAGTAGACCTGAGCAATACGTGGCTGCGTGTTTACCGTATGTATGTGGTGAATACAAACACCTACGCATCAACGTCAGCCAGTACCCATGACGGGACGATAACCCTGCGAGTAGATGGTGGCGGTGCTACGTGGGCGCAGTTAGCGAAAGATGGCGTGTTCGGATATGGTCAGAGCTTGATCGGTGCGTATACTGTGCCGAAAGGAAAGACTGCTTTTTTGACCTCTTACGCGGCAGATATTGAGCCAACCAAGAACGCCAATATTGCTTTGTTTCAGCGTTGCGGAGCGGACGATGTAGCCTCTCCGTATGAGCCAATGCGATTGCAAGCACTACACAAAGGATTACAGAATACGCTTGTCATAACGAGCCACGTGTCACGCGGTCCGTTCGTCGGACCCTGCGACATTGGGTTCTTCGCAAAGGTGGCTAACAACACCGCGAATATCTCCATCCAGTTTAACCTTGTGCTGATAGACAACGGTGACTGAGCATGACAAAAATATCAGGAGCGTTGAGTATTTGGCTCTCGTTATAGCCGCTTACTACGCCGAACTGATACGCCTCGGCATACCCGAAGGAGAAGCGACCATCATCGCCGCAGCATTACAAGACATCATTTTCGAGGGAATAGGATGACCTACACCTACGAACGCAAAGACGGAACACGCTTCGAGCATTTTGCATCGATTAAGAGCGCACCGCTGACCAAGTGTCCAACGACCGGACAGGAGTGCCGCATCGTCATCACAGGCGGGACTGCCACCGTGTTCAAGGGCGGCGGTTGGGTAGATAAGAAATGACAGCAGCAGACCTTTTCGAAGCGGTGTGTTATTGCCTTGCCTTAGCAGCGCTTGCAATCCTTTAGCGAACTCCAAATTACACAGACTGTATAAGGGGCATGGAAGAACTCGACGAGGTATATCGCAAGTGGAACAGGCTCGCTAACATGAGCGCGTCCGATCTTCGGGCGTGGTCCGAAACCGAGTGCAGCCGCTTGGCATCGGTAGACCCGGCGGCAGTCATCGCTCGCAATCTTGAACTGCTCAAAACCAAGAAAGACGATTGGACAGAGAAGCACATCAAGAACGCCAACCGCGCCATCTCCTTCATTGAACGGATGCGTAACGGCGAGCAGGGAGAACCCGCAAGAGACGGATGCCCGAGTAAACGGGATATATCATTAATGAACTGGGCGCACGATCCGCGTAAGCCGCTCAACAAATCAACAGACACAATGAACGATAACGAACTGCTCATCGCCTACGGGGGCGAGGTTAAGGCTCTGGGTGACGGTCGAATCGGCGGCTATCTGGTGAGGTTTAGCGGACCGACTGACCCCGACCTATACGGTGACTTCTTCACTAAGTCCACCGACTTCGGCATTCAGGCAACCCTCCCCGTTTACTACCAACACGGCTACGATGATACCCTGAAGAACAGGCAGATCGGCGTGGGCGAGATCAGCAGCACCGATGCGGGTCTCTGGTTTGAGGCGCAGCTGGAGAAGCGCGACGAGTACGAGAAGATGGTGAACGAACTGGTCGAGATGGGCAAACTCGGCTACTCGTCCGGCGCGGTCGGTCATCTCGTAAGCCGCAAAGACGCGGACAACGGGTCAAAAGAAATTGAGACATGGATACTCGGCGAAGCATCGCTTGTGCTGAACCCTGCCGAGCCACGCAACCACGTAATGTCTATCAAGGAATTTGTCGAGGCATCAGCCCCGGCAACACAGGAAATTGCATCTGATGTAGTGGAGCCAGAGGCAGACACGGCAGAGGCGGGGCATGATCACCCTGCGCCAACTGCGGCAGAAGCCAAGTCGGAAGCAATCGATGAAACGCCTGATATGGGCGAAACTCCACACACAGAACAAGAGGACACCACAATGTCTGAACAGAACAATGACGTTCTGAAAAGCATCGAGTCAATGCTCGAAGCACAGAACGCTCGCCTCGACGCTATGGAAGAAGCCAAAGCCGCTCCTGCCATCGTCGAAGTACCTGCCGAAGCCAAGTC
>Ga0255781_10000798_pt1 | contig 25565 bp, 46 predicted proteins | sample 101ome_21_FD_179979 | JGI IMG/M metagenome (GOLD analysis project Ga0255781, IMG submission 179979) | Coastal salt marsh microbial communities from the Groves Creek Marsh, Skidaway Island, Georgia - 101413BT metaG (version 2) | ecosystem: Environmental > Aquatic > Marine > Intertidal zone >... | reverse complement strand
ACGCAGAAAGAGGCATATTGTTTTTATCCGCCTCACGAATAAGGTTCTGCATATCTTGCTTGGCAAGAGTTTCAATCTCAACAACAGCAATTCTATTTGCCGCCTCTACCGCAGCACGCTCTGCAATCCCTCTGGGGCCACCTCGCTCGCGTATGGCCTCTAGTGTAGGCAAAGCCCCTTCCTCGCGTACACGCTCCTCTCCGCGCCTCTCAGCCTCTTCTGCGGCACGTCTAAAGGCAAACTCAGACATACGGTCAAGTTGCTGAGAAATTGTTTGGCCAAGTCTTGCTTCTTCACGCGCAGCCGCAAAATCCAATGAAACTGGTTGACGGGCTGTTAAGCCAATGCGCTGATATCGAGGAAGCCTAGCCATATCTTAACCTTTAAAGTTGCCCATATCTGTATGCTGCTTGACCAAATGTACCAGCAGCTTGCACATATGAGTTTAATTGTGCCGCTTGACCAGCCTGTTTGTAAATACCAGCCTGTTCGCTTGCCTGACCAAGAGCCATAGCTGCATTGTCAGCTGCAATGTTAAACTCTCTTACGCCCTCACCCATTGCAAATCTTTGCAATGTTGCCGCAGATCCAGATGTGGGATCACCAAAACCAGCAGCGGTTCTTGCAATAATAGCAGATAGTGTCTCATTTAGATTGCGTAGAGCATCAGCGCCCTTTTGTTTATAAGCAATTGCTTCAGCCCGGCCACGCAACTTTGCCTGTGCCGCTTGTTGTTCATACATTTCACGCTGTGCTTGACCGGCTCTCATTTGGCCAATTGCACTTATGGCCGATGAAGCCAACATTAAAGGTGCAGATGCTACTCCCGCCATATCAAGACCCCGTACTAAGTTTATATTCCAGACCCAAAACCGTCATCGGCAATGGACCCGCTTGTGTCAATGTAATTTGACCAGAATTGTTATATCCCAAAATACCATGTGCTGTTTTTAAGCCAGTATATTCTGAAGGATCGGATGCGCCACTAAGAGTAAAGTTAATAGTTTGATTATTAATCTTTAAATCTTTTGTTTCATATACGAGAGCATCAACTTGGACAATTCTTTTTTTCATGCCATGCAAAGATCCAGAAGATAAGGTTGGCTCAGTAGGCATGGTCTTTACTTGCACATCATAATCAAGTCCCAATTGATATGAAGTTGTTGGTGTTTCCGATAAAACCCTTTGAAACCATGTATCTGTTTGCCAGCCGATTTTTAATGTTCTTGTTGCATCTGTCATATCTTGAGATATTTGCGTGACAGTTTTCCATTTTGTGACAGATTCGCCCGTAGTTGTACCCGCTGCAAGTGTAACTGTCTCAAGCCGAACATCATCATAAACATCGGTGCCTTGGATATAAACATTCGCACCAGTTCCAGCCGTACTTGAATATTCAATGTAAACTGGTCTGGTTATTTGAAAATAACTAGCAACACCAGATGAAACATCTGCACCATCTAATGTTAAAATTCCAGAAGTAACGCCTGTTTTAAGCGTGTATATAGCATCATCATCATTACCAGCCGCAGCAAAAGCGGGAAGAGCAAATCCATTCCAATTATCATCAACTATTTCTTCAATGTTCACACCCGGAAGGTGGTCCACTTGTATATTATTAGACGGAGGCACATTGCCAGAAACAACAGAATCTAAAGTAAAGTTCTGATTAAATACTTCTAAATAATACCTAATTCTATCATGTAGAGGATTACCCCCACTAAACGGATCTGTATTAACTGTTCTTTTTACAATTACAAATACATTAGAACCCTCAACCGCAACCGCAATAAATTCACCATTAGTTGTAAATTTGCTGGGCGCAATGACATTCTGTCCAGTGAGAATGGAATAGACAGCCATTGATCCGTCATCGCTATTAACAACAAATAAGCGATCAGATTCATCGGTTGACGCCGATCTTCTTACAGCAATATCACTTGGATTTTTTAATAAATGCGAAGAAAGCAAAGAGATATTCTGGACCTGATAAGAAGATGTATTGTTTCCAAATTGGAAAGCATTAATAGATTGTCCCTGTCGTTGCACAAAAATAGTTGCACCATTCAAATCTACTGTTGGGACGCCTGGCTTTGATCCAAGCCGAGTTTGTGGCCGCACCAAAAAGTTGTTTGGCGTTATCGGATTATCCTCAGATTGAACAACGATAAATTCACTGGCCGTTGTTAATATGCGAAGATCTGCACCAGATACAATATTTACAATTGCATTCAGTTGATTTGTGTTGATCGTTGTTTCAACAGCCTCATCATCAAGCCCGGTATGGGAGTCAAAGTTAAAATAATCAATAACGCGAGAACCCCAGACAGTATTCGGTCTGGACTTAGAGCCACCAAAGTATAACCGGCCTTCGTGAAAAGTTGCCGATCTTGGCCAACCTCTAGTGCTTGACCAAACATCCTCATAGCCAAATTCACCGATCCAATTACCCGCAACAACACCGCTTGTGTCAAAGAACGGAACCTCAACAACAGCATTCATTACGGTATCACTGACATACTCAATATACTTTACACGGCCAAAAGTGTTTTCAATTTGAGCATAATTATTAGCCGCAGACGCCGCAAATGCTGCAACCTTATAATGGGTTGAGCTATCTGGTTGTGTTGTCCAAGCGGGATAGACAGTTGCAACCTTTGTTGATCCAACATAATCTGAAATATATCTTTCTTGCCCCGAACCCGTTCCGGCTGTAAGCGTTATCCACATACCATTTGGGTCATCGTCGGATGTATATGATGAAGCTGATTTTAAAGTAATTGTACTTGCGCCACCAGCTTGGGCCACTCCGCTATCAGTAGTTACAGAGGATGCAGTAATTGTAATATTGCCAGTAGTCGCGCTGGGCGTAATCGTAAAATTAGGAGAATGCTCATCAAGCGCATAAGCATATTGTGGCAAATTAGTTAGAGGCAGGTTCTCAAGCGTCCACCCCCTATCACTACTACGAACAAGGCGTTTTGTTTGAAGATCTTCATGGCAAAGAATTAGGGTATCCACAGCTTGCGTATATTGAATCTCATCAAGCATTGCGGCAGTAATATCCGAAGCTGTAATATAATCATTACCGCTATTATTTATATTATATTGCAAATCATTATCTTTAAAAACATAGATACGACCAACAACCATGACCAACAAATAGGTATCAGTTGTACTAAACTCAAAAGGAATTAATTTAAATTCTGTAAAACTTTGGCCAAAATTATAAACAAACTCTAAGCCATCTCGTCTCCGAATACCGCCTTGAGGCTGTACAACAACATTTGTCGCTTCTTCTAAAGCATTTTGATATTGCTGAAGATCTGTTCTGGCCCGTAGAAGAGGATCTATTTCTCCGGTAGAAAAGTTAGATTGATATTGCGTAATTCTCATCAGTACCTCGCCTGAATAAGAGAATAGTCCTCCACAATTTGCGTACCTTGACCACGCCCATCGATGTTCATGGCCTCACGCAGTAACCCGCCACGACCAGATTCACCCGGTGAACCATATGCTTGCGCACGAAAGTAATCCGCTTTTGTTGCTTGATCGGTTACGGTAATTGCAATCTCTGAAGCCAATGCTACGCGCAAGAACCGCACGAAATAAGCTGGCATATTAGCCTCTGTTACCGTTGCCTGATAATCAATGTAAATGGTATCTAGGTTAGTAAATAACTGAGTGCCATATATTTCCCATCCATATCGTCTTGGGCGTGTACCGCTTGCGCTGCTATCAAAAACAGCAATCGGGCTTCCAATAAGATCCGCTGGGAAGTCAAAAGCATTATCCCATTCGTTGACGGGAGCCGTTACATTCTTGCTAAGTTGGACTTTTTTAAGACTCCAACTCCAAGGATAGACTGTCAGAAGATGGTTTTTAAGATCTGGATAAAGTCTATTACAAGCGTCCGCTGTATCACTTCCATCTGTCAGAGATGTAATTGCAGCCGCGCCAAGAAGGACAAGGGCATCAGAGCAAATTGTTACATCAGTATCGCCAGTTGCCATTATAGCCCTCCAAGAGTTTGAAGGGGGCCAGTTGCCCAGCCCCCCAGGGGATAATTAGTCACCGTCCGTTGCGGCCAGTGTCGTACCGTCTGCAACGTCAACAACACCGCCAGTATTGGACAGAACTTGCGTAAGTGTGCTTACGCGAGTGCCGCCAGTAGATGACACAACATAAATCAAATCGCCAACCGCCAGAGTATCTGACAAGTCGTTGAAATAGCCTTCTGTGTTTACAGTCGCTATCGTATCAGCGGTTTGATATGTATAAATACAAGGAGCATTACCTTTTTTGGATGGACCCCCGGTTCCAAAACCAGTTGATGAATAAGCCATATTTCAGTCTCCTTATTCAGTACAGCTAATTTTAACGATGCCCTCGTCGTCAATCGCAACCGATCCAGCAGAGAACATAGAACTTACAAGGAACGATGTTTTCTCTGGGATGTAGTTTACTTCTGACTTCTGAGAGATGCTTTCAGCATAACCCATGCTGTCTTGATGCCAAGCAAAGCATGTACGGGTTGATGGCTTAGGAACACCGCCTTCATCACGATCACCCATTGTGATAATGTTGAAGCCCATGAACGAAGAGATCTCGCCGCGAACAAGTGCTTTTACGGAAGCAAAGTCGCTTGAAGTAACTTCTGTTTCACCGAGCAGCGCGTCAAGCTGAGAAGAGTGCATCAGCAAGTGACGACCTTCGGCTGGTACGTTGTTATCGTTCAGTGCTTTCGCAGCCGCACGAAGTTTTTCGATGTTCATGTTTGAAGACGCACCACCCACAGATGTCGCAACAGTTGATGGAGATGCAGCCGCATCAAGTGCATCAATGCAAAGCTGGTCCATACGGCGAGCAATCGCTTTTGAAACAACCTGCACCAATTCACGGCGCTCATCAAAGTTGACGTGTGATTGATGGAAGATGTCTGAATATTCTGCTGCGATATAATCAGACATTGTGGCGGTAACCTGGCTATAGGTTACGTTCAATGGAGTTACGTCAGTTTGTGGAACACGAACTGTTGCAACACCTTTACCGATTTTGGGGAACTTTACTGTGTTACCCTGGACACCGGTACGTGTCCGCATTGTGCCGCGAAGCAACGCTTCGCCTTGGTATGCCTGTTTAACTTCCTCATCGAAAAGCGTTACAAAGGCATTAGTAATACTCTGCGCCATAGCAGAAGCCTCCTATTAGGTTTCAACTCAAAACGCTTACTGTTAGCCGATGTAAACCGGGCAGTCGCTTGCGCGAAAGTGGCCGCGCCCACCAGTGGATTACCACATCAAGGGGCCGCGCAGCGGTTAGCCCTTAATCTGCCTATACACGCAAAATGTAGTAATTGCAACAAAATCTAGCTATTTGCCGCCGCCCATTGCTTTTCAATCTTTGTTCGCCATGCTGCATCGGTCTGCCAACGTGGGTCTGCAATCGCTGAAGCAAGATCTTCTCTGGTCATTTCAGGTGTGTCCACAACCGGCGTTGTCGGTATGCCTTCGTTCGTATAACCCTGAATAAACTTGGTCATTGCATTGATTGCATCGGCACTGTTCAGACTGTAGGCCAAAGCCTCGCGCTCTGAGTTTGTCAATGATGCACGAGTGATATGACGCTCAAGATACGCAATTTTTTCTTGGCCTCGCTCGCCAAGCTTCTGCATTTCCTGTTGACTATCATATTCTATGGCCTCTTGGCTACCTTGAGAAAACTCTAGGACTTGCCCCGCAAGCTCTTCAAAAGCTTGTTGCGAGATGCCATATTTTTTAGACCAATCTTGAAATACCTGGACTGAAGGATCTTCCAAGTCCAAACCCTTATCCACCAGATCTTTAGTGTCATAATCACCATCCGGCGCTTTGTGTTTACCTGCCTTAAAAGCCTTTTCAAGCTCTGCATAGCTTTTTGCCAACTTCTCAACATCAGGGCCATCATCATCCCAAAACTTTTCTGGATAAAAGTCAGGACGTTCCAGCGGTTCACCATCATCAATATCAACCTCTTCATTTTCTTCTGGCCGTAATTGAAACGGTTGTTCTTGTTCTTGCGGCTGTTCTTCTGGCTTTTGAAAATTAACCAGAGGAGCCTCCTCAGAGACTTCAATTGCTTCTGCTTGTTCAGACATTATTGCTCCTTCCCACCCTGCGTTCAATCAGGCGTACAAGCTCAGTCATGCCTGTTCTTACAAAGCCGTGACTAGGATCTTCGCCTGGATACCAGGATGGTTGTTCTATAGTTATCTGTCTCAGGTGATGTAACACCTTCTGACCTTCCTCAGATTTAAAGACCCGTCCATAAAGTATGTCCAGATCATCCGCCTTTGGCGGCTCGACAAACGCTTGACTTATTCCTTCCCAACCGTCTGGCGAACTCATTGCATGGCCTCTGCTACTGTTTCATCAGTGGGCATAGGTTGCTGCTGTTCTATCATAGCTTGCTGCATTTGCTGCATCATCATTTGTTGCTCTTCCGGTGTATTTAATACACGTTGATCGATTCCCATTTTTTCCGCAATGAACGAAATACTTTCTGGGACATTAATAATTGCTTGCCCCATTGGCCCCATAGAATTGGCAATCTGCATAAAGCTGAGAAGCTGATTGACCTCTTCCATCTTGGGAGCCTCGGCAAGAGGCGATACCGGCGTGACTTTGATCTGCACACCATTGACCTTGAGGGGCATATTAATCAAGCCCTGACGGTCCAGAACGAATAGGATGCGCGAAACCAAAGGCGTCATAATCTCGGTCATCAAGCGGCCAAATGCCGATCCAAGATTAGAAGCTAACTCACGTTGACGCTGTGCTATCTCTGTAGCAGATCGCGCAGACATAGTATCGGGCGGGAGCGTATCGTCCATCAAGATCTTTTTGATGTTTACTCTGAGATCCTGAATAACGATCTGGCTTGTGTTAAAGTCCCCAGCCTTGGGCAGAGGGGCTAGGGACGCACCTTGCGGACCACCGTTTCGAGCAACGGGAATGATCGCGCCAGGTTGTATTTTGATGCTCTGAGGATTCAGAACACCGTCATCTGCGGCGAGATATACGCCTGAAATAGACAAGCTTGCATTCTTGAGAACAAGCTCCAAAGTTTTGTTTAGCGTTTTGATATCTGCGATTGCATCAACCAAAGGACCACGCCCGTATATTTCACCCGCTGTTTTGCTGAACCGGGCAACAATGAAGGGGCTGGATGGCATTTCACGATAAACAATCTCTTGTGCCTTGGCTGGCCAAATAACGTGATAATGATATCGGCCTGTCTCCTGATCGAAGATAACCGCATCAAACAGATCAAGCTCTTCAGAACCACGGCGATCTATTGCATCTTGCAATTCTGTTGTGATCTGAACGTCTGGGAACTCTCTTGTGATTGATTCCGCCTTGATACGCAGCTTGCGATAGACGTTATCAACCATGCCATATGCGCCCTCCTCAATGGCCACTAGGTATTGTGGTATCGCAAGAAAGCGGATGGGGGTAACTTCATCGCCCGGAGTTACCATCATAACCGCCGTACCCACGCAAAGATCCAGCAAAAACTCTCCCATAGCCAGATCAAAACTTGTCTGACGTAGCTGATCGAACATAATATCAACGTAGGCATCAAGTATTTGCTGCGCTCTTGGCTGATCTTGCTCAGGTACAGCCGAGCCGGGTTCTAAACGGCACCAATGCCGATTAGGGGGGAACAACCCGGATTGAAGTCTGTTGGCGAAACGCTTGGTTGAGGACATAGCCGTGGAATCAAATACACGCTGCATCTTGCCTTTGCCGGGCGTTTTGCCTTCGTAATAGCCGTTGTATAAGTTTCGTTGCGGCAGGGCAAATTCATAGCAATCTTCGTAGATTGTACGCCATTCATCTTTGCGAGCTTGTGCTTTTGCCTCTCGCGCAATGACTTCTCTCGTTGATAGCTTAGGCATTTGCCTTGTTCCTCTTGCTTATAGCGGCAGCTTTACGCTTGGCATCCGCTGTAGATGAAGCGCCCCAGGCGCGGAGCGCCAACAATTTCCGTGTCGGTCGGCCCTTGCTGTCACGATCCGGCCCGGGGTTCCCCGCCATTCGAGCCAGGAAGGACGCTCTGCGGGGATTGTCGCCGGATTTAACGGGGGCTTTTAAATTAGATCCCTCTTTGCGCTTGAAGTAAGCGCGACCGGCAGCGTTCAATCCGCCTTTAGGATTTTGATACGCTTTTTTTACCACTACTTGTTGCCTTTTTCTTTGGGGCAGCTTTTTTCTTTGGAGCCTTCCCGCCTTCCCAAGCTTCATTCACGTCTGGGGTAGATGGATCATCTGACATCAACTGCCCCTTTTCATTTCTTGCGCGTTTTGGCTGGGGATCAGCTTTTTGGTAAACGCGAGAATCTTCTTTGATTTTTGTCATACTGCTTCCTATCAGATATTCATTAGCAACCGGCGACGACGAGCGTATCTTTCGCCTTGAGCCTTTTCAAACGCCTTACGCTTCTTTTGTCCTTCGGCCCGTTCTTCTGACAGTTTTGCGGCTTTTTCTTGCTCGAAAAGCATTTGCGCAGATGGGCGTTTACTTCTCCGCTTCTCGCGCTTCTTTTCGTTTCTTCTTGATCGCTCTAGCATTTCTTCGTGTTTTTTTCGAGTTATTGCAGAACGCGCCCGAAAGCTTGGTGACTTTGGTTCAAGGCCAAGACCCATGCGAATATCAGATCCAAGCGTTTCTTTTTTTGCTTGTGCCTTTAATGGCTGAGTCCCGCCCTTCGGCATATCAAGATCCCCCGCCTAACTTTCTAGTCATTGGGGATCCTGGGCCTTCTTGTCGTGTCGGAGAAAACAATAACCTAAAACCACCGCGACGAAGTAATCTTCTTCTTGCTTGAACATCTTGCATTTCTTTGCGCTCTTGAGATGTGGCGCGTTCTTCAGCCCGTTCTTGCGCCTCCGTTGCTTTCTGTTGAGCAGCTACTTCTTCGGCACTTGGCCCCCTTCTGCGTCCACCCCCGAATAATCCAGACATTACTCAAACCTCGCCATCGCATAATAGTCAGCCCCCTCTGGGCCAAACTTTCTTAATATGCACTCTACCTCAAAATGTAGTGCCTTAGCAAACCTTAATGCGCGGGTATTGTCCACTTTTACGAAGATTTGCATACGTCTGATATCTGTATCAGACATCACTTCACGCAAAAGCGCCCTTGCACCGATCAAAGTTGACCTTGCGTGACGATCCAAGCCCTCGCCCGGAATAAACCAAGCTTCGACCAAACCGGGCCATATATCCCTTACTCCGAAGATAGCAACGACCTTGCCGCGCCCGATAGCGGTCCATGACCAGCCTAGCACAGAATAATCCCAAACATAATCTCTGTAGTGCGGTATATGTCTGGCGTATTCCTCTTCGTGCGGCCCCAGCTTAATATTATAAACATGGCTGAGTGTGAGCGGAACGATTTGCTCATCGGTTCGCATTTGAAAGGTTGGTAACTGGATCAGTCCCATCAGAACACGTTAAATTCCGTTTCCGCAGAATAGCTTTGTGCTGCGAAGGAATTACCATAGCTTCCCCTGCGCAACCGGCGTTGTTCACCACCACCCAGCATAAGATACCCAAACGCATCCCCGCAGTGTGAATGATCGTTTTTCACCGGCGTATCTTTAAATCGATCTTGCCCAGCGCCCATGCTTTGACGCTTGAAAAAGTACCCACCGCTTAGAGATTTGCGCAATCTCAGGCATTTCTTGTCCACCATCAGCCCAGGCTTGCCATTTATTAGCCGCCCCATAGGACTTGCCCCAGCCTCTCGTCTGACTTGAAACGCATTGCTTTCTGTTGGTTGTGCTTTGAAACCAAGTGATCTGAGATGGTCAAAGGCTGTAACCTCGTAAATCTCATCCCGTTTATTCCCCGCTGGATCGCCCCAGATCAGAATATCATGCTTAGAATATTTCTGAGCAATCAGTGCCATCATTTCTTGACCAAACCGCTCAAGGCCCATGTCAAACGTCACAAGCTCATCGCAGATCCGCCACGCCCCTGCTTGCGTTCTCTGCCCAAAGATCGCTGCCGGTGTTAATCCAAAGTCAACGCCGATCTGCATTGGATAATACGGATCAACCTCAACATCCCCGCTCATCAATTCATCGTCATACTCTGGCCAGACCGGACGCCCCTCTTGCACAAACGTATACATTCCCTGCGCGTAGCACCTGATCCAATCCGCATTCTTTCCGCCGAGAAGCTGTTGATAATATCCGGGCGGCAGATTGTTTCTATTCTCCGCATCCTCGTTGGTTTTCCACCACTTGCCCCCAGAAAACACATGGCCCTGCGCCTCTGGATTCTCAGGAACATCTTTCCCATCCACTGCCAAAACACCGCCGGGTTGTCTGAAGAACGTCCACGGATATGCACCACCAATCGGGTTTTTCTCTGCCAGCTCATGCCACCAATGGTCATTGTCAGGCGGGTTGGTGTCCATCCAAATACCGTACCACGTCGGAGAACCATCTGCTTTTGTAGGATATCTCCCGACCCTGTGTGTCAAGCCATCAATAACAGCCTTTGGCAGCTCCCTTGCCTCATTGACCCAAGCACCCGTAAGCTCCAATGACAATAGCTTCCGTACATCTTGCGGAGAAGAAAGAGCCATGAAGATCACTTCGCAATCAATGCCCGGAATATCCTCTCTCGTCGGAATCCGAATATGGTGCGAAATAGGCGGTTGCCAGCGCATACCACCCCAAACATCCTCTGGAAACAACTCTTGCCAAGTCTTAATCGTCGTTGTTCTCAATTCAGGATAAGTATTTCTAACAATCACAAACCGAGAATATCTGATCCCATCTCTGGGACTCGGCCTTTGACGTACCGCCCGTAACATAATCTCAGCCGCACACCCGTAAGACTTCCCAGATCCAACCGGACCCATCAATCCCCGAACAAAGCTATCGTCATGCAGAAACTTCCAAACAGTCGGACTGTTCTCAAAGTTTAAATCAAGGCTGGGTATCGCGCTCATTTTTCATCATCCACCACCTCAGCATACTCTGTCGTTGCCGCCGGTCCACGCATATTAATCCCAACAATCGATGGCTTATCGTTCTCTTTCTCAGGATTATCTAAGAAACCCGCAGCCTTCGCCAAGATACGCAAAACACTTACCTTGTCATGCAGCTCAATCGATACACGACCATCTGGCATCGGAACAATCTTCTTTATCGCCCTCAAAGCATAATCAGGTATCTCATCCAACGGACGCATAGAACCATCAAGATTTATAATCTCTGTTATCGAAGTGGTCCCAAGAGCAATTAACTCTTGGGCAACCGCTTCCTTGTTATTCTCCAACGTCTCACTGGTCCGAATACGCCGCTGTGCTAAACGTACCCCGCCAAATCTACCAATCGGAGTCTGACGCGTTCTCGCCATCAGAACGGTATAGCATCTTCTGTCTGAGAAGACCTTTGCATCTGTTGACCACCAGATTTAGGCTCATCCTCAAACAAGTTTAACCAAATCTCACCATTCTCATCAGGCAATGGCAAAGCATTCAACTTTACCCTCGTTCCACCACTGTCACTAAACGCAATACCCAACCTGACCCAATCCTTCTTCTCAGGATCATTCCGCCGCTTCTGTCCCTGAACAACTCGATACATCTTCTTCATAACTCAATCCTTCCTAATTGATAAAAATAGGTATGGCACACAATCCAGAAAAAAACCAGAAAATATTTTTGTGAGGGTATGCAGCTATAGCGGCGGGGGTGGGGGGCAAGGGGGTCGGTCGTGCGCAAACGTGCGCTGGCCGTGCTGCGAAAATGCTTGCGATGCGCTGGCCGTGCCTGAAATTACCGCACCTAAATCGATTACAGCGCATAATACGTATTATGTTAAATGACTTATCGTTTATTATCAAGGTCTTAGCTTTTTTACTACCGCTCCGATTGTATTCTTACCGCGTTTTGGTGCGCTTCCCAGCTTCTTTTGCACCGGAACTGTGAACCAAGCCAGCCCTCGCGGGTAATCCCGGCGGTTATCATGGCACCATTTCGCATGGCCTTTGAGGATATCGCCCCAAATCTCCACTGTCAGCCCATCCTTGACCCAAGATTCCATGACCTGATAATCTCTGTCGTTGACCTGTCTAGGTGTTCCATAACTTTCAGCAATTCTTAAAAACAAAGAACAACATTGTCTACTGACATCACTTATACTGTTATATATACTGTTAAATGGTCTGTTTAGTGAAACTTCTGGGGTTTCAGGGGGTGAAACTTCTGAGGTTGCACCCTGTGAAACTTCTGAGGTTGACACGTTGGACTTATCCACAGAGTTATCCACAGGCAAATTGATGACTTCTGCTGGCTTCTTTTCCATCTGTTGACGCAACTTTTCTCTGCGTTCTTCTAGGCCGATACGCTCTGCCGGTGATAGATTTGCAAGTGCTTCCTCTTCTGTTTTTACATCGTCATAAATGACCTTGTATGTGGTGGTTGTTTGTCCTTTATAACGCCGCTTGGCTCTTACAATGTATTCTAAGTCTCTCAGTTTTCTAAGCTGCTTGTTGACTGCTTGCCGAGAGATACCGAGATCGCTTGCAAGTCTTGCCTGTGAGACGAATGTACAGCCCGTTTCGTCGCAATAAGAACAGAGAGCCGCCAGCACAGAAAGAGCGCTTGTGCGCGTTATCTGGGGATCTGTGATTGCCTTGATTGGAAGTATGGCAAACTTTCTCAGATCCTTTGCCCTGATCGTTACCGGTTTCATATCAGCCCCATACTGATTGCGATGATTGCAACCACGGTCAACACAATGGCCGCTGCAATGCACAGCTTGTCTTGTTTTGTTGTTCTCATGTTTCTGCCTCCACTTGCACCAACAACAACGGCTGGCCGTACTTCTTGGTGATCTTTAACGTCTGAACCAGCTTATCATCTTCAAAGCAAACGCCGTTGAGAGCGTCCAGGACGAGCTTTGCCACATTATCGATGTCCGGCTTGCCGGGAACCACTTCCCCTCGTGTGGCGGCCTCTACGCGCTTCTTAGGCCATGATTTAGGAATCGGGAACTGTGCCAAGATGTAAACCTTGCACGGAACCGTGAACGGATCAATCCCCAGAGACACCATTTCATCCGATGCCTTGGCCGCGATCTTTAGCTCAAAGTCTTTCGTTTTCTTTGGCGTGAATACGCGCCCGGTTCTGGTAAACCGTGGGCGACCCTTGCCGATCGGTGTGTCAGCCAACCAGAAACTTACCTTGTGTATGCTTTTACTCATGGTTTCTTAGCCATGTTTCAAGGTCAACTTGCTCATCATTTTCTGTAAAAGTGACCGCCGGTTTTGTGCTTGGCAAATGTTGATCGACCAGATTTGATAAGACCCTGGCCGCACTTTCGCCCATCTTATCTGCATAAAGATCCAACTTTTCCTTTGTTTCTGCGGGCATTCGAGTGTGAAAAACTACAATGTTTTCAGCAACTAAGCGTTTTTTTGACATTTTTTTTCCTTTTTCTTTCCGATATCGCTTGACACTATTAGAGATATCTTTATATTGCAAGTTGTGATTTGTTTTTTACAGGAAGGATAAAGCAAATGAGAATGTCAAACATCAACCGCGACTTTTACATCAAGCCAGGCGCAACCAAAGTGCAGCCTAAAGATCTGCCTGTTGTGTTCTATGTCTATGAAAAAGACGGCGTATCATATGCGCAATGCTTTGTTGGTCGCGCTAAAAAACCAACTTGGCACTTTCGTTTTCAAAGCAAAGAACGCATGGAGCAGCGCATCAAGGACCAGATCGAAAGCGTTAAAGCATCCGAAGAACGCAAGTCTAAAGAGCGCGAGCAGCGCAAGCAGCCGCATACATTGAAGGTTGGTGATATCCTTGTTAGCTCTTGGGGCTACGATCAAACAAACGTTAGCTTTTATCAAGTTACAGATTTAATTGGAAAGACCATGATTGAATATTGCTCAATCGGTTCTGATACAGTCGAGCACAGCGAATACAGTCACGGCATGGCAGATACAGTCACGGCCAATCCTGATCGCAAGGGTGTTGCTCGGTGGCGTGCCAAAGCCAATCATACAAATTCAATCAGAATTTCAAGCTGCGAATATGCCTATCCTTGGGATGGTTCATCAATGTATCGTAGCTGGTACGCATAAGGGGGGCGCAGCAATGAAAGACTTTATCGGTGATGTAGTGGGTGCGGTTTGTTTATTTGCAATCTTTTACGGTTGCATGGTGATTGCGGGGATCTTGCAATGATCTGCCCATACTGTGACGGGGACGGCCAGGTTGAATACGAAATCCCCCGGCCCCAAAGCTTCACACGGGATATCGGGTATATCGATACAAAGTGGGATGATTGTTTGATCTGTAAGGGAAGCGGAGAAATTGAAACTGACAGAAAGGAAGGAAAAAATGCCAGTTAAAAAGTCCACGGAAGGCGCGTTAGTTACCGCGCTAAAACATGGTGAAATAAAGTTGCGACTTATCGGAGCAACCCCATTTTACTACAATTCAATGAGCATTAAAGCCAAGCGCGATTTGCTCATAGGCGGTACGCCAAAAACCACAGCGGAAAAGCGCGAGATAAAACACAATCCAGAAGAAGAGTTTCGGGATTCCGTGTATAAAAAAAGCCATGGGAACACGCACCTGTATTTTCCCCCGGCGGCAATCAAACAAGCAATGTCTACAGCGGCCATTGAAACAAAGGGAGTTGCAAGAACAAACGCACAGCGCCTTTTGTTTCTGCCACAATTGCAGACAGAAATCTATGGCAAGCCATATCTGAAGATCGACACGGTACGAATGGCAAACATAAACAAGACGCCAGACATGCGAACGAGGGCTTACTTGCCGGAATGGTGCGCAGAGATTGACATCAAGTTTGTCATGCCTACGCTTTCAGCCTCAGATGTTTTCACTCTTCTACAGAATGCGGGTTCTATCATTGGGCTTGGAGACTTTCGACAAGAGAAGGGACGCGGAGCATATGGTTGCTTTACAGTAACCGGCGAAGAGTTGCCCAATTGGAAAGATTACAAGGACGATTGGAAACGCATTACCAAGTTTGGAATGGAAGAACAAAAGTATGCGTTGGATTATCCAGAGTATGCGGATGAAATGACAGCAGAGTTAATGGGCTTCTTGGACGAAGAACGCGCCCGCAGAATGGCAGCATAAGGAGATGTTATTGGCAAGCAATACAGGTGGACATTTTGCCGTTATTCACCTGAACGACACGGTAAGGCAAGGCGGTCCAGGCGGGGCGTGGTTTGGCCAGGCAGGGCGGTTCAAGGCAAGGCGGTCGTGGCTCGGCTCGGTATTTCGTGGCGGGGTATGGTTTCGCAAGATGTGGTTTGGTCAGGCGGTCAAGGTTTGGTCCGGCTTGGCGGGGCAAGGCTTGGTCCGGTTAGGTCCGTTCAGGCAAGGCGGTCAAGGCAAGGCGTGGCGGGGCAAGGTAGGGATAGGTCTGGCGTGGCGGTCGGGGTCCGGCGTGGCGCGGCCCGGTGTGATGCGGTCCGGTGTGGCAAGCGAAGCTTAAACCAAGGTGGGGGGTCGTGCTGATCCCTCACCATCCAACAAAAGGAAGGAAGAAAAATGGAAGAAAGAATAGACAGAATATGGAACAAGGATGAGCGTCAAGAGATAGTCGATAGCTACCTCACAGAAACTCGGCGCAATATGTTCAAGGTTGATGAGTTTACAGAATGGCTTGAAGATAAACCAGACCATCCTTGCTATGAAAGGTTCTTTGGAACCGGCGACAAAGAAGCAGCGCGTCAATATCGTATGGCTTTGGCTCGTCAATTGGTCAGCGGATTGCGGATACAAATTCACATCCCACCTGTTGAAAAGGTAGACGTCAGCAAGCTTGCGACAGTTATCAGCTATGAAGCGCCAGCCTTCATCAGCCCAATGTCAAACAGACGTAAGGGCGGCGGCTATGTTCCATATAACCCAGAAGATGAGACATCAAGGGCTGAATTAAGGCGGCAAGCCGCAGCGGATTTGACCCGTTGGCTCAGTCGGTATCGTGGATGCGCCGAGGCTTTCGGTGTAGACCTACAGCCAATTGAAGAGATAGCCTCAAAGTTGCGAGGCGATCAGGAGGACGCAGCATGAAAACCCGATACGAAGAGATCGAAGAAGCTGCAATCCAGTTTCACAAGGAAAACCCCAAAGTTTGGGAGTATTTTGTAAAATTCACGTCCGAGGTAATCGGGCGTGGGTTCAATAACTATTCCGCAAAGGGAGTCTTTGAGCGGATTCGGTGGGAAACAGACCAGGCAGACGACGAAGGAAGGTCTACGTTTAAGATAAATAACAACTTCAGCGCACTCTATGCCCGGTGGTTCATGGATATATATCCAGAACATCTTGGCTTCTTTCGTCTAAGATCGCAGCCGAGCGAGTTGCAGCTTGCAAGAAACCTGCCTGAGTTGGGGCCAGAAGATTTTGATTAGGGTGCAAAAAAGATGCGCCGCTGCGGGGAACAGGAGAACAAAAACACAACGGCGCATAAGGTGGCCCGGCGCGTGTCAGGGAGGAGATTGCAGGTACTCAGTGCGCTGTTCTCCTTGAGGCAGTATGGGACCAGCGATAACATAAGCACCTGCACCGGGCTTCGCACATTCAGTGTAAATTTAATGCTGTAAAAAAGGAAGGAAAATGTACGTCAACTTTGAAGAAATTAAACGCATGGCCGACAGTATCCGGGAGATATGCGGCGATGATGAGGACACGCTTCTGGACACACTGGACGGTGAGACAGACGCAATGGACGTCTTGGGCAAGCTGATTGAGCAAAGACAGTGGGCCAAGGCAAGCCAGCAAGCAGCCAAGGAGATGGCCGCACAGTACACGGAACGCGCAAAGCGATATGATGCCAGAGCAGACGCCACAACGCAAGTCATAGGGCATTTGCTGGACGCTATGGGCGTAAAGAAAGCAGATCATCCGCTCGGTACAGTCTCGCGCACCAAACCCAGACAGAAAGTTGTCATTGAAGATCCGAGCGAGATACCTTCTCAGCTTATGAGGATCACAGAAACACCGGATCTGACAGCAATCAAACAACAATTAGAGGCCGGTGAGTTTGTTCCCGGTGCAACCGTAGAAGTTGGTAACCCCAGCGTGACAGTGAGAATAAAATGAACGAGACAATAGCTAAGCTTGAAAAAGAAATAGAGTATCTCAGCTTTAAAGTCGCAAGGCTACAGGCATACGAAGAGATATTTGATAGCATGGTTCATCAGCTTGCCGAGGCTAAAAAGGAAATACCAATAACAGTTACTTGCAAGTATCGGGAATTAACTGGACACCCAAGAAAGCGCAACAATGGGAAGCAATGCCCTCCTGGTTGTCAAATTTTATTAACGAAAGCAAACCGCGTTTGGGGAGCGGGTTGTCAAGCCAGCTACGGAATGAAAACAGCACGAGGAAAACAAAATGAGTAATCTAATTGATGCAATGAAAGCCGTGAACGATCTGAACAGAACGCACGGCGTCACCCAGCGCGGAGGCAAGAAATACACAGAGGTTTTTGTTCGCGTTGAACAATTCCGTATGGCCTTTGGTGAGCATATGGGGATCGATACCGAGATATTGGTGGACGATGGGAAGCGTGTCGTTGTGAAGGCTATCGTAACACACAAAGGTCAAACCATCGGAAGCGGTATGGCCGAGGAGATCAGAGGTTCCAGCAACGTCAACAAAACATCGGCGCTAGAAAACTGTGAAACGTCTGCGATCGGTCGCGCCCTGGCGTCACTTGGTTTGCATGGTGGATCTTACGCAAGTGCTAATGAAATCGCGGCAGTTTCCCGGAAAGAAAAGGCAATGGAAGAACAGAAAGCCGCGCCGGATATCAGCGTTCAACCTCTTGAGCCGGAGAATGTTTCACATGAAACAGAGATATCACAAGCGGCACCTTGGACAGTGTACTACCACAACGGCCAAGAGAAACAGAAATGCCAGACGGATGAAGAATACCGCGAGGCAGTTATCAATCTTGCCCGGTCATACGGAGCGCAGAAAAGATCAAAGAAACAGTTTGAGGAACTGTGGGAAGCCAACTTCGCGCACATCGATATGCTGTCTGATGAAAGCATGAAGCAGGTTGAGAAAACATTCAGGTTACAATCACAATGAACTGGCAAGAGAGATGGGCAAGCATAACCCAAGATATGCACACAAAACGCGCCGCGTTGCTGCAAGAAATGATTGATAAAAGAATGAGCCGATCACAAGCGGCAATGGTTCTGGGCAAAGCAACAACCTCAATCTCAAGCATGGCGGAGCGTTATTCTCTGGATTGGCCGCTGTTCAAAGATACCAACGGCGGGCGCAGAGGCTTCAGCCCGGAAGAATATGAATCATATGCGCGTCAGGGATTAACAAAGATGCAAACAGCACAAGCAATGGGCGTTACTTGGAACTCAGTTGATAGTGTAGCCCGGCATCACAAGATCAAATTCAAAGATGGGAGACGCAAGGATGATTGAGTTTTTCACTGTGTTAATGATTGACTATGAAATGGCAGCATATCAGGCAGCGCCACTTGCAAGCATTGTCTACGCTTCAGAGAGCCACTGCCAGCAAGTAATGGATCAAGGATTGGCTGATCCGATCTACGATCATATCGTAAAGCTGTACGGCAATGACATCTTTATGACCTGCGTGGAAACAGACGTTGTTTCATCCGTACTTAGACCAAGGGCAAGACCATGATTGAAAAATGTATGTACTGCGACAGGGATGCTCTGGTAAAATCCGACCACGATACAATGTGTGCAGAATGTTACATGCGCAGAGAGATAGAGAATGCTAAAACTCACATCCCAAGATCACGCACTTTTACGTCATCTAAAGCGGGAGGAAGAACGCTGTCTCCAAGCCTATCTTCGCACCGGTACAAAACATCCTAACGTGCAACAGAATTTATGGAGAGCGCGAAAAGAATTGGAAAAGTTTTTGCGCAGTCTGCGCGTAGAAGATAAGTCGTGAGGGTGACGGTTACTGCGAGTAACAAAACCACAAACCCCGTGGAGCAGTTTACACAAAAAGCTTGTTGATGGAATGTCACCCTCGAAGCGAATAAAGCAAATTAAGACCGTAACTTCAAGCGGTCTTTTTCTTTTTTGCCTTCATTTTTTTCATAGCCATCTGTTTTAAAGTCGGGTTCATCTTGTCAGCCTTTGACGGTCTGCCAACTTTAGAACCATATGTACCTTTACCGTAGGGCATTATGCTTTTCCTTTCTTCAGCATACGCTTCTTAGCAACAGCCTTGAGATCCGCCGCCGTTATCTTCTTACGATCACCGGCCATCGCCGCCAATCTCTTTTGCTTGGGAGAATACTTTTCATATGGCATTCTGCTATCCTTTCAATAAATCTTTATCAGCTTTTCTTGCGCCACCCTTACCAGACACAAAAGACTTTACACGCCCCATCGCCCATTGATGAGCCGATACCTTTGGCCGGGAACCGCTACTGTAATAAGCACCAAGACCGCGCTTATAAACTTTATTCAAGGTCGCAGAGCTAAACCGATCTGCCCCAGGTATGCCGCTAAACTTTGCCATTACCGCTTGCTCCGTTGCTTGCTGATCTTATCCATCATCTCCGGTGTAAGCTTACCCATACGATACAACGCCCTGGTGCGTAGAATCTCACGCCGGGTTGCATCAGGATCTTTCGATCCCTTCACGTACTTCTTGGGAATGCCAGACTTTTTATCCTTGGGAACGGGTGCAAACTTACGCTTCATCAGACCACCAATTCAAAATGTGGAGCATCAATAAAAGGTCTGCGTCCTTGGCCGCGACGAGTATCGATGTAATCATTCATGGCCCCTTCCATGCTGCCTTGCCAATGGGCAATATTTGGAACCGTCCATGCTGCCCCCCAGACCACACCGACATCAACAGCCCTTGCGCCCTCGGCCATTGCGTCTGCAATCTCGTCATACAGATTTAATTCCCAGCGGCCACCCTGACCATCGACATATGCCATAAGATCAACAGCCAATCCGTCAAGATGTTTGCTTTTCATGGTTTGACTAGCGCCCTTGGCAACCAATGCACGTTGCTCTTCGATGGTTCTCAGCCCACAGATCACAGAGAAGTCTTGCTTGGTCACAGAAATAGCATAGCGAACAACAGCCGCCATCCGCTCATCAACACCTTCCAGCTTTTCTAAGCTGCGCTTTCCTAGTTTATAACTCATGGTTTCACCTTCATATATTTGCCTACAGCCCTACCCCCAAACCAGAAGCTGATTATAGCAGCGAACAGTCCAGATGTAGCATCGTCCCATATCAACGAAAGAGAGCGCCCTAAGTCATTTCCAGCGTCCATTAAAGCAATCAAAGCTGTTACTTTAATGGCAACAAAAAGAGCAAAGAAAACGTAAGTAATGACAGGACGGACAGACCCTCTAAGTCCATTAATGAACCAACCTGCATCAATACTGTCATGCTTATATAAACCTTCTGTTTCTTTAATCTCTGCTTGCTTATCCATGATATTAAGCTGCAACTCATTCCGCTTCGTCATCATATCCATCTCAAGCTGCATCCGCTCAAGATTGTGTTTATGTTCTTGACCCGCTTTGAAGTAATTCAAAACCTCTGGCAGAAATGATGTACCAAACCCTAGCAGACTTCCAAGAAGTGTAATCATACCATCACCATTCCATATAAACTCATCTTGGTATTGAGTAAAAACTCAAGCGCCCTGACCATCAGATACACCATGAAATCCTCAACGGTTGTCATACTTTTCCTCGTGAACAACCTTGTCAGAAGTTACAGTCGTCTTGGATTCCTTGCCCATCCAGATACCAAAGCAACCAGTAAGCGCACCCATGCACACAGACACCAATCCTGATTGAGCAACCGATGGATCAGGTAATGACATAAACCAATGCACCGCTTGATAAGTTAAGACGGTCACTGCCAGCATCATTAAGCGCGGAAGTACCTTGAGACTGTCAATATATTTTGCTGTGATTTGTACCATTCAGACCTCCATATCTACGATCTGGCCTTGAGGTTGAAGTCCACTATTGGACGCGCCAAACTTATCATAACTCAGCATTAAATCAAGTTGTTGTCTCTCAAGCGCCTTAGAGAGCTTGTGGGCGCGGTTATGTTCTACTTGCACCTGTTGCTGCGCCTGATGGTTTTCGATGCTCTCACGGCTTCTCTGGGCCTCTACGGCGAAAGGGAGATTGCCTACTGGATCAAGCATTAGCCAACCATACGAATCCAACAAGACCGCCCATCAAAACAATAAATAAAAGAATACCGGCAGCCCACTCAATAATAGTTTGCTTAATTTCCATACGACGAAACTCATGCTCTCGCTTTTGCTTTCTAATCTCAGCTTCTATTCTAAGAAACTCTTGCCAATGAGAAGGGCCAAGAATAGCAGGATGACTAATGATTGTCCGTAATTCATCACGCATTTGCTGCGCTTTCTTTCTTGCCAAGAAAACTTCCATAGCCTGAGCCTGAGTGCCGCCGCCTAAAGCCTTATACCAAGGTGGCCTTTCTGACATTTTCTCAGCTTGATCTAGCTCTGCCATGCAACCAGCCCACTGCTGTAGCTGTTGGCCCATGTCTTGAAGATCGCGCCCAACTTGAACGCCCTTCTTTAAAAAATTAAATGCTGCTGTTGCCCCTGCTATCGCGGTCACTGGGTCTATCATGTTGCATAGAACCTCGCTGGGCAGTTGTAATTAGGAAGCGCTATATATGCCTTATCATACCAAATATGGCTGGGTCTTTCTTGACCACAATCATATGCACAAACTTTATATAATCCGAAAGAAAAACTCTGGCCCCACAATACTGCGACCAGAACGCATGTCATCCCATTCTCATTAGTACCGTAATCAGTAAACCAATTACCGATGCAGCCGTACCAATTAAGATATTCTCTACACGTTGAACACTGCGTTGAAGCGTAGATAACTCAGCTTCTAGCTTTGCTATTCTTGGCTCAATCCCATCTATCCTTTCATGGGCGCTTGCTGCTGTTTGTTTGCTCATGTTTCACCTATGGCTTTGGATGATCTGCTTTTACTTTTGCAATAGCATCACGCCAAGTTGTTGTGCCGTTCACAGTATCCCAATACTGCATATCAAGCTGTTCTTGGATAGATGGATAAGCGGTTTCTCTTTCAATCTTATATCCATTAGCCGCTCTATCAATTTCAGCCGCAGAAACCATTGCATTATATTCAGCTAGTTCATCACCAGTTAAATCAATAAGATTACCATCGACCATCTTTTTCATGATTGGCTTACTCCGTATAGAGAAATTTTTGCAGAACTAATTGTTCCACTGGTAGGAAATATTTTAAATCCATTTAGATTTGTTACTGAAGCACTCGGTATTCCCCCACTTCTTCCAAAAGATTGGTTACCACTTTCCTCTGAGTAGTGCAGTGCAAGCATTCTAGGATATGATGTATTAGCGCCAATACTAATTTCTGCAATTATTTGGCCTCTTGAACTTACATCAGTAATGTGTAACTCAGAAGCACTACCACTAAGAACTCCACCCCCAGTTCTATGAATGCCTGTCCGATATCCCGACGATATTTCAGTTCCACCATCAAGAAAGCGCATTTTTAAACTACCACCGCCAGCTGTAAGATCGCCACTAAAAAAGATTTTATAATAATCATAACCGCTTACACTACTAAATGTAACACTAGCTGTTGAAGATGTAACCGTCTGAGTAGATATATGATTAAGAGAACCACCACCGCCAACAGCAGAACCGTCAAGTGTAACACTGCCAGAAGTAGCGCTTATGTCATTTGTTTCATGGTTTATTGTAAGTGCCATATTCTACTCCTATGAGTCAGAAGCGCCTAAGAAATCTGATTGATCTTTTAACCAGTTATAACACTTGCTAAGAAAATCATCGCCAGACTTAGCTTCAATTTCAGATAAAGGTCCATAAAATCTTTTGAAGTCTATTTCTCTGGTACCGTTTGTTGGTGAGCTTGTTGCATAAGCACCCAAGTTAATCATTACGAAGTGACCGCCACTGTTTTCACGTTGAACACTAGCTGTTAAAATGCGATAGTAAGCACCAGAAAACGCTATTCCATACTCACTATTTGATTCAGAGATATTAAGTAAAAGCGCCATCTGTTTCTCCTTTAGGCGTAAGTAACTTCTGAAGTTGAGATATTAGCAACCCAGCGAATGTTGGTTGATGCTGCACCTGTGACTTCGATCTTGAGGCCACCGTTTGTAGTGTCAGCAGATAAAGCCATGCCCCAAGATGGAGTATTGTCTAAAACTGTTGTTGCAGAGTTTACCAAGGTAGTTGTGCCTGCATTAGCTTCTCTGCGAATTAATCCTTCTATCTTCCATGCTGCACAATCAGTACCATCTGTTGCACTTTCTCTTGCTACGATAGTGCCGTGAAAGGCAAAGGCAGAGTTGTCGTTACGTAAGATAATTTGATCAGTAAACCCTGCCGTACTGTTGTCGGTTGTAAGCACCGTTGCAGTTGCATCTGTAGTATCTGCAAGAAGTATATACATACCCGCTTGACCATCGCCAGCTGCTGAAAATCCATTATTAGCAAATGCGTATTTCCCACGTATATTTGATTTTGCCCTTCTTCCGAAAGCAAAAGCACCCTGCTCTGATGCTTCATTTCCGGTGTTACCTCCACCAATTGCAGCAGCATAACTAGAAGTAGCAGATGTATTACCGCCTAATGCAAGTGGATGATTACCTCCACTTGCTTTTGCATAATAACCTATAGCAATGGACTGACTGCCTGTAGCACCTAAACTAACGGAAGAATTACCTATAGCCGCCGCAAAACTGTCTGTGCCATTAGCATAAGAAGTACCCAACGCTATAGCTGATGTGCCACTACTTCCAATTATTGCACCATCACCCGCACCAAAAGACCGCGCACCAGCAGAAGATGTACTATCACCAATAGCAATTGCATTTGCGCCTGTAGCGCTTGGCTGCGCTGAAGGACTGCTTTCATTTGCATCATATAAAGCAGCACCGCTACCGCCACCGCCAGCAGCAGCCTCTAAGCTAATGCTGGTAGAAGAATGATCGTAAGTTAAAACATAGTTATCTTGACCAGAGCCAACTGTCTGATCTGCGTCAAACTCAAAGTTACCAAGCTTAACATTACCAGTGCCATTCGGATCAATAATAACATCGCCATTGGTATCTGTGCTTGAAATGGTGTTGCCATCGACCTTGATGTTATCAACACGAAGGTCAGTAACGGCAGAGTTAGTACCGATTGTTACACCATCAATAGCACCACCATTAACGTCAATCGTGCTGATTGCGCTTGTGCCTTCTGTCTTTTGTATGGCGGTGTTTAGCTTTGTTCGGATCGAAGAGCCGCTATCGCCATCATTAAATGTACCCATCTCTTAGCTCCTATACTGAGTATTGGAATAGTGAATCATTTTGCGCACCTAGTATATACATCTTTGAACCATCTGATTTTAACAAAATGTCAAACGGATTGTTCTCTTGAGTTACAACGCTAAAGCTCACACTATCATATGATGCTGTGGAAATGTCTCCCGCAGTGCTTAGGCTGTACTGGAATACAGTATCGTTTGTTTCGCCCAATACCCATATTTTATCACTATCTGGATTTATTGCCATTGCTCTTGGCGTGGCATCTTGAGTGCCAACACTAAACGATTTCGACGCATAGCTGGCTGTAGACAAATCATAAGCAGAAGTTAAGTCATATTGATAAATTGAGTCACTGCTATCACCAACTATATACAACTTTGTTCCACCATAATTAAACTCAAGACCAAGTGGCGTTGAATCTTGCGAGTTTACAGTAAGAGTTACTGCATTATGTGTTGCTGTAGTTATATCCCAAGCTGTACTTAAATCCCATTCAAAAACTCTAGCTGGTGAAGCACCATCAGAAACAAATAGTCTTGTTCCATCATCTTTAAATCTTATATGAAAGGCTCCGGGGCAGGTTGAACTTATATCCTTGTTTTGAGAATAAGAAGCGCTCGTTAAGTCCCAAGCTGTACTTAAATTATATTGATAAATAACAGGCGACAGCAAATTAACTACATAAAACTTTGTGCCATCTGTGCTAAATGCACCCCCCGCTGGCAAGGTAGATTGTGAAGCTACACTTAATGAAACACTATCATAAGATGCAGTCGTTAGATCAGGATTTGTCCAAGTAATTGGCCCATCATCCCAAGTTGCGGTATCATCCCAAATACCCGCATCATTCCAAACGCCACCATCAATTAGCCAAGGAGGGCCAGCAGCAGCACCAACTCTAAGTTGAGAAATTGATGTGCTAATCCCAATCTGCATTAGTACAACGCCACAATGTTAGTTGCAGTTGTGCCGGTGCTGTAAACTCTGTTTGCTCTGACCGGGAAGATACCGACCGGAACGGAGTTGAATGTAACCGTATCACCGTTTGGGGTATCAATCTTGATATTGCCAGTGCCACCAACATACAAAGCCCTTGCAACGTGCGCTAAATCCGCGCCATCGTTGGG
>Ga0255781_10000796_pt1 | contig 25582 bp, 27 predicted proteins | sample 101ome_21_FD_179979 | JGI IMG/M metagenome (GOLD analysis project Ga0255781, IMG submission 179979) | Coastal salt marsh microbial communities from the Groves Creek Marsh, Skidaway Island, Georgia - 101413BT metaG (version 2) | ecosystem: Environmental > Aquatic > Marine > Intertidal zone >... | reverse complement strand
TCATCCTTGCTCGTGCAGTAGACTCGGATTTCAACAAACTTGTTGTCAACTTGATACTTGCTCAGTTGCATGTACATGTCGTTCAACTCACCCCAGAGAGCGCGACAAAAGTCAGCTTGAGGAGTTATAAAGACGAGCGTAAACTTTTCGATTGAATCGGCAACTTCTCCCGCGTTTCGTACGTACGACATGCACGCCCTGAGTTCGGGAGTTCCCTCAAGAAGGATGTCGCTGGCCAATCTGAATAAGCGATAAGCGGCCAGAGCACAAAAGCCCCAACGCGTCAGGATGGCCCAGTCTTTGTTTTCATCCACGATCACATCGTGCATGGCAACGAACGAGATCGTAGAAACAATAATGATGAGCAAGTCTGCGTACCAAATACTCGTATTGATTGTCGAGTATACCCAGTGCAGGAAAAAGTAAATGTGACATCCCAAGAAAATCCACAAAGGAACCTCACGCATCGCCTGGGTGATAATGCCACTGTTCACAGAAAACGAGATGAGCAGTGCGATCGCAGTCAAATCCATGAGAGGGAAAAATAACTGCAAGAGATCGTTGATTTCATGGTTTGCGTTTTTTCGGTACTGCGCTGCGTAGAATTTCTTGGTGGGATTACGACCTTCTTTTTTCAACTGCGCCAGACGAAAAGCGTACTGCCTTCGCAGAACAATGTCTCTGAAGCACCGATGATTGTCCCATGCGTCTCGGTACTCGCTTCGATCCGCTTTTGACTTCCAGACAAAGCTACGGAGAATGTCCATGATAGATTTAGATTCTCTGAAGTAATTTTCTGCAAATTCTCGCTGTGCTTCATCCTTTTCGTGCAGAGCCTTGACTTGCTGAGCAACGTTCATCTTCAGCAACTGGCGAGTGTGAGCCTTTGCCAGGGACAGCATCGGCACGATTCCAGTACCTGAACCGATAGCGACAATTTCATTCTGGTTCTTTGCGTCATTGAATCCAGTACCATATGGCCCGACAATCGAAACGATGGGCTTGTCGCCCGCCTTGATCATGCGCCAGAGTTTGTGCGTCCAACTGTCAGTGCCGTCCACTTTGCTTGTAGCCATGACCTCGATCAGGAAGTCAATAGTATCGTCTAAAGGCGCACTTGCAATTGAGTAAGGATGCCAGTGCACATCGATAGACTTGATGGCGATAAAAACATATTGACCTGGTTGGAAAATGAACATCTTTGGACGCTCAATGCTGAGACGCACAACCTTGCGTGACTCACTTTCACCACTTCCCAAAGCAGTCGCCTCAACCGTCCTACAATCGCGACCATTCATCAAGGCGTGCATGCGATCGGTAAAGTACCAGACAAGAGAAGCGGAGAACCACTTGAAATTTTGCGATCTGACTTGACCACGACGGAAAGCGTCATCGAGTGTGTGCGCGATTGCGAGAGCAAACATGATGAATACAAAGTGATGAATGATGTAAAAGATTTCATACTTGATTCTGTTGCGCAAATAAGAGGTGACGGCAACGAGAAGAAGGCAACCCATGATGGTCAGCCCAGTGATCATAATTTCACTTTGCATCTTTTTGCAAAAAGTTTTCACGCCATTGGGTGACGGCTCTTTGCCAGACTTTTGCTGGACGCAACCTTGGCCAAAAAAGATGAAGAATAGAATTGTCGACCCGAAGACAAAGCCCACCATCACGTAGCCGAGGTGAATATGCATGGCGACCACCTTATGGAGAGGGATGTACTTCCTCCCAACGTACGTCTGCGAAAGATAGGCGACGGTAGAACGCGCCATCGTCAGCGGTAACAGAGCCATCTGGAATAAAATAGCATGCATCGCTCCAAACTCCAGCGGTGGTACGAGCCTCTTCCACCAGTAAAGATTCGCTCCATCCGGTACACTAGCTTCTTGTTTACGGTATTTAGTGTAGAAGAAATGGGCCCAAACGACCATGGTGGCCATCGCATGCGCCAAGCCGAGCATGATGAGTCGCCGGCGGTCATACAACGTGTGCCCGATGAGTTTGTTCGCGATCCGCAGTCTCACCCCGCTCCCTCGGAAGCTTTTGTACCCTTCTTTAGTGCATAAGTAACGCCCCAACGCGAGTTTTGCCATCACAGCCTGCACGAAGAAGGCTGTGCGCGCGCGCTTTCGCGAAGTCATGCTACGCTCCATGTCTTCCAAATAACTGTCAGTTGAACCGAAAAAGATTATCACCACCGCGCCGAGCGCGCACTAGACACCAAACGAGGACGTCTTCCTGAAAGCGTTACGTCGATCTTCGCGTTCGCTCCCTCGCGACGCCGACTACGGGGAAGCGCCTTCGACGTGACGAACGAGACCGTTAAAAGTTACGAGGGGGGCTTTTTAAAAACGCGCGAAAAACAAATCTGAAAATATCTATTTATTTGTGGGGTCTAACAGTTTACACATGAAATTGCGACTAGCTCGCTTTGGCCTTGTCGAGAGTGTTGGGCTGAACTTCGCACGGATACCTCGCCAACTGGATGAGCAGGGCCGCGTGAATGGCTATGAAGATTTCGCTAGACGTCGCCGTCGATGGGTAGACGTTCCAGCAGTACTCTACGGCGGCGATTGTGATGAGTTTGACGTACGTCGGCGAACGAGCGCTCGACCAGAGTAGCAGCGGTAACGTGTGGTAGTACCACGAATAAAACTGGTAGTGCAGCGAACGAGCAAAGACGACGCCAATGAAATTGCTCTCTGCGAGGACTATGGCGACGTGTGCCGGGGTAAAGGTGTGCTGATTACCATCGATATTTTTGACGGCGCGTTTGAAGAAGTCTTTGAAGAAGGAGAAGAAGAAGCCGCCATTTTGTCTGCACCACTTGCGATGCGCAAACAAAAACAGGACACACAGGTGCGCCAACAACAAAAATCTCGCAAATTCTTTCGACTCAAAAACGCTCTCGCCGACAAACTTGAAGTTTACGCTCCACTTGTGCGTAAAGACTCGTCCGACTTCGAAAGCTCTACTCACATACTCTCTTGGATGCGTTAGCAAGAATGGTGCAGCAATAAATATTTGCGTGGCGAAAAAGACTACCAGCGACAGAATGGAAACGCTGAGCTTCGTCCCACCGACTAGCAAAACCAGCAGACCTGGTATGAATAATAACACATTCATTTTGATCGATACCCCTAGCGATAAAACGCAAGATCCGATGATCCATTTCTTTCGTTGGAAAAGCATAACCGCGGCGTACGCAACAGCCATGGCAATGCCGTCGTTGAACATTCTCAAGACGAACACACTGTGTATTCTCTTCGAAAGACAAAGAATCAAGTACGCCCACGGTGGTAAAATCTCACACGCTTCGTAAATTCCAAACACTATCGCTTGATTCAAGCAGTAAATACCAACAAAGATGCGTTGCGCAAGCGCGATGCCCGCTGGGGTCACTCCGCCCTTCAGCCCGCCAACTAAACCGTACAAAGCCCTATACACGTACACAAAACCGGCCGGATACACCAACGGCCCCGTGCCCCCTCGAAGTTTCGTGTAATCTCGCTCACCTTGCACGTATCCGTGCACTTCCTCTAGATAAGCTTTCCAGTCGATCTCCGTGTAATTCACCTTGGACACGATGAGCGAGCTCAAAACGAGCTCGAACGCGATCAGGGCGACGCACACTAGGCGAACAACTCGGCGATCTTTTGGATCGTTTAGTCGCACGCATATTCGATGCAGTGTTTCGAGAAGCATCATCTTCTGGGGGGAAGGAAGAGCTTAGAGGAGAGGAGGAGTTTGTCAACTGTTTGTTTGCGTTGCTGTTAAAACGACGTCTGCTATTTAATGCCCGCCTCCACCGGATCCCGCCAACAATCCTTGTTCTTTGAGTTGCTCCTTCAACATCTTCGCACCAGTCACCATGAACAACGTTTGCCAGATACCGAGCCCGATTCGGGGAATGATACCTCTGAACAAGCCGCCGATGCCGGATTCCTTGACGATGTCAGACATCACGCTAACCATGTTACCGGTGGGAATACCCGCGTTGCCACGGCTCTGGGCCTCGATGCGCGCTACTTCGAAAGGGTGATTCCAAGACGCCAACGTACCACCCATGATACCGCAACCGACTTCTTCCCATTTGCTGAGCTTGGCGCCGGCGTCGCCGTGCAACATCACCTTTGCCTTGTCGCGCACTATCTCAGTGAAACCTTGTCTCGACGCCCAGTTGGTCGCTTGTCTAAAAGCGATCGCCGTACCGCCTGGATAGAATCCAGCTATGCCTCCGCGGGCGTACGTCGTGCGAATGCGCTCCATCGTCGTCTTTCCAGGGTCATTCACCGCGCCGGTGACGAGATACGTACACGGTCCCATCACGCTCACCTGAGCGATCCCACCACCGGCACCCGCCGCGACGCCCGCTAAACCCGGATTCCACCCCGCGGTGAGAAGCGTATCGTTGATGCCCTCCTTGGCGTACATCAAAATCGCACCCTTGGTCGCAGATTCAAACATTTTCGCTTGAGTACCGCGCCAGAACGCCTTGGCGCCGCCCTCTCGGTAAATGTTCGCAAACGCTTCGGCAGTCGACTCGGTGCGGTGACGACCCATGCGCGTCTTCCACACCTCGAAGGGCATGCCGAGGGAGGCAGCCTCCGCCATCTGGATGAGCGGGCCGATCGCGACGTCGATGACAGGCATGGCGCGCGTTTTACTCGCGACGGCGGTGGCGGCGAGCCGAGGTTTTGTGTGCGAGAGGGCAAAATTCATCCTCTGCGTATATACAAACAGTTACGAGTCAGTGGATCGGTGGAGTGTTGTGCAGCGCGTTTGTATCGAAAATGTGAAAATGTGTACAACAAAGCCGCCACGGCGCCGAAGAATGGTTCGGAAACCGCGCGGTCACGTATCAATGTCTACTGGTAAAATAGAATCTATCTATAAACGCTCGGGAAAGCGCGTGCATTCGACTTGAAGAGGGACTGAAAATCGGCGGTAGTGGGGGAGCGTTGTGTCAAACGATCCGACTTTCCCACTACCGCGTCACGAATCGTCATCAAAACGCGGTAAATATGGGGTGGCTTTTTCACGCGCACCTCATTTCGCTCCGCAGCGATCGATGAGTAGTCTGCCTTGAGCCGGGCTTCCCCACGAATAATCTCTGTCGTCGTGACGATTTTGTACCCATCCACCAAGGAGTGTTCCTTTATGTAACACGATGGAACTTTAGGGACAAAAAGCATCTTCACGACTAGCCTAACGTCAGCATCCAGAGCTACCGGATGCTCCAATGTCTCGCGCAGACACCACGCCTCGGTTCTCACCGAGTTGCTGCGCCACGCTTCCTTGGGTGACGGGTTCAGCAGCCGCGCGTTCGGCTCGGTCTGCTGCCAACTGCGCTTGAAGGGCCGCTCTGGTCGGGTCCGCATTGATAGATTTGGCTCGAATTCTCGCACGCATTTCTTCCTCGAGTCTTCGCCGAGTCGCTATTCTAGCCTCATCAACCGCGCGCACCTCGCGCATCGTGAGAGTCACGTTTGCCGGAAGCGAAAGTCCTTCTCCCTCACCCTCGACAGTCTCCGAAATCCAACCCAAAAGCGTCATCACTTGCAAAACTTCCGGAACGTCTATAATCTCTCGCTTTATCTTCGCATTAGACGCTTTCAACCTGCGAAACTTGAGCTCTGTCGGCGAGCGCGCGACGTTCAAGATGAGCTTTTCTAGGAGGTCGTGCGCCTCAACCGTGGGAACGTCGAGCAACGCTCGCTCGAGCGGGGTCTTCGCCTCGACGACGCGGTGCCCAGGGGCGTAACCTGCGTAACCCATGACGGTGCGATGCGATACGACGATCGACGCGGCGCGTCTTTGGCGGGAGAAGCCCGCGGGAGTCGCTCTTTGTCTCGGAAGGGCACCCAAAAAATGTCTCGTTAAGTATTATAAAATTAATTGAGCTATCAATCGTATTTTTTTAATGCCGTGTATAGTAGTCATAGTCATTTGTATCTTTATATTATGTGACCACAACCGCATTTCGAATATCAATGCAGGTATTAAAAATAATCGGACAAACAGCATATATTCCTCTCCTTCGTTCCCCTTTCACAAAAAGATGTGCTTTTCTTCAACAAAAATCCACGTCAGCTTCGGACAAATGGATCTCTCCCCTCTAGAAAACGACGGGTCACGAACCGTCAATCGGGACCTCAAACGCTCTTCTTTCGAAATCGACGGCGAGAAATTGGAATGGAAATTCAAGCGAGAAATGCGAATGCGCTTTAACGACCTCGACGCGCTCGCGCTGTCTTCACTCTGCCGCGCCCGCGACGAGTTCCAACGACGTGACGTGAAGATAAGCACTCCTTTGTGTTTGTCGACCCATTATTCAGCGCGAACAGCGAACGTGAAAACCAAGTGAAAGAGTGAAGAACATGGCGGCCGCGAAAAGAAGCTCGAGTAAACGCTCCGCAAGCAAGAAGAGCAGCTCCTCCAGGTCGACGAGATCCACGCGGTCTTCTAGATCCCTCGGTATCTCCGTCCCGGGCTTTGTCACGAACCCGGTTGGAGCGCTGAGAGACTTGAACATCCTTGGTAACGTCCTTGCCACGGTCAACGAATTTCGAAGCGTGGCAGGCGTGAAGCGAGTCCTCGAGCGCGTCGGCGCTTTTGGCGGACCGACTATCATGGCGTTTGCCCAAATCATGGAGAGACACTTTGACGGCCCGCAAGCTGATGCGCACAAACGTGCACTCGCTCTTACTGGTGCGAGTGGCGTCCTCGCCCCGGTCGGTGCCGCCTACTTGGAGGCGCCGGGTCACGCCTACGTGCAGTTCGCCGTTGGCGCCGGAGCCATCTTTGGTATTGGATCGACGTCTGACTGGCCGGCGTACGTGACGGCCGCGACTCTGTTCCTCTCTTCCAACTGCTACGTTGCGGGCTCTGCCCACGGCGCTACCGACATCTTCGTTCGCATGGCGCAAATGTTCTTGTACGCCAACGCCACGCTGCTCTTCATCACCACTGCCCGCGCGAGAGCGTTGTTTTCCTCAAAACAAATCACTGCGCTCCGCAAGTTGGCTGTCATCGTTCCGTGTCTCGGTATGAATGCCTTCATGATGCAAGGAGCTTCCATGGCCAAGATCCAAGCCGCTGGTATGAAGGGGCCGGGCGTGCTCGGTCCAGTTGCCGGCTTGCTCTTCCATCCGCTGAGCCCCCCGCTCTCCGTGTTCATGTGCCTTGCTCATCTCTCTGGTCTCCTGAGCAAACGAGCGGCTCTTTTCTTGACGCTCCAATACTTGGTCGTTGCCATCTCTCTCATGCCTCAAATCGTGTATCCGTTCGGTTATGCGATGGCTGCTGCCCACCTTTTGATGGGAATGCACTTCATGAAGGAGAGCTTTCCAGCCAACTCGTTCCTCCCCAAGCTCAAGTAAAGTCTCAGACGGAATAACATGACCAACTAATAATCAATTTTGGATTCTATCAGTAACAAGAGATAGGATCGATACGATCTTTGTTTCGATAGTCCATATGCGTGACGGTACTTAAATGTAATAACAATCGTAAACCAGTTTCACCACCAACTTGCTCGAGGCGTGAACCACAGAGAGAGACGCTAGAAGTTTGTGGCCATGGATCTCGGGGTAAGTTTGGGGCGAGTGACACTGATTCGCGAACAGTCACACTTTTGATCCGTTTACCGACTCGAACACGCCGCTCGACTAACGCTTGTACTGCACTTTGCCCGTCCAGACAACGGTGAACACTCATCTAAAAGATTTGAGCAACTCTGACGAAGGCACGCTGAGCTCTCTGGTCGCGCACGTTACACGGACGCTCGCGAACGGGAGCGCTTCTACGGCTGACAGTGATACAGCATTCTCCTCTGATGCTATCGCAGGCGTTTCATGCTTGTACGTCGAAGCGGCGCGCTTAGGATTCGAAGCGGTTGACGTGAAGACGTTCCTTGAACGCGAGTGCGAGTTCTCTACTGCTCGAGCGAAAATTGTCGCCGAAGGTTATGGTACAGCGAGTAAAGGATTAGAGCGCGATCTAAAACGCTACGCGTCTTCGTCGGCAGTGTGCAAGCTCAAGTCGCATGCGTGCCGAGCAGACTACGTCGTCAGCACGTCGACAAACGGGGATAAACGAGAACACGCCTTTCATCACACGTGGTTAGTTGGGGGAAGCGACGGAGAAGAAACTCGTTTAAATTTTACTTGCGACAAGGAGGAGATGTTGCATCTCTTAGAGACGCTTCGAGAAGCGTGCAAAGCGACGGAAGCCATAGCGGCGCACTCAGCGTCAGCATAGTTTGTGACGCTTCCTCTCTCTCTTTCCTGTAATTGTATAGCTACAACATAGTTCAGAGCTAAAAAACGTTCGCTAGCAACAACTTTGAAGAGAGCTCGAGCTCATCACTTCCACTCAGATTGCGCTCGCTCAAGCACGTAAGATGCGAGAGCGTCTATTTCTTCAGCTTCTATCCTCGGGCCAAAAGTACAAGCACCCTTGGGCGCACACTCTTCTCCGTATCCTGGCATCTTGCCCTTTCCCAGCTCAATTATCGAAGAGACATCCGCCTTTGACGTCAACCCGTTTCGCTCTAGGTCCTTGGAAAATAGCGTAGCTGAGGGCACGACAACATTCCCTCCGGCTGAGTGGCAACCAACGCAGCCCCTGGATGAAAAAGCAGCTGCTGCATCGCCATCAAACGCCCAAGTTGGAGAGCTCGCCATGCAGAACGATAACACCGAGATGGATGCAGTCAACACAGGCAGAGAGAGCGAGTCATGAAGAGAGCACGCGCTCAGCGGTCTGCTTGAAGAGCTGGGCTGATTCAGGGCTGATGTGGCTTTACGGCTTCTGGAGGTGCTCGCCGACGTGAATCGAGTCGCATGCGACGTTGCGCTCGCGTGTGACATGGCTACGGCTCTCTACGAATACGGTGTACGCTCACGAAATGCGGCCGCGCATAGGTGTGCAGTGAAGCGGCGAGTGTGGTTCCAACGTTGCTGCTTAAATTAATAATATAGTGCGGCTCAACACGTTTCATCTACGAGTCTTTCTTCTTCTTTTCGCTACTCTTATCTTTCTTCTCTTTCTTAACATTATCGTCACTTGGAAAGATAAAGTTTTGTCGTTCCGTCATGAAGTCAAAGTGGCCGGTAATCACCGACCCGGGTAGTATCTCGCGCCCAAACCTCTTCTTGAGGCCAGGAACAACCCGCTCCTCGTTGGTCGGCAGAGTGGCATATGCATACGCAAGGGGGGCGACATAGCGTACCAAGACTTCGTAAAGGGGTTGAAGAACCTTGTCTGAGAGAAGAATCATGTCTTTCACGTCACGTGAAGCTTCAAGATGCCCTTCACCGATGTACTCGCTGTCATCCGTTTGCTCAATCATGGTTAGCAGACGGTTGAATCCACGCTGTAATTGTGAAGATGGCCACAAGGCATAAGCATCGTTACGATGAAGCCAGAAAAAGTATCCCCATTGAAACTCGAAAAACAACTTTTCTTCGAGCATTTTCCCTCTCTTTAGTAGCTTTTGCTTTCTACAGAAGCCACCGAGCGAGCGGAAAATATCATTCCTGAAGGATGTCAAATCAAACGAAGTGGGAATCGCATCATGTTCCAGACGGCTATAATCAGAGTCCCAGCAAAAACTCCAGCCTTTACCCTCCATGATCCCCCAAAATCTCTCTTCGCTAAGATCATCGTCGTACTCAAAAATCTGCTCCATGTAAATGTCGACGTCCCACCCCGCGAGCTGTAGGGCTGCCAACGTGTGGTGGTGATCAACCACGTAGCGCAACCCACGATAGCTCACGTATGGCACAGGTTTTCTCTCCATGTATGCCTTCGCCGATTCGAAATCCTTAAAGTTGGCCAGCTTGTAGAAGGTCCAATCCCATCCGAGCGCCACCTGCGTAGGTCGAACCTCGTCTCGAATATCGAGCCAGCGCAAGCGCTCGTACGTGTGCTCCAAACCATCCTCTTCCTCTTCTTCGTTCGACGTCACCCACGGGGTTTTGTTGTCCGCATTAGACTTCTTCGATTCCTCCGTCTGCGCCGAACTCGCGCTCGCCCTCAACCGAACACACTTCGCGCCCGCGCGCCCTCTGAATCTCCCGCCGCTTTGAACCGCCGCCGCCGCCGAGTCTCTCGTCGCCCGGCCCAACCTCCTCGCCGTCGTCCCAGAAACCACCGGCGATCGCGACGCCGCCGGCGCCATCATCTCAGTCCACCTCGCCCTCGACTCGCTCAAATTTCCCCGCCCGCGGACGTCCGCCTCCCCGGTGGTTCGAACGCGCTCACGGAGACAGACACCCGGAACCAGCTGAGTCACGACCCCGACGCCCGCTCTATCTCCCCCCACGACCGCTCGTCGCCGCCTCGCCAGGCGCGACGAAACGCACTCACCGACTCCACCGCACGCGCGAGAGCGAGAGCGAGACTCGCGTCTCGTCTCTTCTCTTCTCTTCGACGACGACCGACACTGACACCCGGGCGAACGCGAACGCGACAGTGTTCCTTTCCTCTTCTCTTCTCTTCTCTGGAACGATTTATCCTCTTTTTCGTCTCGTTTCGTCACGAAATTTGTCGTGACGACGAGTCATGACTCGAGACTCGAGACGGATCTGTGGATTTTTTATGTCGCGCGCGTGCCCGTGCCCGTGCCCGGCGCCCGGGCCACGTCACTCGCCGTGGTCGACCGCACTTCACCCCTCGCCCGGGCTCGGAGCGCGAACGGAGGGGATGACGAACTCGTGCGCGAACGCGCGCGCGCCCGTCGCCGCGGCGATGGGAGAGCGTCGGTCGACGTCGAAGCGGTCGAACGCGACGTCGTCGACGCGACGACAGAGGGTGAGAAATGATTCGTCAGCGAACCCGCGGGGATCTAGTCAGAGAGCGGTGCGGCTCGTCCGTCGAAGTGAGAGCGCGAGGCGTGGGGACTCCGCGGTGGTGAGCGGGCTGCCGAACGCGTTCGAACCGGCGTGGTGGGCGGAGCAAGTGGCGACGTGCGGGGTCATTTTGGCGGCGTACGCGGCGTATAATTCAAGCTCCGAGGATGGCTTGGACGACGAGGCGTGCCCAAAGTGCGAGGGCACGGGCCGCGCGGCGTGCTCGTGCACGCGTTGGAGCTCTGACGGGGAAGGTTGTGGATCTTGTGGGTACACTGGGGTGACTGCGTGCCCCGCCTGTCGAGGCGGTGGGCGGGCGGTGAGAGTCACTGTGAAGATTGAGGTACCTGCGGAGAGGGAAGAGACGGCTGGGTACGAGCGGGACAGATCGGGCTTACAATCGAGCGGACGAATCCATGAGGCGAGCGGCTCTGGCGTTACGTCTACTCAGTCTTTCGTGTGTAAAGCATGGACAAGCCCTGCCATAAGCCTCGACAGTTCGAATAGCTCAGGGGGCACGGGGAGCCCGGGAAACGAGGACGAAGACGGCCCAAGCTCCAGTAAGGATGATGATTTCTACGCGCAGTCTGGCGAAGCGATTCGCGTTTTGCGCGAAGATTATCCTTATTTGCTCTCAAAGGAGCCGCGTTGGAGCATTTACAGGGACGACATCGGTCTCTATGATGAAACGATGACTTTTGCTGGCCCCGGCCGCGAAAGAAACGGCGTCATGGCAACAAATATGTCGCAATACAAGCGTGTGTTTAAGCTCATCCGCATCGTTGCCGCGGTTTTGTTTTCTCAAAGTACTATAGAAGTCTCCAGAATCTGGTCGCCGTTGGGTTCGACCGGTTTACGTACCATTCGAGTTCGATGGAGCGTTCGGGGGAAGGTTCGTTTGGTGGGATCCATGGGGGTCGACGAGGCTCGATTCGATGGGATTTCAGAGTACAAACTTGATTCCAAAGGCTTCATCTACGAACATAAGATCACAGATCTTGATTGGGACGTCGCTCAGCTTCGTGAGCGCGCCGTGAGCATGATGCGAGTAGCCCAAGGGCAGCCATATCCTCCGATTGGTAGTGGTGAGTGGTGAAAAATGCCCGCTGAGTTTGTCTAGATTGCATTGCATGTAACTATTGTACCGATACGCATCCGTCAGAAATTTCTTAATCCTCGCGTTATATACACGCGCGCGCAATTATTCTCCGTCTTCGTCGTCCATGTCCTCGTAGGCTGAGAGCTTGCTCGCAGCGCCCATATCGAGGAACCAGATGGTCGAGAACGCGTCAACCATCGAACCCGGAAGTTCGCCCCACTCGAGTTCATCCTCGAGAGCAGCACGAACGGTTTCAGCCTTGCCTTCTCCCGTGGCGGCAACCACGACACGATCAGCGGTGTTGATAAGCGGCATGCTCATCGTGATAGACTTTTTACCCGGCATATCGACAGCGAGCACGCACGCGCCCGTTTCGTCGTTTGCCGCTTCAGAGTTTGGATAAATCGAACCGACGTGTCCATCAGCGCCCATACCGAGAAGAATGAGGTCAAACACGGGCAAGCCGTTTTCTTCATCAATCGGTAATTGGTTTTCATCGAGCGAGCGCATCTGCTCCTCGTAATCCGCGGCAGCGGCGCTCAAATCAGCAATCGCCTTGACGGCGTGCACGTTGGCTGGAGGAATTCCCACCGCATCCGCCCACGTCGTCTTGGCCAATTTCACGCACTTCCCCTCTTCGGGTCTCTCGTTCACGAAGAACAAGTGCACCTTCGTCCAATCCAAGTCCTCCACATCCTTCAAACCCGCGAGCGCCTTGGCCACGCTTCCTCCCGGCACCGCCATTGTGAACGCTCCGCGTTCCTCCAAACAACCCCGCGCGTTTTCCTCAACCTCCAAGCACAGCGCTTGCGCGAGCTCAGACTCCGTATCGAACGCCTCAACGACGAACTCACCCTCGTCATCCGCACCCATGAACTCTTCTGACCAATCCACGTCCGCGTCCGCGTCTCCGCTCGCCGCCAATCGTCCTCCATCCACTCGTTGACGCGTCGTCGTCATTGGCATTCTTTTCGCGACGGGGTGCACCGTCGTGCGTCGGTGCGCCCGTCGTCCCATGGTCCCGACCACCGTCCCCGGTTTCGCTCCACACATCTTCATCGCCATCGCCATCGTTTTCGTTCAGTCGGTCGCCCGTCTGTCGGTCGTCCGTCGGCGTGTGACGCGGTGTGCGATTCTTCGGACCGGTGTTTTCACGATGTGTATGTGTAAACAGTATAGAGGGTATAGGGGACACACGACAACGCGCTGGTTGGAAGGACAGTCAAACGACACTCTCGTCGTCGTCGTCTTCGTCGTCGTCGTCGCGCGCTTCAGTCATGCTTCGGTTACCTAACGGACGACGACGGGTGACGGCGCGAACGGTGGTGACGTGCGCGAGAGCGGCGTTTGGGTTCGTGGCGTACGCGAGAGGAGTGCTGCCAGACCCGGTGGATGCGTTGTTAGAGGAACGAGTGGGAGAAAAGATGAAGGTTGACGAGGATGAGGATGACGACGCGGATGGGGAACGAGCGATGGAAATTGATACGGATATCGATGAGTCTGATGGTGATTTCGCGGCGTCGACGTTTAACGATGGAAGTCTCGGGGTTGTGCGGCGAAGAAGACGAAAGGGAAGAGACGGAACGGGAACAGGCGCCGACGGGCGTCGGTTGACGCTCACGGAGAAGAGACGGAATCGAGGGATTGAAGAGCTGTCGAAGGCGTTAGACGAGGCGTTCGATTTGAGAGTGTTTCGTCAACTTCGACCGGTGGCGGTGGTCATGGCGCTTGGATCGGTGCCTGGACGTCCACGGGAGGTTTTCGAGTTGGATTTGCACTCAGTGGAATACGAAGACGAAGATGACGAAGACGAGGCAAACCAGAAAGAGAACGATGCGTTCGGCCGACGAGCGATCAGGACCTTTGTTCCGCTCGCGGCGGAGTGCCCTCCACCGCGTACAGCGGGCGTTCGGGCGTTCTTTTTCGTAAAGGCGCGTCCCGTGATGGACGTCGCGTCGTCGCTCAGGTACGTGCCCAAGCGCTCGATTTCGATGGATGGTTTTCGACGTCGCGTCGAACGTCATTCGGTTCGAGTGTACGCCGCGCACGAAGGAGATGACGCCATGGATGACGGGGAAAACGTAGCAACAGTAGATGATGGATTGATTTGGTACCAGGCTGAGCGATGCGTTCGAGCGTTCGCCTGATGAATAGGATTTGTATAATTTGTAAAAGTTGAAGATGCGCGTTTACACCAAGAGAACCTCTCTAAAGTCGCCAGTGTGCGCCGCGTTCACTCGACCATGTCCGATCCGAAAGCGGCCTCGCTCTTCGCCAAGCTCTCGAGAGAGCTCACACCGGTGGCTAGTGACTCGAACGACGCGTCGGCGTCGTCGGCGTCGTCGACGAAAGATGCCGAACTGAACGCCTCAAACATGATGCCTCGAGAGCTCGACAAAGACAAGTCTTCGTCGAGTCGTTCTTCGTGGTGGCCCTTCAGCTCCTCCCGTGGAAGCTCTCTGAGTTCCTCACGAGAGTCTTCAAGCATTCCAATTAGCCCGAGAACGGAGCTACCCAAGCACCAAGGTGCGGAAAAGAGAACGTGGCAGTACCCGAGCGAGAAGATGTTTTACAATGCAATGGAACGCAAGGGATGGAAACCGAGCGCGGGTGACATGGAACAGGTGGTCAAGATACACAATGCTGTCAATGAACGCGCTTGGGCGCACGTCATGGCTTGGGAACGTCGTCATTGCGATGCTTGTCCAGATCCAAAGCTCTTGCGGTTCCAAGGAAAGCCAAAGGACTACAGTCCCAAGGCACGGCTGCTCAACTTTTTAGGCTACAAACTTCCCTTTGATCGTCACGACTGGATCGTCGATCGGTGTGGAGCCGAAGTGAGATATATCATTGACTTTTATAACGCGGTGGCGTACGGAGGAGACGCACCGGTCGCCATGCATCTCGACGTCCGTCCAGCGCTCGACTCGGCGAGCTCGGTTTGGGATAGGTGCGTTGTCCAGGCTTCATGGATGCTAAGCGGCGAATGGATGAGAAAAAATTGAATTGAGAATTAGATAATGTGATAGCGACATCAGCACGCGTTAGAATATCCGAGCAAAGTGACTGCGAGGCGATTCAACGAAAAATTTTCCGCTTCCTTACATTTCATACTCTAACACGAGCGCCCAGCCGCTTGTAAATTGTACATCCTCCTAGTAGCGCCCAGCCCAGGTTCCTTCTTCACGCTCCTCGTTCCACTTTTCAGTCCACTCCGTCGGGCAGACTGAGCGGTAGAACTTGGCCAACGGTTCGCACTCTTCCGCACCTTCGCCGTTTTCGGCTTGGCACTTGTGGAACTCGTTGTATCGCGTGTAGCAGTGCTTCGCTTGGTTGGTTTGCGGGAAGCGCGGGTCAAACGGGGTCGTCTTCAACTGCGCGCGGACGAAAAGGAAATAAAAGTAATCGCGTCAGTGCTTTTCAAACGCGCGACGCCATTAAACCACACGCCTCCACGAGAGCTGACATTCAGTCCAATCTTTGCCCGCTCGCGTTTGAGTGAATATTTCATCAGTCGCTTCGCTTCGCACCTCCAAGTTTTGTTCGCTCGACGTTTCCGTCACCGTCGTTTCCTCCTGTAAAGACGCCTCGCGTGAACGTCCACGCACAGCTCGTCAGTCATTCGCCCTCTACATCCCCGTCTGCCCGTCTCAATCGACCCGCAGTCGCCGTCATCGTCGTCGTTTTAAAGCCTCCCGATCGTCCCGATCGAGGAGTGCAACCCTCCCTGTGCGCCTCATCATACGTCGCGAGTGCGTGCACACACACACACGCGCGCGCGCGCGCATCGAGATGCATAAGTCCCCCCTCTTTGTTCGCCGTCGACGTCGTTCGTCGCACACGCACCTCAACCTCGGTCGTCGTCGTCGTCGCCTCCTCCTCTTCTTCGTGCTCCCGAACCTCTTCCTCGGCCGACATCGGTGTCTCTCCCAGTCGCGTTGTGCGGACGCGCGCGCCAACCCAGCGCGCACGATGTTTTATCGTTTTCGTTTTCGAACGATTTGTACGCACTGTGGTCCCTTTATTACTATGTAGTAAGTGAGTTGGACCATTTTTTCGTCGATTTCTACGCCCTAGGCTTGGTCGAACGAATTCGAGCCTTTGGCCCGTCTCAAAGTATCGGGGGGGGTGCGTGACGACTCATGAACCGTGGATATCGTCGATATTGAGAACGACTTCGGATGCAATTTCTACCCGTCGTTCCAGTGGTCGTCTCGACGTGAGAAGGACGCGCGCGCGCGTTGAGCGTCGTCGGTGTCGTCGTCTTGAAGGATAAGAAGAGCACCGCGATATCGCGCGGGTTGTGTCGTCGGGCGTGTTTCTCGTCGGGCGTTTCAGCGCGACAAGTAGGTGGGATTCCGTTCATTATTGGTGTTGAGCGATTTCTTTCGCTCGTTGTAGAGGGGAAAAAGGTTTTAGAGAGATGATCAAGGCATTCATCGTGGTGAATAACCACGCCATGGTGCGACTGTGTCGGTTTTACGAACAGCTCGGGGTGGATAAGCAGACGGAACTGTGTCAGACGGTGTACAAGTTGGTCACGGCGAGACCGGATCATCTGTGCTCGTTTGTCGACGACGAAAAGACGTTTGGTCCGGACACAAAGCTGGTGTACAGACACTTTGCGACGCTGTATTTTTGTATATTAAGCGATAGATCGGAGAGCGAATTGGCAATGCTGGATCTCATTCAGGTGTATGTCGAAACCTTGGACAGAGTGTTTGAGAATGTCTGCGAGTTGGATTTGATCTTCAACTCGCCAAAGGCGTACACCGTCTTGGACGAGACCATCGTCGGGGGATTAGTGCTCGAGATCAACACGAACAAGATTCTCAACGTGTACGATCAACTGATGAAGCTAGAGAAGATGCACTCGACGCTGATGGATAAGATAGCGATTTCTTAAAGCCGTTGCCACGGCCAAACTGAGTCGTGTGCGCGCGCACATAGTCCCGATTGGAACTCATCCAACAAATGTCAATGCGAACACGCAGCCCGTTCATAGTCAAAAGAAAACTTACGACGTCGTCGCGCAGACGACAAATAATCTCCCTCGACCGTCGACGCTGTTCCAGCGCTTCAGCGGTACCAATAAATCAATCAAAATTCCTCTCGCGGCGCTGTGTCCTGGAAGCCATGGCGATTTCCACCGTTCACGAACCGTCAAATCACCACCGAGAATATCCACAATTTTAGACCGCAAGACAAGCATCGACCCCTCGACGTTTCAGTGGTTTACGAACCGTCAAAAACCATCAAGTGAAGTTGGCAACGAAGGACGAACGATCCGGTCCGGTTCGATCGTAGACCTAGCTCGTCAGTGCGCGACGACGAACCGGACGGAAGGACGCGATGCTTCGACGAGCGGCGAGCGAGTGCGCGAGAAGATGCGCGACGACGACGACGACGAGCTTTGGAAGGGCGACGGTGACGGGCGCGAGGGAGTTTGCGTCGTCAAACTCGGACGAAGGCATTCAAAAGGCGCAGAGCTCGGCGGTGGGAGTATCCAGGGATGGACCACCGGCGAGGTTTGATCGGTCGAGACAACTGGCAGAGAAGGCGATGCCGACGGATCTGGCGGGTGTGTTGGATGCGTCGGCGCAGACGCTCGCGTTGACGGAGCTTTTGCGGGGAATGTCGCTGACGTTGAAGTACTTCTTTGACAAAAAGGTGACGATCAACTACCCGTTCGAGAAGGGACCGCTCTCGCCGAGATTCCGCGGGGAACACGCACTGAGACGATACCCGACGGGTGAAGAGAGATGTATCGCGTGTAAGTTGTGTGAAGCAATCTGTCCGGCGCAAGCTATCACGATTGAGGCTGAGGAGAGAGAGGATGGTAGCCGAAGAACGACTCGATACGACATAGATATGACCAAGTGCATCTTCTGCGGCTTTTGCCAAGAAGCGTGTCCGGTGGATGCCATCGTTGAGGGTCCGAACTTTGAGTACGCCACGTTCTCTCACGAAGAACTTCTTTACGATAAGGAGAAGCTTTTGGCGAACGGTGACCGCTGGGAGAAGGAAATTGCGAGAAACTTGCAGTCTGAATCCATGTATCGGTGAGGTCAAACCGTCAGAGCACAGGCGAGCACACGTACACAATTGTAATTTTATAGAAACGAAATACTTCGTATTCACACATGGGCTAACGAATCTACAGAGTTACTTCCATTTCCACTCTCAACGGCGACCGCCGCGACCTCCACGCCCGCCAGCGCCGCGACCGCTCGCACCGCGACCACCGCGACCGGCAGCCGCCGTGCGCTGCTGGGCGTGAGACGCACTCACCGCTTCAAAGCCAAACGTCATGGCGTCCATGCGACGTTGCTCGTGGAATCGAGCGCGGTTGCCTGTTGCCTTTTCAGTGGCTTCACTGCTCATCGTATCGAAGAAATCATCCTTCACGTACACCGGATTGGCTTGGACTTCAGTGCTAAGCTTCTTTGCCTCGGCCGATTGCGCCAACTTTTCCTTGTTGAACTTTTGGAGCATCTTCTCGAAGTTGAACGCCTCCTTCGGGACCGAAAGTCCCGCCGGGCGTGGAACACCACGACCACCACGACCGCCGGCTCCACCAGTTCTCGGAGCCGGAACGTTGCCCGCAGCGGGCCTCGGCGCCGCCTTCAGTCTAGCGACCTCTTCAGGAGCCATAGCGTTCAAAGCAGCCGCAGCGAAGGAAGTCGGCTTCGGCTTCGGAGCCGCAGGCTTCGGAGCCGCGACGGTACCAGCCGTTTTGGCGACTCCACCCGCCGGTGCAGCGCCGCGAGCAGCCGGAAGGATGACACCTTCGGCAGCCGGGGGGTTGGGGTTACCCCAAGCAGACTTCTTCGGCTGCGGCGGTTGCTTTTGTTGTTGTTGTGGCGGCGGCGCCTGGGCTTGGGGAGGTTGCTGAGGCTGTTGGGGCGGCATCTGCGCTTGTTGAGGCACAGGAGCTTGGGCCGGTGGCTGTTGCGGCATGGCGGGTGGCTGGCCCCACGCAGAGGCACCGTACTGCGGCTGCATGTACTGCTGCTGCGGAGGGTACCCCATGTAACCTTGTTGCGGGGGTGCCATGTACCCATACGCTGGTTGTTGCATGTACTGCGGCTGCATGTACTGCGGTTGCATGTATTGTGGTTGTTGGGGTTGCTGTGGCTCATCGCGGTGAATCTCCAAATCTTTGATGTCATCGCCCTTAAACGTAATGAAATCATACACCTCAATACTCGCCGGAATTTGCATTCCACTGCGTCTACCCTCCGTACCAAACGATCTCACTATTCGCATCGAAGGAAGCATCACTCTCGGTCAGTCACTCGCCCAAAGCTTCAACCTTCTTTGGCATTCTTTCCACGATCTCGCGGAAGAAAAGATGATCACCTTTCTAACTCGGCTGGTCTTTCGCGCGCGCGGTCAATCGAGTCGTAAACGCACCATTTTGAAGAGTCAAAGTGCTCGCTTCTGTATCAATGCTCGTGAGAACCCCTTCGTAGCGGATTTCGCTGTGCGAAAGCAGGTGAATGGTGGAGCCGATGTACGACCCGTACCCAGTTTCGGCCATGCTGGTTCGTTTATCTCTCTATCAAACCCCTCGCGTCTCGCGCGTTCGAGTGTCACGGGGTTCCGTTCGCCTCCTCGGATGTTCGTCTCGCGATCGAGTGCTCTCGCTCGTCGCGCTCGTTCGCTGAAAACCGCGGTCGAGTTTCTCCGTGTCGACGTGTGCGGTCGCGAGCAGGCGGTACGCCGCCTCCTTTTTCATGGGAGTCTGAACTGACGAGTCACGAACCGTCGCTTTGGAATCAAAATGTGGAGGAGCGTCAACTTTTCCACTCGGGTTTCCCGGCTGGGCAGAGTCCACTTCGGCTTATTTTTTTGTGCGAGCGTGCTATCTGAGGTGTCATTGAAAATGGTTGGTTTAATATCTGAACATCAGCGATTGAAGTTCCATGAGAATATTCTCTAGGAATGACGCCGGTAAGTGGAACTCGGAAGCGAGCACCCAGGCATTCCAGAGTGCGTGAAGCAAAATGGGCGCTATAAGCGTTCTGGTTCGCACAAACACGACGCACATGAGACAACCGAGCAAGGTCAAAGGTAAGAATTGCTCCATGGAAAAGTGTGCGAAAGCAAATAACGTCGAAGAAATCATCATTGAGCGCTTCGTGCCCATGAAGGAAGTGAGAGACGCGAAGAAAAAACCTCGGAATATTACCTCCTCCCAAACAGGAGCCGCAAACGAAGCGAGGAGCATATAAAACACCTTTGAGACGACATCATTAGACTTCATGCTCTGTTCCCAGGCTGATGACACGTTCTCATCAAATATGAGGATCCCAAAGTGCTCCAGAATGGAAGTACTCGCTCCATGTAGCCAAACGACGACGGGAAAGGCTAAGCACGCCAATGCGACGTCTTTCAACCACTTTCTGTCCTTTGGCCATTTGACCGAGAACCAGTTCTCCGCGAGCGGCTGAAACGGCCGCAGCGATTGCCGCAAGATGAAGACTGTCGTGAGCATCTGGGCGAAATCTAAACACAGGCTATAGAACGCGAGGCCTCGTTGGGTGAATGTTGAAGTATCGAATCCGAACACGCCAGCGGCGTACGGAAAGACAGCGTTACCCACCGTACAGAACGCAACGAACCACATGACCATCACTTGAATCATCACCGTTTTACCCCACGGCGCTTTCCAAATTTTGCTACCATCCTCGGGTAATTTCAAGAATCGATCAAACCAAGACTCTGAGGTCGTCGTGGTGACGTCTTTGCCAGCATCATTCCCACCCTCTAGTATTCCCTCGTTTGAATTCGTGCAAACGGCTTCGCGCCACTTGCGGCTACTAGTAATAGATACACTAAGCGACGTTTCATACGCTCGAGAACGTGCGAAGCCGCACAAGGAACGTCGTCGCGAGCTAGACGCAGAAACACTCGAAGTTGAGAATCGACAAGTGGACGCAGTCCCACGACCACAGCGGCGCGCTTGCGTCGGTTTCAGGCGATTTCCACCGGTGATCAACGATGAAGTCGACGTGAGCGACTGAACTCGAGTCATGTGGCTCATTTGCGGTGCATCTATTCTCAAGGTGAAACCTCTGCACCGCAAAGAGTGAGGCGTGGTTTACGATATTTCTCAGTTGACAGGTGCTATAATATCTAACTACCTACCGAAGATTCGAGTGCGCTTCACCGTCACGTTGGGATAGCCTCGCCAAACCTTACCGATTTCTGGATGCCATCCAACGGAACGGCGCTTCAATGCTGGGTGAACGTACGTCTCGGCATTAAACTCGACTCGCGGTGCAGTCGCGGCTTCTGGTAGTGGAACCGACCACTTCAAATCTCCCGCCATGGAGCGGAATCTATGGCTTGCATGATTGAGTATCGGCAACACGGTAAACCATAGAATTAAGGCCTCGGCGTAGGCTTGCTTGGACAGGAGCACAAAACTCAAGAACGACTGAGCGATGATTAGCGAGTAGATGGTCAAGTTGCAAAACGTGTTCCACATTGTCCCGCCTGCTTCATATGAACGTTCGTACACGTACAAAACGTGATAGCGCCAGATGACAAAGTTGAACACGAAGAAAGTTGCACACAAGAGTGTGATGACAGGCGCAACGGTTGAAAATACAAGGCCAATCATCATCACCATGGAGAATACGCCAACCTCCCGACCAAGTCTCACCGAGCGTGGGCTGTATTTGATGGTTCGATCCCGCGCTGTGACGTTGCAGCCAAGGCAACAGAGCCATCGATTGACAATCATACACAATACTCCAGGATGTGGAAAAATCAATCGTTGAGTGGGAAGATAGATTCCCCGGAAGACGATCCATAATAAGAAAAAGTTGCTCGTGAGCGGCAAAGAGGTGCCGAGCAGCTGCAACATCGCATCTGGTCCCTTGTTGTTCAGCGCGTTAAGATACCTTTGTATCGCGTATCCAGAGACTGTACCGAGAAATACATTGACGAATGCCCAGAAAAAGTAGTATCTGGCGAATGACTCGTCAGTCTTGCTCAAGCTAACATACTTGCTCTGCGCTTGGACGAGGTACATCATACCGAATGATATTATGAAAGTTTCCCAAAGTGTAAGAAGAATGGGGGGCAGAATACCTTGCACGACGACTCGTAATAGTCGTGCCGAGTCACTCGAGCAATACCAATCCAAAGCCTCGCTTCTCTCTGTGCCAAACTGGTTCGCTACACAAAGTGACGACATCACTCCCGTGAACGTTCCGGTTGGGATGAGTATGATCGTCAAAATGAGTGGAAAAATCAAGAACGCTCGAAGCTCTCGCTGACGCCGTCGGATCAAAATAGCTTGCCAATTCAGATTGTCTGGTCCAGGCGCCAGTTCGACGTTAAACATATCGTTACGTCTTGACGTAATTTTACACTGTGCCGCACACGCGGCTGCGTACTGACTCTTGAAGGCCACAATGCAGCTCGGACCTGGTCTATTTTGAAGAATTTTCTCACGCTCTCGAACAATCAAGTGTTCGATGCACGCGACTTTTTCACGCAGCTCTGTCGTTGCATCTCTAAAACTGGGTGATCTCCTTTGCGACGTTGGTTTCATTTCGAGGCGCCTCATCTCATTGATAAATTTGTCCCTGTCAGTCAACAGATCGTCCACTCCGCGGTGATCTTGGAGTGGTATGACCATAAGAAAATCTTCTGGGAACATTCCGTTGAAAAACCTCTCAACGGCTCTCATGTCTTCCCAACAATTGCCATCCTTACCGTTTCCGCCGACATCAGTCATGAGAATGCAGTAATTCTGAACAAGAACGCTCACCATGACATCCGCATGTCGCCCGTGCTCATCAATCTCTCGATCGCATGCTGATATGAACCTTCTATCATCTATGGATGGCACCGGATTCTGGTAATCGAGCGAAGTGGAGTCATGCGCAATGCCTTGTTCCAAATCGATATCAATGACCCGCGGCACGCTCAATTCTTTACTAGATGCTGATCCTCGTGAATCTGAGCTCGACCTTCCTTGCGACGTCTCTAAACTTCCGGGCCACGCTTCTTTCGCGATGTCCAAACCTTCCCACCAATCATGTTCGATGGCGACATCCTCGTGTTGCTTATCAGAGAGGGAATGGTTGTTGTCATCGTCGTTGAACTCTGTCATACCAGCCATGGAAATTTCTGAGATTGACGATGCGGGAGATAGTGGCATCGATGAATCGTCGTAGCTCGGATAATTACTCATCTCGTGAGCAGACCGAATGTGGAGGTCATCGAAAGACCGTTCTGGCGCGTGATGAACCTGCGATTGACTGGATGGACGAGGTCCGGCGTGAGAATAATACCCGCGCATCGCGGCCGGATCGGCAAGTCTCAAGTGAGCATCGCCAGCCACAGAAGGTCTGCTAGAAAATGTCTTAATCTTTTGCTCCGTAGACATCACCTTTTCTCTTCCTTGCGTACGCTTCGGTCCTAGTAACATCTCAAGCAGTACTGGCCAGGCGACGTCGTCGACACTCGTCGGTCCTTCCGCCTGTGATGGCCTCTCACGCGCACTTTGATCCGATGGAGTGAATTTTTGATAAAGAGAGTGCCTATGCACAATTGTATGAGCACGCGGAACGGGTGCAACCACGCTGTGCCTTCTCGATGCCTTTGAGATGCTCACTCGTGGCGCTCTGCAGGTGACAGAATGCCTTCGCATGGTCTGAACACTTCTGGTTTCCGCTCCTTCCTCTCCAGTCGCAAACTCCCTACTCGTGTCGATACCCTGTTGCAGAAATTTCTGTATGATTGTCTGTGGTATGTGTACGGCGCGCCATGGATTCGATTCGCCCGTCGTCGTCCCATAAACTTGTCTCAAGAACTCATACGATCGATAGTGTCGGTGCAGCAGCCAAAGCGTGTATGCAGTGATGATCCAAAATCCGCACACATGCGTCCACATCAGTCTGCTCCTCGGTTTAATGTTTGCAATTGTCATTTTCATCAAAGTGTGACCCTCCTTGCTCTCCATCAGAGGATTTTCATCCTCCTCTTTCGTGATCACCGTTGTCTCGTAAAAAGATTGCGACAGGTGTATCGGAACTAGACCAAACATCCCGGCGAGCGCCAACGGGATGAAAAGCTGCGTCCCAAACTGCGCGATTCGGAGGAAAACTAACGCATCTAATCCAGCGGTATCGACGAGCTCGGCGTCGCTCACTTTGAGCACGTGTGGTATCCATCCGTACACGGTTCCCAAGACGGTTCGTCTCTCCGGTTCTCTCGGAGGCGCGCACCCGCTCGCCCGGAGCGAACGGAGGTAGCTCCTACCCTCGTATATCGGCACGTGCCTCCGCAGGAACCCAAATCCCGTCAACACCAATCCCGCGACGAGCACGTACGCCGCGAACGCGTTCAACACCTCCGCATCCGCCACGTCCGTGTTCACGCACGCGACGTTGCCCGCGTAGCACTCGTTTTGCATCTATTCTCTCCACGAATCGCCTCCAATCGCCGTTCGAGCTCGGATTCTCCCGCGTGAAAACCCGGGTAAACGACGATCCCAAACCGTTCGTCCGCCGCGTTTCCCCTCTTCCCGGCGCGCGCGCTGGCGCTCCCTCGAATCGATCGGCGTCTCGAACCGCTCGCGTCTGCGTGTTCGGTGCCCAGAGGGACGATTTGCGGCAGGTCAACCGTCACTCGTGTATTTTCACCGTTCACGACCCGTCAAAAAACGAACGGGTCTGCCCCGATCGGCGCACTCGTCACGACGACGACGACTGGACGACGACGACGACTGGAAAAAAGCTCTCGAGAAGGAAAACAACCGGCGCGTCGAGCGACTCGTTCTCGGGACGGACGTCCCCCACACGCACGCGTCGTCGTCGTCGTCGTCGTCGTCGTCGCTTTCCGGCGATGGGCCGCGCGCTCCTCGACGCGGTCGCGGTCGCGGTCGACGACGACGCGCGCCTCGGTCGACGCCTGCTCGGGAGCTACTTAAACTCGGACCCGGACAACCAAGTGTACGTCTTCATGTTTGCGTTTTCGTTGATTCTCTTCTCCGTCCCGCCGCTGCTCAAGCTTCGAAACGCGCTGAGCCCGCCCGAGGAGGAACCCGAGGCGTGGGACTACGAAGCCGAGATCGCGGATCTCAACCCCGGGGGCGGGAGACGGGAGACCGGGGGCGGGAGACCCGCCGGGGGCGCGGGAGGGAACGAGGACGGGTGAGCGCGAGGGGCTGGAGAATTCTACCCACGCCGTTTCTTCCCCTCGCCCTTTCGGCGACGGGCGGACGGCGTCCTCGAAGCGCGCGCGCGCGTAGCGCTCGCTTGTATCATATTTCAACACCTCTGTATTCATTTCGTCCGTCTCCCCTTTTCGTCACGCTCCTTCCTCCGCGTCGAACGGCGCGTCGCGGGACCGAGGCACCCGAACCGAAGCGAAGCGAACCGAAGCGAACCGAACCGAGTCGAGGGCGTGGGCGTCGATCGAGCGCGCGTCGGTCCCTGGTCAATGGACGGCTCGTGAACGAAGGAAATCTGAAATAATTTTTGAGTCTAATTTTACTTTCTCGGTTCATGAATCGTCGAGCGGTTTCACGTCGGCTCGCACGAAAAACGCCCACCCGCGGTTCGGTTCGGTTCGGTTCGGTTCGGTGCGCCGGGGCCGC
>Ga0255781_10000793_pt1 | contig 25618 bp, 44 predicted proteins | sample 101ome_21_FD_179979 | JGI IMG/M metagenome (GOLD analysis project Ga0255781, IMG submission 179979) | Coastal salt marsh microbial communities from the Groves Creek Marsh, Skidaway Island, Georgia - 101413BT metaG (version 2) | ecosystem: Environmental > Aquatic > Marine > Intertidal zone >... | reverse complement strand
CCGGCGGTGCAACTATCCGACAAGCAGGGGAGAGAACCGCTGCACAACAGGCCGCAGTAGACAGAGCCACAGCAGCCAGAGCGGCTGCTCCAACAGCTCAAGGCGTGGCCAGTCTACCTGCTGAAGGTGCGGTTGTCCCGACCCAAGGGCCGATGGCAGATTTGTTAACACCGACAGCCAAAGATTTCAGGTTCTACGAGGCTGGAAGAGGAGCCGCAGGTGAAGTAGCCACTCAGCCTAGCTTCCTGAGCCGAGTGACAGACCCGATTAAAGACTTCCTGAGTCCAAAGGCCAGAGCGGCAGTGGGGCAGGAAAGGGCTTTGACGCAGGCCGCAGACAAGTTTTACGGAGGCTCTCGTGCTGCCTTAGATGAAGCAATTCGGTCTAATGCGGTCCCTGACGTGGTGACTGACTTTATATCCCAAAACTCAGGCGGAATACTTTACAAGTACGGCCCCTTGGCTGCTGCTGGGCTTGGCGTGATGAGCCTTCTTGATAAAGAGGAAGAGGGCAGCGTTCCAGCAGGATGGGAAGACTTTGCAGCTGGAGTAAGCCCGGGAGCTCGACTCCTAGCAGAGCAACCAAGCCGTTATGGTCTCCAGTTTGGTGGGGTGAGGACCATTAGTCCGGGCACTGGTTACAGCCAGTATGGCTACTATTCTCCATTGAGAAAGGCAGCAAAAGGCAGCTCGCCGCAAGGGGAGACCAAGTTTCCTCGTAAAAACGGCCATATATCAGGGCCCGGAACCGGCACCTCAGACGATATTCCAGCAATGCTGAGTGACGGAGAGTTTGTATTCACAGCAAAAGCCGTAAGAGGCATGGGCAACGGATCAAGAAGATTAGGTGCGAAAAAAATGTATGCGCTAATGAAGCAACTGGAGGGTCGTAAGAATGGCTGAGATTTCAACCACCACGCAAATAATGCGTGAGGCCCCCGAGATCGAGGCCTATAAGCTCGGTCTTTTGCAGGAAGGTCAACGTCTTTATAACCAGCCTCTGATGATGCCTGCTGTAGTTGCAGCAGGGCTTTCTCCGACTGAGCAGCAAGCAATTGATTTTGCCAAGCAGGGTGTCGGTGCTTTTGAGCCTTACATTCAAGCTGGGGCTCAGGGCCTCACTCAGGGCATGGACCTTACTCAACGGGGAGCATTATCGGCAGGCGCTATTGATACTGCACCCCAGTTTCAGGCGGCACAGGACGTGGCAGGGCAAGGCATAGGTGCCCTACTCGGTTCAGCACAGGCTTACGATCCCGCTTCCGCCCAAGCGTTTATGAATCCCTATCAAGAGCAGGTCACTCAAAACGCTTTGCGTGAAATGCGTAGGCAGGCAAACATTGCTGAGAACCAAGCTGCTGCTCAAGCGGTAGCAGCAGGTGCTTTTGGTGGCACTCGTGAAGGAGTGCAGCGCGCCGAGACGGAACGTGGTGTTCAGGACCTGATGATGCAACGAATCATGCAGGATTACGCCCAGAACTATTTACAGGCTCAACAGGCTGCTCAGGGTGCATTTGAAGCGCAACAGGGACGCCAACTGGCCACTGGTCAAGCACTGGGTCAGGCAGGACAAGGAATTGGTGCCCTGACCGCGCAGCAGGCAGGAATCGATCTTTCCAAGGCCTCTGCTCTGGGTCAACTGGGCGGTCAAATGGGCTCCCTTGGCACTCAATATGGTGCCCTTGGCCAAGCTACTCAACAGCTTGGCGCGGAAGACACAAGACTGCTTGCTGGTCTGGGTGGTCTGGAGCGTCAGGTAGAGCAGTCTCAACTGGATGCTATTCGCGCTACTCAGCTGCAAGAAGCCATGGCTCCTTATCAACAGCTGGGCTTTGTTTCAGATATTTATCGGGGGGCACCAACCACGCAGATGTCATTGACCTCTGCAAGTGCTCCCAGCGCAAGTCCTCTTCAGTCCGCTGTCGGTCTGGGTGTAGCAGGTCTCTCCGCTGCATCAGGCGCGCAAAATCTTGGTGGATTATTCTAGGAGCTTCCATGGCTAAAAAAGATAAAGTGCAGATGGTAGACGACGATCAAATCGAAAACGTCGGCATCATGTCTGGGTTCATGGACGATATCGACGAGATAATGTCCGAGATTGAAGACGAGATGAAGGACAAAGAAGGGGATTCTAGCGACATGGCTGGAATCATGAGCCGTCGACCTGATTCTCCTGAAATCCTGATGAATAACTTGCGGGGAGACTATCGTTCGGTAGACGCCCGCCGTGAGGAGCTCGCTGATCTTGTTGGATACAACAACGCAGCAGAGACCCCTGATGATGTCTTGGCCCTGTTACAGCCAGTATTGGCGCAACAGGGGATCGGTTCCCTTGAAGGTATGCAACCAGCAATGCCCCCTGAGGCGGCAATGATGCCACCTCCTTCTATGCCACTGGATGCTCCACCATCCGGTGGCATAGCCTCTTTGCCCATGGATCAAGGGCCAATGCCTCCTATGGCAATGGCTAAAGGCGGGGAAGTGAAATACTTCCAAGAGGGGGGTGAGGCTGCGGACGCCTCATATGCTGCATATCCTCCTGAAATTGTAGCTGAGGCAAAGAGACGGGTGATGGAACTTCTTGCGCCTGATGTGCAAGAAGACCTTCCTGATTTGATGGCAAGAACACGTGAGTTGACTCCTCAATATGCGGAGCTTCTAGGCACTGGAGACAGAGAGACTGCTCGTGGCCAAATGATGATGGACATTGCACAAGCAGCATTGAATTTCGCTGGGAACGTAGGACCTAGCGGCCAGCCCTTAACTGGCTCTTTTGCTTCTCGTCTGGCTGGAGCAGCCAGTCAGTTGCCTTCTCAGATAGGAGCCCGCGCAGCGGAAGCAAGAAAAGGTGAAGTGCAGGCCAGACTTTCTGCGTTGCAGCAGGCTCAATCTGAAAGAAGCTACGCTCAAGAGCTTGGCGCAGAGAGAAGAAAAGCTCGTGCCGATCTTCTGGCTGAGATTGCAAAACAGGAAAATGTGCGCCCAATGACTGCACAAGAAATGGATGATTTTGGCATTCCGCAGGGCCAAAGAGACCTGCCTTGGGTGATCAACGAGAAGACAAACGAGCCAGAAATTGCAGGAGGAAGGCCTCCCGCTCCTTTAGTGGACATGGGTGGCGACACTCTGGAGAAAGCTGGTGCTGAAACAGCTAGTCAAATGGTTAGTGAAAGTTTTAGCGACGCTACGAGAGCAGTGCAGGACATAAGAAAGATTGATGACACGATTAAGCTCATAGAAGAAGGCGATGTAGACACAGGCTTTGGCGCAGAGTTCAGGCAAAACATTAGAAAAGCCATTTCTTTATTTTCTGATGACCCAGAAAGGATAGCAACGCTTAGTGATACAGAACTTCTCAATTCAGCATTAGGTCGAGAAGTTTTTGGAGCAATCACTGAGTTGAAAATAGGTGCCAGAGGCTTGGATACCCCAGCCGAGCGAGAGTTTTTGAGAGAAGTTTTAGCAGGCAGAATAACTCTTACCAAAGATACTCTCTTGCGTATGGCAGCAATCAGGCGTAAATCCGCAGAAAATCAAATCAATAAGTGGAACAACATTCTTGAGACTGGAAGAGCCACAGACATACTTCCAACCTTTAGAGGATTTATCCCTGATACACCTATTGCAATACCTGCACCTGTCTATGCGCCTAGTGAGGGGCCGGGCAGCGACGTATCTGCTAGGGTAAACGAACTTCTCGGAAGGTGATACATGGCCAACGGAACAGAAACCACAGAACAGCAAACAACATCTCAGCCTGTCACCGCTGATGAAATAGGCAGCTGGCTGTTAGAACATTCCTCATATAAAGACAGCAGTAACGAACAAGAGCAAGCTGACTTTAATCTCATGGTGGAGGAATATGACCGCTTACGTGCGGTAGAAAGTGCTGCGGATGTACCGAGTCTGGAACCTGTTCAGGCCGATCCAACGCAGGACCTTGGTTTTATAGGGGGCATCCAAGAAGCGTTTACGGGTTCTGCTAGACAGACGCCTGAAGTAGAGGCGCTCCCTAGAATGAATGAGATGCCGGAGCTACAGTTTGCCTTTTCAATGCCTCTGTTCAAAACGGCTTTTGGCACAATCATGGGTGATCAAAAGGAAATGGCTGATGTAATCAGCACTAATTTCCCTGAGGTCTCTGTTCGTTATGATTCAGCAGGAAACCCTATCCTGCGTTCCGCAGTAAATGATAGAGAGTACATTATCGCGCCCGGTTTTGAGGCCAGCGATATCCCACGCTTTTTAAGCGGAGCGGCTCTGTTTTCTGTGCTTAGGGGCAGAGGCTATGCAGGATCAGCAGCAGCGGGCGGTGCTACACAAGCAACTTACGAAGGCCTGCAAGAAATGGCTGGAGGCGAGTTTGACTTGCCTGACGTTGCAGCAGCAACCGCAGCGGGACCTGTCTTTTTAGCCTTTACAAACGCACTGAAAGCAGGTTACGCCACCACACTAGGGCGTCTTTTTAACAAGAAAGTCCCTCCTGCCAACGCTATCGATGCCCCAGTGTATACAGATGAGGAGCTGGTAGATTTAGCCAGAAGATCGGCGGAGGGAAGCAGGACCGCCCAACAAGAGCTTGCTCGACTGGGTGCCCCAGATGAGAAAGTTCTGGAGGCTGCCCGCAGGCTGGGCATAGAGGAGCATTTGCAGCCTGACCATCTAAGCACGGATCAGGTCTTTCGTGAAATATCTCAGGCAGCTAAATCTGGTGCCGGAGGACAAAGAGCCGCTCAAGAAGTAGAAGGGCTTCAGACTGTGGGACAACGTGCTCTTGATCTAATCAATGAGCTTGGAGGGTCAACGGACCTGAGTCGAATCAGCGGACAAGTCTTTCGCAACTTGAGAAACCTCATAGACAACAAACTCCAGCCTCTTGAAAATAAGTTATGGAATAGCTTAAGGAGTAAGATCGGAGAAGCAAACCGATTTAGCCCGAGCAATACTCTTGCATACCTTGAGGAGCGAATAGCTAAAGTAGGGGGCAACCCTGACGACTTATTTCCCTTGGAAAAGGATGTGTATAACAAACTTCGGCCCAGAGACATCATGGGTAAAGAAGGAGGGAAAAAAGTTGTTGTCGGACAGGAAAACCCGACTTATACGTTGATAGATGATTGGCGAAAGCAGGTAGGGGCGGCGACAAAAGGAAGAGGAGCATACGGCGACAAGACTGATCAGGGCGTAGCCAAAGAATTATATAAAGTCATGTCACGAGATGCGGAAGCAATAGCACTTGAGTCTGGCGCTGAAGCCGCGTTCAAGGCCGCAAAAGATGCTACTAAATTGTTGATTGCTACAGAAGACGACGTGATGTCGCTTTTCAGTAAGGACTTAGGAAACTCATTGGTTCCTCGAATTAAGTCCGCTATTGAGGCTATGGGAAGAGGAGACTCCAGTAAGTTTATTAGTCTCATGAATAAGCTGCCAGAAAACCTGCGTCGAAGAGTCGCTGTTTCCTCTGTAGTGAATAGCTTTGGAAATGCTTTTAAATACGGTGAATTAAATTTCAATAGCTACTCAAAGTGGTATGAAGGCCTGTTAAGAAACAGGGAGGCCAAGGCTGTTTTAGATAGAACACTTGGGCCAGAGGCGAGAAAGACTTTTCGTGACCTGTATACAATCTCTAAGAACATAAAACTTTCGTTAGATGAAAAGATAAGAACAGGCAGACCTCGAGGCGCGCTTGAGGGGCTAACTGAGGCCGACAGTTTTCTTAACAAGCTATGGGAAACAGCCAAGCGTTCTGCTGTAGGCTTACCTGTTGAAGCAGGAGCCACTTACGCAGGCATTCCAAACGGATATGCCCTTTCCATGGCAATAGCTTCTGCTGCTACAAGATCAATGACAAAAAAGGAATCCACCAAGGCGCTGGACACTTTGATGGGAAGCCCTGTTTTTCTTAACGCGATAAAGAATGCGGGAACCGCTCAAGAAGTTCAAGCAGCAGACGCCCTAGCAAACAGTGCCCCATTCAAGCGTTTCTTGAAGGCAGTTAATCTTCCTGCGACTGAGGCTCAGACATTTATAATGTCCGCTTTCCAAGCCGCTCGAGAGAGTGCTCAAGAAGCGTTTCAAGATGAGGCACCTGCTGTTGAAGAGGAAATGGTGGTGCCGGTTACAAGCGTCAAGCGACCTGCCCCTCCGACTCGTGGACTGCCAACTGGTGAAGCGCCAATGCCTGCTCCTGCTGGGCCCCAGATGGCACAAGCCCCCAGTCCCACGGACCAAGGGCCATCTCAAAGCAGGCAGATGTTAGCCGACCTTTTTCCATTCGATCCCACCCTCAGGGTCGGGTAGCAACTTATTGACTACCGCTGATCGAAGGATAGTGTAGATATCCTGAAAGCCTCGACCGTGGGGCTTTCGGTAATGCTTCTTGAGCCACCGGCAAGTCGGACCTTTTGAATACTGCACGTGGTGAGCCACCTCGTGAGCCACGGTTATCCAGAGTGACTGGTCCAGAGTCTCGCACCACCGTCCACCGATCACGGGGCACTTGTTGAAGGCGTCATACTCCTTCTGGAAGTGCTTGCCTTTCTTGTGCTGCCAGTATGACAGGTTGATCTGAATCACATTTCGCCCGCCATACGTGGCCCCGTTGCACCACTCTTTGTTGACGACTCGGGTAATCTTGACAGCCCGATCCACGTCTTCCTTAGTGATGTCGAGCTCATACTTCTTTTTCTTGAGCTCATTCATGCACCGTCGGACCATACGCTTGATCTTGGCTTCATTTTTCATCGGCGTCTCCTTTCTCTGGTTTACCTTTTGCTTTCTCAAGCATCGCTAGGACTTCAGGGCTCCAGCCTCCGCCAGCTCCCACGTCAGGATCATCTTCCCAATAAGGCTCTTCATAGTCTTTGTTCATAACTGTCTCCTTTCTCACCAACAAAGTCATTATAGCACAGGGTAGTCTAAAGTCAAATAGTTTTCAAAGTAGTTGACAATGGGTTATGGATAGGCGATAATGATAATGTAGTGAGAAAGGAGAGCGAGATGATCACAGAAAAAGAGTTAAACACAGCGTGTAAGAAGCACTGGGGCAAGATTGAGGAAATCGAGTTTGGTTCTGAGTGCATTGAGGTTGTGTTAAAAGACGGCTGGATCAACAAGGATTATAACGAAACAATTTGGGCGTTTGGTTATCACCACTTTGACATGGGAGATTATACAGGCAAGGAAGCGGCTGATGATTTGAATCACTGGTTAGACAACGTAACTGCCGAGGAGGTGTGATGAAAAAATCTGATTACTTTATCAAGAACCCCACGGTCCGTAAGGTTAAGAACCGTGGGTGGGCTCCTGTCTGGTATCACAGCGACTTCGGCTGGACAGCAGGCTGGATTTACAAAGAGGGGACCAAGTACCGTCACTTCTACTCGCCGACTCTGGGCAAGAAGAGAATCCCAAAGGCCGTTAAGCTATTTCCGATTAAGTAAGATCATCAGGATAGTTCACCCCACTGTCTTTTGGGGCCTTCATTCCATAGTCAACGAGTCGCATGCCATACTCATTGATGCCCTCGACACGAACAAAGTCAGGACGATAAATTGGCTTGTTGCCTTTAAAGCTGCTGTAGTCAACGTGATGGTGCCATCTGTTAAATCGCCACACTACCTTCGCCACGTCTGGGTGCAAGTCAGCAATCATTTGAGATTTAGGCAAGGTTCCTTCCCCAGCGTAAAACTCTTGGGTGTTGCCTCCGCCCATTCTTTGAGTGGTCGTCTTCCCGCAAAGAAAAGCATTGAATTGAACAGTGCAAAGACCGTCCTTTAAGACTCTCAGGCTGAGGTCAGTATCCTCGTTATATCTTCCTCGCCAACGATACGGCGCTGAGTTTTCAATCAATAAGCAAGAGTAGATTCGCGTGTTCCAGACGAGAGGAGGCACAGAAGAGTCAGCCTTGCAGAAAGAATAGTAGTTGAACCCTGAGATGGGAACATTGATAAACCTGTCCACAAAGTCCTCTGCTGCTCTGAATGTGGCTGGGCATCTGACTGGAGCTTTGACATTACGGTTGAGACGGTGGAAGTCGTCTAGGTTATCGTCCATCACCCAATGCCGCTTTACCCCGAGCTCTGTTGTATGGTCCCACACAAAGTTACGTGCAGGGCCCGGTCCCGTGCTGCGGCTGAATCCAAGGTCATCACAAAGTTCATACTCCTGCTTATACCTCTCAGGCAACAGCAGTAACTTATCCGCATCGATGTACTTATTGTATTGCTCGTATTCAGGCTCTTCGATGACAACCTTAAAATCCACGCCACACCTAGCTAAGGCCTTCATTGTCATTCGAGACTCTGCGCGGCCTTTTGAGACGATATAGACGGGATACCTATTCTTCAGCGACATACCGTTTACCACCATTCAGTCCTCTCACCAGTTCGGGATGCCAAATGGACTTTGTTTTGACGGTCAGCTTCTGGCCAATCAAATTAGCAAAATCCTGCAAGTCCTCTTCGGAAGCAAAGCGTATTTTCAATTCAGTGTAAGGCTCTTTTTTTGGCTGCTCAAACTCAGGCATATCAAACCAATACTGTTCAGTTATCTGAGTCATCAGGGCTCTCCTGTAATTCAAAAAACTGGTCCACGCGACGCATCCACATGTCCTTGTATCCCTGAAACTCACGTCCAGCTGTCGAGAACTCGGCAGTGCTACCGTCTGAACGCACTGCCATCAAAACAACGGCATTGTCGATATTGGTGCCATGCAGCTCATCGTGGGCCAAGGCATAGGCGGCCAGCTGACAGAAGTAGTCTTCGATCCACTCGCGGCGCTTAGGCTTATTGCTTTGCTTGAAATCTATGATGTGCGGCTTGTCTCGATAAACGCCAACCAAGTCAGTCGTGCCTGCATACTTTTCTGGGTAATACAGCGACACCTCGCTGCCCCATATTTCATTGACGTTGCGGAAATACGTGTTGATGATCTTGTAGCCCATTTCATAGCCCTTGCACATTTCCCAGTTAGTCGGGCGCGGCAGGTCTCGATAGGCAACCATGCGCTCGATCACTTCGTGAAGATATGTGCCCACGCGGCTGGCTTCGTTCTTAATCCGATCAGCCTCCTCCTGACCAACCCTCGCGATCCACGCATCAAGGGCCCCTTTGTCTTTCTTGGTGGCCGACAAAACGGTCGTGACGCTGGGTAACTTCTGCTCACCATAGATGTAGCGTCTCCCTTCTGGCAGGTCCTGACGTTGCAGAGAGACATACTTGAACTTCTTTTTGATTGGTATCAGATCAACCATCCTTTAATCTCCTCTCCGAGCACTTCATTGGCAATGTCGATTTTATCGCGCAACGCTCTGACTATCTTCTCGTCTACCGTTCCACGGGCCATCAGGTCGACATAGGTCACTGATTTGGTCTGGCCGATACGGTGAGCACGGTCCTCAGATTGCAGGCGGACCTCGAGGTCAAAACTGTTACTATAGTACACAACCGTGTCAGCAGCCGTGAGCGTCAGGCCGTATCCGCCGGTTCTGGGGTTACCGACAAAGAACCGGAGCTCGCTGTCGGGGTCTTGGAATTCACGGACCACGCGCCTTCTCTCCTCGTCATCAGTGTCACCATAATAGGTGCCCACGGAGTTCATGCCGTATTCCTTTTGCAACGCGAGCTTAATGCTCTCGATGTCATGACGGTAGTTCGCCCAGATAATGACTTTATCGGGGGCCTCGTCAATCACTGCCATGAGCTCGTCGAGGCGGTAGTTTTTGACTGGGACCACACGGTCGTCGTCTAGCTTGACGTGGCCGCAAACAATCTGGTGCAGCCGCATAATCTGCGTCAAAGCGTTGACGGTAGTCACCATGCCACCCTCGAGCATGGCCAAAGCCATTTTCTTCATGTCGGTGTAAGCGGTTATCTGTTCTTTCGTCAGTTGGACCTCGCGCCGGATGTATGTCTTGTCTGGCAGATCGAGGCACTCATCTTTCCTGATCCTGAAGCTGAACCTGTCGAGCTTCTGTTTGAGCTCGTCTAGCTTCCTGTATCCGACGACCTTCTTGAAGCTATGGCTTCCCATCTGACGCTCCACCATCACGGCGTATCGTGCCCTGAAGGCGTAATAGGACGTGCTGTTGAGGCAGTCTGGGGACAGGAAATCACACTGCTGAAAGAGGTCCAGAGGTGAACGGGTGACAGGCGAGCCTGTCATGATCCTGCGGTATTTGGCCAGCTTGCCTATCTTGACGGCATTCTTGGCGCGCTTGGCTGTGGGAGTCTTGATTGTGGTCGACTCGTCAATTGCCATGAAGCAGTTGGTGCTTCTCACGAACCGAGTGGCATACTCGACGCCCTTAGCGGTGCTGAGAGCCTCGACATTCATGACCAAGATTTTAAAGTCCTCAGTCACGTCCCAGAGCTTATCAAGCTCTGCCTTTTCTGCTTTTCGTGGACTTGGGGTCCAGAGGCCAATCCGAGTAATGATGTGATCAGGCATGTGCTTTGGCAGCTCCTGATCGACCCAGTTCCGATATACACCCTTGGGTGCAATCACAACAGCAGAATTGATCTGACCTTGGTCATACAACATTGCCATGTTATTAATGACCATGAACGATTTACCCGTGCCCATATCAGCAAACAACGCAGCAACAGGTTCTTTCCAGAACTGCCTGAGATATTTTTGTTGATGGGCAAACGGCTTGTTTTTGAACCTATAGCGTTCAATCCAAACGTCTTCCATTGTTTTCCTCTCTTCTTTCTAAAGAACACTTGCAGTGCTCATTTGAATGAGTATACACTAGGCTCCTTTACTTAATCAAAGAAAGGAGAAAGGTAAATGGCGAAAGTTTTCGTCGTCAGTGAAAATACGAAGCACAACATTCTTCCCGCACAGCAGTTTGGTGAGATTGAGATTGTTTTACCGCCTTCACAGGCACAGGTAGTTTTTTCTTCTGGTCCCACAGTTTCTAGGGTCAAAAGAGCATTGCAGGACTTTTGCGATGACGACTATCTGCTGTTTATTGGCGATCCCACAGCTATCAGCATTTTGGCCACCGTTGCGTCTGACGTTAACAATGGCCGCTACAAGTGCCTGAAGTGGGACCGACAGGAAGGTCAATACATTCCCATCCAAGTAGACCTTCGCGGGAGGAACGATCTGTGATTGATTTTGAAAAAGAAGCTGACGCACTAAAAGTCAAAGACGGCGATCTGAAAGAAATTGTTGAGCTCGCCAAAAAAGCCAGAGAGGTCCAGTTAGAAGTGGCAGACCTCGAGGCAACGCTGAAAGAAAAGAAAGACATCCATCGAAAGCTAACTGAAAGCACCATACCTGACGCACTTGCCGAGTTGGGCATGCAGGGGTTTGTGATGGACGACGGCAGTAAGGTTGAGGTGAAGCCCTTCTATTCCGCGTCGATCCCCGCAGCACGCAGGGCTGAAGCGTTTGAGTGGCTTCGCGCCCATGGGATGGACGACATTATCAAGAATACCGTGTCTGTGAGGTTTGGACGCGGAGAAGATGAGCTCTGCGCTCGTCTGCTTGAACTTCTCGCTGATCAGGGATATCCGACTGATCAGGCTGAAAAGATCGAGCCAATGACCCTGAAGGCTTGGGTCAAGGAGCAGATAGAACGGGGAAATGAATTCCCAACTGAACTTTTTGGCGCATACATTGGCCAGAGAGTAACCATCAAAACATGAATCAAGAGGCATTAAATATGGCTAAATCAGAAAAGACTGAAGTATCAGTAGCGGGCTCCACAGCCGTCGCAACCGTGGCATCTTTTGAAGAAGACGCGATAGCGAGTGGTTTTGGTGATATGGGCGCAGATGATCTTGCGCTTCCTTTCCTTAAAATCCTGACCAACATGAGCCCACAGATTGGCGAAGTTGAGGGGGCTGCACCGGGCATGCTTTACAACTCGGTGACTGGAGAGGTGTATGACGGCAAGAAAGGCGTTGTGGTAGTACCCTGCGCTTACGTCAGACAATACATTGAATGGGCACCACGTGGCTCCGGCTCAGGGGCACCTGTGGCGATACACCCAGCAACGTCTGACATCTTGACTAGGACGCATCGTGAACCCGGTGATTCAAAGGATTATCTGGAAAACGGCAACTACGTTGAAAATACTGCTAATCATTATGTTATGTTGGTCGACAAAGAGGGTGGCTACAGTCACGCTCTCATCAGCATGAAGTCCACTCAGTTGAAGAAGTCGAGAAAGTGGAACAGCATGATGATGTCAGTGAAGCTGGATGGGAAGAACGGAAAGTTCACTCCTCCGATGTATTCTCAGCAATACCGACTTACTGTTGTCCAAGAGCAGAAAGACCAGTATAAATGGCATGGTTGGGAAATAGAGAGAGTTGGCACCATTGAAGATGCCTATCTCTACGGAGCGGCGAAATCGTTTGCAGAAAGCATTAATGCAGGCGACGTTAACGTCAAGCACGAAAACGAAGATTCGAGCTCTAAGTCCAGCGGTGATCATGACGTATTTTAAAGTTGTCAACGGCGGGGGAAACCCCGCCTTCTGCCAGAGAAAGAAGAATGGAAATGCTGGAAAAATTCAGAGAGGTGTTTGCCGGACTTGACTCGGCCTATGGCACCTACAAGATAGAAAAAACCAACGACAAGAATAAGAAAGTCGGAAAAGCCGTTGTAGTGCGGCAGCCTCCCACAGATGAAATCTGGAAAAAACACCTCGAGGGTGTCGAGCCCGGTCTCGGCATTATCCCGATCCGCGCAGATAACTCCTGCACGTGGGGCGCGATTGACGTAGACCAGTATCCTCTGGACTACCAGAAGCTGATTGACAGAGTAAAAAACCTAGAGCTCCCTCTCATCGTATGTCGCAGTAAGTCTGGCGGCGCGCATGTCTATTGCTTCGTAAAAACACCAGTCCCTGCGATTGAGATGCAGAAGTACCTGACCGCGTGCGCTGGGCTACTCGGAGAGGCTGGCCGTGAGATATTCCCAAAGCAGGCCGAAATCCTAGTTGAGAGAGGAGACTGCGGGAACTTTTTAAACCTACCGTATCACGGTGGAGAAAAGACGCTGCGCTATGCGTTCAAGGATGATGCGAGCTCCGCCAGTCTGGAAGAGTTCTTCGAGATGTATGACCAGACTGTTCAAGACGAGCTGGTCTTGCCTCAAGCGCCAGAGAAGCCAGAGAAACCTGTCAGCGACGGACCTCCCTGCTTGCAGGCCCTTTGTTCACAAGGCTTTCCCGAAGGAACACGGAACAATGGTCTGTTCAGTCTGGGCATTTACCTGAAGAAGGCCTTCCCCAACTGGCAGGATAAGCTGCTCGAGTTTAACCATAAATATTTTGACCCGCCGCTAGGCATGCAAGAGCTTCAGTTGGTCACGAAGCAGCTGGAGAAGAAGGATTACAAGTACAAGTGCAAAGATGAGCCTATCAAGAGCTTTTGCAATCCTGCGCTTTGTCGTCAAAGGAAGCACGGTGTGGGTGGCGATGGCCCTGACAGTCCTATGCTTTCAAGTCTCTCAAAATACAACAGCGAGCCACCACTGTGGTTCCTCGACGTTAACGGCAAACGTGTCGAGCTAGAGACAGAGAGCCTGTTCAACCAGCTGCACTTTCAAAAGACCTGCATGGAACGACTCAATGTGCTGCCCCCATCACTCAAGAAGCCTGACTGGGAGATGTTGGTCAACGAGCTCCTGAAGGAGATGGTGGAACTTGAGCAAATAACCGAGGCAAGTGAGGACACGACGATCTCAGGCATCTTCAACGATCTCATCGAAGAGTTCACGATGCACTTGCAGCAGGCCATGGACCGCAACGAAATCTTGTTGGGCCGCGTATGGACGGACGAAAAGGAGGGGATGGTCTACTTCCGAATCAAGGACCTCGAGTCACACCTGAAGCGGTCAAACTTCACTGCGCTGTCTTCACCAAAGATTGCCCAGCGGTTAAGGGACTTAGGTGGCGAGCCTACGAATCTATTCCTGAAAGGACGCACGACGAGAGTCTGGAGAATCGCCCAGTTTGAAAAACAGGACAGCCCGTTTGATACGCCAATCAAGTCGGACGAGGTGCCTTTCTGATGATCACAAAGGTCTTTGGGCCGCCGGGCTCTGGTAAAACCACCCACTTGCTGAATATATGTGATCAAGAACTGGAGAACGGCACTGACTCAACCCTGATCGGGTATTTTGCTTTCACAAGGAAAGCGGCCAACGAGGCCCGAGACAGAGCTGTCCTGAAGTTTCCGCAGCTAAATCCTGATCTTCACTTCCCATGGTTCAGGACCCTGCACTCTCTCGCGTATTCCTGCCTTGGGGTTCAAAGCAAGGACATGATGACGCCCAAGGACTTTGCTGAGTTTGCCAAGTCAGTCGGGCTGGAGGTCGCCTCTTCGACAGAGGGCGAGGAGTTCGTGGTCCGAACCGACAACCTGATCCTGAATGAAATCAATCTGGCGCGCATACGCGGGCTGGACCTGCATACGCATTACAACCAAAGCAACATTGAGATTGAGTGGTATCACTTCGAGTATATCGAGCGGGCCTATCGAAGGTTCAAGGCAGCCAAGATGCTGATGGACTTCACCGATCTGCTGGAAAGAATCCTGCTCGAGCCAGAAAGATTACCTAGCCTAGAGCTCCTGATTATTGACGAGGCCCAAGACCTATCCCTGCTGCAATGGAAACTTGTGAAGGAGCTGATGGAGCGATCCGAGCGGGTTCACATTGCGGGTGACGATGACCAGTGCGTGTTCTCATGGGCCGGAGCCCACGTGGATAGCTTTCTGACCTGCGACGGACAGATCAAGGTTCTGGACCAGTCCTATCGGGTGCCCAAGAAGGTCCACATACTGGCGGACCAGATAGTTAACCGAATCCAGAAGCGGCAGCCCAAGACGTGGGCACCGCGAGAGGAGGAGGGTGAGATCAAGTATTACTACGACTATCAGCATGTCGACATCAGCAAAGGCAAGTGGCTGATTATGGCCAGCACCAATTACATGCTCAATCAGATGCACGACTGGATAAAGTCGCAAGGGCTGTTGTTTGAGCGCCACGGACACCGGAGCATACCGGATTCAATCCTGACGGCGGTGATCGGCTGGGAAAGGCTGAGAAAGGGCCAGACCGTCAACTTCACGGTCCTGAAGAACATTTACAAATACCTTGGCACCGAGTTCGTGAAACGTGGGCACAAGGGTTTGAAGGATGTCGATCCCGAGATGATGTATGACATGGAAACGCTCAAAGAGCACCACGGCCTGCTGACGGACGGGATATGGCACGAGGTCCTGACCAAGATCGGAGAGGACAAAAGAGAATACCTTGTGGCAGTGCTGCGACGGGGCGCGAAGCTAGGAAGCAAGCCGCTTATAGAGCTATCCACGATCCACGGAGCAAAGGGAGGAGAGGCCGATAACGTGCTGCTCCTGACTGATCTCAGCCCTAAATTTGCTAAAGATTACGCTAGAAACGCAGATGACATTAACCGCCTGCTATATGTCGGGGTAACCAGAACCAAGCAGGCGCTGCACATAGTTATGCCGAAAAGCACTGAGAAAGGATTTAGATTTTGAACACACAAAGCATGTTTCCAACCAGCAGTGAGTGGGTCCCGCCATCAAGTTTTCCTGACCTGTCGGACGCCAAAGAGATTGCGATTGACCTTGAGACCTGCGATCCCAATATGGAGAAGTTCGGGCCCGGCTGGCCACGAAAGGACGGCTTCATCGTCGGGTACGCAGTAGCAGTCGACGGATGGTGCGGATACTACCCTATCGCCCACGAGGGCGGTGGCAACCTAGACAAGCGGATTGTCGAGAACTGGATCAGGGAAATCCTTCTGCTGCCCTGCCCAAAGGTTATGCACAACGCCGCCTATGATTTAGGCTGGCTGCTGGCCAGTGGTTTTGAGGTCAAGGGCACGATCATTGATACCATGATTGCAGCAGGGCTGGTGGACGAGAACCGATTCAGCTATGCCTTGAACTCTCTGGGCTTCGACATGCTCAAGGAAGTGAAGTCAGAGGAGGCGCTGAAACAAGCTGCTGCTGACTTTGGCGTGCATCCCAAGAAAGAGCTTTGGCGGTTGCCTGCGATGTACGTGGGCCGATACGGTGAACAGGATGCAGCCCTGACATTGAAGCTGTGGCACCACCTAGAGGTCCTGCTGAGGCAGGAAGAGGTCGAATCCATCTTTCAGCTGGAGACCAAGCTGCTGCCTGTGTTCGTGGGCATGACCTATCGCGGCATACGTTTCGACAGGCCAAAGGCCGAAGAGCTGATCGTCGATCTGCAAAAGAAGGAAAAGAAGCTGATCCAAGGGATCAAGAAGGAAGCTGGGGTCCCAGTCGATATCTGGGCAGCAGCGAGCATTGCCAAAGCGTTTGATGCGCTGGGGATTGAGTATCCGCGCACCGACAAGGGCGCACCGAGCTTCACACGGTCTTTTCTCGAGGGATGCGACCATACGGTCGCCAAAGCGATTGTGGCCGCACGAGAGCTCAACAAGACGCACAACACCTTTCTCCAGCCCTATCTGGACTTCAGTGAGGCGGATGGACGGATTCACTCTCACATCAACCAACTCCGAGGTGACAGTGGTGGCACTGTCACTGGACGCCTGAGCATGGCCCAGCCGAATCTACAGCAGGTTCCCGCGCGTCATGAGGTGATCGGTCCCATGGTGAGAGGGCTGTTTCTGCCGGAGGAGGGCCAGCTGTGGGCGGCAAATGATTTCTCGAGCCAAGAACCACGGCTCCTGATTCACTACGCAAACGCTCTGAAACTGGACGGTGCCGATACCATGGCAACAGCCTATCAGGAGGACCCTGATACTGACTTTCACCAGATGGTGGCAGATATGGCCCAGATCACGCGCAAGCAGGCTAAGACCATCGGGCTCGGTTTGATGTATGGGATGGGCAAAAATAAATTGGCTGCACAGCTGGACCTCTCGGTTGACGAGGCCTCTGAGCTTATAAACAATTTTCACAATCGTGTCCCTTTCCTGAAAGGGACTATCTATGCGGTCCAGAGAAAGATAGACAACCCTGCCTCAGGCGGAGCGATACGGACCCTGCTAGGACGCAAGTGTCGCTTCCCATTGTGGGAGCCACAGCAATGGGGCATCAATAAGGCCCTGCCTTACGAGGAGGCTTACGCGAAGTATGGTGCCCGAATCAAGAGGGCGATGACCTACCGTGGGCTCAACCGACTAATTCAGGGGGGATCAGCTGACCAGACCAAGCAGGCCATGCTTTCACTGCACGAGGCTGGGTTCAATATCATGCTGCAAGTACACGACGAGATCGCGCTCAGTGTCGAAAGCAGAGAGGAGGCTGAAGAAGCTGCTGCAATCATGCGGGACGCGGTGAAACTGGACGTGCCGTCTAAGGTTGACGTGGAAGTCGGTGAGACGTGGGGGTCCGCCAAATGAGTCGATCCTCTTGGAAGTATGATCCTGACAAGCCAAAGTTTAAGTACAAGCGACGGTCCGCTAGGCCGCGAGCAGCTAAGAAAGTCAAAGCCGAAGAGCCCATCGGCGACGGGGGCTGGGTCCCTGTCAATCTCAGGGTGGAACACCATGCCATGGTGAGGGAGCTCGCAGAGTTTTACGAGGCTTCCTATTCTCGGGTGGTCGCAGCATTAGTGGTGGAGCACTACTGCGAGATTCTTGCCCAGAATGACGAGACCACGGCACGGAAAATTAAAGGAGCATATCAGAGTGACAAACTCAAAAAGCAGCTGGTTGAGCTTACCCGTTGACATCAAATATGAGGTGCTGCCCGCAGAGCACGGGCTTCCGGCACAGATAGACGTGCTGGCGGTGACGGTGAAGACCAACCGAAGGGGGCGAAAAATCCAACTGCTTCATCTGCTGGATGAAGCTGAGATCATGCAATTAGAAGACGAAATAATGGAGGACTTATGAAGCTAGTGTCACGGCTCAAGGCCCTGCTGCTCAGGCAGAAGCCTTTGGATGACGACGAGATACTGCTGGCATACATGGAGGCCTGCAAGCACATGAAGCCAGCAAATCTGTTTGCTAAGGACTTCGCTCGGATAATAGAAGAGAAACATGGTATCGTGTGGAAACACAGAGTGAGAGGTTATGACCCAATCAATGCAGAAGAACTTGACTGAAGACCTGACAACGCAGGTCTGTTGGAAATGTAATGGAAGCATGTCTGAGATCATTGGGCACGTTGAAAGCCAATGGAAATCAGACCCGCAAATAGTGCGAAAGGGATGGTACTGTTTTGATTGCCGGACGTGGCAGGATGCCGTTCTTCGAGAGAGGGTTTTGGAGCAAGAGGACCTAGAATATTTGAGGGACCCGTGATGATTAGTTTTAAAGAGTACGAAAACATTGCCGAGCTCTACAGCACTGTGGAGGAGGCGCTAGACAAGGTAGGTGAGGACAGGGACATCTCGATTGGTGAGATCATGTGCGTTTTTACCAATCTGCTGACCACCGCAGCTGTGGAAAGCCACATGAAGAAGCGAGAGTTCATGCGGTCTGTAGAGGTCCTGTACGATGTTAAAAAGGTAGAAATGGAGGATAGTTCCACATTGCATTAAAAAGTAGTAAAAAGTAGTTGACATGCCTCAGGGCCCTGATTTATCATGGCTTTGCTGGTTAAGAAAGGAGAAAGAAATGGAAATAATGGTTTTTCACAAGAAATCAGATCGCAACACTGGCGAAGATTTAGGTCTGAAGCGAATGGCGATAATTGAGTGCGGAGATCGAGAGATCGACGAAGCCCTTGAGTATGCTTGGTTACGAACTAACAATATTCACGGTTCATGGTCTCGCGGTCGATACATTGAAGGAGATATCAACAACGACTATTCAGAGGATATCAAAGAGGTAGCCGCTCTGGAGATAGGCTGGGATGGCAAAGAGTGGGGGCATCGTTCTAGCATGGTCGGGGATTATTTCGTCAAGTGCCCGCCTGATGGAATTGGGATTTACGAGGCGTATCGAGTGGCTGGCTGTGGTTTTGAGAAGGCTACTGACGAAGAGTTTTTTAAGACTGCTTTTCCAGAGGAGGCGGCATGATTAAGGTATCTAAAAGAGCGCCGCGAGGCTGGAAGGGTAATGGCTTTGGCTACGACTGCGCGACGTGGGTCGTAGCAGCCGATCCGTCGATCACAATCGCGAAAGCTGGGTTTAACTGGGTAGCAACACAGGATGGCGAGCGTATTGCTAGAGGTTACGACAAGGCAATGGTGCTCAAGGCGCTAGCTGAAAAGAGACCTGAATTAGTGGAGGATAAAGCATGATGTACGAGATTCACATTCCTGCGGGAGTCAAGGTCCTTCGTGAGAAAGGCAACAAGCTGGTTACTTTGTCTGGCGATGTTTACGTCGATGCCAACAGGGAGGCAGATGGTGCTTTCGTCTACACTGTTGGCGGTGAGCGATACTGTTGTTCTGCTGGGTGCTGTAACTGGACAGCGCCTGACGGGACCAAGTTTGAAACATCAATCAATTAGAAAGGAGAAAGAGATGCAAAAGACTAAGTACAACAAGGAGGCCGTGGACAAAGCGATCAAACGCGATCCACGGATCAAGGCCAAAGAGGCCAAGCTAATTCATCGTTTATTGAAGGGAAGAAGTAGTTGACAGTGGTCGAGTAGTTCGGTAGTATTGTGTTGTAAGTTAATCAGAAAGGAGAAAGACATGACCGCATACGAAAGAGCCTTGAAAAATCTCGAGAACATCGAGACCCTGAAAGAGCTGACTGAGACTGTTCTGGGCGAAGCAGTTATCGAGCGTTTCGCAGAAGTAGCAGGTAACAAGGACCTCGCACCACGAGTCAAGGACACTATCCTGAAGAATCCTAAGGGCGAGCTCTGCGCTGAGTTTGTTGATGTAGTGCGAAAAGTAGTTAAAGCGGGTAACTAGAAAGGAGAAAGAGATGGCCTATTTTGCTTTTCAGATTGAAGTTTTAGACGATGCTGGCGAAAAAGAAGTTAAGGCCCTCGGTATCCGAGGGGAAGACTACGATGATGCCTACAATCGTTTGACTGATGAGTTCGGTAAAGAAATTACCGTGCTAGACTGGGCAGACTGGACCGTTAAAAAAGAGTGACAATCAGAAAGGAGAAAAATCATGAACGTGGCAGCAGCATTTGAGCTTGCCAAAATCTTTCACGCTGGACAGGTAGATAAGGCCGGAGAAGACTATTTTAGTGGCCACCTGACAAGAGTGGCCGAATACGTCGCTCCGCTTGGACCCGAGTACGTGATCGTGGGAGTTCTGCACGACATCCTAGAGGACACACCGTTGACGCTGGAGGCGCTTGAACACGCGATAGGCAAGGACCTTGCCGAGTCCGTAAACGTGCTCACAGAGGCCAAGGGAGACGAGACGTACATGGATTACATCCGTAAGGTCGCTGAGAGCGGCGATCCTATTGCAATCGCGGTAAAAAATGCGGACCTCGCGGATCACCTGACAGATGTCAGCTCAATTACTCCGTCAATGATCAAGCGATACGAAAAAGCGATTATTGCACTTAATAAAGTAACCTAAAGTAGTAATAAATAGTTGTTTGTCTGTCCTTGTTTTGGTAATATGTAGTGTAAGTTTTGTTAGTAGAAAGGAGAAGAGATGGAAGAAGACTATTTTAACGAGCCCAATCCGCCTGAGTTCCCTTACTGGGAGGAAGAGCCTTGGGAGTGTTTAAACTGTGGTTCTAACGATCCAAACCATTCTTGGGACGAATGTGCCAAGCACTGGGATGACTAGAAAGGAGAAAAAAATGTTGTTGACGTTCTATCACGATGCGAGCCACGGTTGGCTCGAGGTCCCTATTGAGACGATCAAGGCCCTCGGTGTGGCCGACAAAATCACCGGATTCAGCTACAAGAAAGATGGCAACGCCTATCTTGAAGAAGATTACGACGCCGGATTGTTTTTGAAAGCTGCTGAGGCAGAAGGTTTGGAGGTCGAGATAACTGAAAAGCCTTGCGACTTTTGTGAGTGTCGAAGTTACGACTACTACAAGTAATCCCAGCGGGCGGTGGATGAGGTTTTCTTTGGTTTGATTTCCCTCGAAAACACCCGCAGTCTGAGCCGGAAAGCGATTCCCTCGGTGATCAGACCGACTGGCCCACGTTACGGGCTTTTATACCATGTGCCAATGTGGTACAGTGATCTAAGTAATACAGGAGAATGCAATGTTAAATAAAAGTATACTTGTGTTGTTTGCTACTGTTTCAGTGGTTTGTTTTTCCGTGGCTTCTACCATGGATTTCAATGATCAGCAGCAAAGCGAATCGCTGTACTGCGAAATGACGGCGCTATTTCAAGAAACTCAGGGCGATCAAGGTTGGCCGCCCTTTGATGACACCATTGTGTGCAAGGAGTAATTATGGAATTTACTATCGATAAAAACGTGCCCGTGCCTACTGAGAAGCGTGCCTGCAAATGGCCGTTTGCTACCATGGAGGTGGGCGATTCAGTTTGGTTTCAAGACGAAAAAGTAAACGGTAAGGCCTACCGATCAGCAATGGCCATGGGCGCACGACGCGGCACGAAGTTTGTTGCACGCCGTGAAAACGACGGGCTGCGAATCTGGAGAGCAGAATGAGCTCAAAACATTTAGATGATCTGGTCAACATGGCCACGGATCATTTCGAGGACCTCAAGGTTTTTGATAGAGTCAAGGTAGTTCAGGCTTTAAAAGAGGTTCTTGAGGACCCTGAAAAGGTCGTGGAACAGCTTACTGATATGATTTACTCTGCTAGGATTGAGTCGTATGAATTAGGGATCAACCCGATGCGAGCAGTCGTGAAGGAGCGTAATGTTGAAGGACCCAAAGAAAAATCTGCGTGATCAATTGGAAAAAGACATAGCAAAGTTTTTAGAAGAAGGGGGCCAGATATCCCAGATTCCAGAAGGCCAAGGTGTCTTGAACCATTTGCAGAAAGAAAGTTTTGGGCTTTATCAAAAGGGACAAAAAAATGATGAAGCTGCTAAAGATAAAGTCGTCGAAGAATAATTGGTATCACTTGCATTTCAACGACGGGACCCGAAGTTATCTGTGGTTCAGTTGCGATAGAAAGGCAGTGATGAATAAATTCAGAGCGTGGCGCAGAAGTCAGCTGGCTGAAAACAATCTCGAGTTTTACCGAAGAAATTCTCAAGAGGGACAACTCATTTATACAGGAGAATGAAATGGCAGGACCCAGACACGCGGCACTCGGTGACGAGTGCCCGTATTGCGAAAAGGTAATCGATCCTTTTTGCACCGGAGATAGCGGTTACTTTGAGTACGATTGTAATTACCCTGAGACCTGCTGGTTTGACGGGTACGACGACCCGAAGAATGACGATCCAAAAAAAGAGGAATAGTCATGGTGACTCAGCTGATGTGCGTGGCCCTAGCGATCTATTTTGAAGCTAGGGGAGAGCCTGACGCTGGGCAGATTGCAGTCGCTCACGTTATCCGAAACAGGATTCACGATCCACGGTTCCCAGACAATGCCTGCGACGTGGTTAAGCAGGGCTATTATTGGAACGGTAACCCGATACGAAACATGTGCCAGTTCAGCTTTTACTGCGACGGCAAACCGGAAGACCCGCACGACGAGCGTGCGTGGCGCGATGCGGTTTACATCACGCATCTGAGCGGTTTGATCCCTGACATAACAGGCGGAGCAACTCATTACCACAGCAGGAAAGTATTCCCTGAGTGGGCGTATACGGGACATGTCACGACAAGCATACACGAGCACGTGTTTTATAAAGGTGTGAAATGAAACAGAAGTTCGGAACCCATAAACCCAGATTCTCAAGCGAAAGGAAGGACATGGTGAACAGCCCGCCTCACTACGCGAATCAGGGTATCGAGTGTATTGACTATATAAAGCAGCAGCTAACGCCGGAAGAATATCGCGGGTATCTGCTCGGGAACGCGCACAAGTATCTTCATAGGCATCGCTACAAAGGCAAGCTGTTAGAGGACTTGCGTAAAATGCAGTGGTACTTTGAGCGGTACATAAAAGAGTATGAGGAAAAATAGTGTACGAATACAAAGCAACGATAATTAAAGTGGTAGACGGAGATACAGTCGATGTTGATGTTGATCTTGGTTTTGATGTTTGGTTGCGTAATCAGCGCATTCGTCTTTTCGGAATTGATTGTCCAGAATCTCGCACTAGAAATAAGAAGGAAAAAGCTCATGGACTCCTCGCAAAAGAATACGTTCAAAAGACTCTCGTCGTGGGAGGAACATATGCGCTCACAACAAAAGAAAAAGGAAAGTTTGGAAGATTTCTGGGCGAGTTCAAAACGGGAAAAGGAACTATTACGCAGCTCCTTATCAAAAGACGATTGGCGGTTCCGTACACTGGGCAAAATAAAGCGGAAATAGCAGCAGCGCACGAAGCCAACCGAATAGCACTAATAGAAGAGGGTAAGTTGTAATGAAAGGAATACTGGATAACGACGAGGATTTGTTTGGCACTCTTTCTTGGGATGATGAAAGCGAAGAAGGTGTTGTGGCATTTCATCCTGACTTCGTTAAGGTGCATCCTATTCAACAATTAGATGCGCTTTTGGATTGGAAGCAAGCTATTCAATCGACCTATGAACACATACTGGAAGAATACGAGCACAAACACTAGCTATGAACGATTCTGACGCCCTTGTGGCGATTTACGCAGGTATTGCAATGCAGGCCCTACTGTCCAGCGACAAAGGCCGCTACATCAACGACACGGAGTCTCTGGCCAAGTTAGCGGTAGCAGTAGCCGTCGATCTACAAAATGAGGTAGAGTGTCAAATAGAGGGCTCGGACTAGCCTTCTAGTTTTAACTCCTTGTGTAAGTTTTTTTGCCCCGTGAATTTTACGGGGCTTTTTTATGCGCGCTATTTTTCTTTATGGATCAAAGACTTACCAGGTGGTAATTAATAGTAAAAAATAGTTGACGACAGTCTATAAATCACCGATAATCTAGTCGTTGGTTGGTTAATTAGAAAGGAGAAAGAGAGATGGCATTACGAAAGATTGTTAAAGAGAACGCATTGTTCAAAGTCTTTGAAGGCAAGGACATCGCCGAGGGCTACAAGCCGCGAGAGAAGCTGTGTGTGAACGACACGTACTACACTTTTGGTGATGTTTTCACCTATGCCTTGGAGTACGGGGAGTGCCCGCTTGAGGCGCTTGAACGGGCGAAGAAATTTGGGCACAAAATCTACTGGCTCAACCCAGACCCTGTGACTCTGGGGACAGCGGTTGCGAAAGACAAGAAGCGTGCTTTCCTTGTGAACGTGGGCGAGAAGGTCAAGTATGCGGGCAAGGTTTTCACGGTAGAGACAGCGCCCAACGATAATCTGGTGTTGGTAGAAAACTAATCACGAACCACGGCCCTCCGAGAGGAGGGCCCTTGAGAAAGGAGAAAGAAATGCGAAAACTTACTGAAGCGGCCCAAGCGGCCAAGTTAATCAAAGCGGAACTGAAGAAGGCTTTTCCAAGCGTCAAGTTCTCTGTGCGTTCAAGCAACTACGCTGGCGGTGACTCTGTGCACGTTAACTGGACCAATGGTCCGACACGGGATGCGGTCACGGAGATCACTGACAAGTACCAGTACGGGCATTTCGACGGCATGATCGATCTGTACGAGTACAGCAACAACATCGAGGGCCTGCCACAGGCGAAGTATGTTCTCGAACAGCGCACGATCAGCGACGACGTGTACGAAGCCAAAAAGGCCGAAATCGCCAAAGAGTTCGGTATCGAAGACGCGGCAGACGAGAATCAGTGGATGTTCGCGTTTAATGACTGGTCAAATCACGTAGTTTACCGAGAGCTCGGTAAGGTAGAAATATAGGTAAAAGTAGTCTAAAGTGGTTGACACGGATGTCACGATCCTTATAATAGTCACTGTTGGTTAGTTAATGAGAAAGGAGACAGGCATGAACCACTACATTGAAAACCTGAATTACTACAACGACCCGCGAAACACGGAGCCCGCTAAAGACAAGATAGTTTTTCCGCTTTACGACGAGGCCACTGACGACTTTGTTGACGTTGAGCTGCCCACTAAGTGGGAGGTCTGCGATCTCTGCGATGGCGAGGGCAAGCATGTTAATCCGGCCATCGACTGCGGAGGTCTGCGAGAAGACTGGGCCGATGATCCTGACTTTCGACGAGATTATTTTGGCGGTCGATACGACGTGCCCTGCAATCTCTGCGGAGGTAAAAGGGTGATCAAGGGGGTGGACTGGGATGCCTTGACTGAAGAGCTCCGAAAAGCCTATGAAGAGCACCTTGAGGATGAGTATGAAGCCCGTGCGGAACGCTTAGCTGAGAAGAGCATGGGGGCATAAATTAACCGGCCCCTTCGGGGGCCACCTAGAAAGAGGGTAAAAAGTAGTAAAAAATAGTTGACAGTAGGTTCCATATCGAAGATAATCTAATCGTTGGGTAGTTAATCAGAAAGGAGAAAGAAGATGGATTTAGGTTTGACTTACGAGGATCGATTCATTTATGGCGCTGCGACGGTGTGCCTGACATTAATCACGCTGCTGGCAGTTATCAACGTCTAATCAGAGAGGAGAAAGTGATGTTAAAAGATGATTACGGAAACGAGGCGAAGTACGCGAACCTGTACGGTTGGACTGATATCAAGCCCTACGAGCTCGTGA
>Ga0255781_10000789_pt1 | contig 25738 bp, 28 predicted proteins | sample 101ome_21_FD_179979 | JGI IMG/M metagenome (GOLD analysis project Ga0255781, IMG submission 179979) | Coastal salt marsh microbial communities from the Groves Creek Marsh, Skidaway Island, Georgia - 101413BT metaG (version 2) | ecosystem: Environmental > Aquatic > Marine > Intertidal zone >... | reverse complement strand
GAAGTCGGGGTCTTCGAGCTCCGGGTCTTCGAGCTCCGGGTCTTCGAGCTCCGGGTCTTCGAGCTCAGAATCAAAATCGAAATCAAAATCTTCCACGCCTTCCAAGAAAAATCAATCGCCGGAACCAGTAAAGAATGAAGACGATATCGAAGCAATCGATGACAAAAAGGTAGACATTGCGGCAAACCTTTTGCTCGCCGGTCCTACTGAAGCGATTCCCGAAATTAATGATGATTCCGAATTTCAAGTAGATGATGATGCCGGAAACACGACAAGTAGCGATTCGCGCTCACCAACTCTGCGGATGCTAGCGAATGTATACCGTGTTAAAAATGAATCTCCGTGGTGGACGAAAGGGCGTGGACGCAATAATGCGCAACAATTGGACAGGTTGTCCTCTTATTGGACTAACATACCTGCCAAGCGGGTACCAATACAGAACGTGTTTATCGGCAGAAATAACCGAAATAGTTATGCGGAAAAGGAGGAAATGGACTTTCGAGCCCGGGAAACCTCGGAATACCTAGACATACGAAAAGAAAAGAGAGCAGAAGCGAAAAAGCGTATGAAGGAGTTTCGAGCCAATAAACCGGGATTTAAATTGCGACCCAATACGTACGTCACAATCAAATATGATGGTGACCCGAAACGCTACGTTGGTCAAATCAATTACGATGATGGGACCGCAACAGTTGCACTTGTAGAAACCGGCGAAGAGCTTGGTTTCGACGTCAAACTGGACGATTGGAAATATCTCGATGGTCTCGCAGTCCACCCAGATAAAAATAAAGAGAATGCCTACCAGGCCTATGGAGTAGCTCTCGACGAGGAATATGAGGAGGAAAATAAAGAAATGGCCGCACAGTTAGCGAAGAGGCGAATCATGAATTCGAAGCGACGAGCCCCCGAGTTCTTTAAAAGTCGGGGAATTGATTTTGGAACCGGTTCCATGGCCGATCAAAACAATGCGTACAAAAGGGCTCTTGCACGGGAGGTGGATAAAATTCGAGAACAAGAGAATGATTACAAAAGACGCCAAAATGAAATTATGATTCTACTTGAGGATAAAAAGTTGAGCGCAACAAAGCGCGCTGCGCTAGAAAATGAATTGGACAATGTTGGAGACGAAATGGTACTACTAAACGATCTTCGCACGTACAATAACGAGGGGGATGACTACAAAAAAGATTACAACTGGTGGCAACTCCGCAAAGGGGGTCGCATATCCCCGATAAAATCTAGTCCCGAAAGTGGTGGAGAGGAGAAAATAGGGGAACTGGATTTAGACGAAGTGGCGCGTCTGACACAGGGTATCTCTGGGAAGCGCAGGCGCACCGCGCGCGTGAGTATGGCGAATAATTCGGGGTCACCGAGCTACTTCTATGTGACACAGGCGCAGTTGCGAGTTGCGAAGGATAATTTGAGAGATACGAGAAATAAAATTAAGAAAATGAACAAGATTATGGAAAAGTTCGAAGATGCCCGAATCGTGGTAGGAGATATGACTAAGGAAGAGGAGAAAGAGTTCCTTGGTGGTCGCACCGTGGCGCAGCATAATAAGGAATTGGGAAATATGACTAAGAAACATGAGCTCATCAAAAAGCAAATAAACGAGTTAAAAAAGGATTTAGTGGAGGGGAAAGCTGACCAAGCTAAGCAAGAGCGGGTATTATACGACCAAATCGCCAAACGAATCGGACACGTCGGAGCAAGTTTTCTTGATTACGAGCGCCTCTTCAACGCGATTGACCGAGAGAATTCAGATCCCGATGGTGAGAATTATGAAGGATTTATGACTAATAAGGCTATTCGCGCCAAGGTAGTGGATCATGTTGTTCGTAGTTTCAAGGGGGATCGAAATCTTTTCTATATCACACCGGAGTGGGCCATAAATCCCATCGACAAGGACACCGCCCGCAATGAAGACGATGATGAGTACGGAAAGATTAAAGCCAATGTCGTTCGGCAAGTTAGGTTCAATGGATTGATCGCTAAGACTGAATTGGACGCTCTAGTCTGGACGCGTTTAAAACAATACGTTTGTGATAAGCCTAAACATAAGACGAGTAATATGTGCACTCGTAAGAATAAGAATATTACCAAAAAGCAAGCGAGTATAATTAAAAATTTCTTGCCACAGTATTTAAATGACAATCCACATAAAAGGACACTCTACACTGTGATTCTTGAAGACAGAGAAGGAAAAGTTATGGGACAAAAGGCAACACGAAGAATAGAATGGGATCGTAAAACTGTAGACAACCTGAAGATAAGTGGTTTAGATGTTGACGTATTGAAAGAACCGACGGAGGAGGTCCTCGAAAAGCTGATTGAAATATGGATAGAATCGGGACTGGTAACTAGTTAGTTGTCAAACTTGTCTATATGTACCAAACGTTTCATATTTCATGGGTGCGAGCTTAAGCTTTGACACCCTTGGCAAGCTTGATAGTTAAATTACTAGGTGTGAACTTATTACGAGGGTTGAAATGAATATTTTCATATTCAATTCACATGTTCGTAAATTCATCGGATGAACCAGAGGAGGAACCAGAGGAGGAACCAGAGGAGGAACCAGAGGAGGAACCAGAGGAGGAACCAGAGGAGGAACCGCGGGCCGCATATCTTCTCACTGCTTCTTTCCTCCCGTATCTTTCTGCATCTAATAGAAATTTTTCCCGTCTCGCCCGTTGCTCCGCCTCCCGGGCCTTCTTTGCCTCCTCTTCCGCCTGCATTTTCCGCTCTCGCTCCATCATATCTTTCTCTCTCTTCCTCTCTCGCTCCTCCTGCACCTGCTTCTTCGCCCGCTTACGCTTCTCCTGTGCCGCTTTCTGGCGGAGCAATTTTTCATTTTCCTTGAGATTTTTATCTATTTTCTGCAAATTGGTCTTCGTCATGTTTGAAGCGATTGCGCTTAAAAATTTCGGAACGGTATTTACTTTATTGTAAAAGGCACCCCCGTAATCCTGAGTCAACTCCAGCACTTTATTGTATCCCATCGGTGACTTGTAACCGATGGCATTGGCGACGGCCTTGTTGAAGCGAGTTTTATCGCCATCAAAGTGAGTTCTTAGTATTTCGTTTTTTATCTTTTTCCGTTGCAAAAAAACGGGGTCGTTGACGATTGGATCGACGCCATCAATGTGAGTTCTTAGTATTTCGTTTTTTTTCTTTTTCCGTTGCAAAAAAACGGGGTCGTTGACGATTAGATCGACGTATTCGGCCATTAGATCCTTGAGGGTGTACGCATCGGTAGTGGTTGTCGGAGACTGGTCATCCCATTTATCCCATTTCTCAAGCTCCAGAACGCGCCGTTCCCTGTCGAAATCTCGTCGGTCCTTTCTGCTCTTGACCGCCCGGCTTCTCCCCATGAACCTTTTCATGATTCGTTCTGATTCCCACCACTGAATGTCACCGAAGTTGTCGTCGCGGGTTGGACGAGGTGCGTCGGGTTGGAATGGGAATGGAAAAATGGAGTTTTTGTCTGGCAGGGGTGGGGGTCTGGTCCTCCACCACGGGGGTCTGGTCCTCCACCACGGCGTGGACCCACTCCTTCGCGCCTTCTTCTTCGCTCGCCCTGGCGTAGCGGGCCCACCTTTCGAACCCTTACCCTTCTTTTGTTTCGCAGGGACGATGGGCTCGATCGGCTCGTCTTTTAGAGAATCCTTCATCTTTTGTATCGCGTCTTGTCTATTTATTTCCTCCTGGATCAACGCCAGGGTCTCTGATGAATCAGTGAGAGGAGAGCTGGCCGGAGACTCGGGTGTCTCCATAGTCCATGGATGCTTCCTTTTCATCCACCAGGGCTCGGCCAATTTTTCACTCGCGAATGAAAAGCCTTTGTCTTCTTCTGCCTTTAATGCGACCGCCTTGGCCTTTCTCAAAAGTTCTCGCTTTTTCTGAATCATGGCAGTGGTCATTTTCTTCCATTCTGCGTCATTCGCGAGTTTCGTTAGTTTTTGTTTAACATTCAGGGTATCCCTCCTTCTCTTGAGCGCGTTGATTCTGGCTTTCTTGATTGCATTTTCGGCTTGTCGAGATTGAAACTTATTGTTCCTGATGCGCTTAAGTACACCACCGACACCAAAATTGCGCCGTCTTCGCTCGGAATCGGGTGTTTCTACTGCATACAATTGCACCACTGTCGAAGAACTTGAGGTCGGTGTCGAACTCGATCTCGATGTCACGTCGTCCACTTCTTTAACTATAACCTTTTGCGCAGGTGTCAGTCCTAAACGTTTTGTCTGTTTAGCCAAAATCTCATCATCTATATCTTCTCCGTAGTCCAATTCTTCCGCGATTTTCTCCTGCACGGCATCCGAATGCGCAATGCTGTCAACAACAGCCTGTGTCAGTTGGGGTGATATGCTCTCCGGTGGCGCTGCATCCACAGCCTGCTGGAGGTGAGCGTCATTTTTAGCTAGCTCTTTCATTTCACGCTCAATTGCAGCGCAAACGTCGAGCCTATTCTTATCTTTATTACCCTGCTTCTGTCGAAAACCCGTCATCAAGCGGCGTGCCGCCAGAGGAATTTCAGAGTACTTAACCTGCCACTCTTTTCTCTCTTTCGAGTCGTTCGAGTTGACCCCCGTGCACCTATTATCTTCGAACTTGCAGCGGCGGTACCATTGCTGCGTGTTCGGGTTGAACGCATCCCTGAACTGTCCACCCTCGAAGTGCGCGACCGGTCCCACCCTGCCGCACTCGCGGCAATCCGTAATCTCCTCGCATGCCTTCTGAACGTATCTGCGGCGCCTCGCTCGCCGTCGCGGAGTCTTGGGCATCTTTTAAGTGAAACAAATATTAAAAAAATTTATGGGTTCCGAGTGGCCACCTCCTTGAGCTCTCGGTCCTCCCTCTCCTCTCCGCCGCCGCCACCACCGCCCCCGCCCGAGCCCACGCGCGTCTCGCTCAAGATGATCGCCTCCACGTTGGACGAGAACAGAGGGAACATCCCGTCGTGCGCGTTAAGCTCGTACTTGGTGGCGTACGTGTCTGAAAGAGACAAATACTTCGAACCCTCGCTAATCAGGCGCCGCAGCACGTCGGAGTAAATCTCCGTCGCTTGATTCAATTTGAACAAACTAAGGAAGGCCGTGCTGATGCCGGTTAGAAGCGACACCGACCAAGTCGTCCAAAAAATGAAATTCGACGAATCATCCGGCAAAATCTGGATACTGAGAAGAGCCGGCGTCACAACCGAGCCGATCGACACCGTGCCGTTCAGGAGCGCCGCAAGTCGTGTGGAGCGCCTTTTTTTAATTTCGAGATCCTCGACGTGTCTGACGAACCTGTTGATAAATAGTACCTTTCTATTGGCGGGCAAATCGGTCATTTCAATCGCTCTCCTAAAAGTGCGCGAGGCGACGCTTTTGCGCGTAGACAACCCAGCGAGAGCCTCGTCCAGAATCGTATGGTTCCTCGCCTCCCTCCTGTCCAACACACTCAATAAATCATCCATCTCTCTTGTGACTGATGCCAATTAATTTTTTTACTTAATTTAATACCCTAGACGCACCCACTGCGCCGACTCAGCCGGGGCCCCTCCGGCCGCGGAAGGACCCGAGCCCCCGGACCCGAGAGCTGCGATGCACTGCTGCAAGCCTTCGTTTGTACGTTCTAATGTGGCGTCGCATTGCAACCCTTCCATCAGCGAGGAGTTCATGTACTTATCAATACAAACGCCCAAGCTGTTCATGTCGGTAACTTCATTCTCGCACTCCATTGCGTCAGCGAACATCTTCATGAAGCCCGCTTCCACGCACTTTTCCGTTCCATCCCTGCTTTTGAGGTTTTCGTTTGTACAGCCGAGCTTGGTTGTGGCAATTTTGTATACCTGCATTCCAGCCTTGGCCTTTGCAACGCACTCTTCCAGTGTATCATCGCCACAGCCCAACGCGTCTCTGTACGCTTCTGCATCTCCACTTGACATCATGCCTCCCATTGTCGATAACTTTTGAATTAAGTCAATATTATTTATCAAGAATCCGACCATAAAACACTCTACACCTTGATGGGCGTGATTCTAGAGGGGGTCTTACTCTGATCGGTGCTTCCGGTAAAATTCGCAGAAGGAAGTGAACGGAAGCGGTTTGAATGGCTTCCCGAGCTTTCGAGCCACCTCTGCATTGATTTCATTGTGTAGACTGTGCAGGAATGTCACCAGAGACGACCTGCTCTTGAGAATATGTTCCATGTTCAACTTCGGGAGGCGTTTCTGATAGTGCGCACGGCAGTTGGCGCAAGGCAGTGCTCCCGGTACCCATTGTGTCAAGAAGGATCTCCATGCAGCCTTGTTCTGGGCATTTGCAATATATTGAAACGAAGCTATATGCATGGTCCTCCAGAACTGGGGACCCCACCACTTCGCGGGGTACCTTCGCCCACTCGGAATTGAACACTTTCTCTCGCTCATGTTTTATTAAACACAAACGTTTTAATCTACCCAAAAATCAACACGCTCAAAAATCCATATCCATTTTGAACTCATGGTTCTGCTCACTCATCACCCCCGCCTTCTGGTACTCCGACACCCGCTTCTCGAAGAAGTTGGTCTTTCCGTTGAGGTTAATTGTCGTCATAAAGGGGAACGGATTCTTCGATCCGTACACCGGCTCGAACCCGGCCATACCCAGAATCACGTCGGCCACTGATTCAATGTATTGCCCCATCAGCATGGAATTCATGCCGATGAGCGAGATCTTCAGGCTCTCGTCGACAAAACGCTGCTCGATCGACACGCACTCGCGCACCAGCTCGTACGCCTGCTCCTGCGTGAAGGCCTTGGACCCGAGCTTGGCGTTCTCCCGTTTAAACATGAGGCAGGAGAATTCCGTGTGCAGCGCCTCGTCGCGCGAGACCAGCTCGTTCTGGAAAGCGAGACCTGGGCACAGGTTGCGCTTCTTGAGCCAGAAGATGGCGCAGAAGGAACCAGAAAACTGGATGCCCTCGACGCATGCAAACCCGAACAAGCGTTCGACCAACGATCGTTCGTTGTTCATGTACTTTGTGACCCACTGCGCCTTTGCCTTGATCGTCGGGAAGGCCTCGATGGCGTTGAAGGCGTCGTGGCGCTCCTTCTTGTCGCTAATGAGTGTGTCGATTAGAAGCGAGTACGTTTCAGAGTGAACGTTCTCGCACATCCCCTGATACCAATAAAATGCCTGGATCTCGGGCGTGTCGAAGGCCGCTTCGTTCAGGAAATTAGCCGAGAGGTTTGCGTTGACAATCATATCAGCCGAGTTAAAGAATGCCAGCACGTACTTGATGAAGCGCTTTTCGCCGACGGTCATCTTCTTTAGCGAATTGAGGTCGTCGGCTAGGTCGATTTCCTCAGCCGACCAAAAGCATGCGAACTGCTTTTTATACAGTTCCCATACCTCCCTATCCCGAATCGGGAATAGGGAGAGGCGGCGCTTAAGTACGGTGCTGGAGATGTCTCCGGCGGTTGACATGATTGTAAACTCGAACAACATTTTTTATTTAGAAAGACAACACACCCAAAATGCTGTATTACTGGAAAAGCGAACGATACACCGACATCATCCACCGACATAATGACGCGGAGTACGACCGTCGAGACGGTTTATACGACAGCGGCAGCGACAGCGAGGATGGTTCTACATGCTCAGACAGCGACTCTAGCCTGACCGGACGGCGCCAGTTCAAGCCCACGCGCTTCACGCACGCCGGGTCTCTGGTGCCGAAGAAATACAGAAAGAGATGGCGCGACACGGTCTAAGGCGGGCGGCGGTGGTAGTAAGAAGTGTAGAAAGACATGTCTTCGTCCTCAATGAGCCTGGGTATGACGTGTGCCCCGTCGTATTCCATCAGTTCCGAGCTTGGCACATCGTAACGAACGTTTGTTCGTAGTCGAGCTCTTCCCCGAGGTAGAACGCGACGCGTCCTGCCCAGCCGCGGCTGCGGGAGCTGCGCGTCCCGCGCGGGCGGAAAACGCCGACCCCACGGCGGCGGCGGTGCTGTCGCTGCTTGGCGTAAGCGCGAGCGCCAGGCGGCGGCAGGCGTTGCGATTCGTGCAACCGGAGCATTTGGTGGGTCTGGGCGTGCGGAGCAGGGTCTTGATGGCACGGGCGGTGATTCTGGACATAGGTGGAATTTTGATAGAGGGATTGCTCCGAGAAGTGGCGTCAGAAAATTCCTATGAAAAATGGATTTTACCCCCACCCTGTTGATTTGGTGAACCCCCCAACAGAGTTCGCTCAAAAATTCATAATAGGATGAACACCAGCAACATGGTCTCGGCAGTCGGCGCGCGCTTCCGCGGCAACCACCAGTACGTGCTCGGCGGGGCGTATATCTTGGTTGAGGAGCCGACCAACCAGCACGACCCCAACGCCATCAGAGTGATGCACGAGGGCAAGCACGTGGCCTACGTGAGCCGCGATACCATCGGCTCTGCCGACCTCAAGAGGGTCTACACGCCGATCTCCGAGTTCAACGCGGGCGGACTTGTGTGCCACATGCGGCCCATGGATGCGGAGGAGAAGGCATGCACCTGCATCGACCCCGACCTTCTTTGCCCGACCGAGCGCTCGCTCGCCAGCAGCGGTTGCGCCCAGCACGACGAGGCGGCAAAGGAGAAGGCGGCGATCGCGCTGCAGGCGGGGATCCGCGCGATGGTCGCGATGGAGGAACTAGAGTAGGCGTACGTAGCGTTTGACGTACCACTGGTTTAGTCCGCTGATTTCACAGATTAAGTGAAATGCAGCACCCGTGAATGCGGTGCCAACCAGCATCGCGCGCGCGTGCTTGGGCCACCACACTATCTTTTTGCCACTCGCGGCCCGCATGAGCCACGAGACGGGCAGCCCAAGAAGGGCCAGGCCCACCCCGACCACAACCATCTCGACCAGCAATCGTACCAATTTGTCAACCTTTTTCATTTCACTTCTAGTCACTATTATTTAATCACATGCCATCGATGGCCTCCTCGACAGCGCTCATGTCCGCACCGACTATCTGCTTGACCAGCGAGCCCCCGCGTCCGTAGATGTCGAAGCGGGGAATAGACGAGATCTTGTGAATGCGCATCAACGGGCGGTGCTTGTCTACATCGATCGAAACAAAATTTATGTGCTCATACTTTACTGCGAGCGCATCGAACGCCGGGGCAGTTTTGACGCACGGACCACACCACTTGGCTCCAAATTTTAAAACACATGGGACGATATTTTGATCGATGAATTTGCTTAAATTCGAGCTATCGACCAAATGATGTGCCATGTTTACGGCTCACCAATATTTTATTCGAATGAACTTAACACCCCAAGCTACATTCGAGACTAAGCCGCGGACGCGTGAGTCGGTGCGGACCAGTCGTCGAGCAGGACACCCGTCTCGTCGACTGGGCAAAGGACAAAGATCCTTTTTCCAGGCTCTGCGCCGCACGTGTACTTGTCGTGAATCATAGGCAAGAGCTGCTCGGGTGTCATGAAAATTCGAGCCAACATATCGTCGCTCCTCGCGATCTCGCCGCTCTTCAGGTTGCGCTCACCCAGAAAGTTCATCAGCGTCGCCATCTTGTTTACGCGCGAGCGGGGGACGCCGTCGGCGAAGAGCTCCTCGCCCTTGCGTCCGATCGTGTACACAAACCCGATATCCTCATCTGGCTCGAACACGGCGCGGATCATCATTTTGCCCTTCTGCTCCTCTTCGCGAATTCTCTTTACATATGGCAGCTCATCCATTGCTCCGATGAGCGATACCATCTCCCGATGCAAGATGGCTAGGCGATTTGGTAGGAAAATGAAATCGTCTGGTTCGTCGAGGTCCTTCTTGAGTGTCTCGACGTATGCATTGAGGCGCGGGCGGCGCTCGCCTGTCTCGCACTCGTGCTGGCAGTCTTCAAGGAATTCTGGGTACGGCTGGGGCTTATCCGTCATTTTGACTTTTGGTCGACTCTGGGTTGAGTTAAGTTGGGAATTTGTGATGTGACCATAAGCTGAATCTTCCTCGATTTCAAGAGTGGGGTCAAAATCACCTTTTAGCTCTCCGCCGGCGCGATCTTCTGGGCAGCGACCGCATGCGGCGGCTGGGGCGCCGCCTCTTCTTCGCGCACAGCCTGCTCCTCTGCGCCTTGGTGAGCGACTGCACGAGGCGCGGCGTGCGGCTCGAGACGCGCACGCTCGGGCGGCAGTACGGGAAGGCCCCTCGGCTGCGGGACCGGGCGCACGGCCGTCGCTTGGGCCAGCGGCAGGCGTCCACCCATCGTTCGCGGTGCCAGCGGCCCACGCCCCGAGAGCGCGAGCGCGAGCCGGAGTAGCGCCCCCCGAGCTGCTTGTAGCGCCTGACGAGCCACGACGACCCGTAGGCGCTGGGCCAGATTGTTCGCGGCGAGCTCGAGAGTAGAGCGCGCGATCGAGAGGTCTAGCCATTCGTTTCAAAAACTCTGTATCAATATTGACGCATAAATTTATTTTCTTGTTTGCAGATCATCACGAAAAAAAAAAGTATTCTGTAAAAAAAAACAATGACAAATACAGGAATTTCAAATAGCATCATTGGGACCCTTGTGCATTACGACACGTCTCAGTCTAATCAAGTCCAAATAGACCAGGAAAAGGTTCTCTTCGAAAACGAGTTCGACGACATCAACGATCTTCCGGTTGGAAAAGACGGAATGTACGCAGTTGCTAACGACAAGCCGTATGTTTCTCTGGCCGGTTCGTGGGTACAGCTTAGCACGGGCAGCGCAGGCGGCGCAGGCGGAGGTCTACCGAGCGGTGGAACTTCTGGCCAGTTCTTGCAAACCGACGGTGCCGGAGGATTATCGTGGGCGGCGCCTAGCACAAGAAACCTCTCTGATCTTGGCGACGTCGCGTACAATGCTTCGACGATACAGGATCACGACGTGGTGAAATTCAATGGAACCGACTTCACGGTAGGTAGTCTTGCACTCGGTCGGTTAACTGACGTTTCTCTCCCCGATCCTTTTGTCGATGGACAGTATTTGGTATACTCTGATAATTCGTGGACATCATCCGTTCTTAAACTGCCTCTTACAGATGGTAGTGCGGGCCAGGTTCTCATGACTGATGGCACCGGAAATCTCAACTTCGCTACGGTCCCTGGATTTGAGTTTTCGTCATCAATCATACCCACTGAAGACCTTCTTGAAATAGGAAGTACAGATTCGCCTTTGGGTCTATTGAATACATTGCAGGTAAAAGCGTCACAATTCATCAATATAAACAAAACAATTATAAATGGAACGTCAACCACGACTTTTTTCAATTTGCCCAGTTACACATTTAATTTTCCGGGTACTGTGGGAACAAATGGCCAATTGCTAATGACAAAAGGAGATGGAACGACAGAATGGGTTAATCCGAGCGGCGGAGGGGCTATCGCGCTCAGCGACGTGACGGACGTGACCATCTCGAGCGCGACAAGCGGCCAGATTTTGAAGTATAACGGCAGCGGATGGGAGAACGGAGACACGGAAGTGATCGCCACCGCGCTCAGCGACGTGACGGACGTGACCATCTCGAGCGCGACCAGCGGCCAAATTTTAAAATACAATGGCAGCGAATGGCAAAATGAAGATATTGAAGTAATCGCTGCGTCATATACACTTAAAGACAGCATGTTTTCCCTCGGCTGGGCTGTAGATGGACCCGGAATCGACAATTCCTCGCCCAACGACAATCCAACCATTACAGTGTTTCGAGGTCTGACCTACAAATTTATCAAGAGCTATTCAGGAGAGCCTCTGGACATCATGGGTCCTTTACCATCACAATCGGTATTCGAAAAAGGCGTCACAAAAACGACAGACAATCTCACATGGTCGGTGCCATTTGATAACACTCTGGACAATACTTATCAGCTCATTGTATCAGGCAATCCAAATAGGTCTGTTACGATTATAATTGGTCGAGAGCTGCCTACTACTACGAATGGCACGAGCGTCCAGGTCCTGCAGACGTACGGAGGCGCAACCAGCTGGACCGACACTCCGTCCTTGCAATCGATACGCGCGTCAACCAGTGCTGGTTTAAGGATTAAAGAGTTCAACGACAGAATCGTTGCAAAATTTAATGGAGTCTATAGTTCATCGTATTTAAAATTTCACGATACTGCAGGAAATAATGGATCCGTATTGATATCGGCAAATCCAAATGTTGTTCCGTCTACGAGCGATATTGTTTTCTACTTGCCTACTACGAATGGCACGAGCGGCCAGGTCCTGCAGACGGACGGTGCAGGAGCAACCAGCTGGGTTGACGTCAGTGGCGGTGGGGGCGCAAGTACGTTGGTAGCGCTGACCGATACAGATCTTCCCGCTGTGTCGGATAGTCCGTCTCCAAGTCCGTCCACTGGGCAATTGTCGCCTACGGGAACGACAGTTTATCCAAAGTACCCTGTTGCCTGGAATCCGAATACAAACAAATTCGAAATCGCCTACGGAATCGAAAGTGGTTATTTAGAAAGAGACTCATTCAGCTCGACACCAGGCGGAACATTTGAGAGCATTTTTTTGGGACGACATTCTGCGGCGTACGGAGCAAACTCGGTTTGCATTGGCAATGGTCATGTAAGTCATCAATCAACACAATCGATAGCTATTGGCGGCGGTAACATAGGAAGGCAAACAGGCGGAAGCATTGGTTTTTCATACCAAGTGGCAGATTATACGGCGTGCTTTGACGCAGCGCATTCGATTGCAATCGGCTGTCAAGCAACTGTTAGGAAAGCTTATTCTATATGTATCGGACATCAGTGCTTATCTAATGGACAGCATGCAACTATAATTGGCGACCAATGCCAAACAAGTAAATCGGGTGCGATTGCACTGGGCTATAAGGCACAGGCAGTTCAAGACAATCAAATTATCATTAATGCTTCGAATTCGACTGCTTTGAGCGGCGGTAGCAATAGTAATTCGCTCTACATCAATCCGATTCGTAACGACGTATCTGCAGTGACGAACTCTGTGTTAAAGTATGATGATAGCACCAAGGAGATTACGCATTCTACATTGCTTGGCGATTTGTCTGCTCCTCCGGCCAGCGCGTCGGATACTGGAACGAAAGGCGAGATGCGAGCGGATGCGAACTATATTTACGTTTGCGTAGCTACCAACACATGGAAGCGAGCGTCGTTGAGCACTTGGCCTTAGTTTAGACTGTTGGAATTGAGAGGTTGTTGAATGAATTCACCAACATATTGTCATGGTTATCAAGCGCATTCACACAGTCCCTCAGTGCTCCGGTATTTTCATAGGCATTCTTATACAACAAATCACTCAGACTGTCCGGCGTGAGTTTGTCTAGACATTTGGCCTTCGATATGGTCCCGCATCTACCCTTACTTTCGCTTACAACTGGAAGCATAATCAAAACCGTCACCATGGCCGCAATTCCCGTCGCGAATAAGCCCTGGGTCCGTACTTTCTGTCTCGCTACGCCAACCTCAACACGAAGTTGGAGGAACGCGCGACAGGTTGCAAAAATGTTACAGAAACAAAAGAAATAGCACGCAAACACACTGTATCTCGCGTTCTGATAACTTTCATCGTCCATCACATCCTTAGTTTGCGACAAAATGTAACTTACGTACGACGAAATTATGATTGACAAGCCCGCTCCGAGTACACTACTAACCTTTCCCGGCGCCGCGAGTTTCGAATGAGATCTTTTCCAAAAATATAACTGACAGAGCACGGAGGCCGCGCAAACGCCCCCCAGCCTCGCCAACCTTTCATATTCCTTTTTCCGGGTGCTTCTCTCGAGGAAGTATACACCAATCAAGGCGAAAATGGCCTGAAAGAAAATCCCAGTCGAGACGGCGAGACCCGCGATGGAATTGGCGCGCCCCTTCTTAAATTCTAAACGACGGTGATCGTATATATCCTGCATATCGACGCTGTTTACCTTGAACAGAACAGGAATCTGAATTTGGGGATTTTTGTAACTCGAATTCCTCAGGGCCGCGGAGACATAGGCTTTCAGGGCGTCCAACCTTTGGGCTCGGCTTTTCGCTTCCTTTTGGATGCGAGTAAATTTGTCATAAAGAGACAACTCATTGGACTCAAACAGAATGCGTTCGACTCGCTCACGGTAAAGATGGTCTTTATGATTTCGTAGGCGTATTGTAGCACTCCGTAGCGACTTGTAACCATCGTTATTTGTGTCTCGTAGATAAGACAAATCGCCTTCGCGGAGACGCGCATTCACATGTGCGCCCCTTGTCGGTTCAATCGCAAGCACGCGGTTGAGTGAATTATCGGCGAATGCGTTCTTCTCATCCTTAAACGATTCCTTTGTGTACAACTGCCGAAGCTCTGCCGCTGTCGCGTGGCGATCGTACTCCGCAAGAGCGAAGTCCTTTTGCTTCTTTCGCAGCTCACTCTTCTCCTCGTCTGTAAAATTTCCCACGTCAAAGACAAACTTTGGCACCTGCTGTGGCTGCGCGGCCTGCGCGGTCGCATATCGCTTTTCTGCTCTCGCATTTAATGCCTCGGCTGCAAGCTCGGCGAGCTGGTTACCCGGAACCATCGGAGCGGACATTCTCTTTCTTTTAGCAGATATTAATATTTTTCTCGATCCTCGCTCCGCTTTCCCCCAAACGCAACAGCCAGCACCAGCGCCAGGGCGAACACGCCGATCATCGCCGCCAGCATGGTCTTCCAGCCTCCCCCGTCGTCGGCGGCGGGACCCCTTACCACCGCCATGCGGCCGCGCTGCGGCTGGTGCACCACGGGTGGCGGGCGCGGTGCTCGGACCTCGTGGGCGTCAAAGTCGATGTGCAGGTAGGAGAGTTTTGTCAGAGAGTCATTGCCGAGGTTCAGGGAGACCGCGGGGTGTATTTTCGGATTCCGAATCACCGTATTCAAGTGCTCAGAGCCACACTCGCTCACGTCGCACACGCCCCGGAGGGTTTCATTGAGGTGGTGTCCGCCCATGAACAGGTCGATGTCGTGCGATTTAAGAGTCAAATTCGCCCCCTGCACACTTACGCTTTCCAGCCCTGGTGTACCACATTTGCAACTAGAGTCTACACCAAAACCAGCTAACTCATGCGCGAAGGCCTTGTTCAAGACGAAGCTGGACGGGTTGCCGGTATCTATGAATGCAAGCGCGGCGGCCTCTCGACCGCTGTCGTCGCGGAGAATCACATTCAGGGCAAACATCTCGGATTCAAATGACGAAAACGGACGCGCGCCGTCGACGACCTGCGAATCGGGGGGCGCGGGCTGGTCGAACGAAATCGTTTGCGAGCGGTAGTCCAGAGTGAAGGAGCCGAAGTGCTTGAGCGCGGTCAAACCAATCATGAGCACGTGCGAACCGTTCTCATCTTTTGCGGCGTCAAGCGTTGCGTTCTTCCATAGTCCGTGCGAATTTGATTCGGATTGCTCGATCGACCCGGAGAAGCCGAGGTCGACAAAAGCGTAGACCCCACTGATTTCTGTATGTACCACTAGATACGGTCGCGCCGTGATCATCTCGTAGCTCTTACCGGCTTGGAATAGCTCGGTGATCTTGAAGGGACACTCGCTGAACCCCTCGTCATTGAGCTCACAATTTTTGAGGACGTCCACCATCTCTTTACATTTCCAAATATTAAAACTATTAATCGACAAAGAAGATGAGCGCCATTACAAGAATGTAAAAGAAGGCGGGTACAACGATAAGTGCCATTCGGGTGTTATTGTACTTGGCTGTTTCGTCCTTGAATTTTTTGTCGCACACTTTCTTGGCCTGGACGGCGGCATTCGAGCACTGGCGCATGGTTTGTATGTAGTTCTTCCCGTTTTCGTAGATGACGGCGACGACGTCCTCTCGCTTTTGCTGATCTGAAATTGTTTTGTTGGCTTGTGCGACATCCTTTTCGATCTTGTCGTTGATTATGGCCTCGGTGCTGCACTTGGCCTGGGTGGCGTCAGGGCCGTGGAGTTTCTCGCAGTTGGAGGTTGGTTTTTTGGTTACCAGAGAAAAGATGGTGATGGGCATGGCGGATAAGATGGTGGCTGCAATCACTTTGAAGGCCTTCGAGTGTTCTTCGACGTACCTTCTGATGGTGTAACGCGCGTCCTCAATTCTTTGGTGGAGCGTGGGGTGGCGTTTGGCGCGCTCCCTTTGTCGATAATCATACATCCACTCACCAAAAGCAGTCGTCATATCTTTATTTTAGGATATAAATTAGTTTTTAACCCTCGTTAAATTTTGGTATTAAATATTGTTTTCATTGGAGAGAGAGTATAATTTCAACAATGAGCGAAAGGCAGCGAAGGGTGGAGCGGTTACTGAGGGAGCGGGTGCTTCCCCTGGAGCGGCGGCTGGCCAGAGAGCCGAGGTGGGCCGAGGTATACGAGCGAATGGAGCTGGCGGAGGCGGGGCGCGCTGCAAGTGAGAAGAAGCGTCTCGCAAGTGAGAAGCAGCTTCTTGCGAGTGAGAGCCGGCGGCGTGCGGCGGAGCTGGCGCTGGCGCGGCTGCAGCAGCTGGAGGGCGCGCGTGCGGCGCGGGCGGAGGCGGAGGCGTCGGAGCTGGCGGAGCGTCGCGCGGCGGAGAGGACGCTTCGGGAGAGGGAGGCGCGGGCGAGAGATTGGGAGCGGGAGCGGAGGCGGAGGGAGCGGGAGAGGGCACGGAAGAGGGAGGTGCTGGTTGACAAGGCGTTTGCCAGCGGCTACGCCGCGGCGAAGCGCGCGGTGGAAATAAAGCTTTAATTTTACTTTCGCCGGGTTGTGTTGACTCGTACAGTGCTGGTTTGTTTTACGAATGACCGAATCTGCGCGAGCTCGTTCTCGCGCTCGATCACGATGGTGCGCAGCTTGCGCACCTTGGCGTCATTCTCGCTCATCTTCTGCTGCATTTGCTCATTCAATGCAATCTGTGAATCAAGCTGGGACTTGAGTCGGCGCATCTTAGAGTACGTCACCGCGTGCTCCTCGATGGTCTTTGTGACATTGCTGAACGCCTCCAGAATGGATCGCTCGCTGCGGTCCAACCCCATGAACTGCTCCGACGCCTGTCGGTTCATACGCGTCGCAGCGATCAGTTCGGCCTTCGTGACGTTGGGCTTGGGTTTCTTGGCCTCCTGTGCCATCACAATGGCTTCTTTTGTCCTGGGTTTATTTTGGCGCACGAGATACGGATTCATCCTCCTTGACATGGTGTTTATTTCAACCAACAAAAAACTATCGACTTTAAGAAATCCGAAATGTCCATCAACGACGTAAACCTGCGCCGAAAAGCCCTCGAGCTTCTTACGGAAGAGGAGATCAAGGCCACGCCCCGGTTCGTTCCATCTCCCAAAATGGGTCGAGTCACAGGGGTGTACGACGGGGACACCATCACCATCGTCGCGTACACGGGACACACACTGAACAAATTCAGCGTTCGCATCCTCGGGATCGACACCCCCGAGATGCGCACCAAGAGCGAGCACGAGAAGAAGCTCGCCATCAAGGCACGGGATTATGTCAAGACACTGTGCCTCGATAAAGTGGTCCAGCTCAAAAATCACGCCAAGGAAAAGTACGGCCGGGTTCTGGCCGAGGTCTGGGTCGATGGCGTCTCGGTCGGTGCCCGCCTAATCGAAAACGAGCTCGCATACGCCTACGACGGCGGCACCAAGCGCTCGTGGGCACGTGAGCGAGCTCAGTAGTGCCCCCCGTGCCACGGCTGCAGAGGAACAATCATCTGAGCGGCCACCGCCTCCGCGGGAGCCATTGCTTCTTCCATTGCTTCTTCCGGCGGCGGACCACCTTCCTCGGGAACAAGGTCATCATCGGCCTCGGCCGCAGCAGCCTCGGCCGCAGCAGCCTCGGCCGCACGCTCCTCCTCCTCCTTGCGCTTGGCCAGCATGTCGGCCAAGCAGCTCCCGAGGTTGGCCGGGTCGGTGTCTGGACACCCCATGAGCTCCATCACCTCGGTGGTATCCTTCTTCAGCGCGTCCAGCTTCTTCTTGTGCGCGGCGGCGAGTGCGTCCTCGATAGTCTTGATCTGCTTGTCGCATTCCCCACGGGTGCTGCCTCGTCCCATAGTATTAAATGTAAACAACATTTTTCAGTTAGAACCATATTTGGTTATGTAGCATGCCTTGAAATCCTTGACGTCCTTGGACGTGCAGTTCATGGTAGCCATAGCCTTCTTCATGGGCGTGGTGTACCTTTCTACTTCCTGGGTGTTCTTAGCCGTTAGAGTCTCCTTCCTCTTTTGTTTTTCTTCATCACATTTCTCCTGCGAGATGTAATTGCCCATAGTTTCTTTTATGCAAGAAATAAAATTTAGCGGCGCCACGTCTTGCGGCAACGACCGTCCTTGCGGCGGCCGCGCTTGCACTTGTACTTCTTGCGACGGCTGTGGTGCTTCTTGCGGCGGCTGCGGCTTCGAGAGCGCGAGCGGCGGCGAGAGCGCGAGCGGCGGCGAGAGCGCGAGCGGCGGCGAGAGCGCGAGCGGCGGCGAGAGCGCGAGCGGCGGCGAGAGCGCGAGCGGCGGCGAGAGCGTGAACGACGGCGAGAGCGTGAACGACGGCGGGAACGACTGCGGCGAGAGCGACTGCGGTACGCCATTATAGTTTTTATGTATATATGTAACACCAGCAAACATTATTTTTTGCTAACTTGACTAGAATAGGTCGTCAACGGGGATCGCCGCCTCCTCGTGAGCCGCGGCTTCCTCGGGAGTCTCCAGGCGCGCCTCCTTCGGCGACGGCTCGGCTTCGGGAGGATCGCCCTTGCTCTTCTTGCGCTTTTTAGACGGCTTCTTCTTCTTCGTCACCGAAACGAACTCCGTCTCGACGGCCGACTCGGCGATCTTGGCCGCGAACCAGTCCACAATCTTAGCGGCGTGCGCGGTGTCTATATCGTTCACCCTCAGATACTCCTCAAGCCACTTCTGCTGGTTCGGCTTCGACAGAGTGGCCTTCTTGCTCTTGGTCTTTAGTTCGAGCACCGACTCGCCGCAGGCGATCGACGAAGTCTTGGTCTCGTACATAAACTCCTTGCACGACTCCTTGGACTCCTTGATCTTGCTCTTGATCTCCTTGGCCTCTTTGTTGATGGACTTCAGCTTCTCTTGGTTCGCAAGCAGCGACTTAAGGACCGACTTGATTTCGGCCATCTTCGCGGGGGGCAGAGGGCTGTGCATGATGACAATAAATTTTTGATCCAGGATTTAGACGCGAGAACCCCAGAAGTAACGAGCCCCCAAAATTCATTTTGAAACACAATAAAAACTATCATAAGTTCGAAATGAAGCCGCCGCGCGAAGCCGCCCCAAGGCCAAGTGCGAACCGGCAAGCCACGCTCGATCGATACGGCTTCCCGGTGCCGGTGTACCGCCCCCGCCCCGTCGTGCGTAGGCGTTTCATGCAGACCAAGCTGCTGCAGTATTTCGCGCAGAGGAAAAACATTGCCAAGTCCTGAAACATGCACCGCCTCAAGAGGTGGAAGTATCTAATACGGACATACCTACCATCGATCAAGCCGCCGCACGGCAACCTCGGCTACGACGGCTTCCTGGCCTACGCTCGCGCGCTGCCCGACAGACAAAAGAACATGCTAAGGCGCATGCTAGCATGCCTCGACATGAACAACATCATTAAACAGGACAACAAGCTGACATACGCTCTATGGACCCGTCGCGACAGAGAGGCCGCACGCATACGAAAACAAAACCGGCAGCGCTTCACCGAGCTTGGGCTGGTCCGCCCCGGCGACGGGAAGCACATCCACCACCTCGACGGAAATATACGCAACAACCGACGCTCCAACCTCGCCGTCGTCGACGGAGTCCGCCACAAGCGCGCCCACGCCCGCTCCAACCACGTCGCCAACTCCACCTGCGCCCAGTTCATGCGCCGCTATCGCGCCCACGAGCGAAAGGTCCGTAGGAGCAAACTCAAACGTTGAACTGTGGGGTTCCGCCGCCGCTGTGGTACCGCATCAGGCACCGAATCCAGAAGATCGTCGCCGAGTGAAAGTTCGCCCCGAAACCCGTTGACGGGTGTTTCTGCAGCTGCAGCGTCTCCGGGTCCTTGATCAGGTACTCGTCTCGACCCAGGTCGTATCGCACAATCTCGCCCGGAACGCCCCTCGCCGGCGTCACCGAGTCCAGCCGCACCCGCAGCGCCGCCTCGCTCCGCCGCAGCGCCTCGTTCTCCACCTCCAGAGCCCGCGTGCGCTCCCCCAGCGCCGCCAGGTCCTGCTGCCCCACCTTCACCACCAGCTCGCTCAATTGAAGCTCCTTGGTGCGCGTGTCCAGCTGCTCGCTGCGCTCCCGCAGAAGATCCGCGCGTACCCCGTCGCGGTGCATGTTCTTCTTCAGAACCGCGCGCGCCTTCTGCAGGTCCGCCTGCGTGCGCCTCCCGAGCGCTAGCGACCGCCGGTTGGTGTTGGTCATGTGCTTCTCGCGCTCAGACCAGAAAGTTGTGAGAGCCTTGGGGCAGTGCATAGAGCTTGCCCACAGCCACGCCGACCTGCCGCCGCGCAGCCGAACGTGGTATCGACCGCCCTTGAACTCGAACACCTTCTCCACCTCGTCGTCCGAGTAAGTGCGGCTCTTTCCCTTTCGCTTCACCATTTGGCTGTTGCTGGATTTTGATTTTGATCGACTGGTAACTGCTGGCTTGTCAGACCCGTAATAATTCTGGCAGACCTGCATTAAAAACCTTTTTTGACCCCCACACACTCCGGGTGTCCCGTCTGTCAAGAGCAAACAAAATATTCTAACCATATTTACAATAGCGCCCCAGAGGCCACCCATGGACGACTATGGTCTCAACTTCGGAGACCCGGGCGGCGACGGGTTCGATATGAACGCCTTTATCGAAGAGGATCAACAGCAGCTGCGCCGGGAGGACGACCTCACGCCGCCCGCCTCTCCAGAGAGCCGCCGACCTCGTAACGACAACTCGCGATCGCCCCTGCATCAGGTGCGCCGCCGCGACCGCTCGCGCTCCAGGGATCGCGCCGAGGAACGACAGCCATCGCGAGCCGTCACGCTCTCCGCGGCCAAGCTCACGCTCTGGGAGCTCCTGACACGTGGCACGCTGACCATGGAGACGCTCATGTCCATCCGCCTGCCGCTGGGAGATCTCGAGGAGGCGCAGGAGCAGGATAACGTTGACGAGGAGGAGCTGCTGGAGGCCTCGCATGCATTCGTAGATGTTTCGGCGCGCGCCATTGCTCATCCCGCCTTCGAATCGGAAGAAGATATCTGCGCTGCCATTGAAGCCAACTACCGCGGAGCGCCCCCGACCCACGCACCGGCCGGGCTCAACGAGGATTTGATAGACGCTCTCAACCGACTATACCTGCTCTTTGGCGGAGATTCGTACAGGCTCTTTCCATTCCCGGTCATCGCGGCCCTCAGCATGCTCCGCTTCCCTGTCGCCAATGGGCTTGCAATTAAGCGCCAGGCGCGCGAGTACATCGTCGCGCTCAGCCGCCTGCAGATCTGGATCGAGTCGACCAGCGGGGTGCAGTCGGCTAACCGCCAGCGCGTGGTGTTCCTGTACTCGCAAATCGCCAACAGGATCCGAGCCTTACAGGACATGCGTCTCGCAGCCTACGCCAGCAGTGCGCACTCTCGTCTCGACCCCACAACCAGCTTCCTCCACATCAGCGACGGCATCATCCGGGACGGCCGCGCGCTGCACGCGCTCCCGTTCGGCAACCTAGCGAGGGGGCTGGAGATGTTTTTCACTGAGTGTGCGAGGCAGGGGTTGAAGTTAAAGGGGGATACTGTCTACCGTCCGGTGGTGCGCGATGGGGTTTTCCTGAACGCGTACGAGAAGTGGATCAAGACGATCGGGGGGAAGGAGTTATCCAATCTATCGACGCTCCTCCGGCACTTCCCCGGCGGTGCAATGCTTCATCCCGGCTGGGATCAGATCGTGGCGAAAATGCCGCAGAATATCGAGAAGCATATCCAGGCTTACGGATCAACCCACCTCGCCCAGATCACCAGCGTCGAGACGCTGTACTCTTTCCGAAACGGAGTGTACGACTCGCGCTCGGACGAATTCTACAAGCACAGCGACGCGGGCATCCCCGGCTTGGCCGACCGTGTTTTTCCAGACTTGAGCTTCCGCGAGGAGATTATGGACGACCGCTGGCGTGACCCACTGCGCTTCTATGAGACGAAGGAGCCGCCCCGCTATTTCGTGATGATGAAGGAGTTAGCACCAGAGTTCTTCAACATGATCGCGTACCAGTACCCCGAGAAGAAGAGCTCGCCAGATGGCGCTCCATATTCAACGTACAAGGATCAGGAGGAGGTCTTGAAGATGATTTTCGTTTTCATCGGCCGGCTCCTGTTCGAGCTGGGGATGATAGACGTTGGATTCGAAAAATTCGTTTGTTTGATCGGCCTCGCCGGCACGGGCAAATCCAAGCTGATGGACCTGCTTCGTTTCATCATTCCGAACAGCTGCGATCTGCCCGCAGTGCCGGAGGAGAAGTTTTTCGCCCAGGATATTCCAGGGACCGAGATTATCTTCGCTGACGAGGTCACTCAGAACTGGAAGCTCAACCCTCAATGGCTCCTGCAAGTGACGTGCTCTCGAGGCTACGCGGGGGATCAGAAGCTCTCGAACGCGGTCAAACACGAATCCGTAGTCAACTGGGTGGCCACGCAACCGATGTTCATCGCCGGAAATAGCTTCCCTGACCTCCCGGACGAATCCGGCCAGATCTGTCGCCGCCTCTTCGCGCTGCTGTACGATCGCGTTGTGGGTGAATCAATGAAGGACCCGGGGCTATACGACAAGATCAAGAACTCGCTGGATGTGATTATCGTTGGATTGTGCAGACACTACTTGGCGTCGACCCGCTGCATGCCCATGGATGCAACGATTGACCAGTACATTCATGAAGATCTTATCCGCGACCGAACGGCAATGCTCAAGACCAATAACGTGGTCAGGAAGTTCTTGAGCCAAGATTCCACCAACCAGATCGTCACGTTTGATAGAAAGGGTGCGCTCTCCGACATGTACATGCCAGTGGATGTTCTGGTGAACGAATTTTGCTCTTTCAAGGGTGGCCGCAACGCGGAAATGACGGACGCGGAATGGTCGCAGATCGTTCACATCACTGGAATAGCGCCCGTCGTCTTCCAGGAGGGCGACAATCGAAACCGGTCGGTCAGTCGCGGTAACTGCCCAACATACGATTTATTGCCGATCAACAACGGGGTCTTTGGAGCCAGTACGGGGGGGATTTCCATTCGCTACCCGGAGTTCTCGCACGCGCAGTACAAGCTGAAAAATCAAATCTGGACCTTTGATGCGACGCTGTCTGAGAGCTCCTTCGTTCACGGCATCTGTCTTAATTATAACAAAAGTTACCGCCTGCAGAAAAACGACAGGCTTCCTCGTGATCCCGGCGGCCAGGTTGCGCCCGAAACGTCTGCCGAATATAACTCGCTCACTCAATGCCGCAAGCTCATCCAGTTCGAGCGCTCGCGCTACACCACGGACGAGGAAAAGGCGTACGCCAAGGCGATGCGCACCGCGCTGGAAAAGTCGCACTCGCGCGCCGACGCGAAGAGGCGCGCGGAGGAGAAGCAGGAGAACGAGGGGGAACGCACCAAGGCTACCATGCTGGAGGTGGTCGCGGCGAGTGAGCGTGAAGATGGCGAGTTATTTTCAAAACTCGACGAGTACGTTATTGACGCGCTCATCGGCAAGCGCAACGGCGGCGAGCGGATCCAGGGCGTGTTCGAGGTCGGCGGAGCTATCCAGAACGGCGCGAAAATGGTGTTCGGGATGGTTGATGCTAAACAGGCTGGCGAGGGGATTTACAGGGCGCTGCGTGTCTCGAGCGAATTTAAAAGGCACATGAGGGTCGAGTTCTATGGGCTTGTTGCACGTGTCGCTCGCTACGCCAGGGAAGAGCGCGGGGTCAAGGAGAAGCGTGCATTGAAGTTTCTCGCTGATGAACTGGCAAAATTCTACTCGCAATATTGGCAAAACTCACCCTTCAACAAGACTGACCGATCGTAATGTAATATATTGTTTGCTGTTAATAAAATGGGCAATAATGTTAATGCGCAAATCGAGCGGACGGTGGAGGGCGCGGCCCCCCTCGCCAAGACAGTGATAGTGGTCGAGGAGGAGGCCGCGGCGTTTGAGCGTAAAATAAACGCGCTGGTTCGAGAGGTCGAGCAGCTTCGGGCGGAGAATCAGGCCTTGCGTGTGTATGAAAAGATATATAAAAAGTTTGCAGGAAGGATACACAGTATATTCAGTGCGGTCGCGCACGCGGCCGAGGGCGGGGGGGCCGAGTCGGTTTAGATGTCGACTTTGTTCTCAAAGTAGGCGGCCTTGGTGTCAACCGCTCGCTGCGGCACCACGACACCAACGCCATATTGTGTGACCTTTGCCAGCGTGTGCATCTTGTGGATTGAGTGAACTACGTTACCGTGTTTTTTCCAGCCATCTAGCAATGTATTGTCATAGTGCGTAGGCAGCGTGTCTAATTTGCGGTTGTAGTATCGCTGATCGGTCAGCTTGGTATTTCGGGTGCTGGCAGGAATGTTGACTTGTTGTCCCCGCTTATTGTGGCGACCAATCAGTGACTGATTCGACTGAGTACCGTAGATGACATTAGTAGTCTTATGTTTGTGCATGCTTTACAATACAAAACTTTTTTTATTTTTTGACTTTTTGCGCCTCTTCAGCCCAATGTGCTCGCGTTCAATAAACATCAACCGTTTATTTTCAGACCTAAGTCGGTCAATTTCGGCCTCCATATCCTTTATTCTTTCAAACAATTTGCCAATGTTAACCTCTGCTTCTTGCACGCATGTGCGAACCTTCCGCTCCATTTATTTCTACGCAATAAAAATACCTACATACTTTCACGCGTTATTACATCGGCCCACCCATGGCGTTTCTAGACCAGGACGGACCGGTGCGCCAGGGCGACGGCGAGCGCGTCACACGCTTGACGCGCTTGCGCGGCGGCGTCTGCGAGCTCTCCGAAAAGATTTCCCCCTCGCTGGCGATAAAGTCCCCAGAGAGCGGCAGCTCCTCCTCTACCTCGCGTTTCCCGCGCGGCCCGGCGGCGGAATCGTCGATGAAGCGCGCGACGGAGGCAGGGGGGTCGACGGTGGTCGGGGCCTCCTCGCCAGAGTCGTCGGAGGAGGAGGATATTTCGTCCCCGTCAACGCGTGAGAGGTAAACGCTTGTTCCAGCCTGCAGGCGGGCCGCTGGTATAAATGCGTCGCCGTGAACGGCCTTGTTCTTCGAGTAGTAGATCACCTTGTCCATGCCGATCTCCGGGTGTGCCTTCTTGATCGAGCGAAAGATGGTTCTTGGGCGGGCGTTATCGACGCACTTGGTAAAGAACCAGTTTCCGTAGCGGCGCAGCTCTCCAATCGGCGCGTCTTCCGGGTGTTGCTCGGGAATCTCCGATCCCTGTTCCGGCTCGGGGGCGGGCGCGGGAGCGGGAGCGGGCGCGAACGAGAGCTTCGATTGGCCTGCGACCTGCTTGGCCTCCTCGGCGTCGGCCCTCTCCTTCTTGATGTCCGCAATGAAGGCCGCGCGCTGCTGCGCAATCTGAGTGGGTGTAGGCGGGGCGAAGCGAGCGCGGAGAATGGCTGAGATCTCGTCGTCGGACATAATGTTCAACGTGAACTGGCCGGTCGGGGCGGCGACGAAGCGCAATGATCCGCGGTATTTGACGATCTGCGGCTCTGCCAGGTAGTGCTCGAGGCGGGTGGTCGTGAACTCGTCCCAGACCTCTACGAGCGTCACCGCACCCGCG
>Ga0255781_10000788_pt1 | contig 25740 bp, 37 predicted proteins | sample 101ome_21_FD_179979 | JGI IMG/M metagenome (GOLD analysis project Ga0255781, IMG submission 179979) | Coastal salt marsh microbial communities from the Groves Creek Marsh, Skidaway Island, Georgia - 101413BT metaG (version 2) | ecosystem: Environmental > Aquatic > Marine > Intertidal zone >... | reverse complement strand
CGACATCACCCGAGCAAGAAGCTTAAACTCCTGCTTCATGCTGTAGTGCAGGCGCTTATGCACCGCACTCATGACCCGTGAACCCTGCTCCAATAACGCTACCGTCGTACCAACAGCCGCCTGCTGGTTGCCGTCGCCCACCTTCATGTCAGTGATCGTGGCAAACCGACGGCCCGCCTCAACCACAAAGCCCAAAAGCTGGAACAACGTGCCGTCAGGACCCTTGAAAGGCAACGGCATCAAAGAATCACGGATCGCGCCACCCGGAGCGTCTACATCGCGGAACTCTCCCGGCTGAAGGGGTTCTTCGTCATCTCGTACCCTAAGTCCGCGAGCCTTGAAACCAGCAGGGAGATTAGAGAGAGTGCCAGCATCAATAAGCTGGCGAAGAGCCGCCGTAGCTGTTCGGGACAGGCCGCCAATAGTGTGGATAAGCCCGAGGCCATAAAATCCGAATCCCGGAAGGAACTTATAATGGACGAAATACTGAATCTTTCGTCGTCTTTCATCCTCCTCGCGATAATTTCGTCTAATGGCAAGTACTTGTCCGCTATCCTCACTAATCGTAACAACGTAAGGAACTTTAATTCCTGTTGGTTCACCATCTTCCCCCATGTCTTCAAAGCCGGGCAGATCAAGATTGACGTGGCACTCCAACAACGTGCAGTCATAATCAATGTTGCTAGGCTCTACTCCATCCAACTTGTTCATCGTGTCCGTGACTTCATCGTCATTAGACTGAGATGGAATAACAGGAATGTCTCTATAGAACCCCATGACCTGACGAATACGCAGGTCATTCATTGACATCTTCACTACCTGCGTAATGTTTTCGCAGGAATCAAGATCACTAGCGCCATACGGCACCACAATGTCCTCTGCTGGGACAAACTTGCTTACCGCCCGGTCAATCGCCTCGTCATAGTAAACTTTCTTAAAAGTTGACCCCGCCAAAGGCAAATAAAACAACATCTGATCAAATTCAGGCGTGTACTCCTCCATCACGTTCGTGATGTAGTAGTTCATAAAATCCTTAACACGGTGCGCCTGCGCCTCACTGTCCTTGGTTTTCTCACCAACAACATGCGTCCTGACCGGACCCGCAGGAGGCAATAGCTCGTTAAATGCCTGCGCCTGAAACTGTGTGGCCGCTTCCGCCAACAACGGGTGCGTTACACCCGTCGCACCCCGAAACGGCATCGTGCGCTCCTCGTAACTATAACCAAGAAGCTCTAAACCCTTTGAATACGCGTCTTCCCACTCAGAACGAGAAGATTTATTAGCCTCAAAATCCCCTAAAAGCTCAGAAGAAAGCTGGCCCAACGCTCTATCGTCCAACTCCTCTGCCAAGTTGCCATAGAAATCACCGTCAGAACCACCAAGCATGGCCATCGGATCAAAGTCCACAGTGACGCCACCATCTTCGTCCTCCTCAATTTCTATGCCTTCCGGCAAGATTTCATTGACAGAACCGACAAAAGTGCCCGGTGCGGCTATCTCAATGTCCAATTCCATATCTTCTTCGGTAACTTCCGGCATCATCGCCGTACTGTCCATCAAAGAAGAAAGTTGTGATTTATCGTCACCATTAGCCATCAGGCTCTCCTAGTATACGGGGCATATGCGCCTACGCCGCGTCGGATATCATACCCTTGGAACATGTTCCGTGCTACAGGGGTCATGGAACCCACGCCGCCGCCCATCGCTTTTTGCTCGGGAACACGCACACCGCCAAAATCATCAATGATCTCAGAGGTGGGAGGAAATCTTTCGGCAAAACGAATTTGGTCAATCTCAGATTTTTCTAGCTCTTCTTGCAAACGTTGGCTAGGGGCTGGTCTGTTTCCAGTACTAGCCGTGTCTTCAACAATCCTAGCTTCTATTTCACCTGCCGTAGACGAATATTTTTTATCTGCCCGTTCTTGTGCCAATCTTGTTGCATAAGCTAAATTAAACGCTTCTTCTGCTTCTGCATTAAATCGGCGCATAAAAGGGCCAGCTAAATTAAAAAACGCTTCAGCACCCCCCGGAGCGTTTTCTATAAGATCAGAAACATCGCCAAACCCCTGTTTTTTAGCGTATTCCAAAAATTCTTTAGTGGTGGGTGCTGTGTTTTCTTTACCCAAAGACTTGTACAGGCTAAAAAGATTATTAGCGGCGCTCTCTACTTGTCGATCCACCATAACCTGTGGAATTTCCGCACCCCGTAACCCGGAAGTTATAGCCCTTACTTGCATTGCTGAAATTATATTTGGTCGAATTAAAGACTTAACCTTGTCTTTAAGATCACTAACTCTTTTGTTTGACGCCATAATTCGTTCTTTTAAATCATTGGGTATCGCGTCAGGAGAATCTCCAAAAGGAAACCCTTCTTGGTTTTGGACCCAATGTTGAACTTCATGCATCAGGGTTGGGAGAACGTCTTCTTTTTTACCCGCCCTGATGTATATCGTTTCTGTAACGGGATCAAACATTCCGTAACCTTTATGTGCTGGCAAGTTTTCTATCGGAATGTTTTTAGCTTCGGGGTATTCTTGAAATAATTCTGGAAAGTCTACAATTTCAGATAAAGTGAGCGGGCCTTTGTTTTCGGCACTGAATTTATGTGGTCCCATGTAGCCGGGATAAAATTTAGTTTCATCCACTACACCTCCTACCGGCACAACATCTCCAAAAAGTTCTTTTTCTCTTTGAATGTCGTTAACGTACCTACGGTACAAGTCGGGATACTTTATCGGATCTAGCTCATCTAATCGCTCTTGTAATGTTTGACGCCTTCTGATGCTTCTAACAGGCGTGTTTGCATTTGAAAAAGCACTGTTTTCTTTTAAAGATGCCTTGCTGGGGTCAATCTCAAACTGCGGGCGACCATGTATAGGAGAACGAAAAGCGTTTGTTTCTGCAAATATCTGTTCGGGCGTCTGGCCCGCCTGCTCGCGTTCCAACAGTTCGCGGATTTTTTTCATCCCACTAGCTGACGCGGCCCCCGCAAATATGGCCATTTTGCCAAGCCCCGGAACGAAATCCGCCGTATCCAAAGCGGCAAAGCCGTAATCAAGAACTGTAGGTTCTTGTCCGTAAGCTTTCTTTTCTAAGACAGTCGCAATGCCGCCACCGGGCAACATGAACTCTGCGGGGCTACCTTCGACACTGCGTTCTACGTCACGGAACATCATTGCCGCTTTAGCCATCAAAGGCGAATCAGGCGCTTTAATTACCCCATATTGCTCTTCCGGGGTCATAGTTTGCTCAACCGGACGTTCTTTTTCCGCAAATGTAAGCGTAGGCGCGGCCATTACCTAGCCATGGGCATGATGCCCTGTTGCATTACAGGGACCGTGGGCCGTGGTGCGAGTTTCGCAAGGTTACGACGAAGAGTCGCCTTTGACCGCTCGGGGTTCAAGAAAGACTCAATGCCTTCACCAGTAGTCCGCATGTTGGCCATGTCGCCACTGTAAACATCAACAATGCCGCCTTCGGCAAAGCCTACTTCGGACTTGTTTTGTCGGTCAAAACTCGGTCCATCTTCACGGGGCGTATCACGAACAGTGTAAGACGTGATCGTGCCGTCGGGGTTCATGATATATTGTTTGTCGCCAATGCGAAGACGCTGGCGAGCCTTGTTTATGTTAAACAATCGGCCCTGATCGTCAGTGTAACGAATCGTGCCGCGATTCCATCCCAGCATGTTTTGCCTAATGCGATCTTCGTCACTCATTAAATTGGGGTTTAAATAACTGGCATCAAAAGTACGCCCAGAACCGCGCCCATAACCAATCTCTCCAGATTGATATCTGGCTAATTGATCTTCATTTAACGTACTGTAAATACCAAAACGCGGGTCATACGCTAAGGTAGAACCCTCGCCATAACGACCCTGCTGACTAGCCAGCAACGCTTGAAATTCTTGTGCTGTTAAATCTTGTCGCGAACCGAGAAGCGCCTGAATGTCCCCTCGGTAACCAACGTCACGCTGACCATACAGATAATCATCAAGGCCTTGTGCTTTAGCAAAACTGATGTAGCCCGAAGCGGGGGCCGTGGGGGTTGTAGTGGTGGTATTGGTGGTTCCCGTCGTGCCAGTAGTACCGGTGGTTCCCGTCGTGCCAGTAGTACCGGTGGTTCCCGTCGTGCCACCACCTAAAACATTTTGCTGATAATAATCAAGGTCAGAGCCTTGTGCGCCTCTAATCAACGCATCACGCAAACCGGCACGAGATACATTACCGCTGGCCACTTCACCCATCCAATAGTTGGCTCCAGCGTCTAAAGCATTCCGGCCAAACAATTCCTGATAAAGCGCGTCAATTTCGGCTCGACTAACGGTTTCTCCACCCGTGCCTGTTGTAGTAGTCGTGGTTGTGTCCGCACCACCAACGGTGCCCGTTACATTTGTAGCGCCCTGCGTGTCAGAAACTAAGCTTGGCGTAATTAACGGCGGGCGATATGAATATTGCGTCGTTACCGGCGTCACATAAGGATTGACCTGACTAAACCCGCTCTCCGGATACGGATTAAAACGGTCATACAAATTGGGTTGCTCAGAAGACGAAACCAAAATGTCCGACAGGCTGTAATACGGTTGTTCCGCCGTGCCGCCCGTCGGGGGCTGGCCAATGAACACGGGCCGTGATGCGGCAGTGCCATTTCCGTAGTTTTGTCCGGGTGTCGTCGGAGTGCTGTACTCGTTTAAAAATCCTTGGCTCGGCGTAAAATAACCGCCCGCCGTACTGGCATTATTGACAATGTCATAAAGACGGCGGAGGGTTGCTTTATTTTGTGCGGTTAAATCAGAGTCTGCATAATCCGCTTCAAAATTTAATGTCCGGTCTGGGTCCGTGAGATGAACATTGAGCCAAGTATCTTCTCCACCGCCCCCGCCAGTATCATCAAACCACTCAATCAACCAATCATAGTCAGTCTTTCCCTCACTATGCTCCGTATCAAGCAAACCAAGAAGTTTTAGGCCCTCAACAAATTGCCGGTTAGTAACGCCTTCTACAAAAACAACTTGACCGGCGTCGTTAATCCTCATGTAGTCCGGTAAAACACTCCCGCCTACCGCGCCAGCGCCCACGCTCCCTACATAACCGCTACCGATACCCGTGAAGCCAGCCGAAAGGGCTCTTGTCGCGTTGTACATTGCACGTAACTGTTCGTCAGTCATATTTGAAAAAATTGCAGGATCTAGCGTGGCCTTCCATTGCTCAAAGCTCTGATTTGCTCCGGAGCCGCCCGAAGTGTCTACCAAGAATGCTCCGGAGCCGCCCGAAGTGCCGCCATCTTCTTGTTGAACTCCGCCACCCGTTTGAAACCTTTTGGCAAAACTGCCAATCCCGGAATACATCGACATAAAGGTTACCCGTAATATTGCATCGGTCGGAGATTGGCAGACTCATCTTCCCAATAATCCGACGGCAGTTGTACAAAATTGCCCTGTCGATACCGCATCAAGGCCTGCGTGGTGCTGTCCACCAAATCATCAAATTCGCCATTAGGAAACGCCGCGCACTCCTCAATAACATCATGCGCCCAAGACTCATCCGGTGCCCAGATCATGCCGCTTTCAAAAAGTGGTGATACACTATGAACCCTTGACACCTTGTCGTTCCCTCGGCTAGGCGTAAAGTTTACCACAGGAATGCCCATATTCCGCAATTCATGCGTTAACGGCATCCCGCTCGCTTTTGCCTCAATAATCACCGTCTCAGGCTCCCAAAACCTGTAAGACTCCAACGCAACCTGCTTCAGTTCTGGGAAATCCCAACGCCCCTTCTTCGCATCAAGCAAAATTAACGCCGAAACCTGACCCTCTTCAGGATAAAATACACCCCACGTCGTAATCGCACTGTAGTCCGCCCGCGTATTCTTGGAAAACGCCGTGTCATAGCTCTGAATCACGTACTGCAACTGCGGAATCTGTTGCTTGTCCCACGTTTTCCACCACTCCCGCTTAATAATCGCGTTTTCGTCGCCGGTGGGATTTTGTTGATACTGAGCATTCCACTTCGGCAACGGAATCGACGCCTTAACCGCCTGCATTTCCTCAAAAGACCAGAACTCAGGCCACAAAGGATTGCCAGAAGGCATCTCCATCGGGAACTCAATGACCTCCCAACTGTCCGCCAACGCATCCCGTCCCTGCGCGCGGATCAATTGACCCGTCAAATCCTTCTCCGACCACCGCGTCATCACCACAATGATCGCCCCGCCCGGTTGCAAACGCTGTCGAGGACCACCCGTGTACCAATCCCACGCATCATCAAAACCATTCAACGACATCGCCGTCTGCTCAGAGTGCGGATCGTCAATAATGATCAAATCACCACCACGTCCCGCCAAGTTTGAGCCAACACCCACGCCGTAATACATTCCTCCACGGGCCGTGTCCCACCGACCAGAGGCCTTTGAGTCCGCCGACAGGGCGGCGTCGGGGAATATCTCAAGATAATCCTCGCGTTCAAGCAGGTTTTTGACCTTTCGACCAAAGTTGACCGCCAGTTCAGTAGTGTGAGTCGCCTGAATAATCTTCATCGCAGGCTTTTTCCCAATCATCCAAGCAGGAAACAGGAAGCTCGCGAACTCAGACTTGGTGTGTCGAGGTGGCATGTTGATAATCAGGCGCTTTAATTCGCCATTGGCCACCCGTTCAAGCTTCTCGGCCATGATCCGATGATGCCTACCGGCAATGAACTCGGGCCACATCGAACGGACAAAGCTCAAGAAATTCCCCTGACACGCTTCGACCCGCTCAATCTGCGCCAAACGGTACTCAAGCTTCAGAATTTTTTCTTCGGCTTCCTCATCTGAAATGCGCTCAACTGACATATAGGACGCTCTTTTAATTACAGAAAACTATTAAAGCATATAAGACACCGTAGGTTTGGAATTTTTTTATAAATTTTTGGGCCTCGGGACTCCTAAGTGTTACTTTTCGTATCACGGTAACACAAAGTGTTACCTTTCTTCCCACTTACGGGTTTTTTCAAACTCGTATCGTTTTATCTCAGTACTGTTTGTGAAAAACATGGCACATGTAGCCGCTCGCTCAGGCGGGGGCGATTTTTCGCGATTTTTTGCCACGGGCGGCGGTCTGCGGCGGCGGTGACGCGCTCCGCGACTGGGTCCCACGGGACCCCCGCGCCGGTCAACTGACGTAAACATACATTTAAGGCAGTTAGACACGCGGCCCGCGCCGCTGGGGCGGCGGCCCACGGCCCACGGGACCGGCGGCAGGGGGCGCGGTACGTTTCGGGCGGCTCTCGGGGCGCGGCCCCCGCGCCACGTGTTACGGTTGCGAGTTAAAGTGAATTCTAGAGGGCTTTTTTTGGCGCTCTCCCGCGAATCGCTCGGAAAGCCGCATAAACACTAGGGGGTGTATGCGATTCCTGGACGCATACGCTGCCGAAAGGGTAGCCGTGCCAAAAAGCAAAAACTGTCGCGAACGGCGGGCACAAAAAAGCCCGCTCGGGGCGGGCTATCGGATCGGCGGCGGGCGCTACTGGGCGGACGCCTCGGGATCGCTCACGGGCCGCAGTTCACCGTTGCACCATTCGGCGTGGATCACTAGGTCCCGAAGGCGGGCGGACGCCTCGCGGCCCGTCACGCTCTCGTCGCTGGGGGTAGCGGATAGCCCGCCGGTAATGTCGCAAACGCGCCATGATGCCCACTGCTCACGATCCAGCGGGTAAATCATGCACTGCACTGGTTTGGCATCCTCGCCCGCGTGACGCCAATCCTCGCGCCCCCATTTGCACCAACTGTCCCACCGTTCGCGCAGTTCCGCCGCATCAACAATCCAATCAAAAAAAGAAAGGCGCGTATCCTCGCGCAAGTGAGCATTGCTCAAAGCTTTGCGAAGAGACTTGCCCGCGCCCCAGCAATGATTATCCGCTACCACTACATACTCGATTGTCATAATCACATTCCCAAAGTGTCACCGCGACATTGCGGCCCGCCGAGGGTATCGCATACGCGGCCCAAAAAAAACCCCGCCGTGGCGGGGTCTGGTTTCAGTCGGGATAGTACCAACTGGGGGCGCGGGCTTGCTCCCCGTGGCGTTGCCAGTAGTCGGCATACTGCCGCGCCTCGCGATACATCCGGAGCCACGCGCCGCTACTTTCCCAATCGTTTAGCGGAGCTTTGCGGGCCGCCCGATGCCAACGCAAATAACGCGCCGCCTTCACTCGCCACTGATCCCGCTTAGTCATGACGCGCACCCGATCAAGTCGGGGTTATCGATCACAAAGCCGGTGCGATCCCGCCGCGCGCTACCCTTGGCGGTTAATCCGACAATGCACCCAGTGCCCTCGGTTGCGTTCAAATAATCGGAGCGGTCCCCGTCTATCACGCGCCGCCCGAGAAACTTAGCGGGCAAGCCGCCGCGAAATACAACCGCAATCGGTAACAGTGTCGCCAATGCTTTTTCATTTTGGCGGCGATACTGGGGCCGCCCGCTGTAACTGAAAATCAGCCGATAGTTATCGGGGGTTTTACAGAGCCGATCCGCCCGCTTTGTATAGTCCAGCATAAAAAGATTCGGATGCGCTTGGGGTATGCCGAGCATTTCCCAACGGACATCGGACAGAACATTTAGCCGTACTACACCCAGCCGCCCCTCGCGCTCGCAAAGCTTTCCGAAATTGGATAGCTCGCGGTGGAGTTGATCAAGAAAAGCCGCGCGATCCTCGCGAAAAAATGCCGCCTTCCGCTGTCGCGCTTCGCGCACGTTATCAAACCGCCCGCGCCCTTGATCGGCCAAACAAGTATCAGCGCACCCCGCCGCCTTAGATGCGGGGCACAATTCCGCGTCAGGATAAAGCGATAGGCCCGCGTAACGAAATGAGCCGAACACGTTCCCCAGCTCCGCCGTTTTTTTCAATTTGGGGTTTGCGCCCCGCGTATCGAGTAGTTGCATATCAGTTTCCCAAAGTGTCGCCGCCAATCGCGGCCCGCTCAGGGTATCGCATACGCTAGGCAAAAAAAAGCCCGCCATTCGGCGGGCTACTGGGGCGGGGTTTCCTACGCTGTCGCGGCATCCGGCCCGAGGCGGCTGTCCAATTCGCGGATGCGGTCCGCCTGCTGGCGGGTAGTGTCAAGGTATCGATCCGCGCACTGGCGGACGTTATCCAAACGGCTCACAAATTCGCGAGCGATGCGGTACGCCAAATCGCTCAGTTGCGTGTCGGTTGCATGGCCTGCCGGAATCCAATCGGCAATGGCATCAAAATCCAATTCCGGTGATTCCCATCCCGAGCTTACCGCCTCATGAATCACATCATCTAACGTGATGCCGCTGTTACTCATGATTTCGACAATGTCATATGCGCGGTCGCAATAAACGGATCCGCTATCCAATTCGACATCTTCAATTGTGACTGTAGTTCCCATAACAAATTCTCCCAAAGTTAGCCGCGACATTGCGGCAGTCGGACTATCGCATACCTTGCGGGCAAAAAAAAGCCCCGCCGAAGCGAGGCTTGATTTCAATTGGATTTTTCCGCTTTCCACACTGCAAACTGTTTACCGTCTGGGAGCCTGCGTTGCACCCCGCGAAAACCCGCTCGATGCAAAGCCGCACACAAACTTTTCGCTTGATTTACTGTGACGCCATACACGCACCCGCCTACGGGCATTGAATCAATTACCCGACCTAACCCCGAAGTAATGTTTATTCTAGGTATGGGGACATCGGTTCGGATTTTACTTATAAGTATTTCTGGATCATTAATACTGCATTTTCTAGCCATTTAATTTCTCCCAAAGTTTCGCCGCAACATTACAGCAGTCGGACTATCGCATAGCTTTCGGGCAAAAAAAAGCCCCGCCGGAGCGGGGCACACTTTGGGGAGTGTAAGTCAGTTTTCTATCTCAAAAATGTTGAAGTGAACGCCGTAGCTGTTAGGGGCATCCTGATCCTCATCCCAGATAAAATCCTCGGTAGCGATTTGGCGAGCTTCCTCGGGGCTATCTGCATCAAAATAGAAAACATTGGTCTGCACTACTTCCACGCGATAGGCAGGCACGTTAGGCCGCCATCGCCACGCGTTGCCAATCGGAACGGGGCAGATCCAGAACGCGCCCGCCCAGTTTCTGCCAATCGTCCACGCTATCCGCGTCCGCTTGATGCGCTACCGCCGTGACCGCGTTAATCATGGTAGCGCGGGTTACTGGCTGACCGGCATAGCCCGCCTGCCCGATAGTGGCGAGCAAGCCGTCCATTAGGCTGGCAGTATCCTTTTTAGTTAACGCCAGCACTTTGCCCATGGCTTCTACTGCTGACTGCGGCGAACCTTCGACTTTGTCTTGATGCGCTGTTTTCATTTTTTCCAGCACTTCATCGAATGATTCGCGGCTAGCGTAGGCCTTAGTCACATCCCGCATTTGAAGCGCCAGCGCGTGATTGTCCGTATCCTTCGCTTCATCTGTCAGCAGGCCCCACGTATCAGCATCGCCACGCGCGCCGGTGATGTGCGACTTGCGATGGCGCTTTTCGGTCTGCATCCCGTTAAGGCAGGCCAGCGTCCAGAACATTTGATAAACGTTCACGCTACCGCAACCGACTTCGCTGTTACTCATGCCAATTCCCAGCGCCATGATGTCGCCAACCGCCGCGCCCTCGCCGGTGATGACCGCTGATTTCAAGCGAAGGTATAGGCGCTTATCAGTCACCGTCCCGTTCACCACTTGCCATTGGGCATCGCTATCCATCAGTTCCGGCAACGCCGACTGCAACAAATGAACATTGTCGAAGGTCTTAAACTTATCGCTCAGAAAGCCCCTCGCCTCCCCAAGATTGGCATGGGTCGCGTGTTGAAACGTGCGGATCATTCGCACCGCCGGTTCTTTCTGCCAGATAGCATTGATCAGTCCATCGAATTCGGTGGAGTAATCCTGCTGAAGGCGGCGGGCAGTCCGGACATCGATACCGGCCCGCTGGCTGATCTGATCAAACGCCACATCATTAGCGGTCAGGATCTGAGTGGGCATCCCGCCTGATTGCTCCAAAACAATCTGGCTGACCTTGCTACCGTCACCCCGATCACCGGTCATAAGTTGAAGCTGGTTAGTCGGTGCCAGAAAGTCCTGCGATCTGGCGGCTTGGTCCTGCACCTGTTGAAGCAAGCGGGTCAGGGTGTGGTCTGAATTTTCAATCGAATGTTGCATGGTATATCTCCCAAAGTATGCGGCAGGATTGCCGCACCCGAACTATCGCATACACCGCCCCGCCCTGCAATGCTCTTTTTAAAATTTCTTTGGGCACAAAAAAGCCGCCCGAAGGCGGCTTGGCGTAGGTGCTAGCGCCTACGGATCACGGGCGAGCAGGGACACAATCCGATCCCCCTCGTCAGTGATAGGGGCAGGCCTTCCAACGTAATCGTCGTAAAGCCAAACGAAATGGCCTCGCGGATCAAGGCCTTTGTCACAGCACTGATCTACCCAGCCCTGCGGCAGGGCATGGTCATAAGTGAGGCCGGAGTATCTAGCCTCGGCGGCTTCGCCTACTGTCTGCATTTGTGTTTTCCTCTTTTCAAAAAAACCGTGGTAAGGATCGGGCATCGGATATCTGAAATACGGCTGTGGTTTTTCTTCAAAGTCCGGTGTCCGCATTCGTTTTTCAAGCCATCCGATCAGCAAAAACACTTAGTCGAAGCTCCCCCTTAACCGGTGCGTTGTCCGCAAACGATTCAATGTTGTTCAGAATCTCGCAGACCTCTTCCACATCCCAAATGGTTTTCGATTCGACAAAGGGCACACCGTCCGCTTCTTTGTCCCATTCATTGTTTGCAAACTCCTTTGCAGAGGCATGGTCAGGAAACCACCTGCACCGCTCGCCACACACCACGGTCCACACCGGTAATCTTAGTTCTCTCATGACAAAGCCTCCTGACCTGAAGCGGGAAAATAGTCGCAATACTCCTGTACCAGATCAGTAAAACCCTGCCTGCGCCAATGTATCTTCAGGCTTTCTAAATGGGCGGGTTGATCATTCTGCTCTTCATGCTCGACGAGTTCTTCTATCAACCGTGAAGTAGTCACCCGTTTCACCGTTTCAATGGCTTCCCAAATGTCTTGGTAGATCTCTGATTCTTTATCGAAAAAAGCATCCGCAGAAAAAGCCATCTCTTTCGCCAGAATCGCCAATGCGTATTCAAGTCTCATGGCCGCGCCTCCACCATCTTCTTCAGGGCTTCCGCCGCTTGTGCAACATCCGCAACATAATTTTCCACAAAGGCTTCTGCCTCTTGCCATTCGGATTCGTTCAAATCGCTCAAGGCTTTGTAATGGGGAGTCGGTGTGCCTGACGTACAAGACACCCAATTTTCAAGGCCGCAACCCATCCAATACTCCAAGTCCCCGTGATAAGCCTCTAGCATGGAAATCACACGTTTTAATACTTCCGTTTGCATCGTTCGTTCTCCGTTAATCAGGGCACATGCCCACCACCATAGTATGGGATAACTCACATAGTGGCAATAGCGTGAAGAACACTCCGGTACGAAACAGGGTGGCTGAAATGTTTGGTGGGTGTGGCGCGCAGTCCGTCCATCTTCAGATCAACCGCACGGTCGCCACGGTACAGGAAGATCTCGCTCCCCGTGGCAGTACAAAGCTTCACCGCAATCCAGCAACTGCCCCGCGCGTGTTTGGTAGCAAACGCCACCTGATGCGGCGTGATTTCCACCGACATATTCTGCGTGGTCTTCAATTCCACCATATGCCAAGCGCCCCTACCGTCCATGATCAGGACATCCGGCACACCCAACGTGGCCCTAGACTCCAACCGCGTGGCAGACCAATCAGGACAGTTGTCCCGAATCGCCTTCTTCAACGATTGCCAAAAGCTGGCTTCACGCTGTTTCTTCGGCTTCGCCTTCGTTTCCAATATGTCCATCGATCACATCCTCGGCTAACCGCTCACGCGCCCGCTTTCTGTTTCCACCGTCCTCGGCTCCCGCATCATGTGTCAACGGGGCGTATGTCTGCTTGAGTTCGTTCAAGGCCTTCATGACCTCTTCCTTGCTCATTTGATCAATAGTGCCGTGACGTATCTCCGTTTTATTCACGTAGATGTCTCCCTGTGCCTGACCACGGCGATATTCCGCCTGCACTGCGGCACTGTACGCACCATTCTCTAACGCCGCGTCACGGATGATCTGGAGATCCCTGAGATGCCTCTGGTATTCCACGCCATACTTTTCGTCAAGCTCTTGCCTGTATTCACGGATCGCGCGGCAGACATGAGGGTGGATTCGGGGATTGGTGAGTTCAGAGGCCCTGACATGGGCAGACCGTTCAGGATAGCCCGCGTTGATCGCGGCCTCCCGCATTGTGATCTGTCCATCTTTTGACACGAGTTCGCGGACAAAAAGCTCCTGCCTTCTGGTCAAACGCTTTTGTGCCAATGGCGGACGGTTGGTTTGCTGTCGTTTTGCTTCAGGAAGTGCCACTGCCTTGGTGTCCAGTACCTTGGCGTATCGCTTGGCTTTCTTTGTCACAGGAGTACCTCGGTATGTGAGTAAGTCCGGATAACCATACCTTAATTTGGCTCCCTATATATATATTTTCCAGAAAAATAAAAATATTTTTTTTTGAATCTCAAACGCCTTAATGCAAATAGCTTGATTAACGAGCTTGAACATAAGTGGTGTATACCCACGTTACCCACGTGTTACTACAAAACCCAGTGTTTATGCGGCTTTCGGGGCAAGGTAACGCGGTAACGCCGGTAACGGCTATTTAGAATTTATTTTTTATTTTTTTATTTCTCTGGGAAAACACTATATAGATAGCGAAATTAAGACCCGTGGTCCGTGATACGTGGCCCGTGCCTGCTGTCTCGCGACATGGGGCTGATGGCCCACGGCCCACGGCCCACGGCTCACGGTAAGAGGAGGAAGAGGAAGATCCCGCTGAGTATGATGCAGATTCCGCCGACGATGACAGCCGCCCCGACGAGCAGTTCCCCTGTGCGGTCGCTCATGCGCCTTTTGGAATCGTGCCTTTAGAGAAGACGCTGATGTCGTCTATCTGGGCGATGATGTTAGCGAGTTCCTGCTTACGCTTTTTGGGTGACCGGCTGTGGGTGGTAGACATGGAGCATTTTTCGCAGATGTCGTGAAAGACTTCATCCCGGCTGAATCCTAGCTGGAGTAGCTTGACGATGCGGTCTTGTGGTTTGCCGTATTGCGCTTCTGCTTCAGTTAGCGGCACGTCGTTAGTTGTTTCTGGTTTCATGGTCTTCTCCGTTAAGTGTTTTGGTAATGTTGTTGGTGATCTCATCTAGTTGAGAGGCTGACTCGTGGTCCGTGGTCCGTAAGGTGTGGGCCATTTCTTCAATTGTTAGCATAGAATCCGGACTCCGGGTCTGTTTCTAAAATGTAGTCAACTGCGGTTTGAACTTCACCCTTCAGCATTTCAAGATCATATTCTGAAGCGCCTCGTCTAAAACGTTCAAGCCGGTGAAGCGCCTCTCGTAATTCGCGATACCTGTTGTAAAGCGCGTTGGTGTATGTATCTGTCACATCGACGGAAAGTTTTGTATGTCTAATCATGGTGTTCTCCCAAAGTTGATGTTCCACGTGGAACACTCCCGAATATCGCATATATGGGATAGGCTGTCCAATATTATTTTTTCATAACCATATGCGATATGGTTATAAACGTTTACGCGGGTGGCGTGACGAAAAACACGAAGTAGAGGGTCATTCCGGAGATGAAGGCGAGGGCTAGGAAGTGTTCAGCGATTTCCATTTTCACTTCTTTCTTTTTGTTGTTGCTGTGGCACTGCTCGCACAGTGCGTTGTTGATGGGCACCCCGCATCGGTTGCAGACGTAGCAGTGTCTCATTAGTGGAAGCTCTTGTTCTTGTATAGGTCGCGGGTTTCGATGAGGTAGTCGGTGTAGACGATGAATCCGATTTGGCACAGGGCCATCACAAATTCCTGTTCGTCGTCGGCCATCAGGGTTTCCATTATGTGCTTGCTTTGTTCGTCGCCCAACCAGATTTCGTTTTGTAGCGCGTTGGCTACGAATTCGCGGAAGTCTTCGCTACTTTCCAGTAGTTTGGCGACATCTACTCTTTTTTCTGAATCAATTGCCAATCCCATATCAGACTCTCCCGGCGGACTGTAGTAGTCTACTTCAATAGAAGGACTAACTCTATCTTATATCTGGGGGATAGCAAGATGATGCCGAGACTTTTTTTGGTCAAGTGGCGTGATGCGTGTGGCGGGAGCCGTGTGGGTTGGCGTTCGGTTGAGGAGATGAAGGAGACGAAAGAGGCGTCGGTGTTATCTATGGGCGTGATACTTCATCAGGACGAGCGGCGTCTTTTGCTGTGTCCGCACGTTTTGTTAAATGACAGGGGTGAAGTGGAAGAGGGGGACGCGGAGATTGCAATACCGATGGATTGGGTAATTAGCGTGGAGGAGTGGAAAACTCATGGCTGAAAGAGACGATGATTGGGAAGACTTGGTGCTTGACGATCTGGAAGAAGAGAGTGAATTAAATTTCGGAGAGTCGGAAGCGCGTGAGGAAGAAGAGGAAGAGCGGGACGAAGTTTTTTATGCCAGCCGCCTTCAGATGATTGAAGAAGTCGCGCGTCGGGTGAGGCAGGCTTAGTCTTTTTGAAGCGCGTTTGTTAGCACCGCGCACCAGAAATAAAGGTCGCCGTCGGTCATGTTGGACCGCATTTTATTGACGCGGTCGCAAACGAGTCGAATGTTACCGGGCACGTAGCCGATGTCTGGGTCAATCCTGTCGATAGAAATATTGGTCCCGCGCCGTGAGCCGTGGTTCGATGACAGTCCTTCGTGCATCCATGTCATGGGCAGGTTGGACACGGCACATAGTCCCTGCTGTTCTTTGAATAGACCACATAGAAAATCTAAGTCAACCCTTTCGTCAAATTCTATCTCGTAGCGCCGGACGCGTTGCCGCATGTCCCTGTGCCGTGAGGAAAGGTAGTTGCGGGGGGATTTGTAGACGGAGACTTTCTGACGCGCTGAGTCACATTCGATGCAAACGGGCTTCCCACGTTGGTACATTCCCGTACTGTGGAATCGCTCGCCAAAATATTTCTTAACTTTTCTTTTCTTGCAAATCTTGCAAGTAAGCCGACTCAACCGCCTGCCCCCACATGCGATTAATCTCGGGAGTCAGGTATACGTGATTAAACTATCTTAAGCAAGGAGATAAACAAGAAAATTAGAAACAACGCGAGGTATCCCTGCCAACCCATTAATTTTTTCTCAGGTTCTGCAATGCGGTGAAGTTTTTTCGATGAATCTCCCTCCGCCGCAGGAGGCGCGGTTATGGACACGCTAGCGTTCTGCGGTTGTTCCCACGCTTCGTTCACTTCTGTCTCAGGATTGTCCGCGATAAATCGTCCGTCTTTGCCACGGGCGCGGCGTTTTTTGTTAGCCATCAGGGTTTTCCTCCTCAGTGGGTCGGTAATAAATGACGTGTGCGCCGCAGTCGGAGCAGGTCAGGTTTGTGGACATGTCAAAGAAGTTGTCGTCTTCTACGTCATGGTCTCCGCCCCATATCAGCTTTCCGCGACACCACCAACAAATGTCTCCGCTCATAGTCATTCCGGTTGCAACTTTGACCATTGTGAACAAGGGTCCGTGGCCCGTGACTTGTGTAGCGTACAATACCACTTGCGTTTCGCTGTCGGTTTGGCGTGACGACAGGTGCGGCACTCGACGGATAGGGGAAGAGGTTGTTCACCGTCGGGCCAGCAGTGTGGCTTGTAGTTACAGTACTTGCACTCAAAGCAATCCGGGGTATCTGAGATGCGAGTAGTGGACGAGCCACGGACCACGGATAGGGATTTACGCAACAGGTCCTTGAACCGTGGTTCGTCAAAGGGGACGTTCTGTGCGTGGTACACGGAGGTGTTTTTGTTGTACGCCACCATCCATGCGGATGTGAAGCCAGACAACCCCATGAGGAGTTGCATCTGGTCGTAGTAGATTGGGTGACTTTTTTCGATCCCCAAGTTTTTAAAGGTGCGCCATTTCTTTTCGTTCATCGACTTGATCTCAAGGATCTGCATCGATTCGCCGTTGTTGATGACGCCGTCGGCGTGGCCGCGTAGGTGTCCACCGAGGGCCGTGTACGTCCATTGTTTCCCGGTCTTTGGGTTAACCTCCTGAACGTAAACGCCCGCCATCTTCAGGTCTTCAACAACCACTTCTTCCAGATAGTGGCCGAGGGCGAAGATCCGCATGACTGCGGGTGGTGGGAGGTTTTGTGGGTAGCCGCGCAGGCTGTACTGAAGAAAGGCGTGGCAGGGATTACCTACATTACTTGCGCCTATGTAGCATCGGCGTTCGTTCTTGTAGGTTTTCACTGTCCCCATATCAATCGCGTCGATTAACTGCACGTATGCGCCCCATCTGAATTAGTTGGATAAAATAACATATGAAAAGCAAGAGCGCAAAAAAAGCCCCGCATTGCGCGGGGCCGGGTTAGGAGTATGTTCACTTTGGGAGTCTAACATTAACCCTAATCAAACGTTTTAGGAGTGACACGCATGAGAACATGTCACGCCCTCAAATTAACACTACGGTCGGACGATTTCAAGCACTTCTTTGGTGGCTTGATCGGCGGGCACAACCGACAGGTCGGATTGAATGGCTATGGGCTTTTGTAAGCGGTCGGCGCTTTGATGCGCGGCCTGTATGGCAATCTTTACATCTTCGTTAGCTATTCCGAACCACCATGTACCAGTTCGTCTATCAAACGTCCCAGAAACCATTCTGCTTTCCTCAGATCCTCTAACGGTTTTCCTTTGTGCTCATAGCGCCAAAGATATTTCATTGAAGACGCCTTGAGATATGCCCGAAACCCTTCTTGGGTCAAGCTTGCTTTGATGGCGTCAATACATTCCACCGCACCTTGGTTGTAGTGCGAGGGACAATTAACGTTATCCGACTTCTCGGGCATTTTTTTCTCTCTCCGCGTCTAGCTTGGTTTTGAGAAACTCATGCCACATATGCAGTTTGTCGAAGTCAGATCGATTAATTTTGTCGCCGCTTTCGTAGGCTTTTTCAAGCTTTCTCAACGCCTTGTCAAACTCCGCCTGCATGGTTGTAAATTGACTCATATTGAAAAGCTTTTTGACGTAAGGTCTACGCCATTCTCCTTTTTAAACGAATCTACTTGCTCCGCAATATATTCCTGATCGCCGTCTGACAGATTAGCCATCTTCCAGCCCTCATGGATATAACGAAGCTGTCCACTAATTGTACGCCCTTCAACGCGAGCAATCACTACAAGCTCTTCATAAACGTCACGCGGCAACAGCACGGATTTCCATTTGGTAGTGTCCATCACACTTCTCCTAGTTTGGTATAGGAGAGTATACGGATGGTCGTAGCTTCAATCAAGCTCATCGTGAACCTGCTTATAGAAGTCATCCATGTCGCGACGCACGTCCAAAATCACGTTGATTTCTTCTTCTGTGTTATCGCTAAAGATGACGTACCATCGCTCGTTCAATACTACAAAACCCTCCCCGGTATCCATGTCGTAGTAAATTGATCCTACCTTTGCGGCGGTTCTAACCTGAGTCATTGTTAAGATCCTCGCATTCCCCCCAGCTTGGGCCTACCTCTACGTCACATTTGTTCGGAACCTGTAGCGGCACCGCATTCTCCATGATCGTAGCAAGTTCCCTTGCTTGTTCCGGGCTGTCTACAGAAAAGGCCAGTTCGTCGTGAACCTGCAACATGGGAATAAAACCCGCCTCACAAACGTCTACCATCGCCTGCTTGGTCATATCTGCGGCAGAAGCCTGTATCAGCCTGTTCAACGCCTTATAAGTGTACGCCCGCCGCAAACTGGTCGTTGGGCCGTGGGTCGCGATTGCTTCTTCGCGGGGAAGCGCCTTGTGCATTTCAAAGCTGTTAGGTTCCCACAGATCAAAGCGGCATTTCCTGCCGCGCAGTGAACGCAGACTGCCCGAGGACCGTGGGTCGTCAAGCTTGTTTTGTACGCCTTTCATCAGGCCCCTCACAAACGGTACGCGCTTGTGATACTTCTGCGTTAACGCCCTAGCTTCGTCCACGGATAGGTCTAGCTGGTCGGACAGCTTGTTAACGCCCATGCCGTACATCATGCCGAGGTTGATCACCTTAGCCTGCTTACGTGGGATGCCTGCCATCTCGCTGACCATGCTGTGGAAGTCCATGTCCGGGTTGTTGCGGTAGCCGTCCACGAAGCTTTCTACGCCCTCCATGGGCATATTTTTATAGTCTCCGTAGTTTTTTGCGAAGTGAACCAAGATCCGTGGTTCCTGCTGGGAGAAGTCTATGGCCGCCCACTGCTGGCCTTCTTCTGGTAGGAACAGCGAGCGGATCATGGGGCCTAGCTCTGGGTCGCGGGCCGGGATTTGTTGTAGGTTGGGCGAGTTCATGGAGATGCGGCCTGAGACGGTGCCGCCATCGTCAGACCGTAACTGATTGATATGACTGTGTATTCTTCCATCGTGAACGTATTTCAGAATGCCGTCGATGAACGAGCCGCTGGTCTTGTTTAGGTTGCGCGCTTTGACGATGTGCTTTGCAAGCTCATGGCTATGCTCAGACAGAAACGATTTGGTAAAGCTAGGCGCTCCTTTCTCCGTGCGCGGATAGGGGATGCTCAGTTTGTCAAACGCCTTGGCTATGGATTGCGCGGCCCAGATCTCCACGTCCATGCCCGCCAGCGATTTGATCTGTTTGATCGTCTCTTTTTCCTGCTTCATTAGGATTTGCTTAGTCCGTTCGGCGCGGTCGATGTCTACCCGGATGCCCCGCATAGTCATATCCACAAGGTGCGGCAGGAGTGCAATTTCAAGCCGCCACACATCCCAAAGCTCCTCACGGTTCAACAACGTCTTGAAGTGTCCCCAAAGCTCCAGCGTAATCTCCGCGTCTGTTTCGGCGTAGGGGCCGACGTACATGGCGGGTAGCTTCCACATCTCGCCTTTCGGGTCTACGCCAAATTCTTTCGCGGCCTCTACCAAGGTCTTTTCTGATTTGGTTTTGCCAAGGTGGTCGTAGCAGAGGGCGTTCAGGCTGTAGCTAAAGCGGTTTTCGTCAATCAGGCTAGCGGTAATCATTGTATCGATAACGCGCCCCTTAACCTCAAACCCCTCTGCACGTATCCAGCCCAGATCATACTGGGCGTTGTGCATGATCTTGTCAGCAGGGCACTCAAATACTTTCTTGAGCCATTTACTGACGATGCGCTTGTCAAGGTTACCCCCGCCAGCATGACCGACGGGGATGTAGCCTTTCCAACCCGGCACTGCTATGGCGTAACCCACCACTTCGCCATCCTTTGTGGGCCAGCCGGGTCCTTTCTGTTTCAGATTCGGGTCCCGTGTTTCCACGTCGATGGCGATTTCTTCGGCGTCAAAGATGTTGGGCAACTCCACGGGAGGCACCCAATCGCTCTTTGGCGGGAACATAGCCATTTGCAGTTTGCCGGTTGTCATTAGGCCACCTTACGCTCGCGTAAAATTGCTTTCTCAAAATAGTCACAAGCTCGGCACCACCAGCCCACCCGTTTATTTTCTGCCGCGTGAATGATCTCTTCTGCCTTTTTCTCGCACTTTGGACAAGGTATGTAACTCATTTCTGTTATTTGCTTCATAAAGCGTAAGCTCTCCAATAATCTTCTGGTTCTAGGATGTAGAGGTTTTGAAGTGCCCGCGTCACCCCCACGTAAAAGACGCGGTGAAGATCGTCCCCCGCCGACTCAAGCGCCGCCGCAGTCAGATCCGGAAGGATTACAACGTTTTGTGCCTCGCCGCCTTTTGCCCCGTGGATCGTGGACAGTCGAATGCGGGGCTTGGCGTTGAATTTTTCGCCCCGGCGTAGAAGTGCCGTGATGTAAGCCCGATCCCCATCAGGTATTTTATCCATTGCCTCATGCCAGATCATCTCGTCCGTGGCCAATAGACCGAAATGTTCTTGTAACTCCCTGAGTTCAAACATTTGGTTATCGTCGGCGTTGATGGTTTTGTGCCCGCGCTTGACCCGGACGCCATTTCCTGACATGTATGAGTAGATGGCTTGCGCGGTGCCCGTGGTCACGGCACGGCCTTTCCGCAAACCTTCCCATCCATTGATGGCTAAAGACATCTTTTGCGGGATGGAGCGGCCCCCATTCTGCTTTTCAAATAAGTAGCCGCCGTTTTTTAATTCTTGCTCTATGGGGTAAAGCATAAACCGTGCTTGCGCCATGATTAGCCAGCCACCTTCCGACATATCGATAGAGCGAATGTCGGGCACACGGTAAATCTGCCCCTGCTCCTGCCGGGGGCGGTACACCTTTGGGAAACGGTTTTGTATTCGTGAAGCTATTTTCTCAGCCAGTGCGTGAATGGCCGCAGGGACGCGGTAGCTTTGCTCCAATACCTCCGCGCCGCCGGGCAAGTTAATGAAGTGATCAACGTCGGCTCCTGCCCAACGGTAGATAGCCTGATCGTCATCGCCCGCTACAAACATTCGCTCTGACTTCGCGTCCAATTTATGGGCAATGTCCCACTGCAACGGGGAAAGGTCCTGCGCCTCGTCAAGGAAAGATATTTTGAATGAGGGCATCAAGTGATCGGCCTGCTTAACGAAAGCCAAAAGCATGTCGGTGAAGTCCATGAGGCCAAACGATTTCTTATAATTTTCGTAAGAGTCGGCCACATACTTGACTTCAAGCCACGTGAAGTTCACGTTCGAGTGGTTGTACTCATGCTGAAGCGCGGTCTTTTTTGTTTTTGCAAGGTTTATTAGCTGAAGGATCGGGTGATCTGTCGCTTTAAACGACACATCCTCCTCTTCGCTACTTGAGCTATGAAGCGTGAACCCTATGGCTTTAGACAATTCCTTATAGTTTTGGTCGCTCATCAACTGGTTTTCGTTCACGCCCATTAGCCTGTAAGCCAGAGAATGGATTGTGCGGAAATACGGCAAGTCTTTTACGGGGTCCAAGTCAAACCGTTGAGCGGCCCGATCTCTCGCTTCGTTTGCCGCTTTTTTAGTAAACGCAAAAAACCCCAGTTGTGATGGGGTTATTCCTGCTTCTAGCGATTTTTCCACCATGTTTAACAACGTAGTGGTTTTCCCCGTTCCCGGAGGTCCAAAGATGCGAAACATTAGAACGGGTCCGTGGCCCGTGTTTCAAAACTTTTGGACTCTACTTGATCGTGCGGGATGTCCTGCACAGGTACGCGCCACACGCGTGTCGGCTTTCCTTTTATTTTTAACAGCATGGATTCCCCATTTATGTCCCGTAAACGTTGTGCCACTTTGTGGGTTTTAAACTCACTAAAGCGGTTCTTTCGCAGGAAACTTTCAAAATCTTTCAGCCGAAAATGAACGGCGTTGCTCTCTTCATCAACCCATGGTCTACGAAGCAATATCTCCTCGCGGTCTTCCGCTTTCTGCGTCGAGGTGCAGAACTCATCAAGGTACTCGTAGAACTGACCATTGATACTGGCGTCCTCCGACACTTCCATGATGGCCCCGTCGGTTTCTGCCATTTCCTTCATCAACTGGTTAATGCGAGCTTCCCATCCGCGCCGAGGCATGGTCTGAGGCATAAAGTTAAGCTGTTCAATACAAGCTTTCTGGAAGATGGTCTGGTTCTGGAGCGCGTCCGTGTCCAGTTCAAGCGGTACGCCATTAACGTCAAGAAACCACACAGGCGGTATGGAGTTGTATTTCCGTAAGTTTGCCACAGCCATGTCGCTGACAGCCGCGCCAATGCCGTACTTCCGGGTTTGACACAACTCTCGGTTGCAGTACGGCTGAATGGGGGCGTCGTTACACCGGTAGGCGTAGTCTTTTTTCTCAAGCTGTTTGACGACTATGTTGACTTCACTCAACGGTAACGGCGGATCGATGTACGCCATATTGTGATGCAACACTTCATCCTGCCACGTGTCGGGGTATGCCTTCCGTAAATACACGCCTATGCTGAAGAGTCCGTTGTTTCGTCCTCCTTCGCTGATTTTTTGGGCGCATAAGGTTTGGAGACAGGGCGGACCGTCCACAATCGCTGTTCCTTCAACCGTGGCTTGCGTAAGTGCTTCCAGTTGTTCTGGCGTTTGGACGTGCGCCGCATGTAGTCCGAAAAATTCTTCCAGAGTTGCCGCACTGCCGTCATCATTGAACGCATAGCGCAACCCCTCCTCCGCATCAAAGTACGGCATGTTTAAGAAGTTTCCGATATCCCCCCGATCTAAAAACAACTTAATCTGTTTGGGGAAAATTTCACTGCCGCCGTAGCCTAAGCCACTAGCCAAGTGTTGTAACGTTGACTGCATCGCCTTTGCAGTCACCCACTCACTGCAAAATAAAAAGCAGTGTGCGCCCCCAGATTTTGAACGACATACTACCAAAGGGAGCTTCCCATGTCTGATCTTTTCGATCAGTCGGGTGTGGTCGAGCGGGTATTCATCAATGTCAATACAACCCCATTTACAGGAGTCGTCTTCGTTAATCGGAATAATTCCAATCCCAGCGCCTTCCCCAGCAAGGTGCTGTTCAAAATGCTCCGTGGTCCGTGGTTCGCGAACGACGCGAGCTTTGCCGGTGTTCTTACCGTTGGCTTTTGTGCTATCGATCTCATAGGTGCCATAGGCTTGCTTTAAGCCATCGAAGATAGCCGCAAATCTTTTTGCATCAGACATTTTTTATAGACCAAGAAAGGGGGCGCGAGGCCCCCGTACAACTTAAAACGGCGCGTCGCCTGACGTGTCGTCACCCTCTGCGGTGTGCTTCGCTTCCACATCCCCTTTCATGATGCTATCTGCGAAGGCCTTGGCCTGCTGATAATGAGAGCCGTCCTCCACCACACCTTCAAGGCTGATGTCCCAACCATGCCAGCTACCTTTACTGTTCTCTTCCGAGACAGTTTTAAGTAGATAGATATGGCTGAAACGCGGTGGTGTGAATGGCCCGTTCTTGCCCATCAGGGTACGCTGGGCAATCGTAGAGTTCCACTTCCGGCTTTTCTTCATCTGCGTAGACTTCATTGCAATGACTGCCGTGGTGGTTGTTCCGTCCTCGTTGAGGATCAGGACGTAGTGCTGGTGAGTCTCCTCAATGTACGTGCCCGAGCCGCCGACAACATAATCCTTGTTGTCATCGCCGCGCTCAGTGCGAGGCCGCTTGTCTTCAGGCGTGTAGATATTTAAAGGAGCGCCGTTACCACTGCCCCGAGGAGCCCACTCAAGATAGCGCCGCTGATAAGCGCAAGGTATGACACGAATACCTGTCTTACCAGCATACACTTGATTCGATACGGTATTGAGAATATCGCCCGCTTTAGCGTTATCAAGGTCATCCAACACTGGGTCTTGGCGGCTGAGAACTTTGAGGAAAGGGATTGCCATGTCATCTTGACTGAGGTCACCCATTCCCATTCCCGCATCTTGTTCAAAGATGCTTGCATCAAATGTGACAATTTCATTCATTGTCTCCTTAGTTTCTGCGACTGCTTTACTCATTACTTTTTCCTCACGATGTTAGCACGTTGGCCCACATAGGCCCCGAAAAGTTCCATAGGGAAGGCTTCCCCGTTTTGTACACGTTCCTTGACAAAAGCTTTCAGAGTGCTGGGATGCACATCTGTCTTCTGCTCGGCGGCATAACCAAGACCTTGCGCGTACTCAATGAATTGAGACGCCTCTTGGTCTTCGCCACGACCAAAGTTACAGCTAACAGTGTTCTTGATGATGTCATCAAAACCGTTTTGCCGTAGCCAATCAAATGCCGTAGCTTTGTTTTCCGCCTTGATGTGCGCGCCGTAGGTCGGACGCACAGTCACCTTTGATCCGTCCTCCAGTTCAAACGAACTAAGGCCGAGTTCAAGCAACATGGCAGGGAGATCTTCGTCAGTAAGTTTCAGCAGTTCTCGCTTCGCTTCCTTGAGTTGATCTTCTAGCTTGCCCACAAGATCCTCTTGGTTACGAACAGCGCGAGCAATCTCTGCTACGCTGGCCAAGCCGGTGTTTGCCACCTTCTCGATGGAGGAAGCAGTGGCTTGATCTGCTTCCATGTTTAAGAGCAACTCGCTCATTTTTTCTCCTTTCGTGGTCAGGCCCTTTTTGGGGGCTGGACGCGCAGTCTCGCATCCTATATCCTCCTATGTCAAGCGTTGAGGGAAAACATGTACGAATTCAAAACAACACCTTACGATCATCAACGTACCGCCTTCGATGAATCGTGGCGTAGGCCTTACTTCGGGCTGTTCATGGAGATGGGGACAGGCAAATCAAAAGTCGCCATCGATACCATGGGCGCGCTTTACCAAGCTGGTGACATCGATACGGCGTTGATCATTGCACCGAAGGGCGTCTTTGATAACTGGGTCAAAAAAGAGATCCCGGTTCATCTGCCAGACAGCATTCAGACTAAGCTGGTCAAATGGCAACCCAACTTCACGCAGAAGTTCCGCGCAGAGATTCAGGAGATTGCCGACCCGGAGAACCGAGAGCCGGGGTTCCTGCACATACTGGTGATGAACACTGAAGCATTCTCGACGCAGAAGGGCGCGTCGGCGGCTCAGAAGTTTGTGCAGTTGAATCCAAACTGCATGACCATTCTGGACGAAAGCACCAGTATTAAGAACAAGGGCGCACAGCGCACGAAGAACCTGATCAAGGTAGGACAGGCGTCGAAGTATCGCCGCATCTTGACCGGCTCACCGATTACAAAAAGCCCCATGGATCTGTTCAGCCAG
>Ga0255781_10000775_pt1 | contig 25899 bp, 39 predicted proteins | sample 101ome_21_FD_179979 | JGI IMG/M metagenome (GOLD analysis project Ga0255781, IMG submission 179979) | Coastal salt marsh microbial communities from the Groves Creek Marsh, Skidaway Island, Georgia - 101413BT metaG (version 2) | ecosystem: Environmental > Aquatic > Marine > Intertidal zone >... | reverse complement strand
AAAGGATACGCCAAGAGCTTTTGATAAGAGATCTGGTAGAGCATTCTTCGTTAATGACTTATGTTTACCATCAATAATAGAAATTGATTCCATAATAGCATTATGAATTGCTCTATCCTGACACCATTTCTCAGTAGTATCTTCTAACCATTTATCATCTAGCTTCTCACCAACAAAAATGTTTGGTAAGATTTCCATTGCATGAGCGTATTGTTCATCAGTAAACTTATTACTCTGATCAATTTCAATTTTAAATGCATCAATGTTTGGAAGCTTGTTATACTTACCAACAAATTTACCAACCTCTTTAAATAACTGATGGTACACACCTTGAAAGTATTCTGGTTTAATAAACGGAAGAACCTTACGCATATAAGATTCGTTAGTCAGAATATTTCTTAATATAACTTGTTCTACGTTGCTCATAGTACTCCGTCAACTCTAATAGTGTAAGTAAAAAATGGAACTGCATCTACGCCATGATAATCCATTGTGTTAAATGTGTAGAACTTATATTCTTCTGGTTTATAAATCTTTTTCTTTGAAATAGGATCCCACACATAAACAGGTCTAGAATGTCCAGGATTAAAGTTTATGAACGTTACCTGTTTATGATAAACCTCATCAACATGAATTGGAACAGAAGATCCACCCCATGAAGCAAATATCATTACTCTACCAATAGTAGAGAAACCCATTTTATTTTCTATTACATGCTTAGTATATGGTGTCTTTTTTGCTACAGACGACCAAGGTCTCAAATCTTCATCTCTATTTCCATATCTATTTGGTTTAAGAGAAATAGCAAAAGTCCAAGGGACGTCAATCTGTCTTCTAAAGTATCTAAATTTTCTAGTCTCTTGGTTGCTTAAACCAGAAATTTTAGGCATTCTAGGATCTTCTAAAGGTAAATCACCGTCTTCTTTAAAATCAGGTGGTTTTTCTCCATATACGTTTGGAAGAAAGTCTAAGTTGCTTGTAGCCATAGCTCGACAAACTTCTTCATCTATTCGTTCTAAATCAGCGTCAACATTAAAATTATGAAATGGTTTACCACCAAAAACGCCTTGAATAGGTTTATCACCTCTATATTTTAAATTATAGTCTTCCATCTTTCCTCATTTGAGCTCGGATCTTAGTAGCAGATATATCATGCACATCTTTGCCAAGATCGTGTTGAGTAAATGTATAGCCAACATCTCGACCATAACTAATGTCTACAATGTTTGGTACAACTATTATAACATAGTTTTCACCGTAAGTAAACCCAGCTTCAAGTAATTTATCTTCAATATTTGTCCGTACGGTATTGAAATAAAATGGGTTATCATCATTACCCATTCCAGCATCTACACCAGCAACGTCACGGCACATAATTACAACTTGACCAGTTTTCGCTAGAGCTTTTTTAAAGAGTTCAGTATGTCCATCGTGCCAAGGTTGCCAACGGCCTAACATTTGAACTGTAGGTTTTTTGTAATCAAATGCCATACGTTTCTTTTATCCTGCTTGCTAATAATTTAATTTGTTCATCATCCATAAACTCTTCTATAATATAGTCAAAGTCAGTAGGTGGTTCAAACATTTTATTGGTATCTTTAAAAAGACTTGCTTTAATAGTATCCATCCAAATTGTAATGTCTGCATCATAGATAAAACGTGTCAATTCAGTAGGACAAACAAAATCGCAGATTACTGTACGGCCACAACCTTTCTCGTAATCTGCGATATTAGTCATACGCCTTGCTTGGCGAATTCTAGCATCTTCGCTAAACTCCCAATCATTTGCCATTGACCGCATTTCATCTGCATTAAACCAAGCGCAATCTAAATGTTCTTGTAGTCTAGTAGCCAACCAAGTTTTACCGCTCCCCGGTAGACCCATTATCAGTATCTTCATTTTCTAATCTCTGCATATTTTGCTCTAGAATGTCTAAAAGTATATTCCCGGTTGTTTCATGCCAACCTAGATCTGAGTCTGGATTCCAGTCTTCTCCAAATTGGTGTGATATAATTTCACTACTATAGTTCAGACTTTCGCCATCATCAGATACTTTAATAGCTCCAAAATTAAATACCGTTTCAACATATTCACCAGTCAATATCCGAATATTCCAATGATCGTAATTTCCTGGTGTTAATTCATAATCTTTATTCTCTTTCATTACTCTACAATCTCATCCATTGATACTTGATCTTTGTATCCAATAGTATATTGTTTCTTGACAAACTCTTTAAAGTCGGTGTCGTTAAAGATAGGATCCCAGAACTCTTTCTCTAGAGTTTGATCATACCTAACTTTGCTACCGATCTCACCAGTTTCCATATCCACCGCTGCATACCAGCCATTGGAAGGCTTAATAACGTACCCACCAGCAAGAGCCACGTCAAGAAGGCCAGAATAACTGCGAACACCACCGTCCCAGGAAACAGTAATAGGAATCTTAGACTTTTCTTTAACATATCTGCTTTTCTCAACATTAATAACAAAATGATAGCCTTGGATCTCAGTACCTTTTTTATCTTGTTGTCTACCAAGAATCCAAATGTTGTCGGCTGAATAATAAATGCCTGTACCACCACCAACAACGGCTTTAGGGAATAGGCCAATTTCCATATATGTGTGGTTAATAGCCAACAATGGAATGTCTTTCATCGTTAGATATGGCGTACACATACGGAACAAGCCTTTTAATGCTTTTGCTCGAGACATATCTGCAACTGATTTCTCATTGATAGCATCTTCAAGTTCTTTCTTTGAAGCCAAGTTACCAATAGAGTCAATTACTACAATGACTCGATCTCCACGTTCTAGACCTTCGAGCTGAGCAATTAAATCAAATTTAAGTTCTTCTACGTTTGCAATAGGAGTATGCAATACTCGTTCAGCATCAATATCAAATTGTTCAAAGTAAGCCTGAGGCGAACCAAATTCTGAATCGTAGAATAGCATTACAGCATCTGGATACTTGTTCATATAAGCACCAGCCATAAGCAAAGCAAAAGAAGTTTTAAAATGTTTGGATGGACCAGCAAGTACTGTCATACCTGGAGCTAGTCCACCATCAATAGATCCAGAGAGTGCCACATTAATCATTGGCACATCTGTTGAAATCATATCTTTTTCTGTAAAGAACTTACTCTGACTCAGAACTTCCGTTGTCTTGATCTTGCTGTTCTTCTTTAGTTTGTCCATAATTGACATTTTGTGCTTTCTCCCGATCGCTTAGTTCATACTGTGAACGAATTTCATTGTTTACTTTGCGGACTTCTTTCCAAATTGTTGGATTCACTGATGTTTCTTTTTCTGCAAACTTAATAAATGCATTAAGATCTTTAGGGAAACATGATCCACCAAATCCAGCTTTACCATCTGGTCCAGGAATTTTCATATGTGAATGGCCAATACGGTGATCAATTGGTAATGTCCGTGATAGCATATTAAAGTTTGCGCCATAGTCGTCACAGATTTGTTTCAATTGGTTAAAGAACGTTACCTTTGTAGCCAAATAAGTGTTTACTGAATATTTAAATAGAGATGCTTCTACTGGACTCATCATAATACTTTGAGCAGGATTGCACAAACTAAATGCGTTATAAATTCCTTCAAGGTATTGTCCAGCACCTTGGTCAGTGACACCCATAACATTAAATTGTTGATTTACAAAATCCATCTTTGGATTTGCTTCAGTCAAGAACTCTGGATTATAAACCACACGGCTATCAAAACGTGTAAGACGTTCTGCAGCATCTGGTGTAATGGTAGATTTAATTGCAATAAAAGATTGTGTAGTATTAATCAATTTCATTACTGCTTCATCTACAATAGATGTATCTACACTACCATCATCACGACTTGGTGTAGGAGCACAAATAAAAGTAATTTGTGGTTGAAACTCTGCAAGGTCTGCAAGAGTCGTATTATAAAGTGGATCGACAATAAATTTCTCTACGTTGTCTGTAGAGAAAGCATAGTCAACAGCTTTACCAACAAAGCCGTGGCCAACAATGCCAATCTTCAAGTTTTCTTGTTTACGTTTTGGTTGATATTCAATTTCAGCCATCTTCTAGTTCCTTCATCATTTGTATATTATGAACTCTTTCTCTGAGACCACTAGAGCTAAATCGGTGGTCACGTTTATTAAAATATAATTGAATGCCACGGCGGCGGCAAATTTCTTTACCAGTAAAATCTTTGTCTTTATATTCTTGACCCATGATTTTATAATCCATATGGAATAGCTCAAGAATATCTTCTAGATCTTTTTCGGTCTGGTACGGAATAATTTCATCCACATATTTGACTGCTTGTAGTTGTGTCCACCTTTCTACCAGTGTTTGAACTGGCGCATTCTTTTCTGGTCTGTCCATTGATGGATCTACCTGCAAACCACAAATCAAATAATCACACATTGATTTTGCTTCACGTAACATTGCAATATGTCCTGCATGTAATAAATCAAATGTAGATGCAGTAAATCCTACAACTCTTTTAGAATTTTCCATGTACCTTCCCAATTTTTTACTTGATGGATTACGCCACCACCTCGTGATACTGCTAGAGATAATGTGTAATCATTACCACCGGGTTCCATTTTATCGCCAAAGAACATAATGTCTTTAATGTCTTCAAAATCTACTAAGATCTGAGATTTATCAGAACCAGCTGGCGTAATATCTATGCCTGTTTCTCCAGCCACGTCAAAGCGAAGTGATGGATATTTCTCAGACAAGACTTCTGCAATTTCTCGTCTTTCGTTTTTATGTTCATCCCATTGTTTATACATAACACGATCTTCAAGGTTGCAATTACGACCAACAATACTAAAGTTAACAAGACCAGGGCGCGTATCAATATGCAATCCAGTCTTTCTATAGAACTTAGAATCATTTAGAATATTATTCAAATCTTCTTCTAGTTCGGGCGGTAAGTGAAAGATGCCAGATCGGATATTTTTATCGCCTTTCCAAACATCATTACCAGAACAATTATACACCAGTTTTGCTTCGTTGTAAACCCTTGTTCCAACTTGTTCTAAAGTTTTTTTCTTATCACTACCAGTTACAAAGTAAACTGTATTATATTTCATAAAGTCTAAGAACCAAGATTTGAAATTCGGATCCATAGTTCCACGTGATGGTGTAAGTGTACCATCTATATCAAAGATATATTTAATTCCCTGCATGTCCTACAGTCTCTCGAACAATATCGTTATGGTTAAACTCAGCCCAGTATAGCTCATACGCAATACCAGATTCGAGACACTCAAACTGATGATATAGACCAGGTTTAACTTTATGATAGTCACCTGGATTTAAAATAGTCTCATCAACCAAGTCATAATCTCGTTGCCATGTGCGAACCAGCATCTGACCTTCTTCTACGTAGAAGCCATTCCATTTATAACGATGAAGGTGCTTTGAACATACACCACCCTTTTCCATCTCAATACGATGAAATTCCAATGCACCATTCGCTTCAATTAGTTCGGTGGTGCCCCAAACCTTACCTGCTTTCATTCTGAAATCCTTTCCAAATCTTATGTAAAGCATAAAACCAAAAACCGTTTATAATAGGTTCTATTAATGCATCAACAGCTGCTAAATCTAATCTAGCACCAGTAATTAAATAATTACAAGTCATGGCAATTATAATATGGCCCAACGTATAAATTACAGCCAGTGTAACGCTACTACCACCTATTATTTTTTTTAAAAGATTAAATATGCCAATTTTAAACTCATTCACTGTATCACTCCATGCTTATATGCATATTCTAATGCATTATTCGCTTCTGTTTCCATTGGTCTATTCTCATACCAATTACCAGTTTCTCTATCAAACTCTTGACATAGTTGTACTATTTGTTGAGCCGTAATAGGATAACCACGTTCTACAGCTTTACCAGCAATGGCTATCATAATACGATACATTTGACTATACCAACCAGTATTTGATATTGAGATATATTCAGCCGCTAAGTTCTTTGGCCAAAATGGACAATCTCTGTAACCAGACCAAACGTAATCAGTATTATTTAGCTTGGTTTTACGGTACTCAATTATCTGTTCTTTCCAAGCATCTGGTAATCTGTCAAGAAAGTCTTTGCTGTTTTGCTTCTCGTTGTATTCCCATTTAGCCATAAGAGCATCTGGTTCTATATGCTTACCATCTTTATTTGAGAATACAAAGTTATTCGCACCATCATAATTAGCTGGTACATAATACATACGAGATAAGTCTTTTGTTTGTTTATCTCCAATTGATTCTAGTTCAGAGTTTAAAGCAAACCAGAAATGTTTAATACGATCAGATGCAATTGGTTCAGTTAATGGAAAGACTAACCGAAACTTTGGAGTTTCATCTGTACTACTTGCAGTACTATAACATACAAAGGTATGTTCGCCATAACGCGACTTGAGTTCGCTTTCTAGGTTACCTGCAAATTCATGATCGTCAACGTCAACAGCGCACCAAGATCCCCAAGTAACAACATTCTTGTTTGCTCTAGTCGTATTAGGTAAATAAGTAGCTGGTGATATAAGTTCAGCATCAAGTTTTCCCTTCAATTGTCGTTCTGATAATTTATATATGAAACTTTCAAAGGCAGCCCAACTGCCAAAGTCAAGCCGCCTATGAGTTTTGTTATCATATCTACTTTTGAATATCGTAAGAGAGTACATTATATAAATTCACATATCTTTCATAAATATTTCCATCAGTATTAATTGTAACATATTTGAATTGTTTTGTAAACTGTAGATTTTGACTCCAAGCATTTACAGCTTTTTGTTGTGGTTCGAGTTCCATGTTATCAATTAAAAGGATAGGAATCTTTAACATGAGCGCAGTCTCAATGTCATCATACACTGCACCAAACGTGTGACCTCCATCAATAAAGATCATGTCGTAGATACCTGGGTCTTCTCTTCGTCTAGCTTCCGCAGAGAACCCAGCTTGAAACTTAAATCTAGATTTATAATGTTTTGCAAACTGGCGCCAAATCTTTTCTTCGCCTACAGTTCTCTCTTTAGGATCATATGACTTAAATATTACATCGGGAAAGGCTCTTAAAAACCATGTGGCTGAATGCCCGAAGTTAAACCCAAACTCCAGTATACGTTTGGGTTCATAGTTTTCTTGTAGATATGTAAACATATCTGCTATCTCTTCAGAAGGTGGGAGGGACCCACCGAACCCCCTCGCACGCCCAATAAAGACGGAATATGGTAACTTGTTCAAACAAAAAAATCCTCCAATGTGGCTTTAGGTTCTGGGCTCCATTCAACAGCATCAAGAACCGGTCGCAGTGGTTCAATAAATGTTTTTTCAAACATCAAATTATAATCTATATATGTATGTAAATCAAATTCTTTTGGTAAGACACCTGGAAATGAAACAACGTTTTCTTTGATAACATTAGGCACTTTAAGATAAACAAATTTAATCTTTTCACCGTTCTTTATTGATTCATACTTTTTTTCTAAATTGTTTTGTTTCAAATAGTAGTTGTATAACAAAGAACCACGGACATGAATCGGCGTACCTTTACTATAGATATCTTTACGATCTTTCCATTTGTCAACTTCAGAAACACCACGTGGAAATGCTATAGCTTCAGGTGGAAGCTTACTAAATTCAGACTTGAAATTAGAAATAAATTTCTGTGTGTCTGATTCAGTACCATTGATAATTACTTTAAATATTTCTTTGAACTTATCACGTACCACTTCAGGTGTAGAAGACTTGATAGCTTCAATGCCCATCATCTTGAGTTTTGGCTCAGCATACTGTACGCCTTCAGAGTTATGTACGTTCAGAATGTATCGTTTCTTTGCTGTCCAGATGCCACGATCAGCAATGACTTCACGAGCCATTTCCATACGAGGAGTGTAACCATTCATTACATGATAGAATTCATCGTATGCTTTTGCTAATACTTTTTCAAAATGGTCTTGACAGATTTTATCTAAGAACTTTACAGGATCGTTTGGATTAAACTTCTGAACCAATGGACCCATGTTAATATAAACAGAGTCAGTATCAATTGCAATGACATAGTCTTTGTCAGATGAAAGCAACTTATTCATTTCTTCATTGATAGCTTTTTCTGCCCAACGAATCACAGTCTGGCCAGTCAAGGTAACCGATTCAGCCAAAGCATTATCGAAATACTTGAAGTACTTATTCGCCAATGCGCCATATAAACTATTGAGTAGGATCTTAATAGCCATCTGATTATTTTCAAGCTGATTAATCTTTGACTCTAGAGATTTGTCTTTTGTCTTCTCATATTCGGACTGAGCATCAAGCATTTGGCGTTTAATGGTTTTCCGTTCTGCATAGTAGTCCACAATCAATTCAGGGATAATGCCCTGCTTAGACCGGTCAAAGGGCACACCAGATGAGGCGAGAGCGTATGTATCATCAACTTGCCTTGTTCGATCATGGTCGAAAAGATAATAATCTACGCCTTGTGGAAAGCGTATGGTGTAATCTTTACATAGAGTCTCTGGTGAAATATTCTGTTGAACAATAATATTAGGATATAGAGAGTTCAAGTCGAAAGATACTACCCAATCATGAGCACCAACATGTGGATCTTTTACATAACCACCGGCAATTGACTTACGTTCAGATTCTGGATTACCAACCACAGCATACGGAACTTTATCAATTTGTTTTACAGGTGAAATAATCTTTTTGCTTAACAACCGGCGATAGATAATTGATTCCCAAATATTCGTAGTGCCAAAGGTATCACCAACATTGACGCCGCCTTTGTATGCCATAGTCAAAGCCAATGAGATCAATCCCATCTTTTGGTCAATACGATCTACGAGTTGAACGTCTTTGATATTATAGTCAATAAACTTTTGGTGGTCTTCTTTATACAGAGTATAGAGATTACCATGTTCATCATACGATAGTTTACGTTCACCAAGTACAACATAACCAATATGATCTAGTTTATAGGATTCTTGAGCGCCATAAGAATAACCAAACTTCTTAAATAGCTCTAGATAATCCGCCTGTTGAATACCAACAATTTCATATGCTGGTAGCTCACGGTTCATTGACTTTACATTACGTTCATTTACCATACCCCAAGGAGAAAGACGCTTGGCTGCAGTTTCAGAACCAATTAAAGAAATACGGTTCACCACATATGGAATATCAAAGAAACGACAGTTCCAACCAGTAATTACATCTGGATAGTTCTTCATCCAATAAGCAAGAAACTTAGTTAATAGTTCTTGTTCTGTTTCACATTGATGATATTGAATAAGATCGCCACGCATATCTACTTCTGATTTCTCAGGATCATAAGAGTCTAGACCCCAGACCTGATATACAGAAGATTTACTTGATTTTAGAGCAATAGAGATAATTGGATATGCAGCTTCTTCCGGTGTAGGAAATCCATCGTCAGAAGCCACCTCAATATCAAAGTTTACTACATTCACATCTTTGATATTAAATTGAATGTCCTTAGGAAACTTCTCAGTAATAAACTGATGGATATAGTTAGTGGTACCAAAGATACTGAAGTTGTCAGTGTCTTTGTACATTTCAATAAAGTCTTTTGCTTCACGCATACTATCAAACTTGACAGTTTTGAGATTGTGCCCGAAGAGAGATTTAGTGTTTGATTCTTCTTTGACAGGTAAGTATAGTGTAGGAGCAAATTTGTATTTAGTTGTAATTGGTGAACCGTTGTCGCTGTATCCACGATACAAGATAGAATTACCATAACGGTTTACTGATGTATAGAATGCCATAAAACCTCCAGTGTTGAGGTTATTCTAACATAAAAAAGGGGGTTTGTAAACCCCCTAAATTTATTTTTTTTCTGAAATGAATGAGTACATTTCGTTGGCTTTTTCCATCACTTCTTCCATAGTATACATTTTAGGGATGTATTTATTCCATGCTTCGGTCGCCAGTTCCATGTTCTCTTTATTTGCTTCGAACATAGTCTGCGCAACTTTCATTTGCGTATCGTATTGTTTGTCTAGCATATCTTTTGCCATTGCTAGAACGTCAGTACGAATTTGATAAGGATTAGACATAATATTCTCCTGTGTCTGTGTTGTGATCGAAGGGGCCATTACAGCCCCTCTGCTAAGATTCTTCTATTAGCTTTTCAGCTTTGCAATCTGCTCCATGCAATTCTTAGCTTCCTCATAGTATCCTTGAGATGCTAAGTGCGCAGCTGCTCTGCTATATCCAACTACTTCACACCAGTTTTTAAAACCAGCCCAAAGTTTTTGGAAGTACGAACGATGATCAATAACTACTGTTTCAGTATAAAAAGCCATTACACCCACCCCTTTAGATTAGAGTTTGTGTTTGCTGCAGAACGACGAAGTGAAGGATCGTCGTGTGCTACTGAATAGATATCGCCTCGTGCGATTCCAATATCGTTCAACTCTCTGTCTGATAGCTTGTTCAGCTCTTTGATCGTTGCACGAATTTTTGCATTCTCCTCACGCATTTTCATGAATGATTTGAATAGGTCGAATAAGCCCTCAATCGGACTCTGTAAGTAATTGCTTACTGTTTGAATGTGTGTCATTTGTTATTTCCTCGTAATGACCGATTTCGATTTTACGAGGACGCAGTTCTTCCGGGACTTCATATTTCAGTTCTACTGACAATACTCCGTCTACTAAGTCTGCTCCGTTTACTTTTACGTGTTCGGACAGCCTAAAGGTGCGTTTGAACTTCTTAGTGGAAATACCACGGTGAATGTACTCGCGACCTTTACTCACATGTTCACCTGTCACAGTAAGTGTACGATCCTTAACTTCAATGTTAAGTTCGTCCTTACTAAATCCAGCCACAGCCAATTCAATAAGGTAATCATGATCACCTGTCTTTAGAATATTATGTGGGGGATAGTTATCTGATGAATGTTTTGCTACATAATCCAGTTCACTGAGTAGATGGTCAAATCCAACAAAAGATGAACGTGGGAATAGTGATTGTACGCCTGTCATAGTTTTCTCCTTTTTACAAGCAAGAATGAAAATGTAACCGGACCATTCCGCATTACATTATTATTTATATAGTATCAGCTATGCCAAAAGTAAATAGCCGCTATGAAAAAAAGTTCTACCAGCCGAAAGAAAATCCAACTCTAGAACTATCTGGTAAAGCTACATGATAAACACCAGTTGGAACATATACAAAATCTCCTTGAACTAAACGTCTTGAGAATGTAGATTTAGATGTATAAGTTTGCGTTTCATCAGAATAGTCACAACCATTTTCGAATATCTTCCAAGGCATGGATCCTTGAATCATTACAAAGAAAACTTCCATTCCGTCGTTGTGTGGTGGAGAGGCAATAGCATTAGGACTAAATCCAGCATAGCAATGACATGATAATCCAGTTCTACTTAGAAGCTTTCCTAGTTCAGTCTTTACAGATCTTACAATTGGAAAATCATTATCACCAACATTTACGAAAATCTTATGTGGATCTCTAGCTCTTCGATTTCCATTTAAAAAAGATTGGTCGAAATATGGTACTAACTGATCCCATCGTGGATAGGCGCTTTCAGGCAGATCTAGCCTGCCATGAAAAGCTTTTTTGTTTTGAATTGATTCCAATAAACCTTCTGGAAGCATTACTTATTTCCAATATTATACTTTGGACAAAGCTCCCAATTATTCTTATCTTTGTATGGTAAGATTTTAATCAATCTTAATGGAGCACAATTTGAAGCTTTGGTTTGATCTTGAATCTCTACTAATCCCCAATCACTCATAAGCGTAGCGATTGTATTACGTCTTTGAATATCTGTTTCTTCTAAATTTGCTTTTTTACCGTCTAGCATAAACAGCTCTTTAAAATGTACAATAAAGTACCGGCCTTGTTTATGTAGGATATGGCATGATTGGAAAAGTTTTTTATCTTTACGAGAAGCTACACCAATACGTGTTAAAGTTTCTCTTACTTTTAAAAAATCGTCTGGTTCATTTAGCGTGACTTCCAACATGTCTGTTGGACTCCACTGAATTACATTACTTTCTTCCACCTTTACTCACCTTCTGTTTTATTATAGTTATTTTTTCAGGTGACAGAAGAGGCAATACTTGTCTAGCTTTCTCATTGCTATATCCATAGTATTCTTTCACCACTTCAATATCACTCTCAGTTGTTGGTTTCATCCATTTCGAAAATCTTTTACGTTTACGAATTATATTTATAAGAAAGTGATATTGCAGTTTGTGGTCGAGGTGGTGATACTGATTCATGACATTTGCTAATCCAACAGTATCGTTAAAATAAGAAAGTGAGCGATTTATAGTGAATGGTAGATATTTCTTTTCGGCGATATCATCTACCATAATATCTTCTTTTGTATCATTAATACTATTTACATAATCAAAGGGGCTCATTAATACCATCCATTAGCATAGTCTTTAGCGTACAATTTTATTACACGCATTTTTTGTTTATCAGTTAATTCAATTCTAGCTGAAGTATCTTTTGTTTTATTCTCCCAAAGTTTTTCAATTGGTTTTTTAGGTTTACATTTTGTAGTCATCCATGATAGCAATTCAGGTAGTTCAGTTATATCATAAACTTTATCGTAATCGTTAGGTTGACCCATAAAATAGCTTTGTGAAAAGAAATGCTCATCTTTTAATGTTTGATTGTCAAACGCGTCTAACACCGAATCAATATCATCTTTGTTAACATTAGTAAGATCGATATATGGTTTTTTATCCTCAGTATATCTAGGTTCTAATTTTACATTGTTAAGATAAGATACTGTTGAAATAAATCTTTGAATAGGATCACGTTTTACTGCTATTCTGTAAGAACCTCTACGAAATGGCTGATCCCAAATATCCTGGTATTTCATTGCCAATTCGTATCTTGCAGGCGCACCGATTGGAACATGTGATTCAGATCGACCCGTATAATATTCCATATGATGGCATGATAGCCAAGCCGTTCTTAATGTAGTATATCCATTTTTTAAACAAATTCTAATATCAATATCATCATTAAAATATAAAATATTATCAGCCGGAGTCATTTAAATTCCTTGTTCAATGCCGCTATCGCTCCACGGCCAATCTTGTTGGTCCATTACATCAGCTATTATACCATACAATTCTTCGGATGTATACTCTTGTGTGGGCATTTTATTGATATGAATATCTTTAAAATATAGTTGAGGAACAGTCTTATGCCCTTGTTCTTTCATGAATTGAAGAGCTTCAGGGTTTTCTTTAATATTAATTGTATAATACGTAAAACTAGTTTTATCTAGCATTTCTTTCATCATATCACAATATGGACAGTTTGGTTGTGTATATAGAATTATTGAATTTACTGACATAAATTTAATTCCTTTTTAAGTAGGAGAGTGTTTTCTTATAGTAATTGGCTCATCATTTAATTGTTGCAACCAGTTTTTAAATGAAGGCATCAATAAAATAAATTTATCTTGGTATATACCATTTATTTTTTCTATACCATCATATTCAATTAAACCTAATTTTATTAATCTTTCTGTTTTTTTACTATAATATTGCGATGAACCAGTATTTGAATTTTTAAAATTTAAATGAGCTACTAATTTTTGAGCTCCTCTATCTAACGCGTATTGTAAACAAGGTAACCACAAAAGCTTAATAGGTATGGTTGTACTTGCAAAAGTTTTTGTTGGTACTAAATAGTTTCTATACTTTTTTAAACAACCTGTACGAGTGCATGGAAACCATGTGTCGTCATTATCTTTATATGTTCCATTAATAGCTATTATTTTATCTTTATGATATACAACAAAATAAGTCGTTTTATTTACTCTTAATCTTTCTAAAGATGACCAAGGCATAAAACCATCATTTTTCATTTGAGCACAAAACTCTTCTAAAAACTCTTTTTGGCTATTATCATATAATTTAACTTCAAGCACTTTTCAATGACTCAGGTTTTGCTATTAATTTAATAATGTGTTTTCCAATATCTAATTGTTTTGCATTCCAACCAAATTCGTAAGACCACGGTTTTTTGTGATGATTATTATGCCAACCTTCACCCCACATGTAATAGCCCATAATTAAAGTGTTACGTGATTCATCGCTAGTATGCTCAGTTTTATTTCCAAAAATATGTGCACCAACTGTAATCCATGAAATCGTATGTAAACTAAACATCGTGGCGACTATGAATCCATACAAATAAACATCAAAACTAATAGACAATAAAATGATTTGATATACTATTAATATTTTAAAATAATGTCTGTGGAAAAATCTATGATATGGATCTTTAGTTAAATCACGGACTACATTGAGTGGAACATTATGAGATGGGAAGTAATTAAACCAATATTTAATTTTTGTAATTAATCCAGTATCTTTAATTTTATGTGGATCTAATTCAGTGTCAGAATGTCTATGATGTATTCTATGAGTTCCACACCATGTAATTGCAGAACCAACTACATTTATTGTAGATAAAATATGGCAAATGATATTAATGAAATTATTTTTAGGTACCCATGATCTATGAGCAAAACCTCTATGCATAACAACACTAATACCTAAATGAACTACGATCCATGAATATAGCCATGCATAAAATAAATATTCTAAATTAAAATTAAATATAATGACTAAAGGACCACCAAAAAAAGCAAGGCCTTGCCAAAATTTTATTTTTGCATTCCAACTCAGGCTGTTCATGATAAGTTTCATTTAAAGTGTACCTGTGCCATGATTTCTGTCATACATGCTACTAAATTTAATTCATGGTCTGCTACAAAGGCATCTTTGTATTGATAGTCAGCCAGAATCAAAACTAGCTGTGGAATACTTTGGTTTTGAACTAGTTCATTCATATTGTCATATAAACCTCGAAAGATAGCAGTTGTATCCATATCCATATGATTTACAATCCAACTACGCATTTTCTTAAAGTCTTTTACTTTTAAATGCTGGGCGAGATCATTAAAGCCCATATCACTAGGACCAGTATCATTATTAACAATACCATTACCACTAATACTCCCACGTTGTCCTTCATTTAATACTCTCCGCCAATCAGGGGCATGTTTCATAATGAGATCTGCGACAGACTTCTGATCGTACTCCACACTTTCTTGATCTAGTATATATACGAAACGCTTAAAAAATTGACCGGCTAAATCAGCTAAATCTTTCTTTGTTGTATTAAATTCATAGACGCCACAGCGAGAATGTAATGGCTCAATAATACGATTCTTAAAGTTACAGGTTAAGATAAATCTACAGTTATTACTAAACTCTTCAATAAAACCACGGAGAGCTGGTTGTGTAGATTGTGGATTAAGATAATCAGCCTCGTCAAGGATGACTACTTTATATCCGCCAGATAGAGATACACTAGAAGCAAATTGTTTAATCTTACCACGAAGAGTATCAATGTTGCCTTCTTCAGATCCATTGATTAGAATATAGTCTAGATCGAGTTCATTGCATAATGCTTTGGCCACAGTAGTCTTACCGAGACCAGCTGTGCCAGTAAATAGCATATTAGGCATTTCGCCTTTGTCAACAATTTGTTGAAATGTTTGTTTGAGTTTTTTTGGCAGTATTGTTTCTTCAATAGTCTTTGGTCGATATTTCTCAACCCATAAAAAGTCGTTCATAATGTAGTATCCCGTAATAACGAATAGAACTGTTCAGTGTTAATAACATGAAAAAAAGATTCAGTCATGCCTTCATATTGCATTTTAGCCATCCTATGACTACCATCAATCATACGATATTTTTTATCAAATGGATTCGGACCATCTTCAACTACAATACCTGGAAAGCTGATATCAGCATTTATGTATCTATCTCCATATTTAATCAAAGGCATATTCATACCTTTCCAAGCAATGTCATCAAACTGAAGTAGTTTAGGTGTTTTTAAAAAAGGGATGGCATCATTTACATATATAAACGAGTCTTTGTCTGGAAAAACTCTCCATATATGTCTACAACTATGCCATCCATCAATCATATATTTTATCGTAATTAAAAGCAATACGATGAAGAACTCTACTTTGCATTTCTTTAAATTCCCATCGCTTATGTACACTCAACCATTGCTCACTAATCACAACATCGCCATCATCCCAATCATGATGATAGATATATTTCTCATTAAGCACGTGGTCATATAGCAATTGCCATACATAATTATATTCCATTTCAGAGATATTGTAAATACCATATGTTTGGAAAAAAGGAAAATATAGTCCTTTTTGACCTTCTTTATTTTCCATCACTAAGTTAAACAAGTTTTGTTTATTTACATGTGTGTGAAAAAAGGTACTAGGACTATATTTTCCTGGTTCATAACCACAGTATATTTGAAAATCGTTGATATATTCTTTATCATCTTCTGATAGGTCTTCATACGCTTTGATCATGTTGATCCAACTTGTACGACTTCCTTTGGTGCCTTTTACGCCGTATAACCAAATAAGAGGATCTCGATTCTTATTACTGCACTGATTAGCATGCCAATCTAAAGCTGATACGTGACCAAATAAACCTGGTTCGCATTCAGCATTTTTTTCTCCAGTAACTCTTAGAATATGATTACCAACCGCAATATGCTTAGCCCTATCGTCGTCAGGAGGATAATACTGCAGTGTACCAGCTACTTTACAGAAGTTGACTTCTTGTTCAGGAGTCATAGATTGTTTCTTAAATACAACAACCATATTAGTAACTACTAAACGAAAGACCTGAATAATTTGGTCTTTCGTTAGTTTATTAATATCTTCATCAACAATGACAGTCCAGCCATTATCATGTAGCTTAATAGGTAAGTTCATTTACAATTATGCTTCTGCAGCTTGGTCCTGTTGATATGTTTCAGCCATTTGAATTAGCTGAACTGCTTGATCACGTAGTTGGCCAAGTGTAGAAAGCTCTTCACCTTTTACAGCACCACGTTGTACCATTGTATCAATCACTGCCACAGTTGAACGACACACACGATTTGATAGATCGTATACTGGTGCGTGTGATTCATGTGCAAGTTTTACTTCATCTTCTTTAGCCATGTTATTCTCCATATGTTGATGACTTTTCTAGGGCGACCCAATAAACTACATCGGAGTCTTGACCCTTAAATTGCGAAATTAGTTTCGACGAAATCTTTACGTCATAGGTATCTTGTACCATACGTAAGTTTGAAATATTTAGAATGAATTTAAATGATTCCTGTTTATATCCTCCATCCACTTCAATTGAATATTCATTTGCGGTTGCATTGTCTGGATCAACCACAGATAACTTAATCGTACCATTTGAGGGTTCAATGGCGAGTTGGCCATGTCCGAACACTGCGGAGGCTCTACGTAACCCTGCGAGGGTATTCTCGTCCAAGGTAAACCATACGTCTTCTTCAGGCATGGTAATAGGTTTAGTTGGTGTTGTAAGCATTTCTGTATCTGCATAGTAATACTTTACAAGCTCACGACCAGACTGGCTGTTAATGTTCATGTATTGATCTTCAAAACGTACTGTTGGCTTATCTACTAATCCTAACACATTTAGGAACTCTTGTAAATCATAAATGCCAACAACGGTATCAAATTTTTCTGGTACTTCAGCTTCGGCCAAGATATTCTTAGCTTCTGAAATAGTCATGATTTTGTTTCCAGGTTTGATTACAATATTACTATTGATCCCCGCAAAGTTTTTGAGAACACTAACTGTGCTAGCGCTGATTTCCATTATTTAGCTCCTTCACTTAATTTTACTAAAATTCTTTTCTTTGTAAACTTCGATCTTGTTTGCAAATTTACCATCAAGCATTTCACCTTTATGCGATATTACGAATACGTTTGTACCGTCATCAAGTGTATGAATAATTTTCATTAGGTTATCCACGCCATCATAGTCCAGAGATGAATCAAACGTTTCATCCAAGATTAATAAGTTTGTTGAAACCGAGTTCTTCATCTTTGCAATCTGGCGCCATGTAAATAGCAGAGCCAAATCAATACGTTGCTTTTCACCTTCAGAAAACGAATCATAAGAGAAAGCATCTCTGTGTCGTGATTTAATTGTTTCTGAGAAAGCTTCGTCTAAATAGAAAGATACGAAGAAATCTAGTACCTGTAAGTACTGATTTACAAGCTTATTTATAACTGGTAAATACTGTTTGATGATTTTTGTTTTAATGCCAGTATCTTTTAGCATTTCTAGTATTACAATATTATAATTCAAAGATTCGTTAATGTACAATCTTTTTTCGAACAAATCATCTTTTTGAGTATTGAGTACTACTAAGTCTTCTTTTGATTTTGCTACATCACCATCATTGCCGCGTATTTTTGATATGGCAGCGGTGAGATTGTTAATCTGTCCTTGCAACCGTACGATCTCTCGATTGTTGCCAGATATAAGTGCGGTTTTGGTTCGGATCTCATTTGAGATATCGTTAAGCCGTGTAAGAGTTGATTCCACAGTAGCTGACTGCTCAGCGACATCGTCCAAAGCTTTCTGTATCTCTGATGCTTTGGATCTGGCGGTGGAGAGTTTCTCCGATCGAAGGTCTGAATTAATATCTTGGGAACATGTGGGGCATGTATCATTTTCTTCATAAAACTTCGAGTCCTTGACAAGTTGTTTGATTTTTTGATTAAACTCTGCTCCGTAATGGAGGAGCGTCTGCTTCTTATCGTTGTTCTTTTTGAGACTTTCGTCAAGACCTTCGGAGAGCTTTTCAATTTCTTCGGACGAGTTGACGTTTTCCAACTGTAAACTCGAAATGGTTTCTTCTGCAATGGAGATTTCGTTTTCTTTTTCCTCGATCTGATCATTGCTTAACTCCTCTACTTCGCGAATATATTTTTTCTGTAAATCAATCTTGTCTTTTGCCAATTCATACTTGTAGTCAATATCTTTTAAATCGTCTTTCAACAAGCTATTCTTTTCTTTTAAAAGACTATTCATTTTAGAAAATACATTAATGTCCAGAAGATCCTCGATTACATCACGCCGATGCTGTGCAGGGAGCTGCATGAAGGGAATGAAGGAGGAAGATCCGAGCACAACAATCTGGTGGAACGACTTATGGTTCAACTTAATGATGTTTTGTTCGAGGATCTTCTGGTACTCTTTGGAATGAGAGGACTGGTTAATCATAGTCCCATCTTTCCATATTTCAAATTTGTTTGGCTTGATGCCACGTACTACTTTAAATTCTGAACCTGATACTTCAAAATTAATTTCTACCAAGCAATCTTTTTTATTAATACTGTTAACAAGCTGAGGCTTAGATATATTACGATGAGCTTTACCAAAGAGCGCAAAGGCTAATGCATCAAGCATAGTAGATTTACCAGCACCATTGTGGCCAACAATTAAGTTAGTCTTATGGACAGTAAAGTCGATAGAGCTCCAGGAATTTCCGGTAGAAAGGAAATTTTTCCAACGTAATGTCTTAAATGTAATCATGCTATTTCTAAGGTTTGTGCCTCAATCATCAGATCATGCATTTCTTTTTTAATGCGATCTTTATCCAATTCAGTTTCTACATTATCAATATAAGAATTTAGTAAAGTGCTTGTATCTTCAAGAGATATGCTTTCGTCATCTACGTTTTGTCCAATAAATTCAGCAAAGTTCTCTTGAATCTTCAGTTCGTGTATCTTCCTATTTTGTATTCTATCAACAAAACGATCAAATGTAAACAGGTCGTTTTTGTTTATTACAACTATTTTTACAAATTTATTTTCAACCTGATCTAAGTCATAATTGTTAAAATCATATTTAGAATCATCATAATAAATCCGATGGAAAAGAGTATGAGGATTATGGATAGCAGTAATTTCTCGTGTTTCTGTATCAACAACGTGAAAGTGTTTACTATCATGCGCATCATTCCAGAAGAACTCCATTTGTGATCCAAGATACATGATATTATCTTGTTCTGATTTTGTATGGAAGTGGCCTGATAAAACCTTTTCAAATCGTTTAAAGAGAGAACGATCTAAACCATGTTCATTCTTAATACCTTTCATCATTTCATAACCAGCGATTTCAAAGTGGCCGCCAATCCAATCGCATTTTGCATTGGAAAGAAAATCCATACACTGCTTTTCGTTTTCATTATCAATCCACGGCACGAGTCCAATTTTCATAGGACCGTATTCCATAATTGTAGGCTCATGGATAATATTGACTTCATTCATATAATAGCCAAGCAATTCTTTTAAAGAATTTAGCTCACCAGTATTTTTGTAATAAGTGTCATGGTTGCCACGAATGATGTCCATCGTGATGCCGTACTCTCGTAATGGTTTAAGAAAGTGATGGCGGTTCCGATTAAGAGCCCTGAAGTTAATAAATTTTCGATTATCATAGTAATCGCCAAGGTGAATGATATGGCGAATATCGTTTTCCAAAAGATAAGGAAAAAATACATCAGTGTAAAATGTTTCTGCATTATCAAGAAAAATGTCAGAAGAATTGCGAATTCCAGTATGAGTATCATTCAGTATTGCTATTTTCATTTAGTTCATTCTCTAGTTTTACAATCTTTTCTTTCAGCATTAGTTTTTGTTTTTTTAAAAAACTAATTCTCAAATGAGCATAAGGACCAAGTCCTTTAATTTGCTCGTCGAGCTTAGAATGAGATTCTTGTAAGCTCTTCAGATATGCAATTTTATTCATCGTCAATAAAGCCTTGTAAATCGGAATCAACTCGAATTACTTTTTTCCGGCGTGTTTTTTCTTCTTTTAAATATGATTTAAATTCTGTGTCTTTTTCTTTAATTTTATCAATACGATCTTTTAGCTGATCAAGGAAAGAGTTCATTACGGAATTTGCGGCTACGTCAGTTACATCACCATAAACATATTGTTCTAAGCCAGATTGAGATAAGTATTTGAGTTTTAGATCCTGTTGTTTCTTTTCTTTTTCAATACGACGAAGAAATGCATACCAAGATATCTGAGTAAAATAAGCGAAAGCATTTGGTTTTCCTGTTCGTGTAGCGGCTTCTATATTATAATTGTCAATCGCTTTTAAACAGTTCTCAACTGCGTCCATTACCATTTCTTCGCGGTAAGTATATCGAATGAAATTAGATTTATGTGAAAGGCCTTCAGCAATCTTTAAAAAACACGAAGCAATATAGTCCGGAACTTTTGGTAAAGTTTCTTCTTTATCTCTGGCTTCTTGTAATGATTTACAATAGTCAACTACAGCTTGAGAGAACTCAGCATTATTTACGTAGTGAATATTTTTTCTTTTTGACATAATAAATCCTTCATTCAATAGTTTTATTCTATACTATATTGGGTTGTTTGTAAACAAAAAAATAATTTTATTTTGCTCATTTTTCGGATGTACAATCTGGAAAAATAGTGTATAATAAATTAAGAGCTTTTTGGTGGGGGTAGATATTAGTGTAGTTTATCTTTATTAGGAAATTTGATAATATTTTCATCAATCTCTAGATCTTCTTCAGAACTAATCGCTTCACGCATTTGATTGATATAATCATCTATCTTTTTATTTATCTCATCAGTATCTGTTTCTTCTTGAGATACTGCCGATTGATATTGCTTTAACATTTCTAATGAAGGTAAAGCCTGTACAGTAATATGATCTAAGCTTAATGTTTGAAAAGATTCTGATCCCATTTGAAAACACATATAAGGTCTCAAAGCATGCATGCGCGTCATCTGTGTTTCAACAGTATGAATTGAAAACATGTTACGGACAACAATTAATCCTTCGTTTTCTTCACTATCCCATTCAACCACCTCACAAATGATTTCATCACCAGAAGCTAATTTAAACTGATTTACATTTTTTGGATTCATGCGATATCTACCTTTATGATTTTATATTTAAATTGTTCTTTCTCATATATCTTTACACGAGATGCTCCATGTAAGAGCGTGTAATTTTTCTGAGATTTCCAATGTAAATCATCTGTTACGTCGTAGAGTGTTGTGATTCTTCCGTCATCAGATTGGCGTAGCCCTCTTCCGATACTTTGTAAAACTTTAATTTGAGACTTGCTTGGGCTAGCGAATATGATATTATGCAGATTCCGAATATTAATACCAGTACTAAAGGTACCAAGACTTGCAACAATAATAGCATTTTTCTGTTTCTCCACAATACGTCGAATTGCTTCTCTATCAGAAGTATCGACTTCACCACTTACAAAAAAGACTTTCCTTCCTTCCTCTACCTTACTATTTATCATCTCAAAGAGAGGCTTTCCATGAGCGTCCACACGATTAAATAAGACGAGAGTATTTCCTTTAGCATCCAAAGCGAGATTACGAATGAGACGGTTACGAGACTCATTTCCAATAATGAAATCAATTTCTTCTTGGTATGTCTTTTTTCCAAAATTCTTTCTCACTTCTTCTGAATAATTAAGCAAAAGTACTTTAATATCTAAAGGCGCAAGAGTTCCATCATCTTGCAAAGTTTTAGTTTTAGTTACATTATAAACTGGTCCAAACAAACCTTCTAAAACTAATTGGTGAGTCTGCGTGCCATCCAGCGTACCGGTGGTACCAAATCTATACTTGGCTTCAGTGGCTTTATTCATAATTGATGAAAGCGACTTGGATTTAAACCCGTGGCACTCATCTCCAATTACCATACCAAATTGTTGAAACCATTTCTTAGGATATTTATATATGCTCTGCCATGTGGAAATAATCACTGGTTTCTTTGTAACTTTATCTTTACCTGAATAGATCTTATGGCATATCGCTTCAGCATTCATTCCATATGATTCAAAGTCAGAATACATTTGCTCAACAAGAGATGTAGTTGGTACAATAATAAGAATCTTCTGAGTTTCTTTTAACATCTCAATATAGTATTTCATTATCAGATAAATAATAAACGATTTCCCTGAACCTGTTGGAGATAAAAGAATTGCTCGATTTCTTTTTAGGGCTGTTACAATCGCATCGTATTGATACTCTCGAGGCTGAAATGGAAGCGTTGCGTCAGCAAGTAACCGAGATAAGTCAGGAGCTGAATGAGCCGGAACTGGAAATCCGTATTGATCCGACTCTACAGTGTCAACAGAATATGATCGCTCAGATGCAAACTTTAACAAATACACATATAGCCCAGCGTTTAGCTCACCGTTCATGCGATTAAAAAGTCGTATCTTACCGTCCCATACTTTATTCTTATAAGCTGGCATGAACTTATATCCTGGAACGTAAAAAGAAAAATAGTCTGATAGTTCTGCAGCTGGACCAGCGTCACAGTCAACATACATCATACTATAATCTTTCATATAGACTTTTATATCAGCCATTCTCTTTTAATTCTCTATATTTTTTTCTTAATTTTATAAATTCTGGTAGATAATCATATGTATTGATTTTAAATACTTGTGGTTCGCTATGATCCACTGTAATAATAATTACGCCTTGCTTGATAGGAATACCAGTTCTTTCAAAAAAAGCTGCAGCATAAAATGAAGCTTGGATAAAATAGTTTTGAATCCATTCTTCTTTCTTTGGTTTACGAGATGTTTTAAAATCAATGATGGATAATTCATTATCAAACTCAGCAATACAGTCAACTTGTCCTGCACACTCAAGTTTATCACTATATAAAAACTCTTCTTGAAACCAGACATTATTCAGACGTGTATCAATAATATTTTTAATATGGCTAAAGGAATAAAGATTGTTAGGCATAACATCCTCATCCCAATTCTCTACATTATCAATATAATCTTCAGCTAGTTTATGTACTGCGGTTCCACGTACTGCAGCCTGATGGCTAATCTTATTTGCTTCTTCTTCACCGACTCTTTTACGCCATTCCATAATACCTTTTTTATTGAAGGCACCTAAAACTGTAGTAATAGATGGATAAGATCCACCTTCAGGCGTAAAATACTTACGGCCTGTATCAGTTGTTTTTCGAGTTAGTTTTGGAAGAGTAATTCCGTGGTCTACATGATTAAACATTAAACACCTGCTTCAAATTGTTTCCACCGAATCATATTACTAATTGTCTGGTGGCGCCAATTTAAGTTAGTAACAATTTCTGTCAATGTTTCAATTACAGTTTTCCAGTACTGGATTTTCTCTTCTGATTTCTGAATCTCAACATCACTATCATAATAGTAATCCATTTCGCCTTTCATAATCTTTAAACCATCTAATGGATCAAAAGACCATCCAAGCTCTTTGATTCTTTCTTCGGACATCTTTCCATTATACCAAAGCCATTTATCTTTCAATAAAACCTTTTGCTGAAACTCAGCACGTTTCTTTGCTAGCTTTGCTTCAGCCAGCAATTGAAGATATTTTGCATGTAGTTTTGGAGTTTCGCGTGAAGATTTATCAAGGCTAGAGTCGTTGATTACACAGTCAACTGCCCACTCTTCAAGTATCGCTTTTAGATCCATAATATACCCTCATAATATAATAGTATTTATCGTAGTTCAAAAGATGAGAATCTGAATGTTGCCGGAAAGGTTACAAATGTATTATCACCACTGGTTGATTCTAGAGTCATATCTCCAAGGCTTGTGGGGATACAATCATAATATTGTATTTGTCTAGTCTTATTGTTATGAGAACTTAGAATATTTAGTGTGATATCAGAATATGTTGGAGGCTGGTTTTCTTGTCTATTGATTGGAGATACTTCATTTGTTTGAACAATTCTTTGCATCCAGTTATACATTTCTGTATAAGCATTCATCTCTTCATCAACAAGAATAATTACAGTCAATTCTGTAAAGTTTAGTTTATCACCAGCAAATGGCACCGAAGAAACCTTTTTAAATGGAACTTCAACTGGGTTTACGTTTAGAGCCGGATGCAATACAGTTTGACAAAAGAACTGTAAGTTAGGGAAAGTTTTTCTATCAATTGTAAGACTAAAGTTTGTAGGCTGTAATAAAGTAATATTATTTAAGCCAGAACTAGTTGTAGATGTAGTGCTAGCCTCTACTGTCAAGCTGGGATTTAAAGTTGCCATTATTTGCTCCAAAAAACTTTATTCTATTTATATAAGAAAAAAGCCTCCGAAGAGGCTTCTCCTAATCAGTGTATTGAGATGGAACCGAAGAAGCGTCCCAAACATATGGACTGTACTTTGGATTACCAACAACAACTACGTCTTGGTCACCAACTTCAGTCCAGACACGATCGTCCATCCATCTGTGGTAGTATGCTGGTCCACCCCAAACTCTACGAGCTCGTTGGTAAGTAGCATCATCCATTCCGACATAGTGTACAGTTCTCATTATTACTCCATTTCATCTTATAATACTATAATAACATATTACAAATCAAATGTAAACAAAAAAGTGAGCAGTATGTAAAAAAAGTGGCCCCGAAGGGCCACAGTTTATAAGGGAGATAGAATGGAGGGGTTGATTCCCCTCCTGTTTTACTTGACTTATGTCAAGATGTTGTCTACACGGAAGATACGGTAGTATTGGTTTGTGCGAACAGTCGCAAGACCGTCTGCCGCAGTTGCACCAACGAATGGGTTTGACGCCATGCCATAACGAGTTTTGAACCCGATACGTGGCTGGAAGTCGTTCTCACCAACCGCACGGACCATTGTTAGTGGTACGTATGGGCAGTAGAATACACCTGCGTCATATGGGTTAGTACCCTTATAACCTACGTTGATGTAATCGGTGTCTGCATATGGATCGATGTATACGCGGATACGACCATTCATAACACCTGCAAATGTGTTGCCTGTGTCATCAACATTCAAGTTTGTTGATAGAGCTGGTGAGTAATCCAACATGCCTGAAGCTGCTAGAGCACTTGCAACATCTGAAGAACAGATGATGAAGTTACCTTTACCGCGACGTGTTTCTTTCGCGATTGTGTTAGCTTCACGATCT
>Ga0255781_10000764_pt1 | contig 26006 bp, 17 predicted proteins | sample 101ome_21_FD_179979 | JGI IMG/M metagenome (GOLD analysis project Ga0255781, IMG submission 179979) | Coastal salt marsh microbial communities from the Groves Creek Marsh, Skidaway Island, Georgia - 101413BT metaG (version 2) | ecosystem: Environmental > Aquatic > Marine > Intertidal zone >... | reverse complement strand
CGGCTGCATCGACGAATCGCTCATCGACCCGGAGATGGCCTGCACCGAGGAGTGGAACCCCGTGTGCGGATGCGACGGCGTGACGTACAGCAACGCCTGTTTTGCCACGTACTACGGCGGCGTGACTTCTTACGTCGGAGGTGAATGCGGCTCGAACGATTGCGTCGACGAATCGCTTATCGACCCCAACGCCATTTGTCCTGCGGTTTGGAATCCCGTTTGTGGATGCGACGACGTCACCTACGCCAACCCGTGTGAGGCCGAGAATTACGGAGGGGTGACGGAATTCACGTTCGGAGAATGCGGATCCAAGGGAGGTTGCGATCCGGTCATTGAGGCGTGGCCGAGCGACGTGCCGGGCGTTTGGAATTTCCAGGTGTACGACGCGTCCAACCCCAACGGAGGACCGCTTGCCGACGCCGTGCTTGGTTGGACGTTCTCCAACGGCCAAGTCCTGGAAGGGGGTGCGGACGGCACGGTTCAAATGGCGTTTTGGAATTCCAACGATTACGTGTCGGTGGCGTGTGTTCAGGTGATGTGCCAGGGTGCGGTGGTCGAGACGTGCCTCGAGGTGGCGTGGCCCATGGACGGCGTGGAATGCGAAAACGTCTTGGTGGCCGTGAACGCCGAATGGGGCACCCCTGCCGGAGTTGATCCCCTTGCACTGGAGTTGGTGTTGAGCATGGTGGACCTTGATGTGGACCTCGATTTGGGCCAAATCTTGGAAGGCGGCTCGTTCAACGAGACGCTGACCTTCTGTTTGCCAGTCGGGTTCTGTTACGAGCTTGAGGCGGCCCTTGGAAACGTCGAATTGACCGACGTTGATGTGTTCGAGATTGCGGCTGGAATCGGCCAAGAATTGCCCGCCTGGCAAGACGTTCTTGCGGCCCTGTCCGGATCCGACGCGTCGTGGTCGATCTCCCTCGGCGTGGACGTGCTAGAAGGATGCGACGACACCTCTGCCATGAACGACGCCTGGGTGGACTCAAATGTTACAACATTTCCCAACCCTGCACGCGATCGCGTGACCCTTACGGGATGGGAGGGTGGTCCCGCGCGGGTTGTGATTCGCAACGTTCTTGGGCAACCACTTCTTGACCTTCCGGCCATTCAGCCTGGCGAGGAGATTCCCATCGACCCCATGTGGAGCGGCGTCGTTCTTGTGGAGGTCACGGCGAACGGTCGCTTGTCGCGGACGTCCTTGGTCGTGAATTGAGGCTTCGCTTCGCAAGGCGTGCCCTACCTTCGCGGGGACACGAACGACGACGTTCGTTCCCACACGAAGACTTGAAACTGCATGCGTTTTGATCGCCTGAACAACTTGACCGGGTGGGCCGTTTGGGCCCTCGCCACGGTGGTTTATTTCCTGACTGTTGAACCGACCGCCAGTTTTTGGGACTGCGGTGAATTCATCGCCTCCGCTTACAAACTCGAAGTCGGGCACCCTCCAGGCGCCCCGTTCTTCATGCTGTTGGCGCGGTTCTTAATGATTCCTATGGGCCCTGAATCGGCCGCACTTGCGGCAAATGGCTTGTCCGTGCTCAGCAGTTCGTTCACGATTCTGTTCCTGTTTTGGAGCGTCACCCACTTGGCCAAACGCTTGTCTGGAGAGCGTGAACCTTCGAGCGGAACGGCGTTGGCCATTCTTGGAGCCGGCGCCGTGGGTGCGTTGGCCTACGCGTTCAGCGACTCCTTTTGGTTCAGCGCGGTCGAAGGCGAAGTGTACGCGTTGTCGAGCTTGTTTACGGCGCTGGTGTTTTGGGCCATTCTGAAGTGGGAAAACGTGGCCGACCAACCTGGTTCGGCGAAGTGGATTATTCTGATTGCCTACCTGATGGGTCTTTCCATTGGGGTGCACCTGTTGAACTTGTTGGCCATCCCGGCCATCGCATTGGTGTACTTCTACCGCAACCACGAATTTTCGTGGAAGGGCCTCGTCCTGACGGGGGTGGTGGCGGTCGTGCTGTTGGGGTTTGTTCAAGAGGCGTTGATCAAGGGTGCGGTTCAGTTGGCGGGCAGCTTTGAGTTGTTTTTCGTGAACGACCTCGGCATGCCGTTCAATTCGGGGGCCTTGGTTTACCTCACGTTGCTTTTGGGAGGCATCGTGGCCTTGGTGGTGGTGAGCCAGCGCAAGGGATGGTGGGCGGTCAACACGTTGACGTTGGGCATGGCGATGGTGCTTTTGGGCTACAGTTCGTTTGCCACCATCATGATTCGCTCTGCGGCCAACCCCCCGATGGACGAGAACGACCCCGAGAACCTCTTCGCGCTGTTGAGTTACTTGAGCCGCGAACAATACGGCGACCGGCCTTTGTTGACGGGTCAGTTTTGGGACACGCCAACGTCCTTGGACAAGCCCTACCTCGACGGCGAACCGGCATGGGTAAAGAGCTACAGCGTAACCCAAAAGCGAGGTCCAGTCAACCGCCGCGTCAAGAGCTTCAAGGGCGAGTACGCGGCTGAACAATTTGTTCAAGCGAATCCGGATGAGAAGTACTTCATCGTGGAGGAATACGTCGACAGCGGGGAGAAGCGAGGATCCAAGCCCAACTACAACCCGGACTTCACCATGGTGTTTCCTCGGATGTACAGCTCGACGGGCTCCCACATTCCAGAATACAAGAAGTGGAGCAACTACAAGGGTTTCAACTCGCCGACGTATTACACGAGCCCTCTCGTGGAAGTGGCCATGACGCGAAAGGAGTTCCTTGCCCACGTCGAAAGAGACCTCCTCGGTGGGCGCATGGAACGGGCGGAACTCGACCGCGTTTTGCGTCGCCTGTTTGCGGACTACGGCCAAAGGTTTGACACGAATTTCGAGCTCCAAAGCAAGGACATCCTCCTCGTGCGCAACCCCGAGACGGGACAAATGAACTCTGCTCCGCTTTCGAACCCGGACATGCGGTCAAGCCTTTCGCGTTACGTCGTCGATCAACTCGACCAGGGCTTGGACAACGGCAAGGGCTACGTTCAGCGGCTCGAGCGTACCAAGCGGCAGCAGGAAGACGACCTCCGTCGTTTGACCCAGCGCGCCAACCAATCCCGCAGCCAAGACGACATTCGCCGTGCGTTGCAGGCGGAGGGTCGGTTGAACAACACCCTCGAAGAGCTTGTGCCCACGCAGGGAGAAAACTTGCGCTTCTTTGCCGATTACCAAATGGGGTGGATGTACTTCCGCTACTTCTTTTGGAACTTCATCGGCAAGCAAAACGACACCCAAGGTCACGGAGATTTCATTGACGGCAACTGGCTCAGCGGGGTGGACTTCATCGACGCCGAGCGCTTGGGCAACCGAAGCACCTTGACGCAGGAAATGAGGGACAACCGAGGCTGGAATCGGTTTTTCTACCTCCCTTTGATTCTCGGGTTGATCGGCTTGGCATTCCAAGCTTTCCGCGACCCGAAGGGAGCGTCTGTGGTCGGTCTGTTGTTTTTGATGACAGGCCTGGCCATTGTCGTCTACCTCAACCAAACCCCCTTGCAACCACGCGAGCGGGACTACGCGTACGTGGGGTCCTTCTACGCCTTCGCCATGTGGATCGGCTTGGGTGTGATGGCGCTGTACGAGGCAGCGCGTCGGCCGGACGTCAAAGCCCACATGCAGGGGCTGGCGTTGCCCTTGGTGGCAGGCGTGGTGTTCTTCGTGATGGAAACGCTTTCAGGGGGTTCTCACGCGCTTTCCTACAGCGTGTTGTTCATGGGCGTCGTGGCGGCCGTGATGTACGCGGTGTCTTGGGCTCTCGGAAAATCGTCCATGAGCGATTCAGTCCGGGCTGGGGTGGTCGTCGGATTGTGCGCGGTCGTGCCGCTGCTTCTCGCGTCGGAAGGCTGGGACGATCACAGCCGTGCCCGTCGACGCACCGGGGTCGACATGGCCAAGAATTACCTCAATTCGTTGGCGCCCAACGCCATCATTTTCACCAACGGCGACAACGACACGTTCCCGCTCTGGTACGCTCAGGAGGTGGAGGGCATTCGCACGGACGTGCGGGTGTGCAACTTGAGCCTGCTCAACACCGATTGGTACATTGACCAGATGCGCCGCCGTGCCTACGACAGTGCGCCCCTGCCCATCCTGATGGACGAGGAAAAGTACCGCCAAGGCACGCGTGACGTGGTTTTGGTCGACCGGAACAGCACGCCCATGAACCTCAAGCAGGCCATGGAGTACACGTTGGACGACGAAAATTTGCAGGCTTTCCCAGGCCAAAAAGGCTACTACAACCTCCCTGCCAACACCTTCCGAATCCCGGTCGACTCGGCGGCCGTGCTTCAGTCAGGCTTGGTGACCCCCGAGGAGGCCAAGTACCTCGTCGACGCGGTGGAATGGACGTTGACCAACGGCAGCGGTTCGACGCCGACCTACATCACCAAGAACCACTATGCGGCACTCAACATGATTGCGAACAACAACTGGGAGCGCCCCATCTACTTCGCGGTTACGACGGGTCCGGAGAGCTACCTCGGACTCCAAGACCACTTCCGTTTGGAAGGGCTGGCCTACCGCTTGGTGCCGCTGAAATACCCCAAGAACGAGAACCCCAACATCCTCGGTGCCATTGGCACGGACATCATGTACGAGAACGTCATGGACAAGTGGGAATGGGGAGGCATGGACGACGTGGAGAACGGCATTTACATGGACGAAAACAACCGCCGCATGGTGACCAACGTCCGGTTGCAGATGTCCAACTTGGCGGAGACGTTGTTGAAAGAGAAAGATCCGCAGCGAGCCCTTGCTGTCCTCGACGAATTGCTTCGGGGCACGCCAAAGGAAAACGTGCCGTTCAGCCGTGTCATGATGCCGGTGGCCGAGTCGTACCTGCAGTTGGCCGGGGATTCAGCGGTGGCACCAAACGCCGCTTCGTTGTCGGCGGACGACAGGGAACACGCGTGGAAAATGGCGCAGGAGGTGACGGACCATTTCATGGCCATGCAGGAAGACCAAGTGGCCTACTGCACGTCTTTGGAGCCGGAGTTCTACTTCGCAGCAGAGCGAGAAATTCAGTTTGCCCTTCAGGTGGGGGACCGTCTGGTGCGTGTCATGAAGTACTTCCACGCAGAGTCGGAGGAAGTCAAGACCCTTGAAGGCAGGTTGACCGACATGGAGGCCGCCGTGGAAGCGTACGAGCGGAATTTGATTGACCTCGGAGATTTCGAATTCTGAGCATGGACGCTGGCGGGAACACCCGAGCGCGAATCGCAGTGTTGGCTTCCGGATCGGGGTCCAACGCCGAGGCCCTCATGAAGCACTTCGCTTCTGGATCGGGGTCCGAAGTAGGCGAGGTGGTTTGGGTGTGTACGAACCGTCAGGATGCCGGGGTGCGGGAGCGTGCTGCTCGGCGAGGTGTTTCTGAAAGTCATGTCTCCAAGGCTGACATGGAGGCGGGGCGGCTGCTTGAGGAGCTTCGGGCGAGAAAGGTGGATTGGGTCGCCTTGGCGGGTTTTCTGTTGCGTGTTCCTGCGTCGGTATGCGCGGCATTTGAGGGACGCATGGTCAACATCCATCCCGCCTTGTTGCCGAACTTCGGTGGAAAAGGGATGTATGGCATGAACGTGCATCGCGCAGTTCATCAGGCAGGTGAAACGCGTTCGGGCATGACCATTCACTGGGTGAACGAGGCGTACGACGAAGGGGACATCTTGTTTCAAGGCGAAGTTAACCTGTTGCAACACGATGGGCCGGAGGACATTGCAGCCAAAGTGCTGGAGCTTGAACACCGGCATTACCCCAGCGTGCTCGAGGGGCTCATTCGTGTGGCTCAAGGCACCGATGTGCGCGACGCATCTCATCTGAAATCGCACAAGTCGTGATGGCCAAAGTCACGATGTACACCGACGGTGGGGCAAGCGGCAATCCCGGTCCAGGCGGGTACGGGACGCTGCTGATGTACGGCGAGCACGTCAAGGAGATGAGCGAGGGGTTTCGTCTCACGACGAACAACCGCATGGAATTGTTGGCGGTGATTGTGGGGCTCGAGGCGTTGACGAGGGACGGGGTGGAGGTCGAGGTGTATTCGGATTCCAAGTACGTCGTGGATGCGGTGATGAAACGTTGGGTCTTCAATTGGGAGAAGAAAGGCTACAAGGACAAGAAGAACCCCGACCTGTGGCAACGCTTTTTGCGCATCTACCGAAAGCACAAGGTCACGTTTCATTGGGTCAAGGGCCATGCAGGCAACCCGTTGAACGAGCGCGTGGACGCCATGGCGGTGGCTGCGTACCAAACCGGGAACTTGTTGACCGATACTTGGTACGAACAGAACGAGGCCTAAGCGCCGACGAGTGTGGAGGGGTTATCTTTGGGGCGCAATTCAATGATCATGCGTACAGACCTCTACCAAGGCCACGACTACTACAACATGGACGAGCTCCTCACCGAGGAGCACAAGTTGATTCGCGACACCGCGCGTGCGTGGGTGAAGCAGGAAGTCAGCCCCATCATCGAAGACGCCGCCGAGCGTTGCGAATTCCCCAAACACTTGTTGCCGGGGTTGGGCGAGATTGGGGCGTTTGGGCCTTACATCCCTGAGGAGTACGGCGGCGCGGGTCTCGACCAGATCGCCTACGGGTTGATCATGCAGGAACTTGAGCGCTGCGACAGCGGCTTGCGTTCGACGGCTTCCGTGCAGAGCTCGCTTGTGATGTATCCCATTTGGAAGTACGGTTCCGAGGAGCAGAAGCAAAAGTTCCTGCCCAAACTCGCGACCGGCGAGTGGATGGGCTGCTTCGGACTGACTGAGCCTGACCACGGTTCCAATCCCGGGGGCATGGTCACCAACTACAAGGAAGACGGGGACGACATCATCCTCAACGGAGCCAAGATGTGGATTTCCAACGCGCCGTTTGCTCAGCTTGCGGTGGTTTGGGCCAAGAACGAGGAAGGCCGAATCCACGGCGTGATTGTCGAGCGCGGCATGGAGGGTTTCAGCACGCCCACGATGAAGGGCAAGTGGAGCTTGCGGGCGTCCGACACGGGGGAACTCATCTTCGACAACGTTCGCGTGCCGAAGGCAAACATCCTGCCCGGACGGTCAGGTCTCGGAGCGCCTCTGAGCTGCTTGGACAGCGCCCGTTATGGCATTGCTTGGGGCGCGATTGGTGCGGCTCTGGACTGCTATGACGTGGGGTTGCGGTACGCGAAGGAGCGGATGCAGTTTGGTCGCCCCATTGCAGGATTCCAGTTGCAACAGAAGAAATTGGCGGAAGCCATCACGGAGATCACCAAGGCTCAGTTGCTGACGCACCGACTTGGCGTGCTCCGCAACGAAGGACGCGCAACGTCCGCCCAGATTTCCATGGCCAAGCGGAACAACGTGGACATGGCGATCAACATCGCACGAGAGATGCGTCAGGTGCTCGGCGGCATGGGCATCATGAACGAGTACCCCATCATGCGCCACATGGCCAACCTCGAGTCGGTCATCACCTACGAGGGCACGCACGACATTCATTTGCTGATCACGGGCCTCGACATCACGGGCGAGAACGCGTTCAAGTAAGGTTCGGGTTCAGCGCACCGCGAAACGGTCGGCGTCCTTGAGGAAGGGCAGTTTGGCTCGAAACGAGTCAAGCTTGTTTCGGTCGAGAACAGCACGTAGGGTTGCAGGCGTGCCGAGTGATCCAGAATCTTGAAGGGGCTTTCCTGCGAAATCAACGACGAGGCTGTCGCCGGCGTAATGGTGGCCATTCGCGTCGGAGCCGCATCGGTTGACTCCCACCACAAAACACTGGTTCTCGATTGCGCGAGCCTGCAGAAGGGTTCGCCACGCGTCGCGCCGGGGCGCGGGCCAGTTGGCAACGTACAAGGCAAGGTCATACGGGTTGGGGCCGTGGTTTCGCACGAATCCTGGGAAGCGCAAGTCGTAGCACACTTGAAGCAAGATGCGCCACCCGCCCCATTGCACCTCCACACGGTCTCGCCCGGCGGTGTAGTTCTCGTGTTCTCCCGCCAAGGTGAAAAGGTGACGTTTGTCGTAAGCGTGCAGGTCGCCCTCCGGCGTGGCAAACCACATCCGGTTGACGGCGTGGCCGTCGGCAGTTGAGGCTGCGACGCTTCCAGTGAGCGCCACGCCGTGCTCGGCGGCCAGGCGAAGCATCCACGTCGAACTGGGTCCTTGGCCTTCGAGATCGAGCTGTTCGACGCCGTCCACGCTCAGGGAAAAGCCCGTGGTGAACATCTCGGGAAGAACAATCAAATCGGCACGGTGGTCTTGGAGCGTCTCGGAAATGAGGTCCTCGAAATGGATGCGGTTCGCCTCTGGGTCCTGCCAAGCAAGGTCGGCTTGAAGAGCCACCACGCGCAATTCAGTCTTCGGTTTGAGTGGGGATGCAGGAGCGACCCCATCCGGTTGGGCCGGGTTGCCACTTGACTCCAAAGGAATGGCTCTAAGAAGCCCGATGGCCTGGTCGATTGTGGCGTCTTCTTTCGCGAAGCAGAGGCGCACAGAGGGTTCCCAGGAGGGTCCAAACGCGCTCATGGGGATGGTCGCGATGCCGTGCTCGCGGGTCCACCTGCGTGCCAAATCCCCGTCCGATTCTCCGGGCTTCAGATACGCCTCGACCCCGACGACCTGGAAATAGCCCCCTTCGGCGGGCTCCCACGTGAGAGCGGTGCCTTCGAGGCCCTTCAGCAGCCGGTCCCGCTTCTGGGCGTAAATGGGGCCGACGGTCTCGAGGTGGGTCGCGGCTGCCTCGGAGGACAGGTAGGTCACGAGCCCGGCCTGAAAAGGCGCGCCGGTGGAGAACACGTCGTACTGATGGATTTTTCGGAGTTCCGCCGTGACGGCGGCGGGGGCGGCCAGCCACCCGATTTTCCAACCTGTCGCGTGAAACAGCTTTCCAAAGCTGCCCGCGACGAGGGTTCGGGAGCGGAGGCGAGGATGCAATGCGGGAACGGGTGCGGTGCGGCCGTCGTGCACCATTGGCCCGTACACCTCGTCGCTGATCAACCACGCGTCCGTGCCTTCGAGGGCGTCGGCCAGGAGGTCCAGCACGGCTTGGGTGGTGAGTTTGCCGGTGGGGTTGTGCGGGCTGTTCAAGATCACGAGGCGTGTTCGAGGTGACACGGCACGGGCGAGGTCGTGGCCGTTCATTTGGCCTTGCGCGTCGAGCAACGGCACGCGCACGACGCGGGCCTGATTCAACTCGGCGACTGGCGCATACAGGTCGTAGCAGGGGTCCTGGAGAACAACCTCGTCGCCGGGCTGCAACAGGGCGGACATGGCGGCGAACAGGACGCTTGAAGCGCCTGCTCCTACGGTGATTTCCGTGTCGGGGCAGTAGCCTGCTCCGGCGTGGTACGTCTCGGCGATCCAGCGACGGAGGTCCCGGTTGCCGGGCATGGGGGCGTACTGGTTGTGTCCGTCCTCGAGCGCTTGGGCCACAGCCCGTCGCAACGCCTTCGGGGTGTCGAGGTCAGGAAACCCTTGGGCGACGTTGAGCGCACCGCATTCAAGTGCGAGCGCGGACATCTCGGTGAAAATCGTCGTGCCGACCTCGGGCAACTTCGAGAAGGGCATGCGAGGGGACGAACTGTTCATCGCAACACGGCGAATTTGACGACGGCGCCCTCCTTGCCGTTTCGGTCTGTGGCGAACGCGAGGTACACCCCGTAAGGCGCCTGCCTGCCGTCTTCCATTTTTCCGTCCCACGTTGCACGGCCGCCGTTGCTTTCAAGGACGGCAATCCGGTTCCCCGTTGCGTCGGTGATGTGAACCGTGCTTTGGTAGGCCAAACCGTCAATCACAACCGGCCCCTCGTGGTCCGCGCGAATGGGGTTGGGCATGATGCGCACGTCTTGCATTTCCCGATCCCAGTTGGTCGCCTCTCCCCGATACGACATAAGGCCTTTGGCCGTGCCGAGGTACACCTCGCCTGAGCCGTAGTCCATGGCGATGTCTTGAATGTCGTTGGAGGGAAGCGGGCTGTTGTCCACGGTGAAGTGATGGTCGGTGGTGAGGCCGTCCGACGCGAGAACGTAAACGCCCGATCCTTGCGTGCCGACCCATTTGCGGTTTCCCGCGTCGATGATCAAGGATTGAACGACGTCCGTTTCGAGCAAGTACTGCAAGTTTCCGTCTTGGGAGATGAGGATTTGGCTTGCGTTCACGTCGTCCCCAAACACCGTCGAGCTTTGGTAAAAAACGCACGGGCCGTTGGCCGTACCCACCCAAATCTCGTCGTCCAAATCTTCTTCGATGCAGAACACGTCGTTGGAAGGCAGGCCTCCCTGACCCGGAGTTTTCGTCAAGATGGTCCAATTGTCGTCCGAGGGGTTTTCAGGGGTGCCGGCGGGGTCGTACACCAACACGCCGTTGCCGCGAGGCAGCACCGCCCAGACGTAGCCGTCGCGGGTGACTTCGATGTCGCCGAAGAGGAGGTTTTGGCCTTCGTCGCCCAAATCCATCCCCACCGTGGTGCCGTCCGGAAGCATGACGTGGAGGCACGCGGTGGTCCACGGCGTGGCGAACCACAAGTTGCCGTCCGTGTCGAAGTCCACGCCGCTCACGGCAGAGCGCGGGGACCCACCGACCTCGGACAACTCCATGCTCGAGTTTTCCGCGTTCAGGACACGAACCACCTGGCCGTCGCGGAGTTCGAGGAGTCCCTCTTCGTACGATGCGAAGACGACGTGAGAGGGGTCCGTGGGGTCAATGCTGACGTCCAAGATGTCTTTCACCCCCGCCACGTCGTTGGCGTTTTCAGGCAAGGCGGGCACGTGCCAGTCGCGGTCGCTGTATTGGAACAAGCCGTCTGACCGGTACTGGGGAGTCCAAGAGGCACTTACCGCGCCGGTGGCCACCCACAGGTTGTCGTTCCAACAGTCCATGCGGCGCACAGCCGCGTTGGGAGGGCCGTCTGGTCGGTTGGTGCGGGTGGGAATGCTCGACGCCGTGGGTTGCGGAACCCACGTCACCACGCCGCCCACGTTGCTTGCCAGCCAAACGCGACCCTGCGTGTCGTTTGCGCCCACGGCCACGTCCCGGATGTACGCAAAGGCAGGCACCTCGTTGGTGGGCGCCTCCGGTTCCCCTTGCGCATCCCAGCCCCAAACGTCGCAACACGAGGCCACGAGCAAGCCCTCGGACCGGCTACCGTCTTCCGCCAAAATCCAAGGACCGGTCGCCATGCCACCAAAAGGAAGTCCGTCCGCATCCCACCCCGGCATCACATCCCAAATCCCGTCGTCGCTGCCGGCCCAAACCACGGCGAGGTCGCTCTCCGGCACCTCCGTGACCATCCACCATGACCCGGCAAACTGCTTCAATTCCAGCACCCCACCGAGGTCGGGGGCGCCTTCCCAAGCCGTCCAACGGTCGGGGTTGGCCAAGAACGGGTCGCCCTTGGCCGCGGCCAGAACTCCTTGACTCGTCCCCACCAACCACATGCCGTCGTGCGACGTCACGCAACGCGCGTCAACGGCTATTTCAGGGGGCGTCAGCGACCACGTGTCTGCGATTTCTTGTTTGGTCAGGTCGAGCACCACCACACCTACAGCGGAGGCGAGGTAGGCAAAATCGCCTTCCACGTAAATCGATTCGATGCGCTTGCTCCCCACCACTTGGGCAATCCGGAGGTCAGGGATGTTGGTGGTTCCCGCGGCGTCTCGCAGGTCAATGCCCCCGTCCTCGTAGGCGACAATCCACTGGCCCCGTTCCGCGTCGTACCCCAGGGCTGACGGGTTTCCTTGCGACAAAGCGGTTCCTTTCACGACCCGACTCACTTCGTACGTCGCGGTGTCCACCGTGAACAGGGCGTTGGGAGTCCGTGCCACGACCACGTCGCGCGCGAACATCACTTCAGCCGCAGCGCCGTAGGGAAAGTGATCGCGCCAACTCGACACCTCGTATTGAGCCCAAGCCGTCGCTCCCGCAAGGGACACCCACACCACGAAAAGGCACTGAAGTTTCACGCGAATCATGACGGGACGAAGTTCGGGATATTGTGCTCATCCCGATGAACTTTCCAACGAGCCCGTTACCTTGCCTTCATGACGGTGCCTCACAAACTCGCCATTTTTGGTTTGCTGTTTGCTTCTTTGGGCCTTTCCCCCTCGGAAGCCAAGGCTCAACGACGTGCTGAGACGTCCTTTCAGGCGAGGGGGTGCTGCCCGTGGTGCGAGGAGAACATGGTGAATGCCCTTGAAGGGGGAGCGGTGCTCAGGATTCATTGGGACCAAACGACAGAACGGATGACCGTCGTCTACCGAACTCGAAAAATCACGTCGAAGGAAATCCAGCGGCGCATCGCCTTGGCCGGACACGACACGGACGCCTTCCCGGCCCCAGACAGCGCCTACCTCGCGCTTCCGGCTTGTTGCTGGTACCGGGACTGACCTTCGACCTTACCCCGCGTGTTTCCAACGGAACGCGTCCGCGCCCTCCGATTCGAGCAACGACAAGGCTTCCTCTGAAACGAGCCCGTACCGGTACCCTTGTTTGCTGTACGTTCCTTCGACAATGCCCCAAACCGTGAGCAGTGCGAGCAAGTCCTCCGCCTCGTCAAATTCCATCCGGGACGTTCGGGCAACTTGCGCAAATCGGAGTTGCTGCCCTTCACGCCACCGCTTGAACAAGCGACCTACGTACTCGTCGTACCGAAATTCGGAGCGGTCCATGCGCATCTCGTACTGCCACACTTTGACCATCACCGGCGACGCCTTGTGAATGCGGTCGTCCTTTCGCAAGAACGCCTGCCACCGGTCGGCGGACTTGCCAGAGACCTCCGCACGTTCCGGCAGCTCGACAAAGTGCGGGCGCTGCGCGCTTCGGGGCACCTTGATTTCCAGCACGCTCAGGTAACCGTGCTTCCAAACTTGAGATTCAAACGCCACAGCCGGCCTGCAATGCATTTCCGCAGCGCATTGGATCACGTGGAACTCCTCTTCAATGCGGCACCCCGCAACCTCGCCGCTGTCGCGCACACCGATGAGCAGCCGTCCTCCTTCGGTGTTGGCAAAGGCGCTTAACGTCTTGGCGATTTTTTGGGGGTCGTCCACGCGCATTTTGAAATCCTGATGCTGGTGTTCCCCCTCCTCGATCATGCGCAAGATGTAGGACATGAAGTGAAGGTAGGACGGAAGGAACAAATTGTGTACTTTTGCACCGGAAAGACAAGACGACGACACGGATGGAGGCCACAAGGCCTCTTTTTTGTCCCACAAGATTTGAGTCGCCGACTTGTCCGCCCACCAGAGCACAGCCGTGATCAGCAAAGAGCACATCCAAAGCCTCGCCGAAGAGCACCTTGAAGGGACCCCTGGGTTTCTCGTGGAAGTTGTCGTTTCCGACGGCAGCAACATCCGCGTGGTGGTCGACCACGACGAAAACACGTCGATCGAGTTTTGCATGGGCTTGAGCCGCCACATTGAGTCTTCTTTGGACCGGGAGCTTCAAGATTTTTCTTTGGACGTTCTCTCTCCAGGGCTGGACCAACCGCTGAAGTTGCATCGCCAATACGTGAAAAACGTGGGTCGCGAAGTCTCCGTGATGCCCGTAGAAGGCGCGAAGACGGAAGGCCTGTTGACGCGTGTGGAGGAAGATCACTTCGTGGTCTCGACCCGTGAAAAGCGCCGCATCGAAGGTCGCAAGGCAAAAGAGTGGGTCGAAGAAGACCACCCGTTCCGCTTTGAAGACGTGCACTGGACGAAAGTGAACATCTCGTTTAACAACAAACCGCGGGCCTAAGCCCCCTAACCTGAGTCAACATGCAGTTGAACTTGCTGGAATCGTTTGCAGAATTCAAGGAATTCAAAAACGTCGACAAAGAAAATTTGATGGCCATCTTGGAAGAAGTCTTCCGAAACATGATCATCAAACGGTACGGGTCGGACGAAAACTTTGACATCATCATCAACCCGGAGAAGGGTGACTTGGAGATTTGGCGGAACCGCGAAATCGTCGAGGACGGCGAGGTGGAAGACGAAAACCTCGAAGTGGCGCTGAGCGAGGCGTTGAAGGTGGAGGACGACTTTGAAGTCGGAGAAGAATTGTCCGAAGAGATCAAGCTCGAAAGCTTTGGCCGTCGAAGCGTGTTGTCTCTTCGCCAAAACCTTGCAGGCCGCATCCTGGATATGGAGAAGGACGCGTTGTACCAGAAATACAAGGAGCGCGTGGGTGAGGTGGTCACCGCCGAGGTTTACCAAATCTGGAAGCGCGAAATGCTTTTGGTGGACGACGAGGACAACGAAGTGGTGATGCCGCGGGAACACCAAATCCCCGGGGACTTCTTCAAGAAAGGCGACACCGTCCGGGCCGTGGTGGCCGCGGTGGAAATGCGCAACAACACGCCGCGAATCATTTTGAGCCGCACCGCGCCCGAATTCCTCGAACGCTTGTTCGAAATGGAGGTGCCCGAGATCTACGACGGCTTGATCACCATCAAGAAAATTGTTCGAGCTCCGGGCGAGCGCGCCAAGGTGGCGGTGGAGTCGTACGACGACCGCGTCGACCCAGTGGGCGCATGCGTTGGCATGAAGGGGTCCCGAATTCACAGCATTGTTCGGGAATTGCGCAACGAGAACATCGACGTCATCAACTACACGGCCAACGAAGAGCTCCTCGTCCAACGCGCACTCAGCCCCGCGAAAATCACCTCCATGGCCTTGCATCCAGACACCGGAAAGGCGGAGGTCTACCTCAAGCCTGACCAGGTCAGTTTGGCCATCGGAAAAGGAGGAAACAACATCAAGCTCGCGGGCTTGCTTACCGGCTATGACATTGACGTGTACCGCGAAGACGATGAAGTCAACGAAGATGTGGAATTGAAGGAGTTTGCAGACGAAATCGACGAGTGGATTCTCGACGAATTCGTCAAGATTGGTTGCGACACCGCCCGTTCCGTGTTGAACTTGGACGAAGCCGATTTGGTGACTCGGACGGACCTCGAAGCGGAGACCATCCGCGAAGTGATCTCCATCCTCAAAGCCGAATTGGATTCCTAAGTTATTCATAAGGGCACGCCGACAACGCGTGCCTCCGAGCCCCCCTAGCCAACCCCTTTGTCCCTAATTTCACACAGAATTTCCCCTACATGGCCGAAGCAAACAAACCTGTACGCCTGAGCAAAGTCGCCCGCGAGTTCAACCTTGGCATGACCACCGTGGTTGAGTTTCTGGCGTCCAAAGGCATCGAGGTCGAGGCCAACCCCAACACCAAGTTGGATTCCGAGACATACGCCTTGGTGCGTTCCAACTTCCAGGGGGACAAGGAGACGAAGGAAAAGGCGCAGGCAAGCGCTGCCACGATTCAAGATCGCGAGAGCATCACGCTCGCAAGCGCGAAGAAGCGCGCGGCGGCCAAGCAAGAGGAGGAGGAGCCAGAAATCGACCTGAGCCAGTTCCGCAAGAGCGAGGCGGCACCTGTTGTGAAGAGGACGAAGCCCGCAGCAGCAGAGCCCGCTCCCCAAAGCAACACGGAGCCTGCTCCTGAGGTGACCGAAGTTGCAGCTGCTAGAGAGGATGCGCAGGCAGAAAAGCCAGCTTCGGACGGACCTAAAGTGGTCGGGAAAGTGGATTTGGAAGCGCTGAAGTCCAAGAAGTCCGCGTCGAAGAAGACGGCTGAAAAGAAAACGGAAGCTCCGAAAGAGGCAGCAAAGCCAGTCGTTGAGAAGGAACCGGAAGCTCCCGCCAAAAAAGAAAAGCAAGCTCCAGCGGAACCGGAGGTGGTTCGAGCCAAAGCGGAGAAGTTGTCCGGACCCACCGTGGTGGGCAAGATTGAGCTTCCAGTGGAGAAGAAGCGCTCGACGTCCAAGACGGCTGACGACGGCAAGAGGAAACGAGTGCGTGTCAAAAAAGTCGACGTCGCCAAGGCCGGAGGCGCTGCAGCCAAAGATGCGCGGACACGCGGACGTCGCAACGAGCCGAAAAAAGAAGTCAGCAAGGAGGACATTCAAAAGGAAATTCGAGCCACCCTCGCCAGAATGGGGGGAGGCAAGAAGTCCAAATCCTCGAAGCTTCGCCGCCAAAAGCGGGACGCCATCCAACAACGTCACGAAGAAAGCCACCTTCAGTCGCAACTCGAAGAGAGCATCCTGAAGTTGACGGAGTTTGTGACGGTAGCGGAACTCGCCACCATGATGGACCGCGGGGTGAACGACATCATTTCTGCGTGCATGACGCTGGGCATCATGGTGTCAATCAACCAACGTTTGGACTCCGAAACCATCACCATCATTGCCGAGGAATTCGGGTACGAGGTGGAGTTTGTGAGTGCCGAAGTGGAGGAGGCCATTTTGGTCGAAGAGGATTCCGAGGACGAATTGGAATCACGGCCTCCGATTGTCACGGTGATGGGCCACGTTGACCACGGAAAAACTTCGTTGCTTGACTTCGTTCGCAACGCCAACGTCATCGCAGGCGAGGCGGGTGGAATTACGCAGCACATTGGTGCTTACGCCGTGGAATTGGACGGAGGAAAGAAAATCACCTTCCTCGACACCCCGGGTCACGAGGCGTTTACGGCCATGCGTGCACGCGGTGCGCAAGTGACGGACTTGGCCATCATCGTGGTGGCGGCAGACGACCGCGTGATGCCCCAAACCAAGGAGGCGATCAACCACGCGCAGGCTGCTGAAATCCCCATGATTTTTGCCATCAACAAGGTGGACCGCGAAACAGCCAATCCCGACCGCATCAAGCAGGAGTTGGCGGAGATGAACATCTTGGTAGAAGATTGGGGCGGGAAATTCCAATGTCAAGAGATTTCGGCCAAGTTTGGCACCAACGTAGAGGAACTCTTGGAAAAGGTGTTGCTCGAGGCTGAACTCTTGGATTTGAAAGCCAACCCCAACAAACGCGCGCTCGGAACGGTGGTCGAGAGCAGCTTGGACAAGGGCCGCGGTTACGTCACCAACGTCTTGGTCGAGTCGGGGACGTTGCGCGTGGGGGACGCCATGCTGGCCGGTCAACACAGCGGACGTGTCAAGGCCATGTTCAACGAACGCGGTCAACGCGTTGACGAGGCAGGTCCGGCCACGCCGGTGTCTGTTCTTGGCTTTGACGGCGCGCCAAGAGCCGGAGACAAATTCAACGTTTTCGAAGATGAAAAAGACGCTCGAGCCATCGCCATCAAGCGCCAGCAGTTGCAGCGAGAACAGGGCGTTCGGACACAAAAGACGGTGACGCTCGAAGAACTGGGCCGCCGGATCGAGGTTGGGGAATTCAAGGAGCTCAACTTGATCATCAAGGGGGACGTGGACGGTTCAATCGAGGCCTTGAGCGACTCGTTGCAAAAGCTCTCGACCGAAAAGGTTCAAGTGAACATCATTCACAAGGCTGTGGGTCAGATTTCCGATTCGGATGTGCTGTTGGCGTCGGCGTCAAATGCAATCATCATCGGATTCCAGGTCCGCCCGTCCGCCTCTGCGCGCAAACTTGCTGAGCAAGAGGAAATCCAAATCAAGCTCTACTCCATCATCTACAAGGCGATTGAGGAGATGCGCGACGCCATGGAAGGTCTTCTCAGTGCCAAAATCGAAGAGAACATCGTCGGCTCGGCGGAAATCCGCGAGACGTTCAAGATTTCCAAGGTGGGCACCATTGCCGGTTGCTTCGTGACAGAGGGCAAAATCCTTCGCTCAAGCCGAGTTCGTGTCATCCGGGACGGGGTGGTTGTGTACACAGGCGAGCTTGGGTCTCTCAAACGATTCAAAGACGACGCCAAAGAAGTGGCCAAGGGATTCGAATGCGGTTTGAACATCGACCGGTTCAACGACATCAAGGTTGGCGACATCGTCGAGGCGTACGAAGAGGTGGAAGTAAAGCAGACCTTGGACGATTGACACGTGCTGTTCGCAGCTACGAAAAAGGGGCAGCCATCGGGTGCCCCTTTTTCGTGGCCATGAAAGTTGAGGTTGTGCACAAAGACCCGGAGGGACTCAGTGCAACGTTGGCAAATCGATGGTGCTTGGAATGACCAAGGCGTGCTTCCACGTGCCGACTTCTCCGTCCCGCAACGCGCGTTGGGCACTCCACATGTCTCGGAAGTTGCCCACGGTTACGGCGTAATTGGGTGTGATGGGAAGAAGTTGGCATGCGACGTTGGGGTGGTCCCTCCGGAAAGCCGCGCGCACGGCGCGAGCCTCCTGAAGCTCTCCGAAATAAATTTGAATTCGGTAGCCTTGAAGGGGTTTGGGGTCGGCTTTGTCCAACGAGTCCAAATGTGCCAAACCTTCAGGCAGGGTCCACTCAAAGGTGGCAGGGGCATGTCGTTCCGTGGGTACGTGCCAAAGGACGAGCGTCGTGTCTCCCTCCGCTTGCGCCGCATTTGCTGTGCCTGACTCCAACATCACTGCGGCCGGTTCGGCCGCCGGGGTTTCTAGGCAGGGAACCGTCTTCTCGGTCCGAAACAACCCTTTCCACCACATTTCTGGCGATTTGATGGAGTCTTGTTGGCCCCAAGCGCTCGGAGTCGAAAGAGCTCCAATTGCCAGTGACGCAACGGCCGTCAGAACGGATCGGGAGGGCGCATCGAAAAAGGACATGATCCAAAGGTATTCGCACAAGGTTTTGGTCAGAACGTGGCTCAGAACAAGTTGTGTGAATTCTGTTCAAAAACGGAAGCTTTCCGAGAAACACAATTCACTCATGCTCGTGGAACGATTCTAAATGCCCGTTGTTCATGACATTCCTGTGACTTGTTAGGTCTCGGGCCTGAGTTTGGCTTATTTTCGCGCACAAATTGAGAGGGTACTCAATCGACATGCGATACACGAAAACACGGCGTGCAAGCCTCCTGAAGGGAGCTGTACGCGTCCTCACTGTCGCCGCTTTCCTCGGAGCGCAGGGCCTTTCTGCGCAATCCATTTGGGAAGGGGGTGATGTCGAGAACGGCCAAGGGCTGTTCAACGCCAACTGCGCTTCATGTCACCTTGTGACGGCGGATGTGCTTGCTGCTCCTGGGCTTGCAGGCATCAAGGACCGCTGGGGTGCGAGCGACGAATTGTTGGTCCAATGGATCCAAAATCCGCAAGGCGCCGCGGCAACGGGCGACGGCTACATCAAGTCGCTGGTAGAGCGGTACGTGGGCACGTACGGATGGATGAGCGCGCAAGCGGTTTCTGCAGACGACGTACGTGACATCATGGCCTACGTGCAGAACCCACCTGACGTGGTCGCCACGGCGAGCACCGACAGCGGTTGCATCAACATCGACGAGATGCCCGTGGAGGAAACAAGCGACAGCAGCACGCTGTGGTTCTTGACTCTCTTGGTGATGTTCTTGTTGATTGCCATGAGCGCTTCGGGCGTCAACCGCGCGTTGACGAACACCCTCCGCGAGCGCGATGGCAAGGCCCAGCTTGAAGATTTGAGTTACCTCCAACGCTTGCGTGGTTGGGCGTGGAACAACCTCGTGTTTGTGTCCATCGTTGGCGTGTTTGTTGTGGCGTTTGGGGTAGTGAAGGGCTACCAAGGCCTCATGGGCATCGGCGTTTACGAAGGTTACTTGCCTGAACAACCCGTGAAATTCATTCACTCGGTGCACGTGTGCGAGAACGAGGTGGACTGCAAATACTGCCACCACAGCGCCTACGAATCCAAGCACGCCGGCATCCCGAGCACCAACGTGTGCATGAACTGCCACAAGGCGGTCAAAAAGGGCAAGCGGTACGGAGAAGTGGAGATTGCGAAGATTTATGCAGCCATCGGATTTGACCCCGAGACCGGGACGTACCTCGATGGAAGTGGAAACAACGGCTTCTCCGCTCCTCAGGCGAGTTACGCCGGAGAGCCCATCAAGTGGAACAAGGTTCACAACCTTCCGGACCACGTCTACTTTAGCCACCAACAGCACGTGGTGGTGGGAGGCCTCCAATGCCAAAACTGCCACGGGGACGTGGAAACGTGGAGCGCTGGCCGCATTGCTTCTGTGGACCACATCAATACCTTGGTGGACAAGTACCCGGGGTTGATTGAACTCAGCAAGCCAACCCTGACGATGGGGTGGTGCATTGAGTGCCACAACAAAGCATCCATCGACCTCGCTAGCAGCGAGTACTACGAAGAGATGCACAACCGCATGAAAGACGATGTGCGCGGCAACGAAGAGCTGCGACGCATTCTCGAAGACGACAAAATCACGGTCAAGGAACTCGGGGGCTGGGAATGCTCCAAGTGCCACTACTGATCCCCAAGACCTAGAACCCGACTGATTCGATAGACATGGCGAACACCAAACGCTACTGGACCGGACTCGATGACCTCCACCAAACGGAGGCGTTCCAAACGCTTCAAGGTCAGGAGTTTCCCCAACACGAGGGCGTTGACGAGATGCTCGGCAACGACAACCTTACCTCAGCCACGACGGGACGTCGTGACTTTTTGAAGTTCATGGGCTTTTCGCTCGCAGCGGCCACCTTGGCGGCATGCGAGACGCCTGTGGTCAAGTCCATCCCCTACGTCAACAAGCCTGAAGGCTTGACCCCCGGGGTGGCCAACCACTACGCGTCGACCTACTACAACGGTCACGACTACATGAACGTGTTGGTCAAGACCCGCGAGGGCCGACCCATTTTCATCAAGAGCAACACCGCCACAGGCGTCGGACGCGCAAACGTGCGTGTGAACGCCTCGGTGATGGGCCTGTACGACAGCGCTCGCCTCCAGGGGCCTCACCTCAGCGGAGCTGGCTCAACGTGGGCTGATTTGGACGCTGAAGTGGCAAAGGGATTTGGCGGTGCAGGACGCAAGGTGGTGTTGACCAACACCGTGTTGAGCCCGTCATTGAAGCGCAGCATCGATGCATTCTGTGCGACTCATGGCGCTGAACATCTTCAGGTCGATGCGGTCAGCCACAGCGCCTTGCGCAGTGCAGCCAAGCAACACACCGGAGTCGACGGCTTCCCCGCGTTTGACTTTGCCGCTGCCAAGGCGGTGGTGACGGTGGGGGCAGACTTTTTGGGCACGTGGGGAGATGCGGTTTATTACGCGCCTGAGTGGGCGAAGAGTCGCCGTCCTGAAAACGGCGAAATGTCGAAGCTTCACGCGTTTGAATCGACGATGAGCTTGACCGGTTCCAACGCCGACTCGCGCACGATGGTAAAGCCATCCGAGAGCGGAAAGGTCCTGGCAGCGTTGCACGGGCTTCTCACTGGCACGGGCAACGTGTCTGGGTTGAGTGAAGGCGTGGCGAATGCGGTTCAAACGGCAGCAGCAGATTTGAAAAAGGCCGGCTCCACAGGATTGGTGGTGGCGGGTTCCAACGACCTCGATGCCCAATTGGTGGCTGCCGCCATCAACACGGCACTTGGCGCGGACGGCACCACTGTGAAGTACAACGAAGAAGGTCTGTTTGCCGGGGACGATGCGGCGTTTGCGCAGCTCGTTGCCGACATGAACTCGGGCCGCGTTTCTGCCTTGATCATGCACGGCACCAACCCGGCCTACCACGCTGCCGACAAGGAAGCCTTCCGGACAGGCCTCGGCAAAGTGAAGTTCAGTGTGAGCACCTCTGGTTTGGCCGACGAAAGCGCATCGCGTTGCACCGCCATGGCCCCCGACCACCATTGGTTGGAGAACTGGATGGACCTCCGAATTGGAGGCACCCGGGTTGACTTGGCTCAGCCCACAATTCAGCCTTTGTTCGACACGCGTGCCGCCGGCGAAAGCTTCATGGCTTGGGCCGGTCAACCCACGGCGTGGTACGATGTGATTCGCACGACACACGACGCGGGCTACACCAGCGACGCGATGTACAACAATAACGCGTGGAACGGCTCGTTGCACGACGGCTTCTACATGACCGGTGAGGACATGCCCGTCTCGGCGCCTGCCTTGGGCAACGACGTGAGCGCCTCTGTGCGCAGATTGAACGCAGTCCAAGGAGGAGCCATGGAATTGGCCCTCTACCAAAAGCAAGCCATCGGTTCAGGTGACCAGGCTGGCAACCCCATGTTGCAAGAAACGCCCGACCCCATCTCGAAGGTGACCTGGGACAACTACGTGACCATGGCCCGAGCGGACATGGAAGCGATGGGCCTCAACACCTACATCGCCCAGCGCGACAAGGCATCCGTGGTGAAAGTGACGGTGGACGGCCAGTCCGTCGAGCTCCCTGCCTTCATGCAACCAGGCCAAACCCCTGGAACTGTGGGCATCGCCCTTGGATACGGACGTGGTGACGGTGGCGAGAACATTGGCCGAGCAGCATTCGCCACGGGCGAAAACGGCGAGCACCTTCTCACGGCAGACGGAAAGCCCATGCCGATCGGCGCGAACGTCTTTGGCTTGGCTAGCGTAAACGGCGGTGTGCCTCGTTACGACGCCTACGACGTGACGGTCGAAGCGACAGGCGCGGAGTACGCTTTGGCTGCGACTCAGATCCACAACACGGTCATGGACCGCGACAGCGTGGTGAAGGAAACGACGTTTGGAAGCTACCTCGCGGAGGCGAGCAAGCCCAAGGGCAAGGCGTCTTGGAACAAGAGCCACACCCTGAACGTTCACGCCGACGTCAACGGGGACGGTGTCATCAATTCGAGCGACGCCAAGAACACGTCCGCGTTTGACCTTTGGAAGAGCCACCCTGTGGAAGGCGTGGGTCACCGCTGGGGCATGACCATTGATCTCACGACTTGCACGGGGTGCAGCGCGTGTGTGACGGCGTGCCACATTGAGAACAACGTGCCTGTGGTGGGCAAAGACGAGGTTCGTCGCCACCGCGACATGCACTGGATGCGGATCGACCGCTACTACGCTTCTGACTGGTCTCAGGAGCGCGGCGCGGAAGAAGGCGTGGGCGTGATTGCGTCGTACACGAAGATGGAGGACCCCTCGGCGAACCCTCAGACGGTTCACATGCCGATGATGTGCCAGCACTGCAACCACGCACCTTGCGAAACGGTGTGTCCGGTCGCGGCGACCACGCACAGCAACGAGGGCCTGAACCAAATGACGTACAACCGTTGCATCGGCACGCGTTACTGCGCGAACAACTGCCCCTACAAGGTCCGTCGTTTCAACTGGTTCAACTACCAGGGGTACGCCAAGTTCCAGCACATGAACCCGTCGCAGGACAGCTTGACGCGTCTCGTGTTGAACCCCGACGTCACGGTGCGTGCGCGCGGGGTCATCGAGAAGTGCAGCATGTGCGTGCAGCGCATCCAGGACGGCAAGCTCGAAGCCAAGAAAAACGGCGCTCCCGTGGTGGACGGCGCCATCAAGACGGCTTGCGCGGAAGCGTGCCCCACGAACGCCATCACGTTTGGGGACCTCAACGACAACGCGTCGGAGGTCAAGACCAACTCCAAGAACAACCGTTCCTACCACGCCTTGGAAGAAGTGGGCATTCAGCCCAACATCTTCTACATGACGAAGGTGCGGAACACTGAATCCAACGAAGCCTGATCCCCTCGTCATGCAGAGAGAAGCAGCCATTCGCGAACCCCTGATTCTGGGGCACAAGACCTACAAAGACATCACCGATGACGTTGTGGGACCGATCATGGGACCCGCCCCTCTTGGGTGGAAAATCATGATCACGATTTCGAGCCTCATCGCGCTTTACGGCGTGGGGTGCATCCTGTACCTTCTCAGCACGGGAATCGGAACGTGGGGATTGAACAAGACGGTCGACTGGGCCTGGGACATCACCAACTTCGTGTGGTGGGTTGGGATTGGTCACGCAGGGACGCTGATTTCTGCGGTGCTCCTGCTCTTCCGCCAAAAGTGGCGCATGGCCATCAACCGTTCTGCGGAAGCCATGACCATCTTCGCGGTGATCATGGCCGCGGTCTTCCCCGGCATTCACATGGGACGGATTTGGGTAAGCTACTGGGTGTTGCCGCTTCCCAACCAGTTCGGGTCGTTGTGGGTGAACTTCAACAGCCCGCTCTTGTGGGACGTGTTCGCCATCTCGACGTACTTCTCGGTCTCGCTCGTGTTCTGGTACATCGGCTTGATTCCGGATTTTGCGACCATTCGCGACCGGATGACCAAACCTCTCCCCAAAAAAATCTACAGCATCCTCAGCTTTGGCTGGAGCGGCCGTGCCAAGAACTGGACGCGCTTTGAAGAGGTCAGCTTGGTGCTCGCAGGCATCGCGACGCCGCTCGTGTTCTCGGTGCACTCGATCGTCTCGATGGACTTCGCGACGTCGGTGATCCCGGGATGGCACACGACCATCTTCCCTCCCTACTTCGTGTCAGGGGCTGTCTTCTCGGGATTTGCCATGGTGCAGACGTTGCTCCTCATCATGCGCAAAGGCATGAAGCTTGAGAACTACATCCACGTCAAGCACGTCGAGTACATGAACATCGTCATCATCGTGACGGGTTCCATTGTGGGTGTCGCCTACCTCACGGAGCTGTTCATTTCGTGGTACAGCGGTGTGGAATACGAGAGCTACGCCTTCATCAACCGTTTCAGCGGCCCGTACAGTTGGGCCTACTGGATCATGATGACGTGCAACGTGATCAGCCCGCAGCTGTTTTGGTTCAAGAAGATCCGTCGCAGCTTGGTGGCCACGTTTGCCCTCTCCATCGTCGTGAACATTGGCATGTGGTTCGAGCGCTACGTGATCATCGTGACGTCGCTCCACCGCGACTACCTCCCGTCGAGCTGGGGGGAATTCCACGCGACAAGCATTGACATCGGCATTTTCATCGGCACCATCGGCATCTTCTTGACGCTGTTCCTCGCGTTTGCACGCTTCTTCCCTGTGCTGGCGTTGAACGAGCTGAAGACCATTTTGAAGTCGAGCGGTGAGTCTTACAAAAACGAGCAGGCCAAATGAGCAAGATCTTCCACGTCATGTACGACGACGACGCCAAGGTGATGGTTGCGGCCAAGTCTTTGGTGGGTCAGGGCATCCGTGTCAAGGATGTGTATTCGCCGTTTCCCATTCACGGGATTGACCCCATCATCGGGATCAAGCGCACGCGTCTGGCAATTGCTTCGTTCGTGTATGCCATGACCGGCACGTCTTTGGCGTTGCTCGGCATGTGGTACTTCATGATCCACGATTGGCCCATGAACATTGGCGGCAAGCCGAGCTTCTCGTTGATTGAGAACGTGACGGCCTTCCTCCCTGTGACGTTTGAATTTTCGGTGTTGTGCGGAGCGCACGGCATGGCCTTGACGTATTTGTTGCGGAACGGCACTCTGCCAGGCATGCCTGCCACCAACCCCGACCCGCGTACCACGGACGACAAATTCGTGGTCGAAATCACGACCGACAACAACAGCATGTCTGCAGACGAACTCGAAGCTGCGATTCGCGCCACAGACTTGCTTGAACTCAGCATCAAAGACGCCTAAGCCATGTCAAAGCGTTGGAACCTTGTTGCCCCAGTGGCCGCTGTGATGGCGGTGTTGACGGGGTGCGTCACGGACCCAAACAGTCCGGGACTTGAATACATGCCCGACATGTACCGCTCTCCTGCAGTGGAAGCGTACGTCGACTACGGCATGGACCCGTATTACGTAACCGAGGGCGTTGCGTCTGCGCAACGCAACACGCCGAGCGCACGAGTTCCGGTGGCGGGCACCATTCCTTTTGTGGGAGAGAACAAGGCGTTTGGACTTCCTTACGCGTTCCCCAACACCCCAGAAGGGTATGAGGCGGCCGGTGCAGAACTTGTCAGTCCGTTGAGTGCATCGAAGGCCCACATCGAAGCGGGCATGGAGATTTACGAGAAGATGTGCACCCAATGCCACGGCGCGGAAGGCAAGGGCGACGGAGCGTTGTCCAAGAACGGCCACATCGCGGGCATTCCGTCTTACGCCGACAAATTGAAAGATCTTCCGGCGGGCAAGATGTACCACACGTTGACGTACGGCAAGGGCCTCATGGGCTCGCACGCTTCTCAGTTGTCCCAAAAGGACCGCTGGTTGGTCATCGAGTACATCAAGGTGCTCCAAAACGGAGGCGAGATGCCCGAGTTTGACGAAGCAGGAAACGTGGTTGAACCGGCGGCTGAGGGCGCCATGGCAATGAACAACTGATCATGGAATTCAAGTTTGAAGGACGTCTTAAGCTCGTGACCCAGGTCTTGATGGCCATTGGGGT
>Ga0255781_10000762_pt1 | contig 26013 bp, 16 predicted proteins | sample 101ome_21_FD_179979 | JGI IMG/M metagenome (GOLD analysis project Ga0255781, IMG submission 179979) | Coastal salt marsh microbial communities from the Groves Creek Marsh, Skidaway Island, Georgia - 101413BT metaG (version 2) | ecosystem: Environmental > Aquatic > Marine > Intertidal zone >... | reverse complement strand
TCAGACGCGTTTCCAACCCCTGAAATTGAACGAGCCGCCGCGCCAGCGAGCCGGACAAGATCCAGCCAGGCGCAGTGAGGCGGGAAAAATGCTCGTGAGCATCGGCGATGGACTCTTCGTAGCCCGGTTCCTGATTATTCAGCATTGAACCCACGGTTTCGGCAACTGCGAGAAGCTTGGCAAGCCGACCGCACTCCTCACTGGCAACTTCGAAGAGGGATTCATCTGCTATCGCAAGCTGCTTCTCCCAATCGCCTTGAGTAAGTGGTTCATCGAAAAAAGACAGGGTGATCCTGCGGAAGAAATCCGTCCGGTTGCGATCTGGCTCGGCACCAAGGTGATCCAGCATCCAACGTTCCCCGGGATTGAGAAATTGTAGTGAGTTGGAGGCTTTCTTTGTTGCTGGCTTGCTTTGGGAAACCGCTCGCCCGCTCTTTTCCGGTTGGCCAAACACTGCAGCAAGGGACCCAAAATTGTCGGACTTTGCCGATTTCCGGGCCGTTGGTCTGGTAGCCTCGGGAGCCAGGCTGGCGTTGGAACCAACGAACATTTCTTTCTCGAGACGGGCGACTCTTTCCGAGCGAACAGAGCGATAGAGTTTTGCCAATCCAAGTTGGTGCTGCACTTCAGCGCAAAACTTACAAGGCCACAATTTTGTAGCAGCACCGACGCCACCTGTATCGTGCAACCGAGGATAGCCGACCGTTCTGCGGTCAAGCGAAACGCTCTCTGGTAAATCACCGAAGGTCCAATCGTGCAAACCACTCTGCTCAAATTTCCCTTTTGCCACCCGTGAAAACCTACCCTTGATTCGACTCGCGAGATCGGATCTCAAAGTCTCGATATCTTTCCCTTCCCCGACAACCCTTTTCCCATCCACGACCACGAAACGCATTCGCTGATACTCGGGCAAGCGGTTCAGGTCGAATGACTCCTGCGAAATTTCGACACCATAACTTTCCATGATAAAATCGATGATCGCCTCCAGCAATCCACACTGAGGCTCGTATCCCTCCCACGATGAAACAAACTCATCCACGACTTCGCGATTCGACGGAAGCATCGTCCGCGTTTCTTTGCGTAAACTCCGCAGGAGAGATGATACTTTTTCCCCGAGCCACCCGGGGACCATCCATTCACCTATCCAGTCGGGAAGGTGTGGCAACTCTTCCAGGGGAATGGTCATGGAGATTCCATCTGCCGGATCGGCGGGGCAATGAAGGTAGGAAAGAGAGAATGCCGCTTTCCCGTCCGGCGCCGAAATCGAATCAGGGTAATCCTCGATCCGAATGGGCTCGACTTGCGGAAGAAGGCAATCCTCCAAGGTGAAATCGATCGTTCCGTCGGGCTGATCGGCGACCCATTTTTCAAAATCCTTCTGCGTGCAGATCGAGGCCGGCAATTTGTCTTCGTAAAACGCAACAACCGCTTCTGGATAAACGAGACCTCCGAGTCGCCGCATCTTGTGCTCCAATCGCTCCGCCACTTGTAGAGCCTCCCTGTTGTTTGCGAGGCAGGGAATGGGCGCTCGCGTATTCTGATTCACCAAAGCCTCTAACAGAAATACTTCACGAGCCACTGCACGGTCAATTCGCCCATAGTGGACGGGGCGTTTATCTACGACCGGAAGCCCGAAGGCAATGACGCGCTCGTCTCCGTAGACGGCACCCTGATTTTTCTTCCAGTGCGGATTGGAATAGCGATAGCGACAAAGGTGAGGGGCAACTTTTTCGAACCATCCCGGGTCAAACATCGCCGCGTTGCGAGCATACAACTTGGCCGTCTCGACCATATCGAAAGCCATGACCCATGCGGGCGAAGCTCCAAAAATTCCGGATCCGGGAAAAAGCCAAAAGACAGAATTCCGCGCGCCTTTGTATCCCTTTTTCGCTCCCTGGTTCATCCCAATATGACTTGGGATTCCGGAGAGAACGGCTCGATGCAACGGCTCCGAGTAGGTGTCTTTTGGATCGGTGAGTTTCTTTTTCGTCGGCGGAAGTTTCCACTTCATGTCGCGAAGCGAATCACGGAGTTCTCGGTGCAGATTTCTCCACTCCTGGACGCGGCGGTAGTTGAGAAAGTTTTTCTGACAGAATCGACGGAGTTGATTGCCCGACTTGCTGCGGGCTTCTTCGATCGCGTGCCACCACCGAAGCCATCCGGTGAAGTCGGATCGCTTGTCTCGGAATTGGCCATGCGCACTGTCAGCAGCCTCCTGCTTCTCGCGAGGTCGCTCGCGCGGATCCTGAACGGCGAGAGCACTGGCGACAATTAGCCCCTCGAGCAGGCACCCTTCTTCCTCCGCCCCAACGAGGATCCTCCCAATTTGCGGATCGAGCGGCAGACGAGCGAGGCTATGACCCACTCCGGTAAGTTCGAAGTGTCTGCCTTTTTTCTGCAACGCTCCCAGTTCTTCAAGCACCCGGTAGGCTCGGGAAACTCGCTTGGGTTGCGGAGGATCGACAAATGGAAATTCCAGCGGGTCTCCGAGACCCAAATGCTCCATCTGTAGAACAACTCCTGCGAGATTCGAACGAAGAATCTCCGGATCGGTAAACTCGGAACGGTCTTCAAAATCTTCTTCTGAGTACAGCCTGACACAGACCCCTTCGCTAACACGCCCACAACGTCCTCGACGCTGTCGAGCACTCGCTTTCGAAATAGGCTCAATCTGGAGGCGCTGAACACCCGACCCTGGATCATGCCTGCTTACGCGTGCAATCCCGGTATCGATCACGAATCGAATCCCCGGAATTGTCAAAGATGTCTCGGCCACATTCGTCGCGAGAATGATGCGTCGCTGCGACTTGGTCGGTCGAAACACAGCTTGCTGCTCCTTTCCTGCCTGGCGGGCGAAGAGAGGTAGCACCATGGTGTCGCGATATTTGCGGCCTTCGAGCAAATCCGCTGCATCGCGAATCTCCCTTTCGCCGGGAAGAAAAACGAGAGTATCCCCGAGGCGATCGTATTCGGCGAGGTCTTCCACGGCCCTGGCAATCTGCTCAGAAAGCGGCTCCCGCTCGTGATATGGCGGTTGGTATTCATCGGTGACTGGATACATCCGCCCCTCTACTTCGATCACCGGAGCGTCATCGAAAAACTCGGAGAAAGATCCCGCATCGAGCGTGGCGGAGGAAATGATCACTTTGAGATCGCCGCGCTTTTCGAGAGTCCGTTTGAGGTAACCGAGTATGAAATCGATATTCAGCGACCGCTCGTGCGCTTCGTCGATAATGAGACAATCATATTGCTGAAGCATTGGGTCGTTCCTCGTTTCTGCGAGCAAGACGCCGTCGGTCATGAACTTTACCGAGGTTTTTTCGCGGTCCGTGCGATCTTCAAATCGAATCTGGTAGCCGACCTCCGAACCCAGTGTGACGCCTAACTCATCAGCGACTCGCTTGGCGACGGAAGTAGCGGCGATCCTCCTCGGTTGCGTACACCCGATACGCTTCCCCTTCATCCCCCGCCCTGCTTGAAGCGCGATCTTGGGCAGCTGGGTTGTTTTTCCGGATCCCGTATCGCCACACACGATCACGACAGGGTGATCCATCAGCGCTCTGCCAATGTCTTCCCGCCGCCTTGAAACTGGCAATTCATCTGGATACGAAATCTTCACTCCGAAATCGATCTATCCGTTGGCCACTTTTTGCAAGCCGTGCTTGCCCTGATGGACTGTTGCCGCCTACAATCCGACATGCTCCCGGTAGATAAAATAAAATACACGATTTGGGCGAAGAATACGGAGCGAGCAGTCGCGTTTTACCGCTATGCCTTCGGTGCCGAGGTCGTGAAACAAAATCCCCACATCACCGAGCTCGAGATCGCAGGGGGAATCATTTCAATTCACGGAGGCGGGGAAGGAAAAAAGACGTGGACGGGAATCACGCTGCAAATCCCTGATGTCGTTGAGGGAGCAGCCGTCGTCAGAAAAGCAGGTGGCCAGTGCCCTCGCGAACCAGAACCCGAAGACGGTGAACCGCCCCATCTGGCGATGTGCATCGATACGGAGGGCAATGAAATCATGCTGACCCGGGCTCGGAGCTAGTTGAGCGACTTTGTTTGCGTGTCGGGGTTCCACCTCAACCACCATGCCTCTTTTTGCTTTCTCCATTTTCCTGAGCGCGTTCCTACTCTTCCAGGTTCAGCCAGTAATCGCTCGCTACATTCTTCCCTGGTATGGGGGAAGCCCGGCCGTCTGGACGAGTTGCCTGCTCTTTTTCCAGGTCGGGTTACTTGCCGGTTATGCTTACGCCCACGGCCTCGTAACCTGGTGCCGCAAGCACCCTAACTTGCAGTATGGAATTCATCTTGGACTGCTCGTCGTGGCCCTGTTTGTCCTTCCCATAACTCCGGACGAATCGCTCAAGCCTGACGGCAAAGAGTCGAGTCCTGTGAAAGGCATTCTGCTCCTCTTATCCACCACAGTTGGCTTCCCCTACTTGCTGCTCTCGGCTTCCGGGCCGCTACTGCAGCATTGGTTTGGAGTAACTTTCCCGGGCAAATCTCCCTATCGCCTCTATTCCATTTCGAACCTTGGCTCGATGTTGGGGCTGCTGACCTACCCTTTCTTTTTTGAGCCGCTTCTTGCCGTAACCAACCAGACAATGCTCTGGTCGCTGGGATTTGTGATTTACTCCTTCGCCGCCGCAGCGTGTGGATTGTCCTATTTCCGAAAGGCGAGGGAGTCGCATCAGGAGAGTTCGGAGAAGAAGGAAGAGCCCACAGATGCAAGGCGCCCTTCAATTCGCGATTGGGCAGTGTGGATCGCTTTTGCTGCCTGCAGTTCGATGATCCTTCTGTCCCTGACGAACCAGATGTGCCAGGACGTCGCCGTCGTTCCCTTCCTTTGGGTCGCGCCTCTTTCCCTCTACCTTCTCACCTTCGTGATTTGCTTCGACCACGAACGCTGGTATCAGCGCTGGGTTTGGATTCCGTTCGCGGCATGCTCTGTGACAGCGGTCGTTTATCTGATCAATCAGCAGTTTGCTGATGGTGAAATCCACCTTGGCTGGCAGCTCACGATCTACCTGGCATGTATCTTTTTCTGCTGCCTTGTCTGCCACGGGGAAGTAGTCCGTAACAAACCCGCACCCCATTACCTGACGGGATTCTATCTGGCCATTTCAATCGGCGGAGCGCTGGGAGGTTTGTTTGTCAGTCTGGTTGCCCCCATGATTTTCACTGGGTATTGGGAACTCCATGTTGCCCTCCTTCTCCTCGTGGGATTGTCGGCTCTGACTCTTTTCCGATCTGGCGAAAAACTGCCGAAGAAAATCTTCCTCCCGATTTGGGCCGTCCTCACGGTCACAGCACTGGGCTCTCTTCACATCGGATTAAAGAAGCATCTCGAGGACACTCGGGACGGTAGTCTTTTTGCGAGCCGTGGTTTCTACGGTGTTTTGCGAGTGTATGAAATGAACTCGCTTACCGATGACGCATTCCTCGCTCTATATCACGGTCGGATCAGCCACGGGCGACAATATTTGAACGAAGATTTCCGCGAACTCGCGACGACCTACTACAGTTTGGAAAGTGGCATCGGAGGAGCCCTTGCCTTCTATTCTGAGCGCAAGGGGCCAGATGACCCTGGAATGCATCTTGGTGTGGTCGGCCTAGGCGTCGGCACACTGGCAACCTACGCAGAGACAGGCGATAAAGTTCGATTCTACGAAATTAATCCTCAGGTGGAAGATATGGCACGCAGTCATTTCAGTTATCTCGAGGACTGTGACGGGGACGAATCAGTTGTGATCGGAGATGCCCGGATCTCACTCGAAAAAGAGCTGAAGGAAAGTGGCTCACAGGAATTTGATATCCTCGTCGTCGATGCTTTTTCCGGTGACTCCATCCCCATCCACCTAATGACGAAAGAAGCTTTCGAGCTCTACTTTCAGCATCTAAAACCGGGCGGAATCCTTGCTGTCCACATCAGCAATCTCCATCTCGAATTGAGTGATCCTGTCAGGACGATCTGTAAAGAACTTGGCTACGATGCTAGGCGGGTCGCCTACGATCCGGAAGAGGACAACTACCACAGCTACTACTCCGACTGGATCTTGATCTCTTCTAACAAACGTTTGAAGAACATGCTTTCTCACAAGGGCTACCTGTCCGAGTGGGACGAAGAAGACGCTAAAGAAATTCTCTGGACCGACGACTACTGCAACTTGCTGCAGGTGGTGGAGTGGTGAGCCCTCGCTATCAATCCGTCTCGTAAGGCCAGTGTGTCTTCGTCCACAATCCGCCGTCTACGTAGATGGTCTGCCCTGTGACAAAGTTGGCCTCGTCGCTGGCGAGATGAACGACCATACGCGCAACATCTTCCGGCAAGCCGACGCGGCCCATCGGGGTCAGGGGTGACCAATCACCCGAATAGTCGGGAGACTCCTCCTTGGTCCGCTCGATTTCAATCGCTCCGGGCGCAACGCAGTTCACACGGATGCCGTATTTACCTAATTCACAGGCACTCACCCGAGTCAGTTGATCCAGTCCACCTTTCGACGCGCAATAGTCGACGAGGTTTAAAAATGGCTGCTTATTCGCACCGGAACCAATGTTGATGATGGATCCTCCCTCCCCCTGATCCCGCATGATTCGTGCGCCAATCTGAGTGCAGAGAAAGCTCCCTTTCAAATTTGTCTTGATCGTTTTATCCCAGTCCGCCTCGTCGAGTTCTAACAATGACGCGAAAGTCTGCCTGCCGGCATTGTTGACCAGACAATCAAGCCTGCCCAACTCTGCGATAACTGCAGAGAACATCGCTTCAACCGGTAGCTTTTCGCCAACGTCTCCCGACATCGCAAAACACCTGCGCCCTTTGCTCTCGACCACTTCCTTCGTTTCCTCGGCCCCGTCGATATCACTGTGATAATTCACGGCTACGTCCCATCCTGCATCGGCCAAGCCATAGGCGATTCCTCTTCCGACTCCTTTGCTGGCTCCTGTGACAAATGCAACTTTACTACTCATGGCCCCCGTATTTCATCCCATACGGTCATCACCTCAAGTCAAAACGGACTGAATATATCCCGCGAAATCGTGTCAGGATTTTTCGGCCATCCGTTTTACAATTCTAAGTTGAAAACAGTTTCCTCCATTTCCGCTTTCTTCATTGCCATCAGCACAGGCATTTGCAGCATTTCTGTGGCGGCTGAAAAAGCGCCATCGTCGAAGCTCACTGCATTTTTCGATATCCATTGCTACGAGTGCCACGACGACCTATCGAAAAAAGGCGGACTTGATCTGGATGAGCTCGGTACCGATCTCAGTGACCCGGCAACGTTCGCAAAATGGGTCCGCATCTACGATCGAGTCTCGCATGGTGAGATGCCTCCCAAGGACAAAGAACAACCTAGACCGGGAGAAAAACAAATCTTTCGGGAAACACTAGCTCCCTCCCTTTCATCGGCACATGAGGCGGAAAAAGGAACTGTCCTCCGCCGCCTGAACCGAAAGGAATACGAAAACACTCTTTCCGATATTCTTGGCGTCCATCTCGACGTAGCAGGGCTCTTGCCGGAAGACGGACGGTCCGGTGAATTTGATACCGTGGGCGAGGCTCTCGGCATATCCATGATCCAGTTGCAGCAGTATTTGAAAGCGGCAGATCTCGCGCTCGATACTGCAATTGCAAAAGACACCAAGCCCCCTGAAAGCACCGTCATTTCAGCCAGCTACGCGGACAATCGAGACAGCCAGAAACACATCGGCAAAGTCTGGCTGAAAAACGATGACGGCGCGATCATCTTTTTCAACGAGAGGGGCTACCCAAACGGGATGCTGCGGGAGGCAAACGCCAAAAAATCAGGCTACTACAAAATTCGCGTCACTGGGTATGCCTACCAAAGTGACAAGCCCGTCATTTTTTCCATCGGCAGCACCACCTTCAGCCGAGGCGCTGAAAAACCCACCTATGGCTATTTCTCATTCCCTCCTGGCAAACCCACAACCGTGGAAGTCATCGGTTGGATGGATGAACGCTATATGGTCGAGATCACGCCTAAAGAGATCTTCGATGAGGAGAACCTTCTCAAAAACGGTGGGGTGAAAAGTTATCCCGACGAAGGACTCGCGATTCTCAAAGTCGAGCTGGAAGGTCCCATCGTTTCTGAATTTCCTTCCAAGGGTCACAAACTGATTTTCGATGGAATCGAGCGGAAGGAAATCGAACCTTCCAATCCCAATACGAAGACAAAATCGTGGTATCGCCCGGAGTTTGAGATCGTCTCCGAGAATCCCACCGCCGATGCCATCCCCGCCCTAAAACGATTCGCTTCCCGAGCCTTCCGCCGCCCCGCCAACGATGAGACCATTTCCCCTTACCTGATTCTGTTTCAGAAGGAGCTCACCAAAGGAGAAGGTTTCGAGACGGCGCTGCGCACCTCACTCTCGGCGATACTCTGCTCACCCAAGTTCCTCTACCTCGAAGAACCCAGAGGAGCTCTCGACGATTTCGCACTCGCGTCGCGGCTCTCCTTCTTTTTGAATCGGAGCTTGCCGGACCAGCAGCTTCTTGATGCCGCGACTTCCGGCTCCCTTTCCTTCGATCCAGAAGCACTGAAAGAGCACGCGATTCGCCTTATTAAAAACGATCACTTCGATAGATTTGTGACTGATTTCACGAACTCCTGGCTGGACCTGCGAAGCATCGATTTCACCGTTCCCGATTCCCAACTCTTCCCCGAATACGACAAGTATCTCCAATACTCCATCCTCTCAGAGACGCGTTCTTACTTTCGCGAATTGATCCAATCCAATTTGAGCATTGATCATGTCGTGAAATCGGATTTTGCGATGCTGAATGCTCGGCTCTCCCGTCACTACGAGATCCCCAATATTGATTCACCGGAGGTGGAAAAAGTGAGCCTTTCTGTCGACAGCGTCCGAGGAGGCTTCCTCTCCCAGGCAAGCATTCACAAAGTCTCCGCCAACGGCACCAATACATCGCCGGTTCTTCGTGGCGTCTGGGTGAATGAGCGTATCCTCGGTAAACATCCTGCGCCGCCCCCGCCCGGCATTCCAGGTGTCGAGCCCGATATCCGCGGGGCAGACACTCTCCGCGAGTTACTCGACAAACATCGCGATTCCGAAAGCTGCCAGGCCTGTCATGAGATGATCGATCCCCCAGGATTCGCGCTCGAAAGTTTCAGTCCGATCGGAGGTTGGCGCGAACATTTCCGAAGTTTAGGAGAAGGGGAAACTCCAACCGTCAGACGCGCTGGGAACGCATACGTTCGTTACAAAATTGGTCCCCCCGTTGATGATTCCGGAGTCCTGCAGGACGGTCAACCCTTCGAGGGTTTTCGCGAATACCGCGACCTGATTGCGAAAGATCGCAAGAAACTGGCAAAAGCACTCGTCACGAAATTCCTGACCTTTTCAACAGGCCGTGAAATGGGATTCTCCGATCGCCCCGAAATCAATCGCATCGTTTCTGAAGCAGAAAAACTCGACTTTGGCGTCAGCGACCTCATCCTCCTTTCCGTAAGCAGTGAAATTTTCCGCCACAAATAAAACCTCTGGCCTCAGCACATCATGAAGACTCCATACATCGCCGCTGGAAGCAGCCTCAGCCGCCGACATTTTCTGCGAGGCGTCGGCGGAACCGCTCTCGGACTCCCTCTCCTCGAAGCCATGTCTCCTGCTTTCTCGAAGGCTTCGACGGTATCTTCACCAAAGCGATTCGTGTCGATGTGCGGCACCCTGGGCTTTCACGCACCGCACCTGTTTCCCGAAACTCCGGGCGCGGGCTACGAAATGACACCCTATTTGTCGAAACTCGCTGATCATAAATCGGACTTCACGGTATTTTCCGGGCTCTCTCATCCCGAGCAGCAGGGCAATAATGGACACGCATCCGAGATGACTTTCCTCACTTCAGCAAGGCGACCAGGTCTCGCGGGCTTCAAGAATACCATCTCGCTCGACCAGCGAATCGCCCACGAAGTTGGTTCCCTTACACGTTATCCCTACCTCGCCTTGTCAACCGGGAGCACTTCTCTTTCGTGGACCTCGAACGGCGTCGAAATTCCAGGGCAATCCTCCCCCGCCAAGCTTTTCAAGGCTCTCTTCGTCGACGGGACCGAAAAAGAAATTACCGCAGAGAAAAAGCAATTCATACGCGGACGCAGCATTCTCGATACTGTCCTTGGGGATGCGAAACGACTCGACAAAACACTTGGGGAAAAAGACCGCGAAAAACTCGATGAGTATCTCACCTCAGTTCGAGAACTGGAGATCCGCCTCGAGGAATCCGAAGCATGGGCAGAACGGCCCAAGCCCCAAGTCGACGCCGAGCCTCCGACCGACATCCAGGACAAACAGGATGCCATCGGAAAACAGCGTCTAATGAACGAAATGATCGTTCTCGCTCTGCAGAACGACTCGACTCGCACAGTCACATTTCGTCTTGGTGGACTCAATGCCGTGCCCACCATTCCCGGAGTAAAAACCGACTGGCACAACCTCTCCCACCACGGCAAGGATCCGAAAAAACTCGATGAGCTGAAAATTATCGAGAACGCCCAGTTTGAGGTTTTCTCTGAATTTCTCGGCAAACTCAAATCCATCGAGGAAAACGGAAAATCTCTTCTCGATCGAACCGCCGTTCTCTATGGTTCCAACCTAGGAAACGCCAGCAGTCACAGCTGGCGCAACCTCCCCATCATCGTCGCAGGTGGAGGATACAAGCACGGTAGCTACGTCGCCCACGATGCGGACAACAATACGCCACTAGCAAACCTTTTCGTCAGCATGGCGCAGCGTATGGGAGTGCAAACAGAGACATTCGGAAGCAGCACTGCAGCCGGCGTAAGGGGTCTCGAGGGATAAAGTCCGCTCTACAACCCTGTTGAGTCTTCGAGTCGACCCTGTTTCTGTTTGCTCTCACTCCGGCACTGCGAAATCGAAGATAATTTCCTTGTTCGCCGTCTTCAAATCCTTGGTGGCTGCCGGGACGACTCCCGATCCTCCTAACATCACGATGACGAGCTTTTCCAGTTCGAGAATGGGTGCAAGATCATTGACCTTTCGGCAACTGATCAAACTGAGCTGAACCATATTTTTCAACGCGGAAAGTGGCTTGATGGATTCCAGATTCTCCGATCCGGTCACGTAGAGTTGCTCTAATCCCTTTGCAGCCTGGATGCCATCCAGTGATGTCAATTTCGGGCAGTGCGTAAACCCTGCATACTGCGAAACGCTTGCGGGAATTCCTTGGACCGAGCGAAAATTCGGGCAAGCTTCCAAATGAATCTCTCGAAGTTCTGGCAATCCAGAAAACGGCTCCAAGGTTTCCAAAGTCGTTTGCCCACCCATGCGGAGAACACGCAGCGAAGAGAGTTTTCCGATCTCCGAAAAATCGTCCAGTTCCACATTGCGAATATCCAGGACAATCAGGGAGGAGAGGCCTGATATTCCTTCGATACTCTCCAGTAAAGTCGCATTACTGAGGTCGAGGTCGGTCAATTCCGTGAGTCCGTTCAGCCCTACAATCGCTGTCACTGCGCCACACCCATCGAGATTGAGCTGCTTCAGTCCAGAGAAAGGAGAAACATCGACGGAGGAAAGATTGCGACAGCGGCTGAGATAGAGATTTTCCAATGCGGGGAGCTCATCGACACTCAATGCAGTAAGAGCTTCGCATCCGCTCAGGTCGAGCGTTTCCAGTTGGGGAAGCCCACGAATCGCCGAAGCGTCCGCGAAATTCCGACTGTCGACAAAAACCAATTCACGAAGTCCCGCGTGTCTCTCGACTCCCTCGGCGGAAAAGAGCTTCGGACAATCAATCGCGACGAGTGATTCAAGACCGAGCAGTTTCTCCACCCCTTTGAGCGTCTCCAGATTCGGAGCTCCAGTCAGGTCAAGAATAGCAGGTTGGCCGGCGCGGGCGACAACCCCGGCGAAATCGACCAGATCCACAAGTCTTTCGCTGGCACAACCGATCGTCATCTCATCGCCTGTATCAATCACGTCCGCCTGGTAGCGCTCCTGTAACTCTTCAAGCGCGCTGGCGCGGTCGTGCTTTTTCCACATCACGAGGATAGTAATGACGCCCATCAAGGCAAAGGCGAGAACTACAAAGCGGGCAGCGTCTTTTTTCATCAGAAAATGGAAACGGGAATACCCGCTCTTTCCATCGGAACGAGTTGAGCAGCAACAAAATTAGGCACAATGGCGATCTACTTTTTCGATCAGGGCACGGGGACTCGATCGAGAATGGTCGCAATGATCTGCTCGCTGGAGATTTCTTCCGCCTCGGCCTCATAACTGAGAAGTAGGCGATGACGGAGCACATCGTAGACGAGATCTTTCACATCCTGCGGAACGACATAACCACGCCCCTGCAAAAACGCGTTCGCCTTTGCCGCCAGCGTCAGATTGATCGTTCCCCGTGGCGAAGCACCAGCCCTGACAAGCGGCTCCAGCGCAGGCTCGATCTCCCCTGGTACACGCGTCGCGTGAATCAGAGTGACGATGTAGTCCTTCACCCCCTCGTCGACGTAAATGTAATTCACCAACTCCCGGCTCGCGATGACCTGCTTCGGATCGACCACCGCCTGCGTCGAGGTCTTCGCTTTCGATGTTGCCATCCGATCGAGAATGATACGCTCTTCGTCCACCGTCGGATAGTCCACCAGCACTTTGAAAAGAAAACGATCAAGCTGCGCCTCGGGGAGCTGGTAGGTTCCCTCCTGATCAATCGGATTCTGCGTCGCGAGAACGAGAAAAGGATCCGGCAATTGGTAGGTTGTATCGCCAATCGTAACCTGGCGTTCCTGCATCGCTTCTAGCAATGCACTCTGCACCTTTGCCGGAGCTCGGTTGATCTCGTCCGCGAGAATGAGGTTCGCAAAAATCGGGCCCAGCTTGGGAGAGAACTCGTTGGTCTGTGGATTGAAAATCAGCGTTCCGATCAAATCCGCCGGCAACAGATCCGGCGTAAACTGAATGCGTTGAAACACCGCAGCAAGAGCGCCGGCGAGAGAATTCACTGTGAGCGTCTTCGCGAGACCGGGAACCCCTTCAAGGAGAACATGACCATTTGTCAGTAAACCAATGAGAAGGCGATCTACAAGCTGATTCTGCCCCACAACGACTTTCCCCATTTCAGCGCGCACAGCAGGAACCCAGGTTCCCTGCTTTTGAATTTCTTCGGCGAGCTTGTTCGTATCGACGTTGTGCATAGTTCAGGCGTTCGAAAATGGTGTTGGAGAATGATGGACGGGAATTTCGTCGACGCAACTACTCGCGAAAGAGAATCTATGCAGGATCCGGAACCTGCTTCCCTTCCGCACCGCCATCGCTGGACTCAGAATCATTTGATTCACCATCTGATTTACCCAAGGGTCCGAATCGCTTCCCTACGGCAGGCTCCAATCGCATCTCCCACAAATAGCGGCGGAAAAGCACCTTCACCGCAGCCGTCAGTGGAACCGCCAGCAACGCTCCGAGCAAGCCACCGAGCAGAAGCGACCAGAACAACACGGAGAATATAACGGTTAACGGATGAAGCCCCACTGAATCGCCCACGATTTTCGGAGCCGTTACCAATCCGTTGATCTGCTGAAGGATCAGGAAAATCGCGAGCACTATGAGAGGGTAAGCCCAAACATTCGGCAGCCATGTCCAGGCATGAGTCAAAACCTCAACCCTGTCTCCTTCTCCAATCACTTCCGTCACGGTGAACTTATCGGTTCGCTCCTGATTCCCATCCATCACCCGGACGAGAGCGACATCACCAACACTGACATCACCTTCTTTCTCTAGAGTTCCCTCAGCGGTTGCCCCAAAATGAGCGATTGCGATCAGGACAGCCGGCACCATCACCATCAAGTTTCCAATGTAGGGAATCAGCCCGAGGATTGCGAGAAAGACTCCGATGAGCAGTGCGTATGGCAGCCCCATGAGTTGCAAGGCCACTGCGATCAGTGCGCCATCAATCATGCTCACCACCATTTGTCCCCGGAAAAAGGAAATCAGGTATCCATTAATCTCTGTCAGCGTTGCGACGACCTCGTCTTTGAATTTCGAGGCTCGGAGCGGTAGATAGTCGGTCCAGCTTTCTGCAATTTTGTGTCCCTCACGAAGGAAATAGAAAAGATAAATCGGCACGAGCAACATCCCCAGTAAATAACCAAAGAAGCCGAAGGCGCCACGCAGTCGTTTCCAGATTTGCTCCCCAATCTGAGAAGCGATCTCCGGGCCTTCCTTGGAAATCCATTCGACCCCGCGATCGTAGTATTTCTCCGCCACCCCACTGCTGAAATAGCCCTTGGTGGAGGTAATTCCCTTTTTCACCAATTCCGTCACATCTTCCTGGATCGATTCACGCTCGTCGTAAATCTCTTGCGCCTGTCCAAACGTGGGAACGATGACTGCCACGGCGAGAAGAGTCACGAGAGCGAGAAAACCAATGTAGACTGCCATCATGGCACGTCCGTGGGACCATCCCCGCCCCTGAACCCAACTCACAATCGGGTCCAGCAAATAAGCGATAATCCCCGCAACGGCCAAAGGAACCAGCACCGGTTGAAGGTAGCTGAGAATGAATCCGCCGAGCCAAGTAAAGCCGACCGCAATCACCCCGATCACGACGATGGAAAGAGCCGTGATCGCCCCCCATAGGGTGCGTCGCTGAAATCCGGACGGGACCGATTTCGACTCCTTGCATTCTCCTGATTCAGCGGCGGACTCCATATTCGAAAGCTTCGCGACCATTCCGCAAAGTTCGTTGGCAAACCATTACAAAATCGCGAATGCAATGCAATGCTGATTTCCCAAGTCATATCACAATTTTCTGCCATCTGATAAATGGTTTGTGAACAATTGGGAATAACTTGTGAAAAACTCGCCAAATTCCCTAGCCGATCCCAAAGAGTCAGAAGAAAATTGTGAATAACTTTGGGAAAAACTCCCTTACTCTGCGATCAACTCTGTTTCCCTCCGACTCCGAATCGTGCTATCAGTCACCCGGTTCGCGAGCGAACTCAATTTTCCATGTTTGTCGATCATATCAGAATACACGCCAAAGCCGGCGATGGCGGTCACGGTTGCTCCAGCTTCCGTAGGGAAAAGTTTACCCCCAAAGGTGGCCCAGACGGCGGCGACGGCGGCAATGGTGCGGACATCGTCCTCATCGTTGACCAACACGTCGACAACCTGAAAGAATTTTTCTACCGTCCCCACCAGAAGGCCGAGCGGGGAATGCATGGCCAAGGCCAGCGGAAAACAGGAAAGTCGGGAAAGAAGCTGATGCTCAAGGTTCCGCCGGGAACGATCGTGTATCGCACCACTGCACCGGAGCCGAAGAAAAAACCAGAAGACGAAATCGTCGAAGACGTTCCCGCGGACGCTGACTGGACCGGTGAATTCGCAAAAGATGAAGAAGGCCGCATGGTCGTGATGTCGCGAGACGAAAACAGCAACAGCCTCGAAGAGCTCGAAGAAAATGAACTCGACGAATCCGAAGAAGGCGAGTCCGAAGTCGGCGAGGACATGATGGTCGACGAACCTCTCCACGGGGACGAAATCTCCGTGGAAGAGGAGGAAGGAGAACACCCCTTCGGCGAAAAAATCGCTGATCTCACCGAAGTTGGGCAAACCTTCCTACTTTGCGAAGGAGGCAAAGGCGGAAAAGGAAACTGGAATTTCCGCACTGACACCAACCAGGCGCCCATCGAGTTCACGATGGGAGAGCCGGGCGGAGAAGGCTGGTTTAATCTCGAGCTGCGTCGTATTGCCGACGTCGGTCTTGTCGGGTTTCCCAACGCCGGCAAATCCACCTTGCTAGGCGCGCTCTCCAACGCGGCCCCGAAAGTGGCGGCCTATCCATTCACGACACTAAAACCCATGGTCGGAGTCGTCGAGTTTCCCGGGTTCATGCGCGCTACCGTCGCTGATATTCCAGGATTAATCGAGGGCGCTCACGATAACGTTGGGCTCGGCCATGACTTTCTCCGTCACATCAGCCGCTGCTCCGTCTTTCTTTTCGTCGTCGACACGGCAGGGGTCGACCAGCGAGATCCCATCTCCGACATTCAGATTCTTCGAAAAGAGCTTCGACTCTATGATGAGGAGCTCGGAGAACGCCAATGGCTCATCGTCGCTAACAAGATCGACCTGGAAGAATCAGAAATGTATCTCAACGCCATGAAGGCCCGTTTCCCGAAGCAGGAAATCTTTCCCATCTCGGCCCAAAATGGGGATGGGATCGAAGACCTGAAGAAACGACTCTGTGAGATTTCGGGAAAAAGGCCGGAGTAACTCACCGAAACCGTCTCAAGCACGGTGAGGATAGAAACCACAGTGGAGATGCGCGTCCCGTATCGGTGGAACCCCATATACTTGCCACCCTCAGAAATGGAGGCAGTCTTTGTGGTGAACCAGGCTTCACCTTCCAATTTTGCATTCCGTGAGATACCCCAACGGAATCCGTCAAAATGAACAAAGCCATTTTCCCAAACCGAACGATAGGTCAAGGTCAGAGGATCGAAGCAAGCTGAAAGCTCCCTCTTCTCCCCCAACCGGAGACAAATCCCTTTCAGAACCACCATATCTCCGCCCCGAAATACATGGGTAACAACTTCTCCCATTTCCGCGTCATTCCACCGCACGTCGCTGTGATTGTTCTGGTTGTGCTTGCCCCAGTGTCCATGCAATCCGCCATCCAATCCCGGATAGGCAGGAAGGATCCTGCGGGCACTTCATTCGAGCTTTCCATGTAGGAATCAGCCTGACGTTGATAAAACTCGTAGAGGCGAGCCTCGTTCACCGTCTCGCTGGAAAGCCGGTAATTCTCTCTTCCCCCAGCACATCAAGCATAGGGATGAACCTTGGGATCCGCTGCTCCGCCTTTGACCTGTGCCGGAGCTTCACCGGGCAGGGACATGGATACGACTACAAAAACCAGCGCGATTTGATGTCGATGAAATATGGAGGTCATGTTTGAAAAATCGGAAGGTAGCGAAGGCTCTGCCGAATTCTACTTGAGGTCCAACTCCTTTTCTTGCTGATCGGAGCGTAGGAGTCCAGACCAATCAAAATCAGCCTGCTAATCCAAGCACGGCAAGAAAATGAAAAGTTGTAGACCCCATTCCCTGTTTGCTTTCATTCAATCCTGACTTACTTTTACCAACTGCAGGGATGAACCGCATTTTCATCATTTCGATTATTAGCAAAGCAATTACTATTGGCGCGGCCAGCATTGGCTAGAGCACAAGGTGATTGCGAATCGGTCTATTTATCCTCCCTGCCTGAGCGAACCGAATCGGGATCACCTCCTACCGGAGAAAGCATGTCCTTTATCCCGACATTCAAACCCATTAGGTCACGCATCGAACCCTGTTGGGTCATCGACGTAACCCTGTCAGGTCTTTTTATACCATGAGCAACCATCCCGAAGTGAAACTCTATGATACGACCCTGCGAGACGGCACGCAGGGCGAAGGCGTCAATTTCAGTTCGCTCGACAAAATTCGAATTGCGGAGGAGTTAGACGAGTTCGGGATGCATTACATCGAGGGTGGCTGGCCAGGCTCGAACCCCAAGGACGTCTCGTTTTTCGAGCGCGCTGCGGATCTCGATTGGAAAAATGCGAAGATTGCCGCCTTCGGCAGTACGCGAAGAAAAGGAACCCCGGTCGAGGACGACCCGCAGGTAAAACTGCTGCTCGATGCCAATACTCCAGCAATTACGTTTTTTGGAAAGAGCTGGCGCCTTCATGTCACCGAAATCCTGAATACCACAGAAGAAGAAAACCAGGCGATGATTCGCGAGACCACTCGCTACCTGAAGGAAAACGGTCGCGAAGTCATCTACGACGCCGAGCATTTTTTCGATGGCTACAAGGATTCGGCGGAGCACGCTCTCGCGACTCTGCAGGCAGCTAAAGACGGCGGCGCGGATTGGGTCGTACTCTGCGATACCAACGGCGGGACAATGCCGGATGAGGTCGCTGAAATCACGGAAGTGGTAATGCGCGAAATCGGCATCCCGGTTGGGATCCACACGCACGACGATACGGGTGTAGCAGTAGCAAACGCGCTCGCCTCGGTCCGGGCCGGGGCAACCCAGATACAGGGCACAATTAATGGATACGGCGAACGAGTCGGGAACTGCAACCTGACGACAATGATCCCGAACCTCCAACTCAAAATGGATCGGCCGGTCGTTCCCAATATCGACAAGCTGACGAGGCTAGCCCATTTTGTCGACGACCTTGCCAATTGCGCTCACAACATCAGGGCTCCTTATGTCGGGGCGACAGCCTTTGCCCATAAGGGAGGTATGCACGTTAATGCCGTTCAGAAAGTCGCGCACAGCTTCGAGCACGTGGAGCCGGCAGCAATTGGCAACCGCCAGCGCATTCTCGTTTCGGAGCTATCAGGGCAGTCGAATGTCCTGATGAAAGCTGAAGAACTCGGACTCCATGTGGAAAAGGGCAGCGATGAAGCGAAAGCAATTTTGCACAACCTGAAAGAACTGGAAGAACAGGGCTACGAGTTTGAGGCTGCTGAGGCGTCCTTTGAACTTCTCATTCGCCAGCACCTCAAAACCTACAAACCGTTTTTCGAATTGCACGAATACCACTGCACGTTCCGACGTGACGGAGACCGAGACTACGATGCTTGCTCGGCAACGGTAAAGCTGACCGTGAATGGCGTGGAAGAATACCGCGTCGCTGAGGGAGACGGACCTGTCAATGCACTGGACGGAGCTTTGCGAAAAGCACTCCGAGATCACCATCCGGAAATCGACGGGATGGAGCTCGAGGACTACAAGGTCCGCATCATCGACAGTCACCAGGGAACAGCAGCGAAAACTCGAGTGCTGATTCTCAGCTCGGACGGAAAAGACGAATGGGGAACGGTCGGAGTGAGTTACAACATTATTCAGGCCAGCTGGCGCGCATTGGTTGACTCGGTGGAGTATTTTCTCGCCAGCCAAAAGTAGGGGGCGAAGTAGCGGAATTGGGAATAATTCCAAGCCCATCACTTGAATTCGGCGGAAGAATTTCATCTTCCGCGAGATGCTTGTGGTATGATCCCAGGATGAATTCGCCTTCCCTGTTCTTTGCTTTTTTCTTTTTTCTCTTATCCACTTCTGCAGCGGACAAACCGAATATTCTCCTTATCTTCACTGACGATCAGGGCTGGAATGACGTCGGTTGCTACGGCTCGGAAATCCCAACGCCAAACATTGATCGCATCGCGGAGGAAGGAATTCGCTTTACCCAGTTTTATTCAGCTTCCTCCATCTGCACTCCGTCTCGGTTTGGATTGCTGACCGGACAGAACCCCATTCGCTCGGAAGACCAGCTCCTCAGTGCTCTGATGTTCATGGCGGACGAGCATTCTGAGACGGGAATTCAGGAGCACGAGACGACCATTGCCGAAGTCCTTCGCGACAAAGGCGGTTACGAAACTGGATTGATTGGAAAATGGCACCTCGGACATGGGAAGGAAGATTTGCTTCCCATGAATCACGGATTCGACACCTTTATCGGGCACACGGGAGGTTGCATCGACTTTTTCACGATGACCTATGGGATCATTCCCGATTGGTACAACGGTTCGCAACACGTCACGGAAAACGGATACGCTACGGAACTCATCACGGAAGAGGCAGTGGAATGGCTTTCCGGTGCAGCAGAGAGCGAGAAGCCTTTCTTTCTCTACCTCGCCTATAACGCCCCGCATTTTGGAAAGGGCTATTCGCCGTCTGATCAGAGGCCGGTGAATCTCATGCAACCTCAGGCGGCAGACCTCAAACGGGTCGATTTCATTGAAGACAAAATTCGTCGTGAGTTTGCTGCGATGACGACCAGTCTCGACGATGGCGTTGGCAAAGTCCTCGACGCTCTCGATAAAAACCGTCTGACGAAAAACACGCTGGTCATTTTTCTAACGGATCACGGAGGAGACCCTACTTACGGCGGCAGCAACAAGCCGTTGCGGGGTGACAAAGCGACCTTGTTTGAGGGCGGTCTGCGTGTGCCTTGCATGATGCGCTGGCCGGGTGTGTTCGAAGCTGGTCGCGAATCTGATGCCCCACTCATCTCTCTGGATCTCTTCCCTACATTTTGTGAAATCGCCGAGGTCGAGCCACACGCTGGCGATATCCTTGACGGGACGAGTTTCCTCTCACACCTGAAAAACGAAGAAGCAGCATCGCATACACGTGCATTTCTCTGGCAAACAGGAGCACACTCCGAGCTCGGCCGAAAGTCGTGGCTCGCATATCGGGAGGGTGATTGGAAATACCTCAGCAGTCCGAAGGATGGCGAATTTCTGTTTCACCTTTCGGAAGATCCGAACGAGAAGACAGATCGAAAGAAATCTGATGCAGAGACATTTGCACGCCTGCGTGATGCCGCAGCGAAGAAGATGGAAGAGCTTCGCCAATCATCGAAGCGCTGAGTGATCAGGACAAATCACTTTATCTTAAAGAGCCTATCTCTTAAAGAGCCTATCGAATAGACCACGGGTCTTTTCGGGCGTAGTGGCCTCAGGCTTTGTTTCCTCCTGAATTACGGACTCCACTTCATCGGGTACGACAGGACGGACTGTAGATGCTTTTGCGGAAACTTCCGGAACATCAACTGCGGAGGTGAGGACGCGATTGGGATTGCTCTTCTGGAAAGTATTGATTGGAACTCGGACGAGACGTTCCTCAAGACGAAGGCGACGTCTTGCCCCAATAAATGCACGGGGACTGTGGTAAGTCGTGTAGGTCTTGGGGTACAGGTCTCGACGCATTCCGACTCGCAGATCTTTTCGAATCTCAAAATGAAGGTGTGCCGCATACATTCGATACGGTCCGCATCCGATCGTACCCAGCAGCTGGCCTCGTGTCACTTGCTGCCCAATAAGGACAGAACGAACCTTCAGGTGTCCATACAGTGAGTCGACGAAAGTTATTTGCCCGTTGTTTTCCCGATAGGCGTGGCGAACAATTACGACGTTGCCCCAACCACGACGGTAGTCCTGAGAGAACACGACAACACCATGGGCAATCGAATAGACTGGGTCGCCTTCATCGGTGTTCCCTCCCCTATTTCCATTCCAATCCTCTCCCAAGTGCCCGTATGGAGAAAAGCCCCGGTAGACGTAGTAGCCAGCCCCGTCCGGTTTTCCAACTGGAATATCAAATCCATCGGCAAGGCGGGTTGTTGTGAATGCCTGCCCATTTGCCTGCGGGGCCACACCAACGAGTACACAGAAGAGGGAAATACTCAACGCGAACACAATCGGATTTCGATACAGGAAAGCGGTTAACATGGCGATGAAGCGAGGATTCTCAAAATCTTTATCTGCAAGCGAACTGCAGAGTCGAGAGCTTCGAGGCCCCGACATGAGTAAAAACGGCCTCCCCTAAGTAAAACTTAGGCTCCAGTCGAACGAAAGTAGAAAAAAGCGAGTAAACCGGCAATGACACAATAAACGCCAAAATACTCAAACTTACCGCGACGGATCGCAGCGAGTACCGCGTAAATCGCAGCTAATCCGGAAAGAAAGGCAACCACACCACCTGCAATATAGGCCCCAAGAAGCTCCGTCTCGATCGTGACGAGATCTTTCACCTCGAGCAAAGAAGCAGCTGCAATCGCTGGAATCGCCATGAGAAACGAAAACTCAGCGGCAGCGGATGATTTAGTACCTGAAACCATTCCCGAAACAATGGTAGAACCAGAGCGGGATACCCCGGGTAAAATCGCCAGAGCCTGCCCCAGTCCCATTGCAATCGCCGACTTGATCCCGACTTCCTTCGTTCCCTTCGTTCCCTTCGTTTTGAGCAAGCGGGGCAGGAAAAGAATCGCTCCCGTCAAAACGAGAAGTAGGCCGACCAATGCGGGCTTTTCGTAAGCCCCTTCAAAGTGATCTTTAAGCGGCGAGAACCCTACAATCGCTGCTGGAACACTCGCGATGGCAAGATACCCGATCATCTTTCGATCTTCTTTTCTCTCTTCCTTGAATGGGGGGAAAATCGAAAGAAAAAGTCCCCAGAGCCGCTTCCAAAAATAAATAATTACAGAAAGAAGCGTTCCGAAGTGAACCAGAATCTCGAAGGTGACCCCCTTGTCTTCGACCCCCATAAGCTCCTGCGTCAGAACCAGATGTCCAGATGACGAAACCGGCAAAAACTCTGTCAGCCCCTGAACGAGACCGAGAATAATAGCTTCAAGAAATGTCATGCACCTTCATAGTCCACGCACCAAAATATTCCAGCGAATCCTTGAATCGGTGGGAATGTGAGAATCACGGCAATTAAGGCGCGACTGCAGGGATTTCGTCAGTTACAGGTAGATGAACGACTGCAAACAAGCACAGGAATCCCAGAGAGAGTCAGAAAACCACGGTGAATCTCACTAAAATCACTCTCAACAAAGACTCTCAAAAATTAAAATATTTTTGATTTATTCCTTGTGTTTATACTGAAATTGGTCACAATGACTCGAGCCAGGCATCAGATTTACTAAAATTGTGGTATTTTGAAACTTGATTCGATCGAAATTGAGAATTACTACAGGAACCGGCCGGGCCACAAATCCTAATCTATAAAGATGGCAGACGAAGAACCACCCGAATTGATGACCGTGAAGGAAACCGCAGAATATCTGCGTATCCCTCTCCCGACTGTTTACTACTTAGTCCAACGCGGGCAGCTTCCTGCTATCCAGATTGGAGGCCGATGGAGAATCAAACGCAGCCTGCTTGATCGCGACATTCTCAAGACCGATGAAGGTGGACAGCCTACCGTATTGGTTGTTGATGACGATCCAGCTCTCCAGACGCTATTTAAGCAGTTTCTCAAGAAAGCTGGCTTCGGTCGCATCGTGGTAGGAACCGGAGCGGAAGCTCTCAACTACGCCGAGAAGCAACGCTTTGACCTTGTCTTCCTCGATCTCAAGCTTCCCGATATCCCCGGTGATGAGCTCTACACGAAGCTCAAGGGACTCTATCCTGACCTTCCTATTGTGATTATCACAGGGTATCCCGACAGCGATATCCTCACGAAGATTCTCTCCAGCGGACCTGTCACCGTGATCAAGAAACCGATCGAATACGATCAGTTGAATCGCACAGTAAAAATTCTTGGTCACAAAGGAGCCGAGAAGTAATTCCGCTGTCTTTAACTCCCGTTGGGAATTTCTCTATTCCTACGTTTTCAAAAAGCCCGCTGCCATGCAGCGGGCCTTTTTGTCTCTACAGGGAAACAGCGAACTGCGAAAACTGGTTTCTCCAGATCGGTGGTAATCAAAGAAAGGCACTTGTAGTTCTGCCGAGAAGTTTCGTGAAATCCTTACTCTACGAGAGCTCAGGGCATTCTACCGAGAAGAGTAAGTCTCGATAAACATTCTCTTCCCGAGGTGAAGCTGTGGCGAACTAGGTATGGGAACAAAAGGATCAGCGCTGCCGGCCCAGAGCGCATCCAGATACAGGGTCAGTATGAGCCATTTCCGTTTCTCCAACACAATGGTTTCACCTTCAGGATTTCACGCCACCACCAATTCTCCGAAACTAAATTCTGCATAGCTCCTACCGTAAGATCATTTTTGCCTTCCATCTCTGTCTCGTGCGTTACTTTGTATCAAGGCTCGCGAACGCGAATCCTGTAACACCAGAGACCCAATGCGGGCTCACAGTATGCCCTTGGATCGAGGACTGATCATCAAAACGCCTCCAGAACCCCTGCGCGGCTCGGAAATCAGCTTCAGGAACCTGGGGTGAGAATTTTCAGCCCCTTCCGCGCTATTAATGGCTCTTTAGCCTATTCTTGATCGATTCTGGAATTGCTTCAAAATCACCATTAAAAAGAGCTACTGCCTCCTGAACGAAAACTGAAGTTCCTCTCCAATTCCGCCTCCAAATTTGAAAGATTCGCTATGCGAAGGAATTTTTTCGTCCCTTAGAACGTTGCACGTGCACCAACGTGCCAGCGTCCATTCGCGCTATCCTCAAAGCCATCCTCCGTAACTTGGAACCCGTAGTCAACTCGGAGAGTAAACCAATCCTCACGCTGATAGCGGAATCCCAGACCAACACTGCCAATACCAATGTCTTGGTCGCCGAAGAATGGGTCTTCGTTGGAGAGAGAGCCTGCATCGTAGAAGAGAAGCCCAAGCGCTCCATCCTGAACGTTGGTGAATCCAGAGAATACGGATGGGTAAAAAGTAGGAGTGCGAAGTTCGAGAGTTCCTACGACTCCGTTGTCGCCTCGCACGATTCGCTGCTCAAATCCACGAACCGTATCATAACCACCAGCTCCGATCGTCTCGCTCGCAAGTAGGTTTCCATTGGAGGCCTGTCCTTGCAAACGTGCAAGCAACGACCACTCGTTTGGCAACTTCTGGTTACGCTCGATGAGAACGCGTCCGTAAGTGTAGGTAGAGGAAGCGCCACCACGCTGAGCTGCAAAGATTGCATCACGGTTCTTCGAGGTTGCATTACCCGGACTCGAAACAACTTCAGTGTCGACCTTCCATGAGCCCGAATTGTCTGTAGCCACAATATTATAACCGAGGCTGTATTGAACAATTTCCGATGTCGTGTCGAAGCGGATCGGATCCGCTCCCCCACCAATTCCCAGATCAGAATTACTGGACTTGAGGTCCATTCCGAGTTCCAACTCGTGGGTCAAACGCCCGATATTTGGCAGCGGAATAACATAACGCCCACTTACCTGCTTGTTCACGCCACTGGTATCCACGATCTCTCCCGTTGAGTTCATGAACTGAGCGTTGCTGTCAACATAGGCTGCTAGCAAGGTAACTTGGTGACGCCATGGAAGATACTGAGAGAAAACTCCGCTGTGCCCTTGAAGATCCGCATCTCCGTTGTCAAAGTTCGTAGTGAACTGATAACTCAGGATAGAATCCCGACCGAAGAACAAAGGCCCTGTCCAGCTCGTTCCGAAAAGAGCACGACTCTCACCCAGCTGGCTGGTTCCGGAGTTTTCATAAGCAATGTAGGCAGAAAGCTCTTTGTATGCCTGACTGCGAAGAATGACATCAGTCTCACCATAGCCAGCACCGGGGCTGAAGATCAGGTCAACCTGGCGAGTGGGATGCTTGTTGATCCAAGCCATATCCTCAGTAAGGCGGCTTCCCCGAATTACATCTCCTCTTTCGGTCCTAATCTGGCTGGCAAGTGCCCTGCCCTCAACGCGACCTGCTGCTCCTTCCACGATGACATCACCGAGACGACCTTCGATAATGACCAACTGCAGAATACCGGAAGTGATCTCCTGCTCAGGAACAAGAACATCAACCACCGGAAGATCACTCTTACGGTACGCAACCACCGCATCCCGAACCATTTCGTTCAGGCTGGCCAAGTTTAAAGAGGTTCCAATTCGAGACTCCAACACAGCTTGAACCTTAGGAGGCAGGTCAACAGTCGACGACTGAACGCCGGAAACACCACCAATGCCAGTCTTGGCGACATCTCGCGTCGAGTCGATCACACGAATTCCTCGAAGATTCGATGTAAGAGGTGTCGAATCCTCGGTCCGAGTAACAGAAGAGTAACCGCCATCACTATCGGGAAGGGTGAAGCTGACAGGTTGAACGGCGTCACGAGTGCCACGGAATGGATTATCCCAACGGAATTTTGGACTATCCGGCTCTCCTCCACCTTGTTCCGACAGACCCCGCTTCCACCAGAATTTAACGGCATTAGTCGGTGTGTTTCCTTTGTATACCACCTGATTATCTTTGTAGTAAGTAGACTGCTCGTTGAAAGGCTTCAGAGCTCCTTGGTTATCAATTTTTTGGGGTGCCTCCTGATTGCCAATGTAATTTGGATCAATCATCGCCTGGGACTCCACTTGGACAAGAGCCGTTGATGGATCAGCAGGTGGGCGATTCACGGTCGCTTTGTTTGACAACTCCTTTTCGCGGCGCTTAAGCTCCAGCTGAGCCTTTCGAGCTTCATACTTGGCAACTTTCGCATTCCGAATTCGCTCACGCCGAGTCACCTGATCAGGAGTTCTCAAGTCTGGCATTGGAGG
>Ga0255781_10000759_pt1 | contig 26075 bp, 27 predicted proteins | sample 101ome_21_FD_179979 | JGI IMG/M metagenome (GOLD analysis project Ga0255781, IMG submission 179979) | Coastal salt marsh microbial communities from the Groves Creek Marsh, Skidaway Island, Georgia - 101413BT metaG (version 2) | ecosystem: Environmental > Aquatic > Marine > Intertidal zone >... | reverse complement strand
ATCTTACAGATAATGTTACTCGAATAGGTACTTTGGAAACTGATCTTACAGATAATGTTACTCGAATAGGTACTTTGGAAACTGATCTTACAGATAATGTTACTCGAATAGGTACATTAGAAACTGATCTTACAGATAATGTTATTCGAATAGGTACTTTGGAAACTGATCTTACAGATAATGTTACTCGAATAGGTACTTTGGAAACTGATCTTACAGATAATGTTACTCGAATAGGTACTTTGGAAACTGATCTTACAAATAATGTTATTCGAATAGGTACTTTGGAAACTGATCTTACAGATAATGTTACTCGAATAGGTACATTAGAAACTGAAATTCAACCCGTAAACAGAGGTGGGACAGGTTTAACAAGTTTTGCAAGCGGTGATTTAATATATGCAAATGGAACATCAAGTTTTACAAATATAGCGGCGAGTTCGAGTACACAAGGTTACTTTCTCAAAAATGATAACGGTGTACCTACATGGGCAGACGTGTCTCTAGTTGGTTCGGCGAGTCCGTATAGTATTACCGCCGGTTCCGGTTTAAGTGGTGGAAATTACAACGGGTCTTCTGCAGTAACATGGACAGCAGACTTCAGTGTCGTCGCATCAACTTCAAATCTAAATAGTAACGTTACTCGAATAGGTACTTTGGAAACTGATCTTACAGATAATGTTACTCGAATAGGTACTTTGGAAACTGATCTTACAGATAATGTTACTCGAATAGGTACTTTGGAAACTGATCTTACAGATAATGTTACTCGAATAGGTACTTTGGAAACTGATCTTACAGATAATGTCACGCGAATAGATACTTTGGAAACTGATCTTACAGATAATGTTACTCGAATAGGTACTTTGGAAACTGATCTTACAGATAATGTTACTCGAATAGGTACTTTGGAAACTGATCTTACAGATAATGTTACTCGAATAAGTACATTAGAAGGTGAAACTCAACCGGTTAATAGAGGTGGTACCGGATTTACAAGTTACACTATAGGTGATATACTCTATGCATCCGGAACAACTACACTCTCTAATCTATCTCCAGGTACATCTGGTCAAGTACTCACATCGAGTGGAACGGGTAGTGCACCAACTTGGACGACAGTATCCGGTGGAAGTAGTCCATGGTCAACACTCAATTCGAACGTATACTACACTTCAGGTAATGTCGGTATAGGAACAACGTCACCATCTTATAAACTTCACGTCGTGGGTACATCAAACTTTACAGACACGATGTATTTAAGTGGTAGCGCGGGTACATCTGGTCAAGTACTCACATCGAGTGGATCAGGTGCACCAACTTGGACGACAATAGCGAGTAGTCCATGGACAACCTCAGGTACAAACGTATACTACACTTCAGGTAATGTCGGTATAGGAACAACAAATCCAAACTATAAACTCCACGTCGTGGGTACATCAAACTTTACAAACGCAATATATGCAAATGGTAGTGCAGGTACATCTGGTCAAGTACTCACATCGAGTGGAACGGGTGGTGCACCAACTTGGGCAACAGTTACCGGTAGCGGTTTGAGTCCTTGGACACTGTCAGGGTCAGATATTTATAGAAGCTCAGGTAATGTTGGTATAGGAACAACAACACCAGCGTACCCATTAGATGTTAAAGGTGATATACGCACTACATCAGAAAATGGTTTTATAGGAAATGGGCGTTATATAAGTGGTATTAATGTTACAAGTGAAAGAGGTAGTACAATTATAAATTTTGGACAACAGTCAAGTCTTACACAATCCGTAAACGGTAGCCCATTGTAATTTTTATTTTTTTAATTCGTTTCTTATATTAGTAAAATGGCTACGCAGGAATTAGTCGCCCAACTTAATCCAGAACATTATGATAATTTAACAGATGCAAATGCTATTGGTAGAACTAATTTTGGTATATCTTCGTGTCAAAATAATACGGGTACAGTTTTTGCTATAGGTTCAGATGATAATGTTACAGTTTATACAAGTAATTTGTACGCAACTAAATACGCAACGTCTATTTCAAATCCAGGAAACTCAAATAGTTTATTTGGGTTTAAAATTGCCATGGATTCACCGGGAGATACTATTATAGTTGGTGCACCAGGAGATAATAGAGCTTATGTATTTGATGCACAAAATCAAGCTAGAACGACATGGACTCAACGTTCATCCGGATGGAATAATAATAGTTATCTAGGGACTTCTGATTCTGGCACCATACATTACGGTTCAGATGTAGACGTGGCAGGTGATGATGATTCGTTATTTGTTATTGGTAGACCTGGTGATCATAAAATCGAGTTATGGTCTTGGCCAAAAGGGTCTTCGGCCACACTTTTAACAACTATAACACACTCAGACAACTTCGGTTTTTCATGTAAACTTTCGGCAGATGGTCAGGTTGTTATAGCCGGTGGTCCGGGTAATTATTATCCATCTTACAGTAATGCTTATGGTAATGGTTTAGCATACGTATACGCAAAAGATCCTTTAAACGCGAGTACATGGACACAAAGAACACTTCCATTTGATTATACTGATTGTCCTACCTACGTAGAATATACTGATGCAAAACTTACAACTATAAAAAGTGTTACTGATACTACTATTGAATCTGGTGGTACTAGAACACCCGTTAATCCAGCTTTTGGGTTTAGTGTAGCTATAAATAAAGACGGTACTTTTATAGCAGTTTCTGCACCTAACAGAAGGTGTTTTTTTGCAGCCGAGTGGATAAATGATACATCTTATAATTGGTTAACAGGTAAACCAGTTACAGGTGAAAAAGATTCATTTGGCACTTTTTTATTTATGCAATACGACGGAACGCGTATAGTTACAGGTAACTCAAGTATTGAAGAAAAATATTACTGGGATGGTGGTGGTATTTTTCCGAGATGGGATACAACTAACTATCTTCCAAAAAGTTACTGTATATTAGACTGGAATGGTATTTATTACACAAATTATAGTGAATCATTCAATCTATACTCGTTAGGTGGATTACCTACATCTATGTCAAAAAACGGGGAATTTTGTTTATTTTCTATGAAATATGATTATAATGGTTTTACAGGTAATGAGGCTAGAGTAACGGGTAGTAATAGAACCACGTATGGTGGGAGTACGGTTTTTTCTTTTACAAGATTCGCACCTACGATAAAAATTTTAGGGACAACGACGATAGGTGGTGATTTAAAAGTACGTTTTTTAAGTGTAGGTGGTGATAAATCATATATAGAAAGTAATACCAATGCGGGTTACGTTACCGGATATATAAATTTTGAAAATACTAAAGATGAACATAGTATTTTTAGGTCACAAATCATAAATACATCACAATATACTGGTGATGATAATTTATCCGAACTCTTACTTTTTAAATCTGGACACGTTCGAGGTCTTAATTCCAGAGGTCCTGATAGAATACGTATTAAATCACCAAGTGTTATTTTAGAAGGTATGACATGTGAAAATCATCCGCTTTATGTTCCAACCCCCGATTCAATTGGAGTAGTATCTGAAGTATGGTCTAAATTTCTTAAAGAAGCTTCCGCGGTTTATTCTCGATTAACCTTAACGGGTATAGGTAATGTAGGTATAGGTGTACCTGAATATGCAGATCATATCATCAAGGAAAATTGGAATTTAGGGTCCACTTCTATCGTAGAAGCTAGTGATTTTCATAAACAAAATGAAAATGCAAATGCACAAGCACCACCTCTCATAAACCATAGACTGGTTATAGATGGTACACAAAGTATACAAAACGGTAAACTTTACATAAACAATCCAATATCTTCAAATCTAACTACAGATGGTATGTCGGCTTGTTATAATACCATGACGAGTGATTGTATTAAAAATACAAATACTACAAATATACCTTACGTGATATGTGATATTAAGAAACGTAACCCTTATTTAAATCGTGAAGATGGGTACGTCTATTATGAAGATCGTATGAAATTATACAATACGATTACATACGATGATGTAAATAAAGGGTTATATTTTGGAACAAGTACATCTTATGCACAGGGGTTTATTCATGAAGCACGAGATACCATTACAGGTAATGTTACGAACGCTTTAAGTGGTGTATATACAGTCTCGTATTGGTTTATGTTAAAAGATTATGCACAAAGTACATTTGGGACGAGTGGACAATTGGTATTCACTGCTTATAGAGATACTGCGTTTGGATACGGTCATAAAATTACAAGTTCGGGATTCAAAATACAATATTCGCCAGATAACTCAACAGCCGTTAATATACCCGTAGAAGCTGACTATACTGTAAATTATACGTTTAGTCAAAATGTATGGTACCATGTATGTGTTAAAGTAGATAATACAGCTGGAAATGGCGCCACCGAGGGTACAGCAACTACACAATTATGGATAAACGGTGTATCACAATCTTTAACCGCAAACGAGACAGTTAGAGATATGCAAGGAAGATTCCCAAGATTTTGTTATTTTGGGGTAGTTAATCAAGCAGTTAATCAAACACAATATGGATACATGACAGGTAATCATACTTTAGGTGGTGATGGTATGTATGGTCACCTTATTAGTAATATTAAAATTTATATCGCACACGATGGTACGGATTCTTTTGAAAGGGTAGCTGTACCAGATTACAACAGTGCTTCTGACTTTTATAACGAAGGACCACCCAATGAAGGAATATCATTATCAGGTGGTATGAATATATCAGGTCATTTGCGTGTAAATGGTAGTACGGGTACATCTGGGCAAGTACTCACATCGAGTGGATCAGGTGCACCAACTTGGACGACAGTATCTAGTAGTCCATGGTCAACATTAAATTCGAACGTATACTACAATTCGGGTAAAGTTGGTATAGGAACATCAACACCAGATAGTTTACTTACTTTAAATTCTTCAAGTAATCATACTGTTACCATAGATTCAGGAACATACACTTCATTTTTACATATGAATAGAACTAATGGTAATTGGTATGCTACAACAGATAACACTGATACATGGAATCAAAATTTATACTGGCTTGCTAATACAAGTGATACAGGAAACCCCCTAAAAAGAATACTTCGATTCGAAAACGACACTGCCAGTGCTGGTAGCAATGCTATTGGTACATTTACAGGTCAACACATGAGTTCTATAATAGATGTGAAACCCAATAATGTAAATGATTATGTAGGTTTGATAGTATCATCAAATCAAAACGATTACATGACAGTTAGTGGTGTTCCATTACGAGGTGCAAAAAATATACACGTTAATGAAGCTATACCAATAGTAAAAATAACATCGAAGGCATATGATAAATCTTGTTTTGGTGTGCTATCATCCAGCGAAGATACAAATGAAAGATCACAAGTAATGGGTCAAATTCGTTCATATTTTTATAAAGAAGATGGAGATACACGTGTATATGTAAACTCTATAGGTGAAGGTGGTATATGGATAGTAAACGAAAATGGTGTTTTAGAATCGGGTGATTATATAACCACATCTAACGTGAGTGGATATGGTATGAAACAAGATAGTGAGTTTTTAGCAAACTATACAGTTGCAAAAATAACAATGGACTGTGATTTTAATCCAAAACAAGTTCCAGTTAAACAAATAAAAAAGATAAACAAATTAGTAACTTATTACGTGCATAATAGCGATAATACCACTATTAGTGAAAATGAATACATTAAACTCGACAATGTACAGAAACAAGAATACACACAAGAAACCAAAACTGAAACAGTAAACGATTTAGATAGTAACGGGGAGTTTCAGTGGGAAGACACTTTAGAAACTGAACTAGAATACAGTGTCAGGTATTTAGACATAAATGGAATAGAAACAACACAGGAAAATAGTGTATATACAGCTGCATTTGTAGGGTGTACATATCACTGTGGTTAAACTAATTTACCATTCTGGAAAAGTCACAATGGTAGAAAGTTTACTTTCTTGGAAGTGAATCCATGATCGCTAGGGCAATAACACCCGCGATGAAAAACATTACGACGTAATTACACTCCGTATCGTCTTGACCTAAAACCGCATACGATTTTGAATTCAAATTCGAACGCGGACGCGAAGGTGAAGACGCTACGCTTTTATTTTCCTGGTACCACGAAGGTCTCTCGACTGGTTCTTCGTCTAAAGGACAATAAGCTATCATCTATACTATACTATATTTACAAATTAATTTCGACCGTTTTTTTCTTTCGACTACCACCTCTTTTAGACTTGGTCTGGGCCTGAGTAACTTTAACTTCGCGAACTTCACTATCTTCATCGGCAACATCCTCAGATACTGGTGGCTCTGCTATATCCGAAATATCGTCTTCCAAATCAATCTCGGGTTCTTCGACTTTATTCAAACTCGTCGTGTTCATGGGTGGTTGTGGAGGCATCATTATGTTACCCATAAGACTCGAAATATCGAACCCTGGTCCCTGCATTTCGCGTCTTCCACTACCTTCACTCGATGGTTCACTCGATACACTTTGTTGTTGAGATTTAGACACCGTATTCTGAACCGCGGACATCATATTCTGAACAAGTTCCGGGTTCTGTTTAATCACATCGTTCATGTTCGGCATGACTGATTTGAACATGCTATTCGTTAAATGGAACATCATAGCTGAACCACCAAGCATCATTATAAGTTTTACCTCGGGGGCGACGTGCATTTTCGTTCTATACTTCACGTATAACTCCTCGAAAACCTCATCGTAATCGTCCACATTTTCCATAACGTTTTCGGACCAACCATCGAGTTGGATCTCGAATGGGTTATACTTTTTATTCAAAAACTCAAGACCCGTGGTACACGCAATAAGCATACGTCTCGAAAACTTTATAGACTTATCGACGTCTATACTATACGTTATCCGCTTAACTTCGGCTCTAAGTTCGTCTACGGGGGAATAAGCATTCAAACGCTTGTTTACAGTAAACCCTTTTTTTTCCAAACGCCCAAGTTTGTTTACGAGATCAACCTTTTCCTCGTCGATAGTTTTAAACCCAGGTGATGGTTTTTCCTCCTCTTCTTCCATGGCGTATCCTCCTCCACCACCCCCATAACCATAATCCATAGTATCGGGTTCATCGTCGTACTCGCCGTAATCGACTGGGTCTTCTGGAGGAGGGGCGGATGGTGGGTTCTGTTTGTTCGGGTTCGCGAACGAGTCTATATCTTCCTGAAAAACTTGCGCCTGTGGTGGCGTAAACTGAGTTTTCATCGGTTTAGGCATTTGCCTTCTGATAGTTTGAGGCCTGGGAACTTCTATTTCTATCTCGTTCATAAGTGCCTGTTCGTTATCATCTAGTTTCATAACGTTAGTATCGCCACGATTAAGAATAATCTCTCCGTCCATTACTATTACTCTTTATATTGAAACTATTCTAATTTCTTTAACGCACTTTATAAAAAAATCTCAGTCCATAACAAATGATTAAACTCAACACCACGAACAAAAATACACTCAGGGCGATTGTCATAGTTTTTGCTATACTCTGCGTTCTCCAAATGCTTAAAACGAGCTACTATACACCAGCCCCAGTCGACATCGAAGTCGTCAGTGAAGGTTCGCTCTTCGATCTCGAATCCAAGGAAGAGTGTCTCGGCAAATCGTACTACTCGGATAGCCGAGGCGGTGTTTGCGACGGCCAAAAATTGGTTGTCGGACAAGCGAGTTATAAGATGAAGTAAAATCTCCGGTATATATAAATGGCTTTAGTGACTAGTCAATCAACCTTACCTGATTTCGAATGCGAACACCATACAGTTGTACTCGATAACCTGGATACTGTCAGTGATACCGACTTTACTCTATATTTACCAACCCCACTCGAGAACGTTGTTCAGGCACAGTTATTAGCGGCGAGTATTAACACTACCGATGATACTCAAAGGTGTATACACGTAGGCATAGAAGAACTCAAAACGTACTTCAGTCAACGTGGTAAAAACGATCTCGATGACGCAGATAATCACCTAAACGGTATATTCGGTACGATCGTGTGTGAACACAAATTACACGCGGCTTCAAATCCTCAACAAAAAGCCGTATTTTTTAGAAACGAGTATCCAATCGTTCAACAATACTATAATCCCATTCGAAAGATCGATAGATTGACGTTTAATTTAGATAAACAGGACGGTACAGCGGCAGACTGTGGCGATGCAGTTTTTGTTTTTAGATTTGTATGCAAAAAAAGAAATTTGCCCTATGAATAATTTCAGGTCATTTTTTAACCTTTTCTTATTATAAATGTCATCAGGTATTATTCAACTCGTTGCAATAGGTGCTCAAGATGAATACATCACAGGTTCTCCAGAAGTAAGTTTTTTTGTATCGTCATTTAAAAGACACACAAATTTTTCTCAAGTCGTCGAACCACAGGTTATACAGGGTAATCCCAGTGCAGGATCCATGTCATCCATCACATTCGAAAGAAATGGTGATATGTTAGGATATACATATCTCACTATAGATAATAACACAGAAGCTCTTGATATACAGAATTGGGATACACTTATAGATAAAGTCGAACTTCTTATTGGTGGTCAGGTTATAGATACCCAGGACGCCATTTTTACAGAAAAAATAGCTATTGATACATTTGCAACGAACGTATCAAAAAGTGCATTGGGACCACATCCAGGTGTAAGTGCGAATTCTTATTTTTACCCATTACGTTTCTTTTTTTGTGAAAGCGCACAGTCCGCATTACCTTTAGTTGCACTCCAATATCACAATGTTGAGATACGTATACATTGGGGCCAGGATGCAGGTAATTACAACTTTGAATGTTATTCTAATTATTATTACCTTGATGAACAGGAACGTAAAAACGTTACTACAAAAAAACACGATTTAATAATTACACAAGTTCAAAAAAATGATGCGTCGAATGAACGTATACAAGAATTAACATTTAATCACCCCGTGAAATATATAGCTTGTTCAGAAACATCAGGAACGGGTGCATTAACATCAACAACAAATAAAGTAAAAATTCAGGTTAATGGTTCGGATATAACCAATTTTAAGTGGGCAAAAACACACTTTATAGATGTTATGAATTATTACCATACAAATTTTGTTACGTCCCCGGACTTTTTCTTATATTGTTTTTGTATCACATCGAGTTCACTCCAACCGACAGGAACACTCAATTTTAGTCGTATAGATTCAGCCAGAATAATAAGTGAATCCATGACCATTAACGATCCCATATACGCAGTCAACTATAACATACTTCGTATCGAAAATGGTATGGCTGGCCTCGTTTACGCAAATTAAAATACAAGCTTATAATAAATGGTTAAAAAATTACCAACAATCGAGCGGTCTACCAAAATCCTGTTTGGTAAACAAGCTCCTGCAAATCAAGCGGAAAATACAATTGTTTTAAACGCTTCGTCTACAGCTATTGATGCACCAACGAGCGATAGTATTTATATGTCACCTTTACGCGTGACAAATCCTGCATCTACAACTGTTATTGGGTATAATTCAACAACTAAAGAACTTTATAATACAAATATATTAACTTCAGATATAGGTACTGGTGGTGGTAACAGTGGTGATATAACTTTGGGTACAGGAACAACAGGAGACTACGTTGCAACTATTACAGGTGGTGACGGTATTTCTAGTACAGGTGCAACTTCAGGTGAAGGAACAACACACGAGATTTCCGTTGATACGAAAGCAAATGGTGGTTTAGTCATAGAAAATGGTGAACTTGCAGTCAATCTAAGTGCATCTTCTATAACAGGTACTTTAGCAGTAAGTGATGGTGGGACAGGTGCAACTACACTAACATCAGGTAAAATACCATACATAAAATCTGATAATACATTTGGCGATAGTAAAATATCTTATAATGACACAACTCAAGTTACGTCACTTTCTTCAAACCTAACTGTCACTGGCAATTTACTCGTTCAGGGTAGTGCTACATTTCAACATTCCAAAATACATACCGTTTCCGATCCACTTATTGAAGTGGGTAATGCAAACGCCATTGATACAATTGATATGGGTATTATCATGACCAGGCCAACTGCAAACGTTGTTGCTGGTTATAGAGGTGATGAACAAGAATATACTATTGCATATACACTTAGTGATCCAAGTGGTACCGATATAGTACCAACAAACTCAACAAGCGATGGCTACATTACCGCGAATATTTGGGGGAATGTTTTATGTGGTAATGTTACTACAACCGGAACAGTAATTGCCGATACGTTTAGTGGTTCGGGGACAAGTTTATCAGATTTGAATGCGAGTAGTGTATCGTCCGGTACTTTACCAGTAAGTTATGGTGGGACAGGTGCAAATACACTCGATAACTTAATACAAATGGGAACACATACGACTGGTAACTACGTTGCAACTATTACAGGTGGTGACGGTATTTCTAGTACAGGCGCAACTTCAGGTGAAACTATAGCACACGAGATTTCCGTTGATACGAAATTAAATGGTGGTTTAGTCATAGAAAATGGTGAACTTGCAGTCAATCTAAGTGCATCTTCTATAACCGGTACTTTAGCAGTAAGTGATGGTGGGACAGGTGCAACTACACTCGATAACTTAATACAAATGGGAACACATACGACTGGTAACTACGTTGCAACTATTACAGGTGGTGACGGTATTTCTAGTACAGGTGCAACTTCAGGTGAAACTATAGCACACGAGATTTCCGTTGATACGAAATTAAATGGTGGTTTAGTCATAGAAAATGGTGAACTTGCAGTCAATCTAAGTGCATCTTCTATAACAGGTACTTTAGCAGTAAGTGATGGTGGGACAGGTTTAACAGGGTATAACGCAGGTGATTTACTCTACTATTCTAGTGGATCCACACTCACCAATTTGGGTATAGGTCAAGCTGGTGAGGTACTCACAGTTTCCGGTGGTTTACCATCTTGGCAGGCAGCTGGTGGTAGTAGTTTATGGTCACAGTCAAGTTCGAGCATATACTATTTGACGAGTAATGTCGGTATAGGAACATCGTCACCGAGTGCTCCTTTAGAAATCGAGTGCCTAAATGTTACGAATAATTATCAAACGGATAATGGTTTAAGAGTGAAACAATCAAGTTCATCTTACCCCGCAACAATAAGTGTACAATCGGCTTCATCTACAGAAGACGCTTATATTTCATTTCAATACGATTCTTTAGGAATTTATGGTTGGTCTTTTGGTATGGATAGTTATGATACCGCAGGGTATAGAAAACTGAAATGGTCACCCACCCCACATAACCTTGGTTCTCCAAAAATGACTCTAATAGAAACTGGAAAATTAGGTATAGGAACAGAAAATCCAGCTTATGATCTTGACGTCGCGGGTGATATAAACTTTACCGGGACGCTCTACCAAAACGGTTCAGCGTTTAGTGGTGGTGGATTTACCGGTGATATTGCCGATTATATCACACACACGGGTAATTCCACTGCAAAGTTTGGGTTTCCTTCAGATAATGTATTTGTAGTTTACACGGATAATTCAGAAAGGTTCAGAATCAGGAGTGACGGTAATGTCGGTATAGGAACATCGTCACCAAGTGCTCCTTTACAAATCGAATGTGCAGATAATAATAATTCCAATAATGGGTTATACGTGTACCAATCAAGTTCGTTGTACCCTGCTAGATTAACTATAAACGTAAATGCTACTGATCGAGACGCTTTTATGACGTTTACAAATTCCACGTCAAATTGGTCTTATGGTTTGGATACTTCAGATAGTGGAAAATTGAAATGGTCAACCGACTTAAACTATTTAACTACGAATACAAAAATGACTCTGGACAATACTGGTAATTTGGGTATAGGAACAGAAAATCCAGCTTATGATCTTGACGTCGCGGGTGATATAAACTTTACAGGGACGCTCTACCAAAACGGTTCAGCGTTTAGTGGTGGTGGAAGTAGTCCATGGACAACCTCAGTTTCGGACATATACTATAATTCGGGTAATGTCGGTATAGGAACAACAAGTCCGTCCGGAAAATTTGAAGTTTATAAATCTAGTAGTTCAAATTATTCATCTCCAGTCGCTATGTTTAGTTCATCCACGGGCAGTGGATATGATGCACATGTAACAATACGAGGTATGACTAATACTGCATTAACGTTTTGGAATGATGATTTTAATGATTATATGACTATTGGTTACACACAATCAGGCGCTAACGGATTCAGGATATCCCCTGGAACTTCACTTTCAGGTAGCACAGGTCTTTTTGTAGAAAATCCTAGTGGTAATTTGGGTATAGGAACAACATCACCAACTCATAAACTCCATGTCGTGGGTGATATAAACTTTACAGGGACGCTCTACCAAAACGGTTCAGCGTTTAGTGGTGGTGGAAGTAGTCCATGGACAGAATCTGGATCATATGTATACTACAATGGGGGTGGTTATGTCGGTATAGGAACATCGACACCGACTAGTGCTTTACATGTCGAGTGTAAAAGCAGTTCATTTTACAATGTTAATGGGTTATACTTGAAACAATCAAGTTCGTCGTACCCTGCTAGATTAACTATAGAAACATATTCTTCTACTCAAAAGTCTTTTATGACGTTTAAAACTGGTACAAGTTTTGGTTGGAGTTATGGTATGGATGGTTCAGATAGTGGAAAATTGAAATGGAGTTATAATTACAACGATCTAAATTCTAGTACAAAAATGGTTCTTACCGAATATGGTAAACTCGGTATAGGAGAAACGAACCCAACTGCTCCTTTACATGTCGTATGTGACGGTTCTACTAATAGTTACTATCAAAATGGGTTATACTTGAAACAATCAAGTTCGTCGTACCCTGCTAGAATAACTATAGACAATATTGATTCTAATCAAAAGTCTTTTATAACGTTTAAAACTGGTAGTTATGGTTGGTCTGTTGGTATGGATGGTGGAAACTTTAAACAATTGAAATGGAGTTATGATTACAACGATCTAAGTTCTAGTACAAAAATGTATCTTACCGAATTTGGTACTCTCAGTATAGGATATAGTAACCCAAGTTCATCTTATAAACTTTATGTCTCCGGTGCTGCATATATTGGGGGTTCTCTTTCAAAAATGAGTGGTTCTTTCAAAATAGATCACCCGCTTCCAAGTATGAGTAATACGCATTACCTATACCATTCTTTCATAGAAGGTCCAAAAGCTGATCTCATATATAGGGGTAGTGTTGATTTGGTAAACGGGAGTGCATCTATAAACTTAGATACCGTTTCTAAAATGACAGATGGTACATTTGAGGCTCTAAACAGAGACGTTCAGTGTTTTACAACAAACGAAACTGATTGGGATGCAGTAAAAGGTTCTGTATCTGGAAACATTCTCACAATATCGTGTCAAAACACATCGTCTTCAGCAAATGTTAGTTGGATGGTCATTGGTGAAAGAAAAGATCAACACATGTATGATACGGAATGGACGGACGAAGAAGGGCACATTGTTCCAGAAGTATTAAAATCTTTGTAATAAGTATATATACAAAATGGGAATAAATGTTAACGAATCTAAAACAATTAAGTCTACAGGTATCGAAGTACCCAATTTTTACGTAGGATTACGTAAACTAACCAGCAGAGAACACATTAATATTGAACTTTCACCAGATTCAAACACGTATACCATATCTGCTTGTTTCGATCACCACATTAGCAAAGATATAAAAACGCAAGGTAAAATGCCGATTGATTATCAGATTGTTACAGTTTCTAACGTCAGTGTAGATTCAAACATTAACATACTATCTGAACTATACACCGAACTCAAAAAAGGGTACGAAACGTTCACGGAAAATGTTTAAAAAAATAAAACCTTACTATAATATAAAACATGTCTGGAGGTATTGCTCAACTCGTTGCTATAGGTGCACAAGACGCACACCTTGTCGGTCAACCCGAAGTTTCCTTCTTTAGATCTAACTATAAACGTCACACGAATTTCGCCCAAACTGTTGAAAGACAAGTTATCCAGGGGAACCCAACTGTAGGTGGTATGTCCACCGTTCGTTTCGAAAGAAAAGGCGATATGCTCGGATACGTCTATATTGCAGCAAACACGGGTACTCAAGCTCGAGGTTTTAATGCCGGAAATTGGGTAACTGCCATTTCCAAGGTAGAATTGTTAATTGGTGGTCAAGTCATCGACGAACAAACGTCTAACTTTTCTCAGTACATTGCACCAAATTTATTCGCACAAAACTTATCTAAATCTACATCTGGGTTTGGAGATGTAACCGCTAAAAATAAGTTTTACCCACTCAGGTTTTCGTTTTGCGAAAACGCACAATCGGCTTTACCATTAATTGCACTTCAATACCACGACGTCGAATTGAGAATCACGTGGGGGTCTAATTTCAATCCTGATAGTGGTGCGTCTGATGCTAAATTTGAAGTATACTCTCAGTTCATTCATCTCGACACGGATGAGAGAACGGTTTTGTCTTCCACACCACAAAAAATGCTTATTACCCAAACACAAAAGGTGATCGCGTCGGGTTCCAAAATTCAAGAATTGAATTTTAACCATCCAGTTAAGTGTTTGGTTGTGTCGGAAGGAGCTCAAGCGCTTGGTATATGTACACCAACCAATAAAATAAAACTCCAAATCAATGGTACGGATGTTACCGATTTCAAATATACAGAACCACATTACACCGCGGTAACTTCGTATTATCATACTCAATCGTCTAAAACCGAAGACGCTCCTAATGGTATTAATGACTCGTTCTTCTTGTACCCATTCTGTCTCGATACGTCTAAACTCCAACCAACCGGGTCGCTCAACTTCAGTAGACTGGATTCCGCGAGACTCGTAAATGACACGTCAAATTCTACCGAAAATGTATATGCCGTCAACTATAACATCCTCCGCATCGAAAACGGTATGGGTGGTTTGATGTATTCCAACTAAACAATTAAATTTAATTTAGCCACTTATTATAAATGTTTTGGAAACTCATTTTTTTAGCAGCTTTCGTTTTTATAATAACGTACGATCCAAAATCAGGTACTTTGAATCACCTCGTCGACTCTAAACAACAACAACCCGCCCAAAATGCGGAGTGTAAAGAGGGACATTACCAGGAGATTCAATTTGCTCAACACGGGTACGAGTGTCCCCAAGAAAAACGTGTTCATATGGGTGCGATTATATGAACTTAAAAACATGGTCACTCTTTTTAGTATAAAATGTTTACCTTCGACAGAGAAACCGCAATAATTGTCGCCATCATAGTGTGTATAGCCGCATCTGCATACATGTATAAAGAACTCAAAAGTACAAAACAAGATCTCGAAGACGTTAAAGGGTTTAACGGGAAACTCGTTTCTTTTTTGTCCAGTCCACCACCATCACCACCAAAAAAAGTGTTTTCAGAATCAACCCAAGTTGAAATTCAAAAAGAAAAAAATCAAGATAGCGAAGAAGAATCCTCAGAATAATCATCTCGCTCAATTATAACTTGCTAATGAGCAATGAAGAAATACAAGGCAATAGCTATTCCTGTAACGTTTACGGGTGATAAACCAAAGTTTCTCACTGTCCGGGATCGACGATTCAAAGATTGGATATTCGTCACCGGAGGGTGCAGGCGAAGAGAAATACCTAACCCTCTAAGAACGGCTCTAAGAGAACTCGAAGAAGAAACCAGGGGAGTCATTTCTCTCAAAAAAGGCGAATATACAAGCTATAAGTTTACGGTAAAAGAAAGTCCAGGCGTTGAATTAGAATATAACGTGTTCGTGTTTTTCGTAAATTATACTTTACAAGAACAAAACGAACTCATACGAAAATTCAACGAAGAAAAACAGAAAACAAATTTGAAAAAAGCACAGAAACAACCCATCAAGAGAACACACGATGAAAACGATTTCATGACTTTTGAAACACTCACGGAGTTTAACACGAAAAAACAGTGGGATCGTATAGTTAAAAACATACTAAACAACCCCGAATTCTACGCGTGTGTAACTTCAGTCGATAGAAAAACCTTCTCTATAAAATAAATAATGAAGTCGAAAGCTTACATTCTTCACCAGATAAAAGAACTTCTCGTAGATAGACACGGGTACACACAGGCTAAAGCAGAAAGGTACGCGGAACTACACAAGGAAGATAAAGTTTATGAACTTCTCGTGTTAAAAAAGTCTTTATCTGAACAGGAAGAGTACCCGGAAGTGTCCTATAGAAGATCTATATGGCACCACGAGTATGAAGAAGACTAATATAAAAAAATAAATCTAATAATTGGTAAGTATGTTTAAACAATGGTGTAGAGAACAGGGATTCTCTAACGGATCCAATTTATCACATGTGCTCATGGACGGTGGTGTCCTTTCCGTGCCATTTGATAGATTGAACGAATTTTACGAAAAGTACGTAGATGCATATAACTCCGGCGAAAAGATATTCGTCGTCGAACAAAAAACCGAAAACTATAACTTTTTCGTCGATCTCGACTATAAAGACGAAGACGAAATGACGTTTGGTGAAGTGGAAAGTGTGTGTAAAGTCATATGCGATAAGGTTAAAAAGTTTGGCGGTAAAGAAGCACTCGTTTCCGTAGCCGCACCCAAACCCGCAGGACACCTCATAAAAACGGGTATACACATTAATTGGCCTGATTTTGTTGTTAATAGACCATCGGCTATAGCCCTAAGACAACATATCATTAACACACTTAACTTAGTGTATGGCTCTAAACAATGGGACGATATAGTAGACGCTTCCGTATACGGAAGTTCAGAAAGAAAAACGAAAGGAAGCGGTTTTCGAATGCCGTGGTCACACAAAAAAGGGAAACACGAAGCGTGTTCAGGACAAGGGTGTACCTTATGTAACGACACCGGTAAAGAAGTTCAGGGTGAGTACAGACCCATTTTTATTTACAGGTGCGGACCTTTTAGCATGTTAGAAGCGATAGAAGGACACATCGCAAATACTAAAATCATGCATATGGCTACACTCAGAACACAATGTAGTGTTCCGGTGATCGTAGAAGGTTCAAACATAAAAAAGGAAGGTGAATTTACAGCAAATGAAATAAAAAACGAGTTCAAAGATCAAGAAGTCATTTCAAACCTAGAACAGTTCATAAGAAAACACCTCGAAGGTCAAGGTATGGCTAAAATTACAAAAATTTACGAACACGAAGGTAGGTTTCTCGTTTCAACAACATCACACTATTGCGAAAACCTTAAACGATCACATAACTCAAATCACGTATGGTTTAGTGTTTCTAATGGTAAAATAACACAAAAGTGTTTTTGTAACTGTGAAACCATGAAAGGAAGATTTTATGGGTTCTGTAAAGATTTTACAGGAAGACGACACGAACTACCACCATCCATACTAAACAAACTCTACAAAGACGGTAAAATAGATAAATTTCTAGAGAAAAAACCAAAAAAGAAAGAGGTCAATGTTATTAAACATCAAGATACAGAGGAAGTTAAACACTTGCTCAGTTCCTTTATAAAAAAACACGTCGTAAAGGGAAAAGACGTTCCTGTTACGAAAATAGAAAAGAAAAAACCAAACCTCTTTTCAGTATCAACATCTTACACGTGTGAAGAGTGTCACTCACAAAACATTCAGTTTCAAATTCTAAAAGGAAAACTCGAACAAAAGTGTAAATGTAGAACGCGCATACATGTGCTTACAGATAAAATAATAACTAAATTATAGAACAACAACATGTTACCTGTTGTCTTTTTAGCGTTTGTAATATACATTACGTCTTCTTTAATTAAACCAAAAAACAATACAGAACAGATTAACTCGCTCATAAAAGAGTCACTAAAGTATTCGGGTATAAACAAAGTCGCTTATAAAGACTTTTTAGTCAACATTAACATGGCTTTAGAGTATAATAAACACGTAGAACAGTCAAAAAAGTTTTTACACAGGGCAATAAACAATCTCGATGAAATAAGTCTCAGTAGCGTTTCAGGTGATATGGGAGTACAAGAAGAAATAGATACCTTAACTGTTAAACTACTCGCTTATTTCAACGAATTACACGTTAGAAATGAAATACAACGTGTAAAATACTTAAAAGAAATGTATAAATATAAGTTATAATGACAATACGAACGCGTTCGGGTAGAGTTTCTAAAGTACCAGAAAGATTAGAGTTATTCGAAGAAATCGAAGACGATTACAAAGAAGACGAATACGATTCCGATGTGGATCTTCTCGAAACGGACGACGAAGATTTCTTAGAAGAAGAAGATAGTGACGAAGATGAAGAAGACTACTCGGATTCGGACGCAGACGAAAACGGGAACTTGAAGGATTTTGTCGTCGACGATGACGACGAAGACGAAGATTATTTGGAAGACGAAGAAGACGAAGAAAGTGAATACTCAGATGAGTAATAATGAGCTTAAAAAAATAGAATTATCTTTATATAATGGAAGCCGAAGTTGGAACGCCCATAGAGTATAACCCTACAGAGTTCGATAACACACAAAAAGAAAACGATGATATTGATGATCGGGGACGTAACGAGGAAGACGAGTATTACGTTCCACATCAAAATTATTATCAACAACCATTACCACCTTTACAAACACAACAATCAAACGATATATTTTCAAATTTAGATAAAACGGGGTACATTATTATTTTTGTTGCCTTTTTACTCGGTTTTTTCATGGGTAAAACCATGCAACCCGTCATTCTCAGACCTGGATAGATTTACCTTGTATCCATAAATGTTCCGAAGGTGTTTGTTGACCTTCAAAACTACCAATAGGTCCGTAAACAGGTTCAGTAAAGTATGCTCGACTCACTATGAGTGGGTCTTTCATAATGTCCGTAGCAACATCAGATGCAGTAACATCCTCACTTACTTTATTTTTTTGATCTCTATACAATCTTAAAAATAAATTAATTGAAAAAAGTACAATAAGAATGGTGATTATGTTCAATATAATACTCAACATACTTACATTTATATAACAAAATTATTTTTTACGGTTCCGAAGTGACTTCCTCTTCGCCATCATCCTTAGATTCTGTAATTTCAGCCTCTTCAGCTTTCGCCTTCTCGGCATCAAACTTTTCCATTGCCTCTACTGAATTAAACCCTCTCTCTTTAGCCTCTTTTTCTAATGCAGCTTTAGCATCCGCCTCGCGTTTCGCGCGAACCTCCTCCATCTCCTTAGCAACAATTGCATCAGCCTCCTTGACGAGTTCTTCCATTGGTGCATCCGGCTTTTCCTTTTGGAGACGCTCGAGAACTTCGGCTGGGTGACTGACCGGAGACTCGTCAGGTTTCGTATAATACTTGGAGTTCTCATCACCCGGTTTAAACATATTCGAACTTCCTATCATATCACGTTTTCGTTCCGCAAACATCTTTGCCGCCATAGATTGATTTTCTCTGTATCCCGTCATGAGTTCCTCGAGCTTTTCGTTCGTATAGTGAACGTCCTCGATCTTCGCCGGATCGGGTGGGATTAACAACCACTTATACATATCGACGACATAAATATCAAAAGTAGAGTCTTCTTTTTGAAGACGTTTCGCGTGTGAAGCCGCTTCGTCGCGACTTGCAAATGCACCTCTAATCTTGATGCCAAACTTATCGTTTTTTTGTGGTGCTTCTGGACCAACGACCGAAAGACACGCGTAAAGTTGACCGGGTACGGTAGTATAATCTTGTTCGAGAGACATTATTATATACAAAACAAGCTTAAAAACTTTAAGCCCTTTATTTTATATAGTATGATACACGAGTTTTGGAATAAACAACCCGTTCCTCAAGATAAAGTTGTTTTTGAAAAAGATGGTGAAATAGATTCATCGAGAGAACTTAGGTACGAAAAAAACCCGTTACCCGAAGGGTACGAATGGAGTTCGTGTACCGTAGAAGAACTTTGCGAATTTCTAAAAGAAAACTATATTCGCGACGATTTTTTCGAGTTTCACTATTCGAAAGAACTTGTAAAATGGGCAATACAACCACCAGGGTACCGCGACGAATGGAATCTCGCTATTCGTAAAAAGAACGATAAAAAACTCGTATCGTTTATGTCGGGTATACCTTTACGCGTTCGCGCGAATGAAAAAACGTTAAACATGCTCCAAATAAATTTTTTGTGCGTTTCCGAACAACTTAGGGATTCCAAGTTTACACCCATACTCATAGGCGAACTCAAAAGGCGTATGAATTTACAAGATATTTGGCAGGCCGTATATACCGTCGTAAAAAGGTTACCTACACCAATCGCTAAAGTCAAGTATTGGCACAGACTCATAAACGTAAAGAAATTAAACCGCGTAGGGTTTTCTAACGCACGAGAACAGACGTACCGTATTTTAGGTACCTCACAGTTTAGGGAAATGACTGAACACGACATTCCGAGAGTCACGCAAATGTTACGCGACCATTTAAAAAAGTTTAAACTTTCACTCGATATAGACGAATCGTACGTCAAACACTGGATTCTACCTCGTAAAGATACAGTGTATACGTACCTAAACGACGAAAAAGATCAATTCGCCACGTTTTATAGTTTGGATTACGTACACAAACCAAGTGGTGAAACCATAAAACAGGCGTACACGTTCTATAACGTTGGGAACTGTTTAAAAGATGCCATAATCATGGCGCGCAATCGCGGTTTCGACGTATACAACTGTGTAAACGTAGGCGTAGACGACGAAGAACTTCGCGAACACAAGTTCATGGAAGGTACGGGGCACAACCACTATTACCTCTGGAATTGGAAAATGAGTGAAGAAATACAACCTAATAATATCGGTTTTGTTATAATTTAACATGTCCATGCACGAGCACCTCCGTTGTTGTAGATGAAGGGTCTTTGCTATGTATCGCACGTCTCGCGGGTACATCTTTTACCTCGTACCCTTCAAAACTACTCGTTACGAGGTATACTTTCGCATTTGATAACACAAAATCAATTTTAGAACGTTTTAATAAATTAAACAAATCTCTATGATCGTCTAAACTAAACCCGTCTTTCGTATACCCTACAAAACTCGTAACACTTTCCGGTGCGTAGGGAGGGTCCGCGTATATAAAATCACCACCGTTTACGGTTTGTGCAAATGCGGCTCTAAAATCACACCACTCGAAAACCACGTCTTTTATAAGCTCTTGTATTTTTACTAACTCGTCTAGTGATACCACTAACGGTGTAGTTTTATAGTGTCCATACGGTACGTTAAACCCGTTAGGACCTTCCCTATATACACCTCTAAAACACGTTTTGTTTAGGAAAATCAGTGTTGCCGCGTGTACAGGTGTAGTGGGTACGAGTTCGTTATACTTTTTACGTACCCAATAATAGTAACTTTCCTTCGATGTTAAACCTTCCTCTTCAGTTTCCGGTTTACGGTTTACTTCCGTACCGGTTCGCGTATCGTACGTGGTAAAGAGTTCGAGTAAATGGTCGTGTACTTTCCCGGGGTTCGTTTGGATTTGTCTATACATGTTAATGAGTTTTTGGTTTTTATCGTACGCGTATACTTTACCTTTTACGGTAATATCTTTACTCGCGAGTAAACCAAAGAGAACACTCCCTCCACCCACGAATAGTTCGTGGTAGTTCTCTATTTCTCTAGGGAACGATTCGAGAACGGTATCGAGAATCTGCGTTTTACCACCGACCCATTTAATGACAGGTTTCATTTGTAGTATTTACTATTCTTCTTTTTAACCTTAGTGAATTAACTTCATTTAAAAAAGAACAACGTCTATAAATAAATAAATGGAGGAGATACGCAAGTACCATAACGAGGCCAAGCGTCTCCTCATCCAATCGGCTACCCGCGAAGGCGACAGTATTTTGGATGTAGGATGTGGTTTCGGCGGCGATCTTCAAAAGTGGCGACACGTCGGGGCAAACATAAGCATGTGTGAACCGAACCCGGAATCACTCAAGGAGGCTAAGTCGCGCGCCAAGAACATGAAAATACGCGTCAATTTTTACGAGGGTGATATATTTGCGTGTCCCCAAAGAAAATACGACGTCGTATGTTACAACTTTGCGTTACACTACATTTTCGAATCGAAACAGTTATTCGAAACGTCACTCTTAGCCATCAAAAACAGAATCAAACCCGGGGGTCGGTTCATAGGAATCGTACCGAATTCCGATAAGATTATCATGAAAACACCCGTAAGAGACGATCTCGGGAACTACTTTTTAACGAAAGAAACGAGTTCGGGGAACTTTGGCGAAAAGTTATACGTCCATTTAGCCGATACACCGTATTACGCCGATGGACCAAAGGTTGAACCGATTGCACATAAAGACATGTTATTTACACGCATGGAAGATTTGGGGTTTACTTTAACACTATGGGAAGATCTTAAAGGAAACCCGGTTTCGGATTTGTATAGTAAATTTTGTTTCGTGTTTAGGAAATGATCAGACCCTTTAACGGTTATATTTTCCTCTTTTAGTCGAATTATTTATATTAGTACGTCTACCCTGAGCAGAGTTACCCGCTTTTTGCTTTTTAGTAGGTGGTTCTACAAAATTGACGATATTTTTACCTCTTATAATAGATTTATTTATATTGTTATTGTTATTAGTATTATTGTGCGTAGGAGGTTTTGTAACCATATTTAAAATTTTTTTACGGATATTTTTAGGTAAATAAGGTAAATTTGGGCGTTTAACTGTTATAACAGATATTTGGTTTTTAAAGTAACTTATATAATCTATAAATTTAGTGTTTGCAAGTCTATAAACAGTTAAACCTTTACGTTTTAGTCTCATATCTATATATTTAAGATTTCGATTACATCTCACATCAAGAACTAATAAATTTTTAAGTTTACTCATTGTTAGTGGTAAAAATGATAATTTATTATTGCACAAATTAAGATTCTTTAAGTTTTTAAGGTTACCTATTGATTCTGGTAAAGATTTTAAGTTATTATTGCGCAAATCAAGTTTATATAACTTTTTAAGATTACCGATTGATTCTGGTAAAGATTTTAAGTTATTAATGTGCAAACCAAGTTCTTCTAAGTTTTTAAGGTTACCTATTGATTCTGGTAAAGATTTTAAGTTATTATTTACTAAATAAAGTTCTTCTAAGTTTTTAAGGTCACCTATTGATTCTGGTAAAGATTTTAAGTTATTATTTACCAAATAAAATTTCTTTAAGTTTTTAAGGTTACCTATTGATTCTGGTAAAGATGTTAATTTATTAATGTGCAAATTAAGATGCCTTAAGTTTTCAAGGTTACCTATTGAATCTGGTAAAGATGTTAATTTATTATTTACCAAATTAACATACCTTAAGTTTGTAAGGAGACCAATATCAGGAGTTAACTCTGTAATATTTTGATTAGATAAATTAAGGTATTTCCTATCTAATCTATTTATACCGAGTGACCTTAAGGATTCTGGTACGTTATTATTAATATTATTAGCTCTCTGACTGTTAAAGTTAATCCAATTTCTGATATTGTTACTGTTACTACTCATATATATTACACTAATAAAAATATTATAATTAAAGGTATAGTATTAGTGTATACTAATAAAATGGAAGACGTAAGTATAGATATAGTAAAAGTAAAAGGTAGTATCTATGACGTTAATGTTATACAAAACGATGAGTATATAGGTCCGCATATTGCAAGAGGTCACGAATGGGACGGGTGGATGCGAAGAGATGTACGATTATATCATAAACCGGGCACCGATATACTTGATATAGGTGCGAATATAGGATACAACAGTTTGATTTTTTCCGATTACGGACCTGTTTATTCTTTCGAACCCGTTTATTACGAAATTGTTAAGTTGAACGCGGAACAAAATCAGTTAAGACACCCAATTTTTGTCGCATCTTGTGCCTTATCTGATGAACAAAAAGTAACTGACATGTATATACCTTCGACGGGGTCTGAGTCAAATACACACATAAACTATGGTGGTACAAGTTTACACGAACCAACGGGTAAGTATAAAGGTGGTACGGTTGTTAAAGTTACGTGTCAAAAGTTGGATGATATATATACAGGTGTTCCGTCGTTTATTAAAATCGACGTTGAAGGACACGAATTACAGGTTTTGAAAGGGTCCGAAAAAAAGATTAGATCACATAAACCAACACTTCTTATAGAAATTCACGGATTTTCGGAGGATAATGAAGTACACAAGTTTATGAAATCCATGGGGTACGGCGATCCAGAGATACGACCCGAAAAAATGTATTTATATAAAAGTGAATTGTAATTTTTTTTTATGTGTTTACGATAAGATACGATGATAATTGCTATACTTTTGATTATCGTAAATACATTTTTATTTATCAATACGCGTGAACCTCAGAAAATGAAAGAGGTTCGAGAAAGGTACAGAATACTCAGGGAACACTTGAAGGAAACCGAAAATAAAGAATTTGAAATGTTGTATAAACAAATACCCATAACGGCGCATCATACCATAAAACATGGGTACATAGGGTACAATGTTAACAAGGGAGAACATATAGGTTTGTGTATACAGGGTGAACCGAACGAAATATTCCACGTTTTATTACACGAACTTGCACACTGTACGGTTGAAAATTATTCTCACAACAAAGAATTCTGGGATAAGTTTAAAAAACTCAGAAAAATGTGTGTTTCTTTGGGTATATATGAAGAGATACCAAAGCTTACTAAATTCTGTGGTAAACATATTCAGGATAAATAAATAAATAATATTTATTAATATAAATGGAAAGAGGAGCAACTGCCTATACACAACATTTATTATTTATAATAGTTTTACTTAACGTAAGTTTACTACTTTTGAGTTCACCAGCTTTAGTAAAAAATGAATGGTTAAAAGCTGGACTTTTGCAATTTTTAACGCCTATCGTTGTAGTATTTTTAGCAAGTAGTGATTTTACGTCATACTTGAACGTAGATACTATATTTTTACTTTTAGCACTTATTGTATCCGGTGTTATAACTTACTCTGCTATGGGTATAAGTAAAGACATACAAGCGGATGTTAAGGATTACGGTCTAGATCCACAAACAACAAGAACATTTGTTATTCTTCGTGGAGTAGGTATAACCATAGGTGTTATAATAGCCTATTTAGTTTTAGGAAAATACAGAGTATATTCTAAACATAAAGTGAATATACCTGATAAAATTTAAACATATTTTTTTGCAATATAGAATGCAATAGCGGCTACTAAACCAGTAGAAGCTAATCCAACTATACTTCTGTTCCCGTGGTCGTTAAGAAACGACGGTACGAAGTTTGCGAGTTTTTCTTGAACTGGCTTACTTATCGCTATCGCAGTACAAACGGCGACGACGAGAGCTTGAAACTGGTCATCCGTTAAGTTGAAGGGGTTACCTTCACTTTTAGACGAACCCGAACTTTTTTTCTGCTGAACAACAGGTTGTTGTTGTGCCATCATCATTGGTCCTTGCATTTGCATTTGTGTCAATCTCGGATCTTGAGCCATCATTGGTGGTTCGAGTGGTGCTTCTGGTTGACCCATGATATCGGAAATTGGTGTAGAGTCCATTGTGTGTTTATTTTCACTCATATTTTTTTCCGGGATATTATTCTGCGGTGGTGGTGTATTTGCTATAAAATTCGTGGATTGATTATTGTTTAGATTCACCATACCATCACCGGAGTCGGATAAATTCATAGTATACACGTCGGTCATTAATTTAGACATAGTTTTTTAGACTCAGTCACTGACGCATTTAGTCGCCTGAGTGTAAGACATATTTTGGATACGTGTTCAAAAATGTATATAAAACTTTAGGTAAAATATCCGTTTTTTCGTATTCTGGCATGGAATCGTTGAAATATATACGTTTAGAATCGTGACACACGTTTATGTGTAAATAATACCCATCTCGTTTACCTGATGAAATTTCGTTGAATTTTTTGTATGGGTATACCATTCTTGAATTACAAATTCGTCTTATAAAGTTCATTATTTATTTAATTAAATAAATAATTATTACTAATATTACAATAAGTGATAT
>Ga0255781_10000755_pt1 | contig 26157 bp, 24 predicted proteins | sample 101ome_21_FD_179979 | JGI IMG/M metagenome (GOLD analysis project Ga0255781, IMG submission 179979) | Coastal salt marsh microbial communities from the Groves Creek Marsh, Skidaway Island, Georgia - 101413BT metaG (version 2) | ecosystem: Environmental > Aquatic > Marine > Intertidal zone >... | reverse complement strand
AAGGGGGGGCCTCGCGCTGGTGAGGCGAAAGATCCAGCCCCGCGTTTTACCGGCAGGGACCTGGTCAAGGAGTCAGCGGTCCTGAGCCGGGGAGCGTTGATGGCGCTCGTTCCGAAAAGGGCGCTTCTCCATCTGCCGGATTCGCTAAAAGACTCCACGGGGGTCAAGGAGGGTTCCACTCTGGTTTCATGGCAGGAATTTCTGAAATCAAATCGATCCTGGATTCGGACGGTTGAGGTGACGAGAGAGCGCGCAACCGGTAAGAAACCCTTCTCCGCAGAAGAGGCGGAAGCGCTTCGCTCCAGCGGCAGGGTCGTGGTGGCAACTTTTCAGGGAGGACCGATTGCAGTACTCCCTTCCTCATTTCCCGAGTCAGTTAGCCCAGAGCCCGGGAAAGAAACAAACTGAAAATGAAACGGACCATGAAAAAACTACTCTCCCTAGTGACGATACCCTTACTTTTGCTCTCGCCCGAGTCCCATGGTGGCGACTACGTTCAATTCATCCGCCAAGTCCAGATGCCCGACGAACTGGAGTGGGATATGTCTGTTGAAAAAGCGGGGAACGCCCTCTCTCCGCTCGCGATTAACCCCAACGGAGCTAGGTTCGAGCTCTGGGCGGTTGATTCGGAAACGCTCGCCAGCTTTCTTCTGGACACGACATACGTGAATTCCTACATTCCCGTTGCCGAGGTGAATATCTCCACTGAAGATCCCTACGAAATCATTCCGAGAACCCGAGTGGATCGGCCTTTCACGGTTGAAATTACCTTGAATGGGCTTACCTCGGATTCTGACGCGCCCGAAGCTGCGCGAATGGTCAAGCTACTTCGCCACGTTCAGGCCTATCAAGGGAAAGGCACGGGGAAAAATATCAATCGGGGAAATGCAACCTTGATTTCGGAGGGTTCGCTTTCCGATAACGGAGATCATACCTTGGAATATGCCCTGACCTCGATTCCTGGGGGGGATCGGGAAAAAGTCCGGGGGGAGGAGAGGTTTTCCGTTTTTTCGCTCACCGACGAAAACGCGCCCGAATCCATCCTTGATTCCGATACCGTACAGATCTGGCCGATGGCTGATTTCAACGTGGAAGGAATTACTCCGAATCAACTGGTGGATGGTCCGTCTCCCCACCTCACGGTTGAGCTTTCAGACCTCTACCCGGACTCGTGGACCTATCTCCAAGTATATCAAGGCTCTCCTTCTCTCGGGACTGAAGGGGTCCTCGTTCCCGGTTCTTCCGTGTTGGTAGACGGAACCATTCCCCATGATGAGAGTCTCACCGTGAAAGATCTGGATTCAGTGGTCCGTAAAGATGGAAGCTGGACTCTGGAGCTAATCACAGTCACTCCTTTTGGGGCTGAAAGACTTTGGCACACGACGTTTCAGGTCAAGAGAAGTGTCCGTGTGAATAGCGCGATCACTACAGTTCAGTGATCTCTTTCGCCGTCGGAAGATAATGAAGAAGCCCGAGAAACGCTTCTCGCCGGGTTGCCGGGGGTTCGGTCTCGTGGAACTTTCCATTGCTTCGGGCCTCCTCGTGAGCCTGGCCTTGATTGCTTTGAAGGCGACATTGCAGGTTTCAGAAGTTCAAAGGTTGACCGTTATACAAAGCCTGTCCGATTCGTACCTTTCCCGGGAGACTGCTTTGGCGTCGCGCCTGCCTTTTTCGGACATTATCTCGGAATCTTCTCAGTGGCCGGACTTCCCTTCCTCGGAATCACAAGAGATAGAAATCGGGCGTCTCCCGGGCGGTGTTGCAGTCAACGCAGTATTAGTGCGAACCAGGCAGGCTGATGCGAACAACCTCGTTTCCGAGGGGGGAGCGGGGACGCTTTCTTCGAATCCGGCTCGTACTGAGGGCTGGAAACTTCGGTCCATTCTAGTCTACCAAATTGGAGAAAGGTCTTACTACAAGGCCAGAACAACATTCAGGACTCGATGAATGGAGCTTCAAGTGGGCGCAATGGCAGAGCACGCGCGATGACCCTTATCGAGCTTGCTGTTGCGATTTCCATTTCGCTTATCCTGTCCTTCGCGATTGTTCTTTTACTGGGGCAACAGGTTCGCTTCTACACCCAGTTGCAGAAATTTCGCTTCCTGAGAGAGGAGGCCCCACAGATCAACTCGCTTTTTGCCACCATTTTGAGCGGGGCTGATTCCTACCGCATCTATGCAACAGGGAATACGGCGAGGTCCCCGGACGCGTCACCCACACGATCTGGAACTGCACTTCGCTTGAGTTTTCAGCTTTCGAGTGGAGAGGAGCGGCTATCTGTAGTGGCTCAAGAATCTGAGGGAGACAGCGGACTGCATTATTACACGGCGGACGAATTGGGAATATTTCCGGAAACGCCCACTTGGACAATCAGCAGAGCACCGACCGAAACTTTTTTTTCGAATGAAAACGGTTTCCTGGAAATTCGAATGAGGGATCAACACGGCTCCGAGATCACTTATGGCGGTAATCCGGATTGAGAACGCGGGCGGCGATGAGAGCCGTAGTCGATCGCTACCTGACTGCGATGCTGCTATTTCACCAGAAACCGTGGATTAAAAAAAAATTGAATTGGATATGAGAATTTCGCGAAAACTGCGCCACAGGTATCTTTCCCGAGGGACCACAACCGTCCTCGCCGTTATTGCGGCGACTATTCTCATCAGTGGTCTTTTGACTTTCTCTCTCCGAGTGGGACTCAACTCGATCGATGCGCAGTCTGACGCTCAGTTGCGGCAAGACGTGCGATACCGGGAGCAGGCATTCCTATCGGCCTTGCTTCATATCGTTCCCAATCGGGCGATATTGGCGATGAAGGCGGGGAGTTCCGTGGATGCGATGTCGTGGGAGGTAATTTTCGCCGATGCGCTCGAAATCTCCGACAGTCGCGCAGTGGTAGATTCTGAAATTCTCGACCCTCTCGGAGTGGAAGGGATTTCTGCACAGCTTCAAGGGCAAGACGTTTTTGAAATTGGCACACCAGGCCCCGAGGGGGGACCTGTCATCCCTGGAAATTCCTCATCAATGGGACTGCTTGCCAACCTCGGCTTGGGGGACTCTCTTCCTCCGCCCCTGGAGGTTCCAACGGATTTGTTGTCGGCTGACATTTCGATACCCCTCCTATCGAAAAGAAAGGTCTACAGCCCGCTCTACGAATCGGGCCTCTATGCCGACCCGGCTCTTTACCCTTCGATGAACTTGATACAATATCCAAATCTTCGATTTGGCTACAGCCCGCCTGGGTCCCTCGTAGTTGCAAAGCGAAACTGGTGGGTGTTTTCGACACGTTCCAGAGTTGACCCTGTCGGCGACACAATGCGAGAGAAATATTATTTGCTCTCAATCTACGAGTTGCCATCTCAAATCCCAATATCTTCGACCGGAGTGCTCACTCTAGGCAGGCATGAAGACGGCAGTTTTTGGGATGAGTCTTCCATCTCGCTTGATGGTTCGATCTATGGCGCGGGCGTGAAAAATATGGGCCGGATTTCCACTTCCGGGGGAAGCATCACGGCAAGAAACTCGCTCTTTCTGGGTGATCAGACCATGGTTGCAGGAAGCTCCCTCAGTGATGGCTTCGACGATTTAGGTGCGCGAGAGGCTCGTGATGCCTTGTCTACTGATGATTTTTACGGCGCCTCTTTGTCCGGAAATGGGGGTGGAGAAGCTGTTTTTCTAAATATCAATCCGGGTACGAATTTTCTTTATTCTCTTCCGGATGAGGATAGCAGCTTGCGGGCCAGTCCCACAGGATGGGAGGAATATTCCCGTGGAGCAAACCGTTGCGCGATAACGATCCGCGTTACGAAAATCGACGCGGAGAGTCAGATTCCCGTTGAGGTTGAGTTGGACTATCTGACCACCAGCGGAGGCTCCAATCGCGTAGTACTCGAGAGGGGAACGAATTGGCCGACTGGATCAGGAGTCGAGGGGGAGCCAAATGTCCCTGTTGATACGGAGATACTCGATAATCTCAGGAGTACCCTCGTAGTTTTGCCGGAGAATCTCGAAGGCTATCTCGAATCACTGCCTGACGCTGCTCCCTTATCGGAGAATCATTCCATTCTGGTAGAGTATTCACCGTCGATGGAGGGTTTTAATGAGCCGACCATACCCTCCGAGGCGGATCAAATGGCGGTTGCAATCCGTCGTTGCGAAGATTTGACCTCGTTCGACAAGGGGTTTGCTCTTGTAACGCCGTTCCCGGTCTACTTCCTCGAAAATTTCAATCAGGTTCCGGCGGAGACTCCAGCAGGGAGTGGTATTGATCCTGCATCTCCTTACTTTCCCCCCACTGCCGTATTTTCCCCCGAAAAGCGATTTGGGGGGAGGCTCAATTCTCCCACGCCGGTTCATCTGGACGGGCGGGTCAGTGTAATGAGTACTGATGTCGGGCAGGAGGTCTCCCCGCTGAGCTTGAAGGGTGCGGATGATGAGGAAATCGGATCGGATATCATCACTGCAAATCTCAAGAGTGCTATGTCCCCGGCGTCGATCGCGCCAATTCATGAACTCAACTGGTTGGTGACAATCGAAGAAATCGAATGGTGAGAGGTGATGTTTTGAGAAAATCAATGACCCCGAAAATGAGTGGAAAATTTGCAATGATTATCCGAGCAAAAGCAGTGCCTTTTGCGGCAGTCACGGGGAATGCGGCGCTTTATCCGGAGGATGACGTGGTGAAGACTTCCTTCGGCCTGGATCCAGCCCTCAAATTCATGCTCGACTGGGATACGAAAACCCTGTAGATTATTTTATGTCAGTTGTAGCGAACAGTCCCAAAGACCCGGAGGAGGTGATGGGGCACATCTTTGGGAAGTTCGGGAACGAGGCCATCTCCGACATTCAGGTTCGCTCAGGGCTTCCAGTCTACTGCCACACAAGAAACGGACTGGAGATAGTGGATTGCCTGGGAGATTTTACGGTGGGAGATGTACTTTCCCTGACGAGATTCCTGTATTCCCGTCAGGAGGATGATGCGACTGGCGAAATCGGGGAACTCCAGCAGACGCTACCTGTGGAAACGCGGCTTAGAGATGATAAAGTGGCTGACTTCAGTAGCTCTGGCTTTCCTTTGCCGGACGGATCCGTTTCCGGAAGAATGCGGGTTCAGGCCCACCTGAGCACTCGTGGTCCCGGGCTGACCTGTCGAATTCTCAGCGATGAAATTGCCGATCTTGAAACTCTCGGGATCGCCCCGGATACCGTCAGGGCGCTCCAATCCGTTATGGTGAAGAGACAAGGTTTCGGGCTTGTCACGGGGCAGACCGGTTCGGGGAAGTCAACTACCTTGGCCGCCCTTCTCGACTGGCTCCGTATCACTCATTCTCGGCATATCGTCACGGTTGAAGATCCGATCGAGTATCGCTACTCGAGATTTCTCCCGAAAGGTGATGGCGAGGCCGAGTTGGTTCCCTCCCCGGGATTCGTCACCCAGCAGGAGATCGGAAAGCACGTGGCTACCTACCACCAGGGGCTCAAAGATGCACTTCGAAAGGCGCCTCATGTCGTTCTTCTGGGCGAGATCAGAGACCGACAGACGATGGAAATCGCCATTGAGGCGGCACAGACCGGGCATGTCGTGATCTCCACTTTGCACACGAATGGAGCGGTCAAGACATTGGGTCGAATTCTCGAATTCTTTCCACAGGATCAGCACCGTTCCCTACTTGGGCGCCTGTCCGAAATCTTGATGTTCGTTCTCTCGCAGGGCCTGATTCCCGCGGGAAAAAGTAGAGTGCTGAATTACGAATTTCTGCAGAACAACAGCAGTGCGGTACGATCAGGGATCGCTGGATACAGTGGCTCGACCAAAGCTCTCGAGGATTCGCTCCGCCACAGTGGAAACATCGAATGGGACACCAATCTGCGCAATCTCCTCGATTCCGAACTGATTTCGCATCAGGCTTACACCATGAACAAGATGAATGAGGACGACAGCGAGGAAATGCTGTTTGTCTCGTGATCGTGTCCGAAATCTTGAAATATGAAATGAACGATACCTTAAAGAAGATTTGAGTCAGGACGCAGGAAACCGGAGAATTTTTAGCAACCCATAGAGAAATAAATAAAAATGAAACTGAATAACAAAAATAAAAAACAGGCAGGTCTGACATTGATCGAAATTACAGTCGTGATTTCCGTATTGCTCGGTTTAATCGCGGTGCTGTTTATCGGAGTCCAAAACTATCGCGAGGCCACCAATAAGTCCCGTTGCATCATGCAGATTTCAGCGATGCAGAAAGCGGTTCGTTCCTACCAAAATCTGGAGAACAAGGTAACTGGCGCGGCTCTCACCCAAGCTGACATTGTCGGAACTGGGAAATTGGTGGCTGTCTTGCCCACATGCCCATCCGGGGGTAGCTACACACTCGCGGCTACGATCCCAGATGTGGGAACTGCCGCCCTTACATGCAATCAAGCTGGGCATGCCCCCGCGGATGTTTCAGGTTGGTAGTCGTTCTCGCTCAACCGGTGCAGGCGCCGCTGCAAAACGCCGCTCGAGCCCATGCTTTGCCAGTATGGGCTCGATCTTTCTTCCGTGATATCACTTCGGAGAAGTCGGGCCTCAGAGCGGGGTCTCTCTATTTTGGGGTGATCCTCCTATCCTTATTGCATTGATGGAATTCTTTCCGATTGACAGCCCCTTGATCAAGCTTCACCGCCAGGCAGGGCGTCTTTCCCGTCGCAGTGAAGGCATGGTCGCAAATCGGAACTGGTATAAGGCGGCGGATCGGCAGCCTTTGCAGTGGCACCTTCTCGTGAACGGAGCGGAGATTTCCTCCTACATCTATCGCCCCTCAGTGGATGAGTGGGCACCTGGGCCTGCGGTTCCCCGGCCGAGACTGGAAAAAGCAGGCGATTCGGCAGGCGGAGAGCAAGCTCACGAGGGTGCCGGTGGAAAAACAAGGCTTTCCCCCGAATCAAGAGAAGAGCTCCAGAAGGTGATACGTGGACTGGTGGATTCGATTGAAAAAGGTCAGCACGCGGGCTTGGGGATCATACTTCACGTGTGCGATTCTTTGGCAATCCGAAAACTTGCCCCGCAGTTCGAGGAAGAACCTGATCATGATTCTTTAGACCAGCTTCTCATCGAGGCTCCGGAGGTGGCTCTGGGCGACAAAACTCTTGTCGAGGAGGCTACCTCTTGGAGGCTTCTCTCCGAAGTGGATTCGGGAAATTCCGGGCCGCAGGCGATTTCCATCTCGAGCCGTTATGCTCCGATCGTGGAAGAGATGAGAGAATTTGGGAGATCACTGAGGCTTCCCATCGTGGTTGAGGCCCGCAGCGCTGCCCTCGAACTTCTGGCTTGGCTGACCCCCTCCGAGAACGATGCTTCCCTGATCGCCTCTGACAACAAGAGCGGCTCGGTTCTCGTCATTCGGTACCCTCAACAAACCATTTCTGCTATTGTCAATCAAGATGGGACCTTGGATTCGTTGCGGGTTTTGCCCAAGGCAATAGGTGCGGGCGAGGAAGCTCCGGAGGTGGAGCGACTGCTTCGGAATCTGACCACCCTCGGGGACCATTCTTTCGGGGACGTGATTTTTTTGGATCGAGCTTTGCCTCGTGAAGAAGCTCCTGATTTCTCCAGTTTGAAGAATACATATCCTGAAGTTTCAGTCAGAATTTTCGATGAATGGCAACTTCCCGGAGCGCTGGATGGGTCGACTGGAACCTTGTTTCCCGAGTCGGCTTTTATCGCGGCGAAGAAAACGGAAAAAGGTTCGACCAGCTCTCCTTTCGAGTCCGCCGGGGCTCTTGATTTCTATTGTCTGCCAGAAAGTGTTGCTGCGACAATTCCCGATTTAAGGACTCTCAAGTTGGCACGAACAGGTCTTTATTTCCGGATCTGTAGTGTCTTTCTAGTCTCCGCGTGGGCTTTCATGATAGGCTCAGAAGTGTTGCAAAAACTGAGATCCGAGGAGTGGCAAGTGTTGCCATCCTCAGTGGATGAGCAAAAAATGGAACTGGCAGGCCTAATTTCGCAACGCAACCGGTGGAGAAGTTGGGACGATCTTTTGAAGAGGCGGTCTGAAGGAGCGGTAGCCATGGCGTTGCCTTTAGTGCTATTTGGAGAGGATGATGGCATTCTTCTTGATCGACTTGACTACCGCTTAAACTCGGATCTGGTGGAAGAACCGAGGGTTGGATTTGTTCGAAACTGGGAGTTCTCCGGATATCTCGATCCGGAACGCGCTCGGGATCTCAGCAATCTCGGATCTGAACGGAAAATCGAGAGCGCAATCAACGACCTGGCGGATGATCTGCAATCGCTCTATCTTGCCACTACGGAACAGACCGAACTCGACGTTACTTTTCAGCAGCGGCAATCAGCCATGCCGGTAACGACTGCCTTTCCCATCGAGATGATTCGTCGATATCGGGCGGCCTTCGACCTTACGATTCGACAGAAGGTGTCGCCAAAATCAGAGAACTCGTTACCCGGTGCATCAAGCAGGTAGGGAAAGTTGAATATTTCAAGTTCTATGAGTCGACATCGAAAGGCAGTTTTGATTTTTGGATTTGTTGGTCCACTGGTGATCGCTTTGTTGGTCTCTGCTCTTCTTCTCGGCGTCAGATCGAAGGTTTTTGCCAAGTATGAACTTCGCAGTAAGGCTAAAGAAGGCCTTCGTGTCGCTACCGTAGAGGTCGAGACTGTTCGCAAATTCATGGAATCAGATGGACGCCTGGATAACCTCCGCAACTGGGAGGAAGATAGTGGTAAGGATTTCTTTCAGCTTTTCAGCCAATCCCTTGATGAGTCGATGAGTCAGTTGCCAGAGGGATCGCTTCGGCGAACTGCAATGGGGCAGGCGGATGGTGCCAGTTCAATCGGATCGGCAAGTGGGCTCTCACACTCGAGAATTACACTATCCTTTGAAGGTAATTATCAGGCAATGCAATCAGTCATGGCAAGGCTTGAAGCTAAAATCCCCACTTTGATTTTGGAGGATCTCGAGATCGTCAGAAATCCTTCCAATAATCGTACCGAGCGAAATATTCTTCTGTTTCGTGTCACCTATATCAATTGGGAAATGGCGGAGTCAGGGCGATGAAAAAGTTATTCTTGTTATTTTTGAGGCGGCTGTTGATCGGAAGCGCTGTACTTTTCGAGGCAGCAGGGGGCGTTCTTGCGCTTGCACAGGACCGCCCCGATGTTTCCCGCACGGAGCAAGACCGGGACTTAACCGGTGAGTTGCGTACGGGGATGATCATTGAAAAAATCGATGGGAGCCTTCGAAATGTAGACCCTTTTGGTCTGCCCATGATGCCGGATAAGACCGTTCCCGTTGAAGATCCGGGCGCTACCGAAAAGGAGGAACCTGTAGAAGGAGCGAATGGCCCCGAGCTGAGGGAGTTTGCAATTCGAGCGGCCGAGAAGATTCCCGTCACCGGCGTTTATCCAGAGCGCCAAGTGCTCGTCGTCAAGGGACGTCCCATGGAAGCTGGGAAATCGATCGTTGTACGGGTGGAGGATTTGGAGATTACGCTTAAGTTCCTGGGCTTGAATGACGACGGAATTCATTTTCAAGACGTTGATACGGGTGAGGTTGTGGTAAGGCAGTACAAAAGGCTTCGGGGGATTCATTCCAGGCGAAAGGAAGAGGTCCCATCGCGGACGAACAAGAAGTCAGGAATCTTTCCTGGCTCTCAGCCTATCCGGGTCGAGTGAACGGGCCCCAGAAAACCGAGCCAGAGGCGAGGTGAAGGACGCAGGCGGTCCGCGGTGCAGCCCACACGAACGACGCTCATAAGCGTTCCGCGTATTTCCCTAGAAAATCCCTCCGGGTCTCGATTTCAGCCCTTCGCTGGTCCGACAGTTCAGACCAGCGGCCGTCGGCTAGGGAGTCGTTTCTCAAACGGTCAAAAGATCTGAGCGCTTCTTTGATGCGATGGTGGAGCTCCGGCTTTGATAGTGAGGGGACAGGGGTATTGTTAAACTCGAGATCCAAGTTCATCATTGCGACCGCGGCGGTGAGCCATGGCTCGGGATCCTCCTCCTCTCTCGCCGCAACTTCCCACACCAGGAATGCCGTCGCCGCGATTTCACTGAAAAGAGTTTCCTCGGGGATGTCGCTCATAGCAGTCAAAAAAAAGTGCAGCGCGTCGTAGGTGGTGTAGTTGGTGGGATCGAGAAGAAATGCCTGGTATAATTTTCTCCTGATATCATTGCGGATGTGCTGTAGATGGGAAGCGGAGAGTGGGACACTGCTGTTACGCGTGGATTTGAGTAACCGGTAGCGCCCCTGCCAGGTGGAAGAGTCAGAGTGGCCTGATCCCTCCAGGCCAATATGCCAGGCTCTATCGACGTCCTTCTCGGAAAAACGTGAAAGCATTTTCCCGTAGCCGGAGCCCCGAATCGCGAAGGGGTTGTGTCCAGGCCAGTTTGTCGCAGTTCTCGAGGCAGGAACGTTTTTGACCACGAGGGTCCACCCGAGAAAGAAAAAACACATGATGAGTGTTCCCTGAGCGAGGTCCTGTCGTTTCATTGTCTCGCTCGAAAGATGAGAATCGCGACCGCCATCGTTACGAGGCCCCAGCCTGCGAAATAGCCGAGGAATTGAGCAAAACCACTAAAGGGCAGCGGGCCCATTTTAAAGACGAGTCGCTCAGTAAGATCAGCAAGGTGAAAGTGAGGGCCCAGCAGATTCAGCAGCTGTCCCGGTGGACTTGATGAGACAAGATACGGTGCCAGATTCCCTTGAAAGAAAAAGCCGAAGCCAAAGTGGCAGGAAACGAGGATCCAGGAAACGGTCGAACTAAATCGTGTTGCCACCGCAAAACTAAGTGTTGCAAGCGGGATCACGATCGTCAGATAGAGGAAGCAACTCTGCAGGTTGAGTATGATCCAGAGTTCCGCTTCTTTTTGGTCGCCGGGGAGAGCTCCTACGACACTTGTCAGGAAGGTGCCGAAGACGAAGAGTATTGCCGGGACGCTGAAACCGATCGTCGAACCCCCTATCAACCGCAATCGCCTGAACCTCGCTGCCTTGCGCGAAAAAGCATAAACGAGAAGTCCGTTCCTTCTCCATTCTTCTCCAGTAGACGCGGCGCTCAGGAAAAGCCAACCGGAGCAGACTGTCCAAAGTAAGATCCACCCCGCCTGAGCGCGTGCGGGCTCCAGCAATGAAGGCTTTAGAGTGGCTGGCACCAGTTGGGGGAGGCAGTATGCCAGAATCGGAAGTCCGGCCGCGAGAAGTATCACGGTCTTGTTAGCAAGAATCGTTGACAGATAGAGACGAGTCAAGAGGGTCATTTTCGGTTTCCACTTCTCTTTCTATGCCGCCGCGAAAAATGATTCGCGCAGGGTTGCCCACGATATTTCAGACGATCCCGACTTGAATTTTTCAATTTTTCGCTGGTGAATCAACACAACTGAATCTGCGGTGAGGACGGGTTCGTCCGGATGATGTGAGACAAGCCTGCAAACTCTGGAAGCGGGACGCGCCCACCAGTCCCGGACGATTTCACGTGCCACAAAATCTATTCCTGAAATCGGCTCGTCGAGCAGGAGGACGCAGGGATCACCGAGGCCTTCCTCGGCCTCCCTAGCGAGAGTCTCGGCGATGGCGAGAACGATCTTTTGCTTATTTCCCCGCGAGAGGGCCCCATACTTCTTGTCAAAGGGGATCTCAAGGATTTCGGACAGCTCGAACGCTCTTTGCAAAGCTTGTTTCGGAAGGAATACGCGCAAAATCGAAGAAAGACACAGATCTCTGTTGAAGCTGAGATCGTCGCAAAAGTAGTGAATAGCACCTCTCACAGTCGAAGAAAGGTTCAAGGGGGGGAGCAATTCCGCGAGAGTCGCCAGCAAGGTGGTTTTGCCTCCACCGTTTTTCGCCAACAGAAAGTGATGGCCGGCACCAAGTTGAAGAGTCTCGGAGGTTCTTGCAACGCTGCGACCTGTCTTCCGGTAACCGATTTCAAATCCTGCTGGTAGAATGACGAATTCATCAGAACAGTCCTCACTGCTGTCCACATTGGATGGTGTTATCGATTCTTCTTTCGCGATCATGGAAAAAATTGTGGTCAACCTCACGGTTTCGATTCGGGAGAGGAAAGTTCCCTCCAAACCAGTTCAGGCAGGCCGGAAAATACGAGCAGGAGAAATGCAGTGACAAGAAGTATCCATAGAACCGTGATTGTGAAGGAATGATTCGTGCTGAAGAGTTTGGCGGGGAACCCTTCCCTGTCGCCGACGCGAGAGGCGAAGGTGATATTTTCCCGCTTAAATATTTCAGTCAGCCGATGAATATCCTCATCGCATTTCGCTTCAAATTGATAGGTGTATTGTCCTCCGCTATGCGGGTCTGCTTCGCTTGTTTCCGTCCCGGGCGGGAGGCTTCGCGGAAGGGTATTGGTGTAAAAAAACGTTCGGTGAACGAATTTTTTCTGAAGCCAGCGATCAAGTCTGGTTTGTTGCATCATAGGTTTCCGGTGGATGATCGATTAAAGACCCTGGCCGCTCATCATTTTCGGTCCCATCAGGAAGATGGGGAGGAAAGATCCACCGAATACGAGGGTGATGAGCAGGCCCGCCAGAACAAGGACAAGGAAGTTTACGATCTGCGTGAAATCATCAATCACCTGATCGACCTCTTCTTCATACATGGTGGATAGAAGGCGCAACTGTTCGTCAAGGGAGGAGGAACGTTCCCCGATTGAAATGAGATGGGCCACCTGCGCATCGCACGAAGTAAATTTTCGGATTGCTTCGGAGAACGGAAGTCCAGTTTCGAGATAACGCTTACCGGCAGTCCGGACTTCGTCGTACATCGGGGTCCCTTCCAGAGAGAGGGAGGAAATGTCGACTGCCTTGGCGAGGTTTATGCCGTTCGAGTAGAGCATTTCCAGCGATCCCACGAAAAGGAGTTGCCGTAATCCCATGACAAGTTTGCGAAGGAGTTTCCACCTTCCCATGAGGAAAAATACGACCGCGGAACGAATGCGTTCGATGAAGAGAAATGAGGATACCGTCATGACGAGGAGCGTCACGAAGGGAATCCATATTTTTTGGGTGACATGGCTGATCTGAAACAGCGCCGCGGAAATTGGATCCGGTTCCTGACCGATATCCATGATGATACTTTCAATTTGTGGAATAACCCGGAGCTGTGAAAAGACAAATAATAGAATCAATGCGAAAATAATGATTCCGGGGAGAAGGGTTGCCTTGCGCATCCGTTTGCGAAATTCCGACTCCTTCTTCAGGCGGTCGCCGATAGACTGAAAAGCGCGAGCGAGCTGACCTGAATCCGCGCCCGCCTTTATGAGGGAGAGGACCTTGACATCGAAACGGCCCGTCTTTTCGAACGCTTTTTCAATTGGGATTCCAGCACGCAGATGCTCGTTGATTTCGGCGGTCGTTGATCGCACAAGCGCCGATGGGTGACTTCCTCCATAATAGGAAAGGGAATCCGAAGTATTGATGTTTGCCCGCAACATCGAGGATAGACTGCGGCAAAGTTTGATTAACTCCTTCTCGGGAAACCGGGAGCTTAACTGGATCCCCAAAAATGGTCTTGGTGAATCCGGTGAATCCGGTGAATCTGACGAGGAAGAAGACGCTCCCTGACCGGACTGTTTACGGGCATCGAGAGCGGCCCGGGCCGCCGATTCACCTGTGTTTCGGTTTTTCATTCTGCTGATGAGAGATCGATTGACTTTCTCAGTGCTTCGAGATCTGTCTTTCCTTCGCGAAGGAGATCAAGGCCGCATTCCCGCAACGAAGGCAGCTCCCCGGAGCTTCTGACTTTTTTCTCGAGCTCGTAAGGCGTTAATTCTCCTTTTGAGAGCTGGTCGGACCATTCGGGAGTTATGGGGATGATTTCAAGAATTGCCGTTCTGCCGAGGTAGCCACGACCGTTGCACTCCGCGCAGCCCTCCGGTTTGCGGGCAAACACCCTGTGGTTGCGAAGATCGTCCGGAAGATGAAATTTTCGGATATCCCGCTCGAGAAGGCGATCTCTGCTCACCCGACATGACCGGCAAAGCAACTTGATTAGTCTCTGGGCGCAAGCTGCCTTGAGAGTCTGGGCAATTTTCCATCGTTCGATACCGAGTTGCTCGAACCGTTCGATGATCTGCGAGGCTCTGGGAGTATGAATCGTCGTCAAAACCTTATGGCCGGTTATCGCTGCTTCGATCGCAAGCTCAGCTGAATCAAGATCCCGCACCTCGCCCATCAGGATGATGTCGGGGTCGCTTCTCATGAAGCTGGTGATCATTGGCTTGAACTCATTGGGACGTATATCGCAGTGCATCACCCCGGGGATTTCGTCTTCTACCGGGTTTTCTAACGTGAGAATATTCTCTTCGGGACGATTCAGTTCCCGCAACATCGCGTTCAGCGTAGTCGACTTCCCCGAGCCGGTAGGGCCAGACATGACAATGATACCGGCGGGAATCGACATGACCCGTTCTAATTCGAAAAGGGTAGCCGGGTCGAAGCTTAGAGACCCGACACCGAGTTTTGCCTCGAAATGCGCCTTATCGAGAATTCGCATTGTGATATGGAAACCGCGATAGGTGCGGTGCCGCTCGAATCTGATATCAATCGTCCGGTTGAGATAGACGACTCCGAAGCGACCGGAGATTCCCGGGCGCTTGACGCGTTCTTCCGGGGCGATACCCATCAAGTTAAGGATGAATGCATCGATGCGATTCTTGAGTTTGATCGGGATAGGCTTCTTTTCCCTCATGTCCCCATCAATCCGATAACTGAAGGTGACATCGTCGATACCACACTTGATGTGGACGTCGGATGCACGCTCTCGAATCGCGTCCGATAAGATTTTGGCAACAAGACGTGCGAGAGGTTCCTCATGCTCCGCGCTTACGTCGAAGTATTGTACCGACTCGGATTGTTCCTCAACCTCAATCGACTCGAGTTCCCGGTTCGAAGGGCCCATAGCCCCCGATACCGTCTCGATTACTTGGATGATCTCCGCATAGGGCACGAGGATCGGTTGGGGCTCGAGGTCGGGAAAGCGTGTCGATACCGCATCTTCGCCGGTCGTATCCCAAGGATTTGCAATTGCAAAGTAGAGCCGGGAATCATCTCTCGAAACTGGAACGAAGAGTCCTCTGTTCAAGAGTGCCGGGTCGAAAGCTTCGAGTAGCGATTGGTCTGTAAAGTCTCGTATCCGTTCTAAAAAAGGGATTTCACAAATTTTCGCGAGAGCTCCTAAAACCCGAAGGTTCGATGCACCTGCCAATACCTCGTCCTGATCCTCGTAAAATCCTTCCGGCGCAAGACCGATGAGTTCATCGGCGATTCGACTGACCGTCGCCGCATTGACAGGGAAGTTCAAATCGAAGTTCATGAAGCAAAGTGGCGTCGACAAATGCGCTTCCACTGTTCAATCCCTGTTCTTGTCGGGATGAATACCGGAGCGGGTGCTCCCAATGATAGGAAACGCGTTAAAAGAGCGGTTTCGGCATGATTTATCAGAATTGGATTTGCGGATGTAAGAACAGCGAAAGAGCCTTCGGAAGCCTGGATAACAGGAACCCGAATGAGTCGGCAAAACTCTGCAACTTCAGTTTCGATCGTATAGAATTCGATCGGAATCGGCATACGATCGGCAAAGTCGAGATAGGGGAGTCGTCTCTTTACTGATGCACTCAAAAGGTCGAGAATCTCTCCCACTTTGCCAGTGAAGGCGGAGGGGTTTCGCTCGATGGAAAATTCAAGGAAATCGGGTGGCGAATCATCCGGTCGGCTCGTATTCACGAGGTAGTGATATTCTCGAAGGCGCGACGTGTCCGGATAATCTGAGGCAAGGACTCGCTCGGTTTCAGTAGCTACATTGCTCAATACCTCCTTGTAGGCTTCCAGTGCTTTCCAAGAAGGCTCGTTACCTTTGGCACCTGCACTTGATCGTCCGCAATCCCTGGAATCTTCGTCATCCGCAGCTGTCTCCCGAGGAATCGTTGTGCTCATTTTTTGTTCCGGAAGAGGCGATCCAGTAAAGGAATTTTTTCGGTTCGATTCTCAGGTCCGGGGAATTCATTGGAGTACTCGGGCCTGAGAATATTGTCGGAAGTGACTGGGGTAGCCCGGGGAAGATTTGAATTTGGAGATGGTGGAACCCCGCGATTCGGGTGCATCGGATCTGGAAAAGCAAAGTTGTCAGGAAGAATGTGCCCCTGGTAGATATCATTCGCGACGGCGTCGGATTGTTCAGTTTCACTCGGTCGGTAGAGGCGGGGAGTAACGATAAAGACAAGACTGGTATGAGCTTTCTGGTGGTCGGAATTCTTGAACAGATGACGAAGTCCGGGAATACCTCCGAAGATAGGCACTTTGGAATCACCTTCGGTGCCGATTTGTTCGTAGAATCCACCAATCAGAAGGGAATGTCCGTCAGGGATTCTGGCCATTGTCGTGACCGAGGACTCGTTGACCCTGGGATAACGATTTCCCGAAGGGCTCGCCACGTATTCCACAACCTGAGCCGACCTTGGCCGAAGTGACATCCGAATCGTCCCGTCAGGTAAAATCGTCGGTGTCACTGCGAGGGTTACACCCACTTCCCTGGTGGTCGCCGGATCCCCGCTTGAATCTTCCTCGTCGATTTTGTAGCGGACCTCCTCCGACGAGTTTTGACCGGCCGTCGTCTCGCTTACGGTGGAGGTGATAATCGGAATTCGATCAACGACGGAGATCAAGCCCTCCTCGTTATCCTCCGTTATGAGAGTGGGACTCGATTCCTGCTCAGCTATGCCAGCGGTATTAAGGGCGCGTATCACGGCGCTAACTTGTATGGGTGAGAGGACCAGGTTTCCTCCTTCGCCATTTTCTCCCGCTCCACCCGCCGAGGAAAAGTTTCGCGTCACCTGAACAAGGTCAGCTCCGTTTCCGTTAGTGGCGGTGGTCACGACCGAAGTCGCACTATCGAGTTCCGGCAACCCGAACAGGGCGTTCAGCCCGGAAGAGGCGGTGATGCCAATTCCGCCATCGGCCCCTAGGACGGAAGACCAGTCGACTCCAACCGAATTGCGGGCCGATGTGGAAATCCGGACGATTCTCGTTTCAATAGCCACTTGGTCTTTCGGCTGATCAATCTTTTCGAGAAATTCGAGAATATGCGCAAGTTTATCCTCGCTGTCCGAAATAATCAGACTATTGGTCTTACCCTCGAATTCGACTATTCCCATACCCGGGGTCAGGAATGGCTGCAAGATGAGCTTTGTTTGTTCGATATCGTCCGGGCGCAGGTACTGCAGTTGATAGTGACTGATCTCCTGAGGCACTCGCGAGGCCTGCGACTGGTCAAATGCGTAGACGGTGCGCCCCTTTTGGTGAATCGTCAGCCCATACATGAGGCCAAGTTCCTCGATCTGCGAGAGTGAATCTTCGCCGATGAGTTCCCCGGTTACGAGGAACTCTTCTCCATCAAGGCTGGAGTTATGAAAATATTGGAGGTCGCCCACTCGTGCCAGGTGCTGGAAAACATCATTGAGCGGAGCCTTCTCCAGCCAGAGGCCCGATCCGGTTGCCTCGAAGACTGTCGCGCCTTCATCTCCAGACTGATTTTCGGCTGTGGATGCTGGCGAGTTGCTTTGCTGGGTGACTGAATTTTGAGCGAGCAGGAACTGCTTCGGAATAATAGCGGAAGTCTCGGCTGCGACATTGTCGATCGAGCTGTCGGTATTTGCTCCCGGTTCAGCGGCGGTGAAACCCTGCAGTGGATTTGGCTCCGAGGATGGGGGAGAAGGACCTTTCGCGCTCCGGCTTGGTCCCGACGTTTCCGTCTCAACCCCGGGAGCGACCTCGGGGATGCTGGCTGAAGTTTCATTGAGTTCCGGGTCGGCTGAAGCGTCATGCTCGCTCTCAGGCGTGGCCTGGGGCCGTGGGGGGTCGGGCCGGATAGGCTCAGGTGATGCGCTGATCGTGAGAGGGAACTCTGAGCCGTCGAGAAATTCGGCAGGTTCATCTTCACCCTCGCGGGAAGCATTCAAATCTCCGCCCGTACTGCCGAGTTTTTCCCAACCGAGAAGCCCAACGATGAGGAGCAGAGAAATTGTGCTCGCAACTTGCCAGAAACCAGACAGTCGCGCGACCACAGCATTCCTCCTTTTCTGGGCAGAAAAGACTGCATTGTTAGATATCGGGCCACGTCTCATCTACGATCTTGCAAGCCCTCAAATTAAGACCACGCGGTCACTGTCGTCAAGGTCTAATGGGTCTCAGGATGTGAATGAAAGTGAAGCACAAATTACGACGGGGACCTTGCAGGGCAGCACGTTCAACAGGAAACGCGAGTGCATCGCGGAGGCGCCGTTCATCGTCCTGGATTTCGACAAGATACCGACTACCGGCAAGAAACCGGAAACACCGGAGGAGAGAAAGCGACTTGTTTGTGAGTCGCTGGCGATTACGAGATGGTTGTGCGAGGAATGCGGCTGGAGTTTGGGCGCAATCCTTTGGACAGGTAGCAAGTCATTTCATGTATGGTTCGAGATGTCGCCAGAGGATCATCTCGCGGCCCTTAAAGGAAGCGTGTTTACGCTTGGCATTGATCCGTCACTCATCGGAAAGCCCGAACACCCTTCACGCCTGCCTGGTATGATTCACGGAAAGAGAGGCAAGCGATCACAAACCTTGTGGCTCCAGAGGTGAGAATCGAAACAGGGGTGACGCTAGTTTGCAAACATCGTGTCGGCGCCCCCCCTTTTCCAATCTGCAGCCTCTTAATCCCAGCCTTACCGCCGACGCCAATTGAGATTTAGGAGACGTAAACGCTTGGAACTTGCCGCAAAGCCCGCCGACCTATGGCACCTCATTGAAGTCCTCGATATTGAAGCCCACCGAAGAGATTGCCGTATCCCGGTACTTGGATCCCCGATACACCGAAACGATCTCGAGGCGGATCCATGGCGCCCGCAGTTCGCCCTTTTTCAAGGGGATGGATTGAGCGCCCTTCGCATCCTTCAAGACTACCGTTTTCTGGCCACCCGGCCACGTAAGGCGCAGTTCCCTGACGCGCCCGTTCTCCCTGAAAGCTTTATCGGTTCGTTGGTAGCCGTTCCGAATAATGACCTTCGAGAAAAGCTGCGGGTAGTCGAAATCAAACTGCAGCCATTGCCCGATCCCGTCACCACTCACGCCTTCTACCCAGGCGCTCTCGGGACCGGTTAGGAAGACGTTCCCCGGACCATAACTAAACTTCCCCTCATTCGCGAGGCAGGAGCTGGCGCTGATCTTCCAGTTGCCAAACTGGGCCTCCCCGGTCTGAAACTTCAAGGGAGTCAGGTATCCCGATTCAAAGCGATCGAGTCCCTGCCCGCAGAGCCTCTCACCCAAGGTAGCGAGATAAACGCTGCAGGCGATTGCAAACAGAACACCGGCCTTTTTCATGCTTAGGGAATTTTATGGGTAAGAAAATGCCTTCTCAAGGCTTAAATTCGAGCCGCTTGCGGCACTCAGGTTGCACCCCCTCGAACCCGGCCGGACCGACGCGCCGGAATAAAACTTTGAAAAATCAAATTCCTATCAATCGGTTTCAAAAACTCCACTTTATCCCGCTGACTATCGAAAGGTCCGCCTTCTGGAATCCGGTTGCGGGAACATTGTCAAAATCGTAAACGATCTCATTGCTCCACTTGATACGATCCGTCATTGCTGACACAACTCCAAGGGAAGCCGAGCCATTCCAATTTGAAAAGTCATCTACTGCTGACAAATACTCCATGGATTGCACCAAATCAGTCCGATCAGTCAGCTTGTGAGTTAGAAACTGGCCGAAACGTAAAGAGGCGAATTCACCACGAACAATCTGATCTTCCAAAGTATAACTCAATCCGCCTTCAATACGAAGCTTAGTCTCCTCTGTATCAACGAGACGATACCCAATATGAGGACCAAAATCGATTCGGTAATCGAGTCCCGCAATCTGATGCTTTTGATAATTCGCCCGTGCTCCAAAATGCCATCGCTGATTGAGATCTCGGTTATGAAATGCATAGGCATCGTAACGGTTTGCAGTCGTGACCGAAGTGACCTCTGAGTATCCGAGAGAAAAACCTAGCCCGCTCTCCCGATCATTGTCGGTTTTCAAAGCCTGTATCCCCGACGTGATTAGGGTTGTGTCGGAGTTTCCACTCAAATAAGAAGCCCCTAAAACACCAACCCAATTCCATCCGTCACCTGCCTCCTTAAGAGCGGCGCTTGCAGCAGCAGCACTGCCTGCCTCTCCCATTTTCCCAACCCCATAGGATAGCGCCAGGTAGGCCCCCGAGTCATTTGACTCCCTTCCCGCAGCAGGGTCATTGTCGTAGCGGGTTTGGAAATAGGTCTTAACCGACCACTGATCCGAAAGGACCGTCTCGATTCCCGCTTCGCCAATGAATTGAAAGTTATTCAAATCGTCGATTTGCGGAGAGAATTCCAAGCTCTGCCATACCTTCATTCGCTCGTTGAAGTAATACTCAAAAGTTTCAGTAAAGCGCAAAGCGAGATACCGGTCGGAAATGCCACCCTGCTGCTCAATGACGTAAGCAGGGCCGGCCTCGAGGTCCAAGGATGACTGTTCGTTTTCCCAAACAACATATCCAAGCAGAGGGGCCACTGACGCCCGATAGTCTAGATCAGCAGGCTCATCGTGAAGTAACTCTCCATACAAACCCGTATACCAAGATCCGCTTAAGTCCCGATTCCATTTTCCATAGCTCCGGGCCCATCGAGTATCGAGAACTCCATTCGCTTTTCCGTATGCGCCCTCGAGGCCAAGCAACCAGGTGTTGACCTCATCCTCTTTTACAGCTTCCCAGGAGCCACGAAGATTGAAGACATCGGAATTTCCTTCCCGATAAATGCCACCGAAGTCCAGCGTGCTCTGCCAGTCTCGGTCTTGAAGAAAACCAAAAGGATTCGGGACTTTTATCGCGTCATCCGCAGCAAGAGGAAAATGAAGGGCGGAAAATCCAAGAAGACAAAAGGACAGTATTGGGGAGTGAATCTTCCTCAACATAGCTAAATCTAAGGAGGCGAATAAGTTGGAGTTTCTCAGCGATGTTTCATCGCCGGAAAAAGGAGAGAGGAGGTTGTTGGTGCAAATTCAACAGCCTCCGCACGAGACCTATACGAATCTCAGGTGGCGTCAAACAAATTTCAAGCCAGAGCCTCCCAACAGAAAATCTCAAACTTACCCTCGAATTCGGATTTGCAGACTGAATGAAGCAACGGCTGAATCATTGGAAACTTTACTCTCGTACCCATGAAATCAGACCACCTTACATTGATTTTTTCAGCTTCACACTTTCTCAAGAGTTGTGGGAGTTTTGAGCGTGACTGGAAACAATCCGTAGCCCCGATTACGAGGCGGGAGAAGTGAGCGCGCCAGCGGGTCCCTGCACCCCCACAAACCCCGCAGGACCGGTGCCCCGATAAAAACCATTGAGAAAGCAAATTCCTATCAATTATGAATAAGCGGCCTATATCGAGTGCTTCGATGGGCGTTTAAAATGCGGGATCAAAACATCATCGAACTGGAATTATGAAACCAGAGGCCGTCGAGTTTGAAGTAGATCATTGTCGCCTCCATCCATTCATCGCGGTCCGGAAAATCCGGCGGAAGCTCTTCGCCGCCAGCTTTGTAGAAAAGCTGGATCACGGAAGGCTCCTCGCTGCCCTTACGCGACAGCCGAATTTGATGCGGCTGGTTTTTGACGAGACTCCATCCGACGCAGCCGGGCTCGAAGCCTCCGGAGATGACAGGGGCGTTCAGGTCGAGCGCCATGCTACTCGGCGAGAACCGGATCGTTTTTTCGGGATCGCCGACCGCTTCAAACGCACCGTGTTCGTGAAACATGGCGGATTTTGCGAGGTCTTTCTCGCCGGTGTCAGGCCGGGTTTCGCCACCGCGAAGATTCATGAGCCGAAACGAAAATGCTTCTCCGTTCCGGGTTTTGCCGTCGAACTTCAGCATTCCGAGAAGGTCTCTCGGCGCGGTGTTGGACTTCGTGCGTAGCGAAAAACTGGTCCAACCGTCGCGGGTGTCGAGGATCAGATTGCCCTCGACGCCCTCCTTGGTCAGCGATATGACCGAGGAGTCGGCGATCGGATCGAAAGGGCTGATCAGTTGAATCGGCTCGCGAAACTCTTTCGGAAACTCGATTTTTTCGACGAGGAGCGATTCGTGGCTGGGAATTCTGGCGAAAACGGCGGCGCGTATTTTAAACTCCAGATTCTCGTTCTCGGAGTGATCCTCGATCGTCAGCACATGGAAGGGCGCGTGATCGAAGTCAGGAAGAACGTTCTGGGCGGAAAGAATTACCGGAAATGCGGCGGCGAAGGCGAGAAATGAGAATCGGTCCATCGTCGTGGAGAGTCAGATTGTCGGACACAGAGTAGAGAAGCATTACACGATGTTGAGAGGCGCGTCAAAAAACGCTAAAACTTTGGGGAAGGCGGTTATTGATAGGAATTTTCTTTTCCCTCATGAATTGCCATCTGGATGAAGTTTGTCTCTCCCAAGATACAGAAGAACCTAGTCCGTCTACGCCACCACTCCGTGAATGAACGTGTCCAAATAATCCGCGACCTTTTCCAGCACCCGCTTCTTTGTAGGAACTCGTTCGAGGATGCCCATCGGTTTCTGAAACAGGGGGAAAGTCACTCCATATATGGTTTGAGATGCCGCCAGAAGATCACATTGCCGCCCTTAAAGAGAGCATGGGAACGCTTGCCATTTATCCGTCACTGATCGGAAAGCCTGAGCATCCTGCACGGCTACCGGGCGTAATTCACAAAAAGACAGGCAAGCGGTCACAGACTTTGTGGCTTCAGAAATGAGCATCGAAACAGGGTGACGCTAGTCTGCAAACATCGTGTCAGCGCCCTCCTCTTCCAATCTGCACCCCCACAATCCCGCAGAAGCGACGCGCCGAAAAAAATTCCTTGAAAAGCGAATTCCTGTCAGTTCATCATAAAATAAAAACCCGATGAAACTAGTAAAGAAAACCGATAGGAAATTGTTCTTTGAAACCAAATCGGGTTGCCGATTCACGCGCCCCATCCACGCTCCTACCGGGATGGCGGTAGACCTCGACGGTTGGGTGTCCACCAGACTCCTGCTGGAACCAGATCAATTCGACAGGGATGAATTTACAGATGTCCAGTGGCGGCTTGAGATCACGCCGGATCTCGACAGGGAACACCCGTTCTTCCAAAGTACACCGTGCTGGCTGAAACCCGGGTATAAACACCAACTGATCTACGTGGGGACTGATGGTGAAGAACACCAAGCGACTGTCTCCCAGTGGTGGAACGGAACTCAAAAAGGAGGAGAATCACCCGCATGAAACATACACTTCAAGCTGAAGGCTACGCACCTATTGAAGCGGCGAAGGAGAACCTTAAATACCTAACAAAATGAACGATTATTGCCCCCCCCTCCTACCCGGGACGATGCGAGGTGTCCGGACGTTGGGGTTGAAAAAGCAGGGCAACTTTTTTGGCGTGGCGGCCTATGGTGGTGGTCGCTAACAAGCGCAAAACGTAGGAAACGGACGCAGTGCGCTCCTAAATGGGAATATTTCAGATAGGACCCGCTTTGTCCTAGCAATGCCCACCGGTAGATTCAAAGGGTGGAATGGGAGTTCGTGGAAACCGCAGAAGTGGCAAAGGAGTGGCAAAGAAAATAAACTCCCTATCAGGATTTCTCATAACTCGTTGATAAAGAAAGAGCCATTTGTCGGACTCGAACCGACGACCTGCAGATTACAAATCAGCTGCTCTACCAACTGAGCTAAAATGGCGTTTTTCCAATCCCGCGAACGGCGGGGCGAGAATGTATTCACAGAATCGGATTTCGCAAGAGATCGTTGTCGAGAAATCTGCCGAAAGTAGCGGAACTAAGCAAAGTTCCGAGCGGTCGGCTTGTCATCGGCCCGTTGGGCTGGTCTGCATTTAACCAAATGCAGCTACTCCCTCACTCCTGCGTCCAAAGCGTAAGGCGCCCCTTCCTCGTAATTGGACCGGGCACATGCATGCCCCCTCCAACGATGTCGGGTTTGCCGTCGCCGTTGATGTCACCGATCGCGATGTTGGCGAGATTGGTGGGGTCGTAGGCGATTTTCCGGAGTTTGAATTCGCGGAAGTCTCCGGTGTTTTCGGCCCAGGCGAGGGTGGGGAAGTCGTGCTGGTCCCATTGGAAGTAGAGGGCGGAGTAGACGACGTCGAGATCGCCATCGCCGTCCATGTCGACGGGTTTGGCATCGTAGCAGCCCGGCATGCCGGCGATGTAGTGAAGCTGGTATTTGCCGGTCCCGTCGTTTTCGAGCCAACGAACGCCGTGGTAGGGCTTCGGCTCGGGGTTTTCATCCATCATGTCGCCGTTGGTGTAGAGCAGGTCCTCGTCGCCGTCCTGATCGAGGTCTTGGAGAAAGATGCTGGAAGAACCGAAGGCGGGATGATTCGCTCGCGCAATGTAGCTGCTCGTAAAATTTGCTCCGCCGATGTTGGTGAACTGGACGATGGACTCGTGCTGCTGCGTGATTAGGGCGACAAAGTCCGCTTTGCCGTCTCCGTTGGCATCGTTGCGAATGATTCGCATCGCTCCGTTGATTTCGAGGATGGGTTCCAGTTTAAACTCCCCATTGGGATCCTGGCGCAGCAGACCGATCATGCCGGTGTAGCGCCAGCCAAAAAGTGCGACGACAAAATCGAGATCGCCATCGCCGTCATAGTCGCCCGGCGCGCAGTCGGTAATTCGTGGGACCCCTTTGAGCAATGTGCGTTGTTCGAAGGATCCTTTTCCGTCGTTGATGAGAATATGGAACTCGCCGATGAGCTTGTCGTTTGGATGCATGATCCCCATCGCGGAAACAGCGATGTCGGTATCGCCGTCACCATCGAAGTCGAAAGGGGTTGAGGTCACCGGAGCGGGAATTTCTGCGAGACGCGTCTCGCTCCAATCGCCCTCTTTTTCCCGGCGAAGCCAGTAGACGCCGGAGGAATTGTTGTCGGTCACGACGAGGTCGGTGTCCTTGCCATCCCCATCGAGGTCGGCGAATTTCAGGCTCGTGATCTGGGGCCGCTCTTCGTTGTGCATTGGCCCGATGGATCGCTTGGTGAAATTCATTCCCGTTTCGTCCAGCTCATCGGCGATTACAGCCAGTTTCTCCGGGCTGTTCGCCTTGTAGAAGGACATCAGGGCATCGTATTCGGACTGGTTGATCGGCACGTTGGCGATCTGCATCAGTTCGACCATGGTTTTCATGATCCTCGGCCAGGCATGGCGAGGCATCGATCCCGGGCGGGGCGGCTGATGGCATCCGGAGCACTTTGCGGTGACGATAGGAGGAAGAGACGACTGAGCCTCCGAGTTCTCGGGAAGCATTGCAACAGCGCTGCCAAGCGCGGTCAGGAGGAGGAATCGCCACATAAAGCAGAACGGTCGACGGAATTGACGAGGTTCGCAATCGTTTCTCACGGAGTCTCGAGTCTTGGTAAAATTCATTGGCGCCCGTTAAAGTCCTTAAGAATGGCTCTGCAGTGATACACTAATGGAAAAGAATGGCCTTCGGCTTCGCATATCGGCGCGAATGTATAGTTGGAATAAAGTGGGGTTTGAAATTTCCACATGATCTCTTCAGGAAGCTTTCTCCATTCCTGTAATGGTCCTCGCGCCGCGACGATACCGCACGTAGGCGTAGAACCACTGCATGAGGATGGCAATTTCAGGACATTTCATTCAGAGTGGGTTACGCTCTTCCCGACTGACCGGCTACTCCTGGTTTTACGAGTGCGAAATGCGGCTTATGTTTAGGACATGATTTTTCGTGTAACAATTCTCCTGCTGATATCGTTCCTCGTCGCGCGAGGCATGGCCGAGGAAGAGGAGCCGAAGCCCGAGCGTCCCGCCGTGACAAAAATCGGCGAGCACCGCTATCGACTCGGAAAAATCGAGTTCGACGCGAAGAACCGCGAAATTTTCATTCCCGTCACCGTGAACATGCGGGAGGGTGGGCCAATCGAATACGTGCTCGTCCATGAAAACGGGAAAATCCACGAGTCGGTCTTCACGACGAAGATTTCTCCGTTTCACCTGCAGGTCGCGATGAAGCTGCTCAAGTTCAAAGCGGGGGAAGGTGACATTTTCAACCGTCTCCTCGCTCCGGAGTTCCTCGAGAAAGAGGGCGGTG